>FTCV01001370.1_pt1 | contig 34343 bp, 25 predicted proteins | sample 1639691 | NCBI WGS metagenome assembly FTCV01 (sample SAMEA3914864, study PRJEB12502) | metagenome | biome: forest; material: soil | place: USA | collected 2012-03-12 | depth 0.3 m
AGAAGAGAGGAAGAAGGACGACCATGAGATGTCCGAGCGCAGACCATCGTTGGCTATGGGAGAGAATGGTGTTTCACCGTCTCCCGCCATAGTCCGGACGCTGACGTCGGGACATTCTCGAAGGAAATAGCGATCTCGAGCCGTCGCACCCATGGCATTGGGGAGGCGCTGCGTCGGGCAGGTTGGTGAAAATCCATTTCACCCTCCTGCCTGATACAGCGGCCACACTCCCTGGATAGTCTATACACACACTCCGCGACGGCTTTGGCACCCCTGGCTTGTAGTTCCCGATTCCGCAGTTTTGCGGGATTGGCCGGACAGTGAAATGGATTTTTGCCGCCGTGCCATAGCGATACCGTGAACACGAGGTGGGAGAGAGCCGGCCCCGCACACACACATACATACACCCACTTTCCCCCTCCCGGGGGAGTAAACCCGGTTCATCCGGGCTTGTTCTTTGAAATTTGAAGAGGCAACACCCGTGAAAGCGGGTTGGGTTGCCACAGTATAGAGACGTTTTACAAGAAACGTCCCCAACTACGGCTTGTCGGGCCTTAACCATCCCATTAACTCAAGCCGTACTTTGGGGCGTGCTTTTAGATCACTATCGCCATCGATAGTGACTTAAAACCACGCTCCAAACCCATGGGACGTTTGCTGCACAGCCGTTCCTATACTTCCTATGCTTCGCATACTTCCTATAAGCGATGGCGCCCTGCGACACGCCCGCGTGACTCCCACGCGGAGCACCGTCATGCCGCCAGGTCTTGGAGTGCGTGCGGTTCTGCGCCGCTTTCGGAGTGGACCAGTTGACAAATATTCACGCCGCCCCAACTCCTTCACCACGCGCCGCCGGCTCCGCAGCGCCGGAGGTCAACCGTAACGCCTCCAACGCGCGTGCCTTCAATCACAAGCCGCAGAGTTTGCGTTCTCAATCCAGCGTCTGCCGATAGCGGTTTACACCCAGCAGCAGCGCCAGAACCGTGAAAATGGCAATCGGCCAGAAATCCTGGGCGATCTCGGGCATCCCATTGCCCTTCAGCAAAATGCCGCGCACGATGCGCAGGAAATGCGTGAGCGGGAAGGCGCTGCCAACGTACTGCGCCCACGGCGGCATGCCGCGAAAGGGAAACATGAAGCCCGAAAGCAGCAGCGATGGCAGGAAGAAGAAGAACGACATTTGCACCGCCTGGAGCTGATTCCGCGCGACCGTGGAGAACGTAATCCCGACGGCCAGATTCGCCGCGATGAAGACAAAGGTCACGAGGAAGAGCAGCGCGATGTTACCCACGATGGGCACGTGAAAAACGAATCTGGCGGCCAACAAAATCAGCGTCGCCTGGATGTAACCGACGACGATGTAAGGAATGATCTTGCCTATCATGACTTCCAGCGGCCGCGAGGGCATGGAGAGAAGGTTTTCCATCGTGCCGCGCTCGCGTTCCCGGGTCACGGCCAGCGCGGTGATCATGACCATGGTCATGGTCAGGACCACGCCCATGAGGCCGGGCACGATGTTATATTGCGTGAGCGCTTCGGGGTTGTATCGCGCGTGAATGCGCAGCTCCAGCGGCGGCTTGTTGGGCGCGAGAAAGGAGAGCGGGCCTTTCAGGTCGTTGACCAGCGAGGTATTGAGCAGGGTTTGCAACGCCGAGATGGCGTTGCTCGTCGCTGCTGGATCCGTGGCATCGGCCTCCACCAGGATAGCCGGGCTGTCGCCGCGCAGGAGATCGCGGGAGAAATTTTCTGGGATGCTCAGGAGAAACTGCACTTCGCCGCGCGCGATGATTTCCTCCCCTTCCTGTTCCGTATGCACCTGCTTCACGAACTCGAAGTAGTCGCTGTTTCGCATGGCCTCCATGAGCGTGCGGCCATGCACGCCCTGGTCGGCCAGAAGCACCGCCGCCGGCAAATGCTTGGGATCGGAATTAATGGCGAAGCCAAAGAGCGTGAGCTGGATCAGCGGGATGCCAACCATCATGCCAAAGGTCACGCGGTCCCGGCGCATCTGGATGAATTCCTTCACAACCAGCGCCCAGAGCCGCTCCAGAGAGATGAGACGCCAGGAGATCATGCGGAAAAATTATCCGAAGCCCGCTCCATGAGATGGATGAAGACGTCTTCCAGCCCAGCGTGAATCTTCCGCCATTCGAGCTCTGGCCGGCGATGAGCCTCGATGGTTCGCTCCAGCGCCGCCGCGTCGTCGCCGCTGATGTGGAGCATATTGCCAAAGGCCACGGCATGCTGCACCCCGGGTTCATGGCGCAGCTCGGCGGCGAGCCGGGGCAGATTGGGGCCGGTGACCGACCAAGTAGTGAGCCCGGCGCGTTCAATAACATGCGCGACGGTTCCTGAAGTGAGCAGATTGCCATAGGCAATGTAAGCCAGCCGATGGCAGCGCTCGGCCTCGTCCATGTAGTGCGTGCTGATAAGCACGGTCAGTCCTGCGGCGGCCAGCTGATGAATCTGTTCCCAGAAATCGCGCCGTGCTTTGGGATCCACACCGGCGGTCGGTTCATCGAGCAATAACAATTTCGGGTCGTGAATCATGCACGCGGCCAGGGCCAGCCTTTGTTTCCAACCGCCGGAAAGCTGTCCGGCCAGCTGTTCCTGCCGCCCCCAGAGTCCCAGGCGTTCGATGCTCGCCTTCACCGTCTCCACGCGGTTTTTTACCCCATACATACGGGCGACGAATTCCAGGTTCTCGCGAATGCTCAAATCCTCGTAAAAACTGAAGCGCTGCGTCATGTAGCCCACCTGGCGCTTGATTTCGTCGCTCTGGTGGATCACGTCGTAGCCCAGGCAGGTCCCCCGCCCTCCATCGGCTTTCAGCAGCCCGCATAACATGCGAATGAAAGTCGTCTTGCCGCTGCCATTCGGCCCCAGGAATCCGTAGATCTCACCAGGACGCACCTGCAGCGAGATCTGATTGACCACGGTCTTTGAGCCAAACCGCTTGGTCATGCCCTCCACGTCGATGGCAAATTCCCCGGTGGCCATAACTAGCGAACGATTTGAACATCCACCGGCTGACCGGGATGCAACAGTGCGGCGACTTCCGGCGCAAAGGATCCCTCGACCATATAGACGAGTTTGCTCCGGTTCTCGCGATTGTAGAGCACCGGCGGCGTATACTCAGCTTGCGGAGAAATGAAGCTCACGGTCGCCCGCAGCGGCGCCGCGGCGCCATCGACGATGATATCGAGCGGGCCGCCCATCCGCAGGGCGCCCAGACGCTGTTCCGGCACAAAGGTGCGCACTTTAACATTGGCCGGCGGCAACAAAGAAATCACCGGCCGGCCCGCCGGCACCCATTCGCCTTCCCAATAGAGCGTGTCGAAGATCAGTCCTTCGCGCGGCGCGATCTGTTTCTTCTGACCCAGATTCCACTCGGCCTTGGCCAGCGTCGCTTCCCGGGCCCGAACGTCGGCCTCGGCAGCGGTGATCTGGTCTTCCCGCGCGCCGAGGCGGCCCGTGTCGAGATCGGCCTGGAGCGCTTCCACACGTTTGCGATTCTGGTCATCGGTGGAGCGCGCCTGGTCGATATCCGTGGCGGCGGCGACACCCGTCTTGTAAAGATGCTCCTGGCGCGCACGTTCCTTCGTCGACATCACGAGCGCGGCGCGCGCTTCGCCGAGTTGCGCCTCGAGGGAATCGATCTCGGAAGGGCGCTTCCCTTTCTTGAGATCCTCCAGTTGCGCGATGGATTGCTTCAGTCGGCGATCGGCCTCATCGCGATCCGCCTGCTCCGACGTGCATTCCAGCGCAAAGAGCGGATCGCCCGGCTTAACCACCGCGCCCTTTCGCGTCGTGAGATTTTGTAAGGCTCCCGCGAGGGGCGAAGCGACATAAACATAGTCGCCTTCGATATAGCCTTGCAGCCGGGCCGTCTGTTGCCGCGGACACCCGGCCAGAAACAATCCGACCATCGCCGCCAACAGGGCCAATGTGAACAAGCGCGCCTTCATTTCGCCCGCCCCCTCTCCGTGAGAACACCTTCCATGATCATATGCAACAAAGCTGAGTAGAGCTCATTTGGCGGCAAATCCGAATCCGCCAGTTTGCGCGGATCCAGGATCGCCTGGGCGCCTGCAAGCAGCACGCGAATCATCAAATCGGATGGGATATCTTTCCGGATCATGCCGATGCGGCGGCCCTCCTCAAAGAGGCGCCCAAAGAATTCCGGGATGATCTGCGCGCGCCGCTCTTCGACGAGGTCGAAGATCTCCGGCGCATCGCGCTGGACGTCGCGAAGAAATGGCGGCTTGAGTTCGGCGAAGTGATTCTGCTGGCAGGCCAGAAGCGTCTGCAGCTTCACGGGAAAACTGGCTGTCGGATCGTCGATCACCCGCCCCATGTCGGCGCGAATGTGAGCGATCTTCGAAGAGACGACTTCCCGAAGGAGCGCGGCCTTGCTCTCAAAGTGGGCGTAAAGGGTCTTTTTGCTGACCCCCAGTTCCCGCGCCAGATCGTCCATCGTGATGTTGCGAAAACCGAGAGCGAGGAAGTGAAGGCGAGCCGCAGCGACAATCCGCTCCTTTACCGCATCGCCGGGATCGGCGGCGGTCTGGGTGGAGGAGATGGGAGGCGACAGCTTCACACGCAGGAAACTCAAAGCGTTTTTTCAGTTTCCACCCAGTTCTTTCGCTGTGCAAACTATTTTTGCTAAGGTGTTCCACCCGATGGTGCGTCAGAGCGGTTTTGCCTGATTACGAATCCTCCGCGTCGCGCTTTGGCCGGGAGTGAAATTCCGCCAGGCAGAGCTCCATCGATGTCGCGTGGGATTTCCATCGTCCCGGCTAAGGAAATATGCCATATCGGCCTCACTCTCCCGCATGAAATCCCCTCTGCTCGTCTGCTTTGCCGTCGCCGTCGGATCGTCCCTTGCCTTGGCCGTAAATGATCAGGATGCCCGCGGCGATCATCCCGATGCGCCGCCGCGCTCGCCCGAAGCCGAGCGCGCGAGTTTTCATTTGCCGCCGGGCTTCGAGATCCAGCTCGTCGCCGCGGAGCCGGAAATCCAGAAGCCGATCAATCTTACTTTCGACGGAGCCGGCCGCCTTTGGGTCACCGGTTCCGAGATGTATCCCTGGCCCGCGGGCACGGATGCCGCCGGCGTGCCAATCCCCGATTTTGCCAAGGCCTTTGGCGAGATCAGCTCGGCTTTTCATGCCGGCAAGGCCGCTCCGGAGCCACGGACCGCCGCGACCGATACCGTACGCGTGCTCAGCGCCTTCGGGCCGGATGGGCGCGCCAGCCAGATCCACGTGTTTGCGGAAGGCCTGAATATCCCGAGCGGCGTTCAACCCCTGCCACGAAAGCCTGAATCAAAGGGCGACGCCGTGATCGTGTACTCGATTCCAGGCATCTGGCGCCTCGAAGACAATGTCGGCGACGGCCAGGCCCACGTGCGCGAACCTTTGCTCAAGACCTTCGGCTTCCTCGATACGCACGGCGGCTCCTCCAGCTACCTCTACTGGATCGATGGTTGGATCTACGCCACGCATGGCTTTCGGAATCACTCCGAAGTCACCGATCGTTTGGGTCTCACCACGGTGCTGGACAGCGGCAACACTTACCGTTTTCGGCCGGACGGCTCGCATTTCGAAATCTATACCCACGGTCAGACAAATCCCTTCGGTCTGGCTGTTGACCCCCTGGGCAATTTCTATTCGGCCGATTCGCATTCCCGCCCGGTTTACATGCTCCTGCGCGGCGGTTGGTACGAAGGCATCGGCAAGCAACACGACGGACTCGGCTTTGCGCCAAAAGTCACCACCGATGGGCACGGCTCTACCGCCATCGGCGGCCTGGCTTACTATGCAGCCACGCAATTTCCCGAGGAATACCGGGGCAACACCTTCAACGGTAATGTCGTCACCCAGCGCCTCAATCGGGACCGCTACGAATGGCACGGCTCCACGCCCCAGGCCGTGCGCATGCCCGATTTCCTGACGAGCGATGATCCGTGGTTTCGCCCGGTGAACGTCAAGCTCGGCCCGGATGGCGCGCTTTACATCGCCGACTTTTACAATCCGATCATCGGCCACTACGAGTTTCCGCTCACCGATCCGCGGCGCGATCACACCCACGGCCGCATCTGGCGCGTAGTCTGGCGCGGCGAGCACGGCGAAGCAGCGCCCACGTCGCTCCCCGATCTCTCGAAAGCCGATGCCCACGAATTGCTCGCCCACTTCGCCGATCCCAATGTGAATGTGCGCATCCTCGCCGTGAATGAATTAGTCGACCGCATTGGCTCCAGCGCGATCCCGGACCTGATCGCTTATCTCGCCGTAGCGCCGGATCAGACCGTCGATCCCGCAGCCGCCTTGGCGGGCGGCGATCTGCCCGCGCTGGGGGCCAGCCATGCGCTATGGGCGCTGGCCCGGCTTGACTTCGATGGCTCAAAAACCAATTCGGCGTCAAACGAAGAAAAATCGCTCGAAGCCCTGCTCGAAAGTCAGACAGGGCGGGTCTTGGAGAGTGTCTCGAATATCCTCGCTCATCGCGGCACGCTCCCGCTCAAGACCAGCATTGTCCGCGACAATCCCGCCGCGCCGGGGGCCGTCGAAACCCAGATCGACGCCGAAACCATCGCCGACCATCGGTCCCCGCTGGATCGTCGCGCCATCGCCGATCTCCTTGGCGCACATCCTGAAATTTCGAATCTGGGGCTTCTTCTTTCGATCTGGAGCGACGCAGCCGCCGACGACACGGAACTCATCTACACTGCCCGGGCCGCCCTGCGCGATACTTTGGCCCTGCCCGACGCCTATGCCGAAGCCGACAAACTCGCCGCCGGCCACGCCGATATCGCCGGCAAGTTTGCCGAAGTCAGCCTCGCCGTGAAAAAGCCGGAAGCCGGCGAGTTCCTCATCCACGCGTTGGACCAGCTCACCTACGCCGATCCACGAGCCGCCGAGTATCTCCGCCACGCGCTGCTTTACCTCCCTGCCAACAAGGTTGCGTCGGTGGCCGACTCTCTGGATCACGCGGCTGAGGCCCCGCCGGCGCAGCGCCTCGCCTTGGCCGACAGCCTCTCCCAAGCCGCCCGCCAGCGCGGCATTGCGCTGCCGGAAAAAACCACCGCCTGGATCCAAGCGGCTTTCATCGGCGGCCTTTCGAATCCTGACGAAAACCTCCAGAAGCGCGCCATCGAGGCCGTACGCGAAGCGCAGCTTCCCGCCAAACTCGAGCCCCTCGTCCGCATCGTCGCCGATCAGAAGCGCCCCGGTCCAATCCGCATCTCGGCCCTGGAAGCCATGGCCAATCTCCCGCAGGCGAAGCCCATCCTTTTCGCCGTGATGAAGGATCCCTCCAGCCTCTCGCTGCGCAAGCGTTGCGCCGAAGTGCTCGGGCAATCCAGCGACGAGGATTCCCGCCAAGCCCTGGCATTCGCACTCGCCACCGCGCCCGGTGAACTCGGAACGGTCATCGCCGCCAGCCTGGCGAAAACCCCCGAAGGCGCCACCACGCTGCTTCAGGCGGTCGAAAACGGCAAAGCCGCCGCAAGTCTGCTGCGCGCGACACTTGTCGCCGCCGCCCTGGAAAAGCAAGGCCAGGACCTGCGCGATCGCGCCGCCAAACTGACTGCGAACATCCCCGCGGAAGATACCCGGCTCGATGGCGTCGTCGCCGCCCGCGTCGAGTCCCTGCGCAATGCCCAGCCGAACGTCGCGCACGGCGCGGAAATCTTCCGCCAGACCTGCACGGTCTGCCACGCGCTCAAAAATCAGGGCGCCAACATTGGCCCGGCGCTCGACGGCATCAGCGCGCGCGGACCGCATCGCGTCGCGGAAGACATTCTCGATCCCAACCGGAACGTCGATCCGATGTTCCGCCAGACCATCGTCGAAACCGCGGATGGCCTCACCCTCTCCGGCCTCAACCCGCGCATCGAAGGCGAGCTCCTCATTCTCACCGACGTCACCGGCAAGAACACGAGCATCCCAAAAAGCTCCATCAAAAAACAGACCCAGAGCACTCTTTCTCTCATGCCTGTGGGCTTCGAAACCGCCATCCCGGCGAATGATTTCACGGACTTGCTCGGCTTTTTGATGACTCAGTAGGTAGGCAGCGGCCGGGATTAGCCAAACACAGCGTCAAAAGTAAATGACGCTCCGGATAAGTCCGCGGGCCTGCTTCGTGTCTTCGTTTCTTCGTGTGAGATTATCTCCGCAGGGTCACGCAAAGGGAAAAGTTCACACGAAGGCACGAAGCGACATCGGCAATTATTTATGACGCTATTTTTAGCGATTCTCGGCGGCGCGCTGATTTTATAAGGCTGCGTCGCCCGGAGGGCTGGCAGACTCGCTTCGACAATTGGCCAACCTCCAGGCTGTCCCCGACCACCAACAAGGCTGCAATTAACATCCAACGTTGATCAGGCCGGCAAAAAGCCCGACGAAGCAAGCGAATAAAAATCCAACTCCAGCGGCGAAGGCAACCACGAGCAAGCGCCAAAAATACTCGGACACCGCATCGTTCCATGTCCATTCCACAATTCTTCGCTTCAGTTGCGTAGATACGTCTTCAATCGGCGGCGCGCTCATGGGGCTTTTATATTGCTGACATTGCGCAGCGAAATACGCCGGGCGATCTCGTCTTTAAGATCCTCGGCGACAAATCCCGCATCGCGAACCATCTTCAAGATCTCATCGACCGCAGGCCCGTCATTTCGCGAAGCCTCAGCCAAGGCGTAAAGGCGGACCGCTCGCCTGCCGGTGCGGCAATAGAGGACAGTCAACGGCGATGCCCGCGTCGAGAGCACGTCGCTCAATTGCGCCACCGCTTCGTCCGGAATGCTATCATGCGGGACAGGTATGTAAAAGAAATCCACATTCGCCCTCTTTGCTGCTCTCTGCATTTCCTCGGATGAAGGCTGCCCTTTTTCCTCACCATCGGGGCGAATGTCGACGACCGTCCTGACTTTATTCCTCCACAGTGAGTGAATGTCCTGCGGATTCAATTGATACGTGATCGACACGTCTTCTCCGACGTGAACCAATTTAACCTCGGACGGTTTTCTGGGCCGATTGAGATAAAGCCCTACCAGCGTCACCACCACCGTCGCCAGGAAGGTCACGAGGAAAAGTCTCCCTTTGGGAACGATCCATAGTCGGCGCGCGGGCTCCACGCGGGAAGCGCCATTTTCTTCGAGCGAAGCGGGTGGATTTGGGGAGGTCATCGTGGGCTCGCGCACAGCTGCGCCGCGCTATCCTCGCCTACTTCGATTCTCCGCGCAAATCGCTGCACCGTGCAGAGCTGGACGGTAATCCCAGTCCGCAGACATGCCACTCCTTCCCGCGGACCTGCGAATCACCCCTCGAACATCCCCGCCGTGCATATTTGAAATTCGCTCCTCTGCGGGTGAAAAACAGACCCGGAGCACGCTTTCGCTCATGCCCGTCGGATTCAATATCGCCATGGCGCCGAATGACTTACAGACTTGCGCGGATTTCTGATGACACAGCAGGCCTCAGCAAACCACAAAGATCGACAACAGCAAAACGGTGACAAAACACCCAATGCCGACCGCAGCGGTAACCACGAGCAGACGCTGCAGATATTCTTTGCGTGCCGCGCCACGGGTCCACGGAATAACATACGGATATTGGATCATCGGCTTGACGCTATCGCGCATCATATTCATTTGGCAGTAGGAGTGGTTTCACGAAGCGCAATACGCCGGGCAAGATCGTCCTTGAGATCCTCGGCGTCGAATCCCGCGTCGCGGACTAGTTTGAGTATATCGTCCATCCCGGCGCCGCTGGCGCGGGACGCCTCCGCCAGCGCATAGAGACGCGCCGCGCGTTTCCCAGTGCGGCAATAGAGCACGGTCGGCGTTTTCCCCCTCGAAAGCACATCGCTCAATTCCATCACAGCCTTGTCTGGAATGCTTTCATGCGGCACGGGAATGTAGTAAAAATCGATGCCTACGTTTTCCGCCGCCGAGCGCATTTCGTCGGACGACGCTTGCCTTTGCTCTTCGCCGTCGGGGCGAACGTCGACCAATGTCCGGATATGCCGTCGCGAGAGTTCGTAGATGTAGCCAGGCCTCAATTGCGAGGTGATCGAGACATCGCCTCCCACCGGGCTCAGGATCACCTGGGACTCAACATATCGCTGAAAGTTTATCTTTCGCTCGAATAGGGGCGTCACAAAATATGCAGCGATGGTCAGCATCACGGCCGCTAGAAAAGCCTGCCAAAACAGCTTTCTCTTGGAAACGATCTTCAGTGTGCGCTCAGGCTTCGCGGTGGAAGCTGTATTTTCGTCGAGCGACGCGGGCTGGTTTGGGGAGGTCATCGCGGGTTCGTCGCGCCGGTGCGCGCCGCGCAATCTTCACCCGCGTCGACTCTCCGCGCAAATCGCGGCGTTGCACAAATCCCGCTTTCGTCACCGCGATCGCTTCCCCGAGCGCACAATGCGCCTTGCCCTTTGCCCCGGCATTTCGCACTTTGCCATCATCCTGCCGCCCGGATTCCCGATGAAAATCGGCCGACCCGCGCGATCCCATCCGGAGCCGGGACCTCGATTTTTCAAGCCTGCCAATTTTCATGGAGTTTCCGCCCCTCGACTTTTCCCGCATCCAAACCTACCCGGTCGCCGAGCGATCGAACAAGGTGGCGGTCGAGGCTTTCGCCCGGCCGCACCACCCGGGCGCCAGTTTCCGCGATTTTCTCGAAGGATTGCCCCACTTCCTGGCCGTGAACGATCTGCGCAAAATCGTCGACGCGATGGCCGCGGCGGTGCGCGCCCGGCGGCCCGTCGTTCTCATGATGGGCGCGCATTCGATCAAAGTGGGGCTGAACCCGATCTTCGTGGACGCGATGCGTCAGGGCATCCTGAGCGCGGTGGCCTTCAATGGCGCCGGCGCGATTCACGACTTCGAGCTGTGCTATCAGGGCGAAACCAGTGAGGACGTGCAGCGGGGCTTGAACGACGGCAGCTTTGGCATGGCCGACGAGACCGGGAAAATGATGAATACCGCGCTGATCGACGGCATGGCGCAGGGTCTGGGCGCCGGCCGCGCGTTGGGGCTGGCCACCGCCGGATTTCCGAACCGGCATCTGTCAATCTTGGCGACGGGGGCGGATCTGGGCATCCCGGTGACGGCCCACATCGCCGTGGGCACGGACATCATTCACCAGCATCCGGCGGCCAGCGGAGCGGCGCTGGGCGAGACGAGCTATCGGGATTTCCAGACTTTTGCGGCGGTTTGCGCCCAGTTGGAAGGCGGCGTGGTCCTGAATGTCGGCAGCGCCGTGATCATGCCGGAAGTCTTCCTCAAGGCGCTGACCGTGGCGCGGAATCTCGGGCACAAAGTTGAGCGCTTCACCACGGCAACCTTCGACATGACGCGGCACTATCGGCCGAGCGAAAACGTCCAGCGCCGGCCCACAGCGCTCGGCGGCCAGGGTTTTTACCTCGTGGGGCATCACGAAATTAATATCCCGCTGCTTTTTGCCGCCGTCACCGAGGCTTTGAGCGAAGTTGGCCCAACCGCTTAAGCGCAGCGCGTCATAGGCGTGCCCATGCGCTTCCACGGGCATGCCCGCGCTCCCAGGGATGTGGCGCAATTCTTGCGGCCGCTACTGGAAACTCCCCTCCTCGTGCCCCGAGACTTCTGCATTTCCAAATCGGAAAGCTCCATCGCAGAGACGGAAATTCCGTATTCTCTCGTGACGGAGTCGGCAGCGCGGCGTCCCGCGGAAAAAGCCAAAGCGGAATCGGCTTCCGAAGGCCCCGAGCCGCGCTCCAGCCATAACAACAGCTTTACCTTCCTCAGGCTGTGCCTCGCGCTCAGTGTAGTCGTGGGGCATTCGTACATACTCGGCGGCTTTGGAGAGGAGCCGCTCTCTCACTGGAATCATGGCTTCACCTCGGTCCGCGCCCTGGCCGTTCAAGGCTTCTTCATCCTTAGCGGCTATTTGCTCACGCAGTCGCTGGTCTCGCGCCCTTCGCTCGTCCGCTTTGGCATTCGCCGGCTTTTCCGCATTCTTCCGGGATACTGGATGGCGCTTTTCGTCACGGCATTCGTCCTGGCTCCGTGGCTTTTTGCCGTTCTCAGTCCCCTTCGCCTGACCTACTGGGAAAGCCTGACTTTCAGAGACCCCAACGCGCTCCACTACATCAGCCGGAATTTTTTCCTCTGGACCGGGCAGCGATCAATCATGCCGCTCTTCCTGGAGAATCATGAGCGCGGACAAATGAACGGCTCGCTCTGGACTCTCCTGTTGGAAGCCATTTGCTATGCCGGACTCGCGCTGGCCTCGGCGCTCGGCCTCCTCCGGGTGCGTTGGTTGCCGTGGGCCGCGTTTTGCGCCCTGTATCTGCTGTACCCGATCGGCATGTACCGCCAGTTGCCGCCCATTTCCATCGGGTCGCCGAGCGGGCCGCTTTCGTACGTGGCCAATATGCTTTTTCATCCGCAGGGACCGGAGTTTGCCTTGGCCTTCCTCAGCGGCGTCTGCCTGGCGCTGACGGCGCCTCCGAAACGATTTTGGGATCTGCGCTGGATGGCCGTCGCGGCCTTGGCCCTCGCGGCAGCCGTTCCGGGCGGCGCCTCGCTAATTTTGGTGTGGCCCCTGGCGATGCCCTACCTCTTGCTTGGGCTGGGTGAACGCCTGCCGTTTTCGCGCCTCGAGCGCTGGGGCGACGCCTCTTATGGCGTGTACATTTATTCGTTTCCGATCCAGCAGACCCTTTTCGCGTTTGGCTGGGCTCAGGCCGGCCTGGCCTGCTTTACGGCGCTTTCCATCGGCGCGAGCCTCGCCGCGGGAGCCGTGAGCTGGCTGCTCGTGGAGCGCCCAGCCATCGGACTCGGGCAAAAGCTCATCACAAAGCTTCGCTCGGACCGATAGTCCCCTCACGATCCACGGAAGCGAAAAGCGCGATTTTCCCCTTTCGCCGAGGGCCGTTCGCCCTTAGCTTCGCGCCCTTCATGGCCAATATACTTCCGTCCCGGCCTCGGCAGACATCCAGCCGACGTTCTTTTACTCTCATCGCCAGCCAGTACCACCCGACTTTGGTGGATGGGCTCATCTCGCACTTTCAGCGGGAGCTCGAAGCGATCTCGCCCGACGCCTCGCTCACGGTTCACCGCGTGCCGGGCTCCTTTGAAGTCCCTCTCGCCGTGCAGGAAGCGACGACCCGCGGCAAGGTCGATGCGGTGGTGGCCTTTGGCGTGATCATCGAAGGCGAAACGGCCCATGCCTCCCTCGTTGGCGGCGCCGTCACCCAGAGCCTCATGCAGATTTCCCTGGCCTCGCGCATTCCTGTCATTCACGAGGTGCTCTTGGTGAAGAACGAAGAACAGGCGCGCGCCCGTTGCCTCGACGACAACCTGAACCGTGGAACCGAAGCGGCGCGGATCGCCGTGCAGATGGCCCAGGCCATGATCGACATCCGCCGCTGATTTTTTCCTATGGGAATCCGCCGCGAAGGCCGCGAGGCCGCCATCCAATATCTTTACCAGCTCGACCTGAACGGACGCCAATTGAGCGCTCTGCCCCAGGATTTCTGGGCGCTCCGCGTTTCTTCCACCCAAGTCGAGCCGCCGAAAAAACTCCGCGTCTACGCCGAGGAGATCGTCTACGGGGTCAACTCCCACCTCGAGGAGCTCGATCAGCGCATCAAGCGCTATGCCGCGAACTACGAGTTGCACCGCATCGCCGCCGTCGATCGGAACATCCTGCGCGTCGCCATCTACGAGATGCTCTTTTGCCCGGAGATTCCACCCGTGGTTTCGATCAATGAAGCGATCGAGATTGCCAAACGCTACGGCAGCGATGAATCCGGGCGCTTTGTGAACGGCATTCTCGACCGTGTCCGCGCCGAAATCCCGCGCGACGCCCGCAAGGCCGCGCCGCGGCCCGATGCCGCCAAGCCCTAAACCTTTTCCCCTCCACCCCGATGCCTCTCGGATTCTTCAAAAACCTCGTTCAGAAGTTCACCGGCCGGCCCGTCGATTGGGACGAACTCGAGGAAGCGCTCATCCGCTCTGATCTCGGCGTGCCAATGACCACGCGCATTCTGAAGGAGTTGCAGGAGCGCACGGATAAACTCACGGCTGAAACGGTCGTCACGGTCGCGCGGGAGGAAATTCTCAAGGTGCTGCCGCGGGATACGCTCATGCTGCGCCCTCTGGCCTCCAAGCCGAAGGTCGTCTTTGTGGTCGGCGTGAATGGCACGGGCAAGACGACGTCCTGCGCCAAGCTCGCCTGGTTCCTTAAACAAAAGGGCCACAGCGTCATGTTTGCGGCGGCCGATACCTTCCGAGCCGCCGCCATCGAGCAATTGACCGTCTGGGCCGACCGCATCGAGTGCGACATCGTCAAAGGCCAGTACAACGCGGACCCGGCCGCCGTCTGCCACGACGCCTATCAGGCGGCGGATTCGCGCAACATCGAGTTCCTCATCTGCGACACTGCCGGCCGCTTGCATAACAAGTCGAACCTCATGAGCGAGCTGAACAAGATCAAGCGCGGCCTGAACAAGCTCGATCCCACAGCGCCTCATGAACGCCTGCTCGTGGTCGACGCCACGACCGGCGGCAATGCCCTCGCCCAGGCGCGTGAATTCAAGGAAGCCGCCGATCTCACCGGCGTCATCGTGACGAAGCTCGACGGCTCCGGCAAAGGCGGAGTCGTGGTCTCGATTCAGAATGAATTGAAGATCCCCACGCGCTTTATCGGCACGGGTGAGAAACTCGAAGATTTCGCCTTCTTCGAAAGCCGGACCTTTGTGGAAAAGATGCTGTAGCGCGTCTCCAGACCGTTATCGGACTTCGGAGCCGGATCGGGAGGCGAAGCTTTCTTGATCGTCTTGTTATTTCCTGCAAACAAGATCACTTGATCTCGGATAAGGCCCGATCGGCATAGCGTCTCAATTCGGGGCCAATTCAGGGGCCCGACGCGTCGTCCACAGTTTTGCCGACTATCGGAATTCGCGCGGAAAGATACCTTCCTCACCGTTGCCCCGAATGATCGATTTCGTCTCACGATCATCAAATCGCAACTCACTCACTTCGGGGAATTCGACCAGACACATCGTATGAATACTCACCGCCATCCAAGATTATTCGAAAGCATTCAATTGGGAGCCATCCCCCGTCTCTCGCACCGCATCGTCATGGCGCCGCTGACCCGCATGCGCTCGGAACAGCCGGGAGACCTTCCTGGCGATCTGATGCTGGAGTACTATAGCCAACGGGCCTCCACCGGCGGCTTGATCATCACTGAAGCGACGACCGTCGCTATCACTGGTCGTGGTTATCTCGGCGCTCCCGGCATTTATTCCGAAGCCCAGTCCCGCGGCTGGAAACGCATCACCGACGCCGTCCACGCGAAGAATGGCCGCATCATCCTGCAGCTCTGGCACGTAGGACGCGCCGGCCACGTCGAAATGACGGGCGGCGTGCCGCCGGTTAGCGCCTCGGTCGTGCCTTTCGAAGGCGGCCTCGCTTACACCAGCCAGGGCTGGACGCCGGTATCGCCAAATCGCGCGCTCGAAACAAACGAGATTCCGGAAATCATCGCGCAATACCGAAAGAGCGCCGAGTTCGCCAAGACCGCGGGTTTCGACGGCGTGGAAATCCATGCCGCCAACGGATATTTACTCGATCAGTTTCTGCAGGATAACACCAACAAGCGCACCGACGCCTACGGTGGACCGCTGGAAAACCGCACCCGACTGCTCCTGGAGGTCACTGAGGCTGTGATCTCCGTGTGGGGCCGTGGCCGGGTCGCGGTGCGGCTGGGGCCGGCTTCGCAATTCAATGGCATGGCAGACAGCAATCCGACGGCGCTTTTCAGCCATGTCGCCGAGCAACTGAATCGCTTCGACCTCGCCTATCTTCACCTCATCGAACCCCGCATCGTTGGCAACGCCGCGGTGGCCGACGGTCTGCCGGCGGTGGCCGCGCAGATGCTGCGCAAGATCTATCGGGGTAACATCATTGCCGCCGGCGGATTTGAGCTCGATAGCGCCGAAGAACTTCTGGAGAAAGGCGATGCGGACCTCGTGGCTTTCGGCCGCCACTTCATCTCGAATCCCGATCTTCCCAAGCGCTTCCAGCTGGGGCTGCCGCTCACCCCTTACGATCGCGACACCTTCTACGGCGGCAACGCCCGCGGCTACACCGATTACCCCGCCTACCAAGCCAACCCTCTCGCGGAAAAGGTCCTCGCCTGATCTCATTTACATTCACGGAAAACAAACATCGATATGTCCGAATCCATCAAAACAATCGCGCTCGTTCATGGAGCCTTCGCCGACGGCTCTTGTTGGTCAAAAGTCATCGGCCTTCTCGCCGCCCGGGGATTGACCGCGGTAGCCGTGCAAAATCCCTTGAGCTCACTGGCCGACGACGTCGCTGCAACCCATCGCGTCCTGGATATGCAGGAAGGTCCCGTCCTGCTCGTCGGCCATTCCTGGGGCGGCGCGGTCATTACCGAGGCCGGAAATCATCCGAAAGTGGCCAGCCTGCTCTATGTGGCCGCGAGCGCCCCGGACACGGAGAAACCGTTCCAAGACTGGTCGGCCGAATACCCCATGGCGCCGGGCATCGCCCGCGTCGCTCCGTATGGCGGCGATGGCTACCTCGCCCTGCCGCGCGCCGACGTTGCCAGATTTTTCGTACCAGACGTGCCGCAAGACGAAGCAGAAATGGTCTGGGCCGTGCAGAATCCCATCGCCGCCCGCTGCTTTGCCGACACGATCAGCCGGCCGGCGTGGCGCGAAAAACCGTCCTGGTACGTGGTCGCCGAAAAGGATGAAATGATTCCGCCACAGGCTCAGCGAGACCTCGCCGCGCGCATGAATGCGACCGTCCTCGCACTTGCGAGCGGCCATGTCCCCATGCTGTCGCAACCTGCCGCCGTCGCCGATTTTATTGCCAAAGCAGCCGCATCTTCCACGAAATCCTAGGGCTTGTTGGTAAAATCGCTTTCGGCGAGACCGCGCGCAAATTTGGTTGAGGCCAAGACGTCCCGCGACTGCGGGAGCGCTATTGGTAGAAATAACGACCTTCCGCAGCAATGTCGACCTCGGCCAAATTTGCCGCGAGATCGCCAAAATGGATTTTACCAACATGCCCTAAAGTTTTGCCTTTCAAAAGCCACTGCCCTAACCTGCCGTGGCTCTCATGCGCAAAGCCACTCAACCAGTTCTCCCAGCTTCCCATTCGTCGGTGGAAACGCCGGCGGAACGAACTTGGGAAATTGATGGATGCTAGACGCCTGCGCTTGCGGCTAGGCTGTCTCCTGGCCCTGTGCGCCCTCGTGGCGCTGCACCTCGCGACCGCCGACGATTCCAAATGGATGTCCCGCGTCTGGCAGCTGGATGAAGGCCTCCCCGGCAGCAGCGTGACCGGAGTCGCCCAAACACCCGACGGCTACCTCTGGGTGTCGACCGAAGGAGGCCTGGCGCGCTTCGACGGAGTCCGCTTTCAAAACCTGCCCGTGCCCATCCCTTCCGGACGCAAGCGCCCGATCATTCGCGCGATGCTCCTGGAGCCGAAGGGTGGAATCTGGCTGGCTCTTGAAGGCGGGCTGGTGATTTCACTCGACGGTCCGGCCACCCGCATCTTCACCAAGGCGGATGGACTCACTGGGATCCGCTGTGAAAATCTGGCGTTGGATGGCAAAAACTGTCTCTGGACGAGCCATTCGGATGGGACGGTCTGCCGCATCGCTGAAGGAGTGGTGACCCGATTTGCCGAAAGCAATGGACCGCCCGGGAAAGGGCCGTGCTTCCTCACCGCGGATAACAAAGGACAAATCTGGTTTGCGCGCGCCGATAACATCGGAATCATTCGCGACGCGCATTTTCAAATCGTCCTGAAACAAAGCGGAGGCAACATCCGACTCGGACGCTGCGCAGACGGAGGAATTTGGGCCTGCGCAGGTCTGGAGTTGCTGCACTGCGAAGAGAGTGGAGCCGTCTCGAAATGCGGTGTTTTGCCCGTGAAACGCCCGGGAGTGGAATCGACCGTCATTTTGGAAGATAGCGCGAAGGCGATCTGGATCGGAACATCCGTGGATGGCCTGTTTCGCCATGCCGGCTCCAACTTCGAGCGGGTGGCAACTTCAAATGAAATGGTCCTGAGCCTGAACGAGGACCGTGACGGCAGCATCTGGGCCGGCACAGGCGGCGGCGGACTGGACCGATTGCGCCCGGCTCTTGTGGAATTGCAAACCAGCGAATCGGGTCTGCCAACGACGACGGTGCGATCGATCTGTGAAGACACCAGCGGCGCCCTCTGGGCCGTCGGCGAAAACGGCAGACTGGCTCGTCAGGTGGAAGGGAAATGGACCTCCCTCACGGGCGCCGACGGCTGGCCCGACGCGCGCGCCACCGCGGTGGTCAGCGACCGGCAGGGCGGCGTTTGGGTTGGCACATCGGATCGCGGCCTGCTGCACTCGAGCCTCGGATCGGTCAGCGCCGTCGAACGAAAAAGCGGCCTCGCCAGCAATGTCGTTCGAGGATTGCTCGTCGATCATACTGGCGATCTATGGATCGCCCTCGAGTTTCCTTCCTGTCTCCAGAGGCTGCATAACAACGAGTTCAAAACCTTCACTCTGGGCACCAAGGGGGCTCCTCGCACGCTCGCCGAAGACACCGCCGGCACACTCTGGTGCGGGACGCAGGATGGCTTTCTCTTTCACCTCGACGGGGATGGGGTGAAGAACGAAACGGCTCACGCCGTCGACCCGCAAAAGCCCATCCGATGCCTGCTGGCCAGGCCGGACGGAAGTTTGTGGATCGGCTATGCCGGCGCGGGGCTCGGCATCTGGCGCGATGGAAAGTTTCAGCAGATCTCCGAGGAACAGGGCCTTTACGACGACTATATCTGCTCGATGGCCGCCGATGATGCCGGCGGCTTTTGGTGTGCGACCGACCACGGCCTCGTTCGCGCGCCGGTCAGCGAAATCGAAGCCGTCGCCGCAGGCCGACTCGGCAAGATCCATTCGATCCACCTCGGGCGCGATGAGGGTCTGCAAAACCTGCAGGGCGCCTTCGGCTATACGCCGAGCATGGAAAAAAGCCGGGATGGGAGCCTCTGGTTTCCCATGCGCTCCGGGCTTGCGGTGGTCCATCCCCTGCGCTTTTCCACGATGCAAACTCCTCCGTCCGTTTTGATCGAGCAGATCACGGTGGATGGCCGCCCTGCGGCAACGGGCGCAGATGGCCGGTGGATATTACCCGCGGGGCATCAGCGTCTGGACTTCGCTTTCACCGCGCCCGCCCTGCTCGCCGCCGATGATCTCGTCTTTCGCTACCAGCTTGGCCGTTGGGACCAGGGCTGGAACGAAAGCGGCGCCCAGCGGAGCGCCACTTACTCCCGACTGCCCGCGGGCAATTACACCTTCACGGTCGCCGCCGGCAATCGCGCGGGCGCATGGAGTCCAAGGGAAACTTCGGCTTCGCTAACGGTGCTTCCTTTTCTCTGGGAACGCTGGCCGGTGCGCGTCGCCGCCCTGGCCTTGTTTACGCTCGGCGTCGTGCTCGCCGCGCGGTACATTTCCGCTCGGCGCTGGGCGCGCAAGGTTGCCCGACTGGAAGAAGAAAGCGCTCTGCAACGCGAACGTTCCCGCATCGCTCAGGATCTGCACGACGACATTGGAGCCAGCCTCACGCACATCGCCATGCTCAGCGAATTGGCGCAGAAGGATTTCGAACAACCCGAGGCGGCAAAAGGCCACATCGATCAGATCTTTCGCAGCGCGCAAACGGTCGCGCGATCCCTCGATGAAATCGTGTGGACGGTGAATCCCAGTAACGACACGCTCGATGTCTTCATCTCCCATCTCTGCACCTATGCGCCGGATTTTCTGCGCTCGGCAAACGTGCGTTGCCGTCTGGACGTGCCGCTGGATATCCCCGTCATTCCCCTGCCGTCTCGGGTGGCTCATCACCTGTATCTCGCCGTGAAGGAGGCGCTGCACAACATCGTGAAGCACGCCGGCGCCAAGGAAGTCTGGCTGCGCCTGCAACTGAATTCTGACCCCACGGTGGTCACGATCACTATCGAAGACGATGGCCGCGGCTTCGTCTGCGACACCAGCCGACCGGCGGATGCCGATGGTCTGGACAATCTGCAAAAGCGGCTCGAATCGATCGGCGGCCGATGTGAACAACACAGCGAGCCGGGCCGCGGCGCGACAACGACGTTCGTCGCGCCTCTGCCCTCCAGCGACAACTAGCTAAGTTATGGCCATCACTATCGCCCTGGTTGAAGACAACGCGGATATCCGCGCCACGATGCTTAACATCTTGCAGAGCGATCCGGAATGCCAGTGCCTGGGCGCCTTTTCCTCCGGCGAACAGGCGCTCGCCGAGGTTCCCAAGTTGAATCCAAAAGTAGTATTGATGGACATCAGTTTGACGAAAATGGACGGCGTCGAGTGTGTGCGCCAATTGGCCAAGGTCATGACCCTACCGCAGATCCTCATGCTCACCGTGCATGAAGATCCGGACTCGATCTTCAACTCCCTCGCGGCAGGCGCCTCCGGCTATCTGCTCAAGCCGGTGCGCGCCGCTGAATTGCTGTCCGCCGTAAAGGATGTCTCGACCGGCGGGGCTCCGATGACCAGCAGCATCGCCCGCAAGGTGGTGCAGTTCTTCAAACAGTTTCCCGCCGCCGCCAAACCAAGCGCCGAGAATCTCACGCCGCGCGAAACCGAAATTCTGGACTACCTCGTAAAAGGCTACAGCTACAAGGAAACCGCCAGCGAAATCGGCGTCGCATACAGCACCGTGCACACGCATATCGAACGGATCTACAAGAAGCTGCAGGTCCAATCACGCGCCCAGGCCGTCGCTCGCTATTTGGGAATTTGAGACGCAGGGGCTTTGAAATCCCCTTCAGGCGCATTTCGCAAAGCTTGGAATTCCGTTTCGTCGATTGTCTCCGCACTGCCGTTCGACCACAAAACCATCCGCCGCGCCACCTTCCCGCCACTGCCCTTCCACGAACAAACGACGGGAGCGGCCGCCACGAGAAAAGTGGGTCCATCAGCGCCGACATTGGGTTTTCCCTGCGCGAAATAAAGCCACGGCAACGATTTGCCTGTTTCCGGATCCTTAAACGTCCACGCCTCAGGGCTGCTCCAATATTTGGATTCGGCCAATTCTTTCCACTCCGGACATATCGCCATCTCATGGTCCGACTCGTATAGTGTCATCACCGAGTAGATTCCCTTGAGTTTCATCATCTCGTGAATCCATGGCGAAACGGCTACCGGCCTCGACAGCGCCGGCATCAAGATGGCGACAAGAATAAGCGCGCCGGCGCAAACCTTGGCGCAGATCGCAGCAATCTTGAGGCACTTATGAAACATTGCCCAAAATATACGGCCAATCGTCATCGACGGCAAACACACGAATCGCCTGCCTGAAACTACATCTTCATGCGATTGTCGCGCTGCGACGATGCGCGCACTATGCTTTTGCTTTTGCAGAGAACGGCGCAGACGACCTGCTTCGACTCTGCATCCCAAAGCATCTCTCCACCATCAATCCAGTTCTCCCCCTCTATGACGAGCACGCTCGATTCCCTCGACGGCGCGCGCCGCGCGCGGCCCTTTGCATACCTCTGCCGCGCCGGCGCGGCCTTCGCCACCGCGGCCGCCGCCTTCGGCCTGGCGCCGAAAGCCCTGGCCACGACGCCCACCCAGGCGGATACGGTGACCAACTCCTATAACACCGCCTTCTACGTTCTCAGCGGCAGCAATGGCTACTACGCCCTCGACACAACAAAATCGAAGGCGCCCGGCTCCGTGTCCTGGACCCAGGCCGAAGAGATCGAAATGCTGCTCGACGCCTACGATCGGTCGTTGAATTCATCCTATCTGACGATGGTCACACAGATGATCAATAACTTCGTCAAGGTCAGCGGAACGCTTTGGACAAGCGATATCTACAACGACGACATTCTCTGGATGACCCTCGCCTGTGAGCGCGCCTATTTGGCCACGGGCAACAGCACGTTCCTGAATTACGCGCAGACCAATTTTGACGCGGTCTATTCCCGCGGCTACGACAGCACATTGGGCGGCGGCATCTGGGAAACGACGCTCAAGAAATCGAAAACTTCTGCGGCGAATGGGCCGGGCATCATTTCGGCCTGCAATCTCTATCAAATCCTCGGGACGAGCTCCTATCTCACGAAAGCTCAGAACATCTACGCCTGGGAGCGCGCCACGATCTACGACGCCACCAAGGGAAAAATCTACGACAACATCTCTGCCAGCGGCACGTTGAACACCGTCTCCCTGACTTACAATCAGGGCACCTTCCTCGGCGCAGCCAACGCGCTCTATAACATCACGGGCACGGCCTCCTATCTGAACGACGCCACCCTCATGGCCTCCTATGCGCAGAATACCATCTGCACCAATGGCATCCTGCCCCAGTACTCCACGACCGGAGACTTTGGCGGCTTCAATGGCATCTTCCTGCGCTGGATGAGCACCTTCGCCACGGACCAGAAACTCTGGCCCAACTACTTCGATTGGCTCGATCAAAACGCCGAGCTGGCCTGGAGTTCCTGCCGGTCTTCCGATGGTCTCTGCTGGGACGATTGGTCGACCCCCACGGCCAGCGGCACTTTGCAATCCTGGGCCTGCAGTGACGCGGTAGTCATGCTGAACGTGATTCCCCCGCTCTTCGAGCCGGATACCCTTACGGTGCCCAGCTACGTCGGTCCCGACTACCGCATCGTCGCCGATACAAATTTCCGCGACGGCCAAGGCGTCATCCTCGATTCCACAGCGGTGGGAAATAACATCGTTTTCCTCCTGCCAAATGTCTCCGCGCGAAAGTATGACGTGCGAGTCGCCGTGAAGAAACTCAACACCCGCGGCATCTTCCAGCTCGCCATCGGCCAGGCCGGCAACAATTCGCCAAACAACATGGGCTCGCCTCAAGATCTGTATTCCGCCTCCGCGCAATACGTAGAGCTCGATCTCGGCACGTGGCAGCCGGCCACCACGACGGACAAATGGTTCTGGTTCAAGATCACGGGCAAGAATGCCGCCAGCACCGGTTACAGCGAGTGCATTGACTACATCAAGCTCATCCCGCAGTAATCGCAATCAATCACAGGCGCGAGGCGGCCACGCCTCGCGCCTTTTTTGTCAAAATATCAGAAGCACGGAGTAACACTCACAAACGTGCGCTCGCGCGAAGCTCCAGCTTCGTCGCGGACCAAGGAGGGGAGCTCCTGCTCCCCATGGAGGGGGTGTCTGCGGGTATGCTAGACCGTGGAGCCACACCCGACGCCGGTCTACAATCAAACGCTCGTTACGAATCTCCGATTCGTAATGCCCTGAGGAGCGAAACTCCGTTTCGCAGGCGGGGGTGCCCGCGGGCCAGCCAACGCGCAACCCTACACATAGCAGCCGCCAAAAACCACTCCATTCATGCGAGTACCCACTCTTCGCCACTTCTTTTAGAATCCGCCTCCCTATGAATACCCTCGGACCCAAACCCTTCCGTTCCAAACCCCGGATCTGCACCCCTCCCAATTCCGACTTCCGCTCCCATCTCGCCTCCGCCCTCCTGGCCGCCGGACTCCTCTCCCTAGCTCCCACCCAAGCCCACGCCCAGACCTGGAGCCTCGGCTTCTGGCTCGGACCCCAGAGCACTCCCCTTTCCAGCCTCAACTGGAGCGGCCTCACCCATATCGTTCAAGTCGGCGTCCTTCCAACCTCCAGCGGCTCCCTCACCTACGAGACCGACTTCGGCTCCGTAACCAGCGCGCAATTCGACTCCACCGCCCAAAGCACCATCAGCACCGCCCACAGCCACGGCGTAAAAGTCCTGCTCAATCTCGCCAATGCCTCCGGCTCCGCCTGGACCGGCGCAACCACCAGCGCAAACCTCTCCACTTTCGTCAACAACGTCATGGCCGTCGTGAACCGCGACGGCTTCGACGGCGTCGACATCGATTGGGAACAGTCCGTCAACTGGACCCAAATGGGCAACCTCGCCTCGTCGCTCCGCACGGCCCTAGGTAGCAAAATTCTCGCTGCGGACGTCCAGGTCAGCTACTCGGCCAACTGGGGACCGCTGGCCGGCTCCTTCGATCGCATCAGCGTCATGACCTACGATCTGGAAGGCACTTGGAACCCCTATTCCTGGTTCAATTGCGCCCTGAACGGCCCGAGCAACAACGCCGCCTGGTCCATCGCCTACGCCGCGCAAAAATTCACCTCCGCTGGCATCCCTGCCGCCAAGCTAAACATCGGCCTGCCCTTCTACGGCTACATCTCCACCGGCGGCGGAATCACTGGACCGCGCCAGGCCTTCAATCAGTCCAGTCTGCCTACCCTCACCGCCGCGACCTACGCCTCGCTCTCCGCAAACTACAATCTCGCCGGCGCCACCTGGGACAGCGCCGCGTCAGTGCCGTGGCTGGGCATCTCCAATGGCTGGATCACCTACGACAACGGCGCCTCGCTCACCGACAAGATCTACTATGTGAAGTCGAATAACCTCGGCGGCTGGATCATGTGGCAATTGGGCCAGGACTACATTTCCTCCCAAAACCCCTCGCATCCCCTCCTCGCCGCCGTGGCCACCGCGTATTCCACCTACGAGTCGGAACTGCTGACCGTCAACTCCTCATCAAACCAAGTCGATCTCCTCACCGAATCCGGCTATAGCAATGGCCAGGGAAACATCCTGCGCTCCACCGCCGTGGGCAATCAGGTGACCTATCTCCTGCCAAACATCCCCTCCGGGAGCTACACGGTGGTGGTTGGACTGAAAACGGGAGGCTCCCGCGGCCAGTTCCAACTTTCCGCCACGCGCGCGGACCAAAACGCCTGGACAAATATCGGCTCCGTCACCGACGAATACAGCGCCAGCAGCAGCTATACCTCCGTGAACCTGGGAACCTGGTCGCCCGCCAGCACGAATAACAAACTGTTCAAATTCACCGTCACCGGCAAGAACGCGAGCAGCGATCAATACTGGATCTCCATCGACTACATCCGGCTTACGAGACAATAGACGAAATCGGGCCAATCGGCGCCGGATTGAATTATCCGGCGCCGATGCATCGCGCCAAAGGCGCGAGGCTGCGCGATTTTGGCGCGTAGCCAGCCGCACATTTATGTGCGCTCGTGCGAAGCTCCAGCTTCGTCACGGACCAAGGAGGGGAGCTCCTGCTCCCCATGGCGGGGGTGTCCGTGGGTGGGAGCGGAATGTCTTTGGTCAGGAGAAACGCATGTAGCCGTTGCACAATTTTTCAGCACTGCGATCGGCGGCATTTCCGAGTGTGCAGCCGTCCAATTCGCCCGGCGGGGCTGCCTCCCATATTTAACTCCGGACAGTCCTCGCATTTGTATCCGGCTCGCATTTACGAACGAGCTGCTGCTTGACGCAGTTACGCTCTTGGAAAGCGGCTGGAAGCCGCTTTTACACCTGAATCCAGCGCCAAGATTTATCACTTACCGTGTCTGGTCAGGCGCAGATTTAAGCTTCAGCAAAATCGCTCGGACAAGTCGTAAAAGCGGCTTCCAGCCGCTTTCCAAGAGCGTAACTGCGTTAAGCAGCAGCTCGTTCCAATACACGCGCACATTCCCAGGAATGCCGGTTGCTTACACTCAAGAAAATTGGCCAACCGTGGCTTCGCGACAAAGGCGCAGCAGCCCGCCTTCGTGCACATCGTCGACACGAATGTCACCGCCTCCCGTGAGCGGCCCCGTTCTCCGCCTAACCCAGCAGGCCCTTCCCCCACTCGATAGCCTGATGAATCTGCGGAAGGAGCGTCGCGCCGGCGTCGCCGGCGCTCGTGAGGATTTTCAGCGCGCTCTCGAGTTTGCTCAGCACGATCGCCCCACTGGGCTCCTTGTCCTCGGCTTCCGCGCCCGCGGCGGCGAGATCGGCTTCGACCGCCCGGTGCGTCTTCGGGTCGAGACCAGCCTGCGCGAGGCTGCCGCGGAGGTTTTGCAGCAGCTGCGCGAGGTCCGCGAGATTCGCGCCCTGGCTTGCAGTGGTCTCGGTATAGTGAACGGTGTTGCCCACGCCGACGGCGTTCCCTTTGCCGCTGACGTTGACGCTGCCGCCCACGGACATTCCGCCGGAAGGGACGGTCGCAGGGGCGGTGGGAGCCTTGGCGGATAAGTGATCTTCCTGGTTGGACATGGCGGGAGTTGGGATTGTTAGCTTAGTGCTCCTCGGCGTCAATCCTGCGACGTATTTTTCTCGCGCCCCAAAGGGGCGCCCTATCGTAGCCCAGGGCATCGCCCTGGGTATTTGCGCTACACGATGGCGAGCCCTGAAAGGGCGGCCTATCTTCGACGTCTGAAGTCGGCAAATACGTTTCCGGATTTATGGCGAGCAACACTTAGTTTAGACTAAAAAAATTTCCGGCTTCGCCAGATATCGGAAAGAGTACAGAGGCTCAGAGGGCCAGAGTGCAGAGCATCAGATCCCTGAGCCAGAACAAAATGGGGACGCTGCCACCCGAAACCCGATGTCGCCGCTGCGGCTGTCGGGACTGTAGTAGCCGCGGTACGCGCAACGCACGTAGTGGCGATCGTCGAAGAACGCGCCGCCGCGCAAAACACGGAGCCCGGCGCCATCAAGTTTTTCACGTCCATCCCGGGCTCGCCCCCGCGGCCCACGAGCAGGCCAGCGCGTTCATCGACGTAATCGAGGAATTCAAAAGCCAGCCGCCCCGCAAATTCCGGCGCGTCGAGCAGCGCGAGCAATTCGCCGCGGCTCAGGTCGGCGGACTCGCGCCCCCTGCCCGCGCGGTGCGCCTCGTAGGCGACCTGTTCCAGCGCCGCGCGGACGCGTTGCTCGTCTTTGAGAAAGGCGATCAATTCCAGACTCCTTGCCCCGAGCCGGTCGCGGTGCCAGCGCTGGGCGAGCACGTGCACGGCCCGGCTGTAGAGCTGCACGCGTTGGTCGGTCAGCCGCGTATCCCGATGGTGCAATAGCGCCATGGTGGTGAGCAGCATCGGGTTGTCCGAAAGCTCACGCAGACTCTCGCCTCGCACCGCATTGATCAGGTCGGCGGCTTTGGCAGCCTCCATTTTCGCGTCGAGCTTCCCCGCGTTTTGCAAAGCCGCGTACCAGCCACGTACAAAGCGTTCGATTTGCTTGGCCGTAAATGGCGCCGCGGTGTGCGCCGTGAAATCCGGCAGCACGGCCTCGCCCGCGTACGAACGCACGCGACAAGTCACGATGACGCGCGCCGGATGAAAGCGCGAAAGAGCTGCGGCGACGGCGCGTCGAAAGACGGGGCGCAGCGCTTCGGGCACCTCATCGAGCCCGTCGAGGACAAGAAAAGCTTGCCCCTCCTCCAGGGTGGCGCGCAACTCCGGCGCGAAGGCCGCAGCCTTGAGGTCGACGGCGGATTGGGCTGCGGCCGCGGCCAGGATCTCGCAGAGCTGATCCTGAGCCTTGCGGTCCGGGAGAGCGTCGAGCTGCAAATTGCCCAGGGCTGGCGCCAGATCCCGCAGGACGATGAGCACGGGCGTGTGGTCACGTGACAACCCCGGCGTCGGCGGTTCGCCGCCATGGAGCGCAAATGTCGCCGCTCGCGCCAAAAGCCTCTGGACAAACGAGCTTTTTCCCGCGCCCGGCGCGCCCAGGAGCGCGAAGCGAGGGTGTATCGTTGCCGCTTCCATCGCGGTGAGCGGCCGGCTCTCGCGCTCGTCCTCCCGCCCACCGCGACGCGCGCTTTGCTTGCGCTTGGCGACTTCGGCTTGCATGTGCGGGATTTGCGTGGTGGTCTCCAGGTCGATGTAAACATCGTCGAGAGTGAAAACCGATTCGCTATCCTCGACGCCCAGAGAAGTGAGCGGCAGCGCGAGACAGTGCCTGCGCAGTTCGCGCAGATAAGTTTCGCGGGCTGGCTTGGATTGGGAGGGCGTTGCAGCGGCAGCGCTGTAATAATTTTGCTCGGTATAATTTACGGTGTTGTTGTTGCCGAACGCGTTGCCCTTGCCGTTGAGGTTCGCGTCGCCGCCTACAGACACGGACACATCTTCGGCTGAGACGGTCTTTGCGTGCGGATCCCCCGCGCCGGAGTCTCTCTTTATAGCCTTTTTGCGCTGGGATGCCATGCGAATAGCTGGATTCCAGACTTAGCGCGCCGGGATCGGCGGCGCGAGCAAATTTTTTGCTTTCAGCGTTTTCGCATTACCACGCTGTCTAGCTAGCTAGCAATTCCCGCAAGTCGAACGCGGCATTCAGCAGCCGCTGAGTGAACGTGTGGCGATGCGCTTTGGGAAAGTGATTGGTGTGCGGAAGCAGCCAGGCGAGAAAGTCCGAAGTCTTGCTGAAAATGACCATTTCGCTCTGAGACATGGCAAAACGTTTAAAAAATTTTACGGCTTCGTCGGATATCGGGAAGAGGACAGAGAATCAGAGAGCCAGAGTGCAGAGCATCAGATCCCGGAGCCAGAACAAAATGGGGACGCTGCCACCCGAAACCCGAGGTGGGCGTAGCGGTCGAAGGAAGGGTCGAAGTGGCGGTACGCGCAACGCACGTTGTCGCGATCGAAGTTGAACGCGCCGCCGCGCAAAACACGGAGCGAAACGCCCTAATGATCGTCATCCATTTTGCGCTCGTAGTCGTCATAGCTATTCAGCCATTTCGTCTGGCACCACTCCAGAACATTGCCAGAGAGATCGTATGCTCCACACGGCGAGCGTCCGCTGGCAAAAACGCCCACTGCGGATGTCCTTCCAATCCCAGATCCGCTCATATTGCAACGTTGCGGCACGCTCTCGTCGCTTGGCCCCCAGGGATAGGTTCGTGCATCGGTTCCCCGGGCCGCGCGCTCCCATTCCGCCTCCGTACACAGCCGGATCTTTTGCCGATCCGAAATGCGCCCGGCGCGTCTCATTTCGTCGGTCAGCCAGTGGCAATACGCCACGGCCTCGTACCAACTGACTCCAACTTGCGGCTGATTGTGATCCTCGAACTCGCAGCCGCAATTTTTCGGGGAAGAGATATCGTTTCTGCAGCGCCACGCCCAGCCGGCATCCGTCCACCACCCCTTCGCCTTATAACCGCCCGCCTCGATGAACGGCGCAAATTGCGCGACCGTGATGGGGTAACGCGCCACTCCGTACACCTCGCGAATGAGACGGCAGACGAACTCTGGACGCTCATCTTCGTAACGCCCATCCGTGCTGCCCATAGTGAATTCCCCCGCGGGAACGGGCTCAAAACAGATGTCCGGCAAGCCGTCTTTGACTCCCACCCCCTCGCGTGGATCGCCGAGCCGGCTCAGCACGCGACCGGCCGCCGCTCGATCCAGGGGTGGCAAACGCTCCGTGGCCAGTACGGCGACCAGCCCATGTCGGATTTTTTCGAGAATCGCGCCCTCGTAATCCCCAAGGCGCTCCGCTTGCACCAGGCCCGCCTCGAGCAACAGCTGGCCGGCGAGCAAGACGAGCGTGGAGGGCACGGCGCCCGCTGAAGCGCTGCTGCCGGAGAGGATGAGACGGTCGGCCAGCGACCAGGCCGCGAAGTGCGCTCCGCGTGCCGCCTTCGCGCCGGCGAGGAGCAGCGCTTCGCGCCAGCGCTCGACATCGGCGCGGGCCAATTCGACGAGCCGCTGGGGAAAGCCCACGTCGCTAAGATGGCGCGCGGCCAGGTATTCCTGGAAGGTGCGATGGGGAAAGGCATAGACGCCTTCACCTCGCTGGATGAAGAGCCCGGCGCGGTCGCGAATGTACTCGATCACCCGGCCCTGCCGTAGGTCGGGCGAAACCTTGAGCAAGCCTTTGATGAGCTTCTCCTCCGGGATGTCCGCGGCTCCGGTAAGCGTGGCTTGCTCGGCATGGGCGTCGAAAGCCAACCCATCGAGCGCCGCGCGAATGCGGTCGCGCGGCGCCTTGAACCATTCGGCGGCGCTTTCGCCCTGGATTTCGACCGCGCCTTCGGAAGTGTGGACGTTTTTCGGCAATTCCCAAACTTCGAGGAGGAGCCGAACGGCTTCGTCGTAGAGCTCCTCGCGGCCCTCCGGCAGAGCGCCCCCGCGGGAGGCATGCAACGAGGCCATGAGCGTGAGGAGGAGCGGGCGGCGGGCGAGGTCCTGGAGACAGGGGTTGCGCTCGATGGCCCCTTGCAGCAGCCGGGCGCGACCGGCAGCGTCGGCCTTGGACGTTCCGGGGCGAAGCTCGGCCCAGTGGGCGTACCACTTCTCGCAGAAGCCGGAGATCTGCTCCGACTGGAAAGGCGCGATCACGGCTTCGTCGAACCCAGGGAGGCGCCACTCCTGATTTTGATAGGCGTAGGTCCGGCTGGTGAGGAGGAGACGCACGCGGGGAAAGGTGTTTCGGAATTCCTGCACGGCCTCCTTCATCCGGTCCCGGCGGGCGTTGGCTTCCGGAATTTCGTCGAAGCCGTCCAGGATGAGCAGGCCGCCTTCGGTGCGCAGGATATCTTTCAGGGGCCCGGCGAAATCCGCATGGTCGCCGAGATCCGAGACGATGAAGCGCCAGAGACCGCCGGCTTTGCCCGATCCGGTAGCTTTGGCGGCGAAATCGCGCAAGGTGACGAAAACCGGCAGAGGGGCGCCGCCTTTCCATTCCGGCCCGAGCCGATTCACCCCGATCACCTGTCCGCCGAGCCCTTCCCCGGCGAGACACAGGGCCAGGAAGCGCGCAAACGTCGTCTTGCCCGACCCCGGGTCCCCGAGCAAAGCCGCCGCCTTCGCGCTGCTCACAAAGGCCGCGACGGACTGGCGCTTCGGTTCGCTCATTTCCTCGCGAACTTTTCGACCCCGGGTTCCGGACCGTTCGTCGGAAACCGTGGACCGTAAAGTGTCGAGCGCCGTGTAGATGGCTGCGAGTTCCACGCCTGCGTTTTGGGCATCGGCAGCCGCACGGCGATCCACGAGGCGCAGATCGAGGCGGGAAGTTTTGGCGATGAGACATTCGAGATAGGCGGCACGGAGCTGGGTCGCCGGGAGCGAGGAGCCGGAAGCGACGTGAATGGTCTTATTTTTAACACGATTCCCCACGCCGACGGCATTTCCTTGGCCGGAGATATTCAAATCGCCGTGTACGATCAGGCTTGCGCTTTGCGGCTTGGCCGCTCTTTTAGTCCGCGTCGCTGCCGCCGCGCTCGTCGACTTGTTCTTGCCTCGGGCCGGCTGAACCGCGTTCCACGCCACAGCCTCGGGCGCCGTTCCCTGATCATCCTCGAGCTTCCCGCCATGGTCATGATCGGGGATGTAACGCCATCCGCCTCCGCCCCGGTTGGTCGCGACGCGCGGCCAATGGCGAATCTCTGCTCGGCCATTGGAGAATTCGATCCTTCCCACAGCGTAACCGTGGCTGCGCTGCAACTTCGGCGGTTCGCCAAAATTCTCCATGCCGAAGAGCGAGCAGCCCTGGCAATGATGCACGCGCGCGCTACCCGCATGACTCGTAAAGCGCAGGCTCACCTCATGCATGTGACCGAAAAGATGCGCGGCGAAACGGCCCGGGGGCGCGATCTCCGATTCGCCATGCTTCCTTGCCTCGACGGTCAGCCAATCGGGTCCCTGATGGGTAAGCAGGAGACAGCCGTCATGCGCTTTCAGCCAATCGTCGACAGCGCCACCGCATACGGCGTGCAATTGCTGCGCGTTCCACTCCAGTCGCCCCTGATAATCGCCGCCTTGCAATTGCAGGAAGGTGGTATTGAGACCGGCGAAGCCGATCTTGCGTCCACACACTTCGAGGGTGTAGGCAAAGTCACCGGGAAGCAGGCCTTCGACGAGGCCGGTCGGCGGGCGCTGCGGGGTGGACTTCCACCACTCGGCATAGGCAGCAAAGGCCTGATTGATGGCTTTGCGATAAGCGCCCGTGGGGTTTGACCAAAACTTCTCGGCGATGCGTGGAAAGCCGTCGCGTTGCAGAAGCATGTCGACGGCCGGATCGTCGTCCTTGGGGTCGGGGCGGGAAAGATCGTGATTGCCGGGGACGGCCAGAAGCACGGCGTCGCCAGAACCGAATTCGCGCAATTTACTCCAGAGGCGGTCGAGCACCTCGGCCTGCATTTTGGCGAATTCCTCGGGTTTGCCGGCTTGAACGAAGTCACCGGTGAAGAGCACCGCCTGCCAGGGTCCGGTGAGTTCGTGGACTTTTTCCAAGTCGTCGAGGAACGGGCCGCGAAGGTTTGGCCAGAGGTAGCCTTGATCCTTCAAGCCGTAGTGGAAGTCCGTGAGGTGGAGCCAGGAGAAAGCTTCTGCCGACATGTGCGTGTCTGGCAAAGTGACGAGCGTGGGCTGCCGAGGCGAGAAGAAAATAGGGACGGCGAAAGCGAAAGGCAAAAATGGAGGCTGGCGCGCCACCGCCTTAGTTAACTACCTCACCAACTAATCCGCCGGATCTCGCGCCCGGCTACCCGTGGGAAGGACTGCTGGGCAGAAGCAGGACAGTCGGCGACGGGAATGTTGCCGCTCGTAGTTTGGCCAAACTCCGCCTAACGTCATAAGCCCCGCCCAGCGTCATCAGTTCAACAAGTCAAGGTGCAATGCCGCGAGGTTTTGGAGTGCGCGCGGTCCTGCGCCGCTTTCGGAGTGGGCGTTCGAGCGAGGTGCAAATTGGACGAATTCTGCACTCTGAGAAATTGATTCAGCACTCGGCAGGAAAGGAACTACGCGCAACAAGCCTCTCGGCGCTTTGCCCACGTGCAGCAAGTCGCGGCGCAACCGTTATTACACGGTTTTTCCTCCATCGGCCTGAACGTGATGTCTCCGTGCGCGTGAGTTCGGCTGGTGTGAATTCCACTCAACTGGCCCACTCCGAAAGCGGCGCAGAACCGCGCGCACTCCAAAACCTTGCGGCATTGCATGCGGACTTGCCGACCTCGGCTGGATTGCTTGGTGCACGCTGAGGCGTGAAGCGGTGCTCAGCGCCAACGGCGCGTCCAATATTAGCCTGGGCCGTAGCGAAGCAAGGCCTAGGTTTACCGCACAAAATCGGTCGAGCGCCAACGGCGCGTTCCAACCAAGTTCGCCAACATTCCGCGTTAACGAACAATCGAATCTGTATTCATTTGCACGTCGAATCCATGAATCAATTCTCTCCAACTCCCGTTAAAACGCGCTGTCGGCGCCAAGCGCCCATTTGGACTCGAAATCGGTTAAACTTCGGAGCGAAACTCTGCTTCGCATGACTTGGGTGTCCGCCGGCGAGCGCGCCCAAGTGTTACCCTAAAACCCCTAGACGCCCAAGCCCGTCCACATCATGATCCCCTTGTGAACAACGAAAAAGGAGACATCATCAAAGCGCCGGCCACGGCGCCTCGAACGTGTTTCCCTGAGCAGGGTTCATCCGGATCAAGCGCGGCAAATCAGCGGAAGCTGCCGCTGCGCCCTGTCCCGGCATCGCCTCGTTTCATCACGAGACCCAACTCTTTGCGGCAGTTCGGGAACTGCCACAAGGAGCTGGGAGATCCTGCCCTACGTCTGTTTACAAGGAACTCGTTTTGCTTTCTTACCGCGGCGGGTTGTCCCAGAGACGTTACCGAGCCCTCAACAAGCCGGCCTCTGGGAACAATCTGCCGGCCAAGAAGAGCCGTTGATCAAAGTTTTCCCCTTGTCACAACAAGGGAAATCCTCCGCCAACAGTTGCGACCAGCCGTGTCCTCGGGCCGGCGCAGAGCCGTAGAGATCCTTGCACCGAGATCAGTCCGTGACGATGCAAATTCCAAAAGATGCTACGCATCTCCAGGGAGAGGCGGTTTTTTAACCGCCTGGCACTGGGCGTGTCTAATCCCACGCCCAGCCCTGCAACCGGCGCTCCGTCGCCGGAAAAGCCGCTGCGTCACGGCAGCCTATCCAGTTCTGAGGGACTTGGTTTCCTCATCGTTTTGCAGTGATCAGCGCAAAGAATTTTGCGCGGGACACGGCGGCAACGCCCGAAGCCCGCAGGAATATCCATCGCGCCTTCGCTGAAAAATGACGAACGAAAACCATCCCGTGAGAAGTCCGAGCGCAGGGGAAATTTATTGAAATCGTCTGGCCGCAAGCCGGATACGATCGATCAACTAACCTCAGCGTCGGGACTGCTCTTCAAGAGATGCGATCTCGAGACGCCGCATTCCGTTCTCCCCAGGGCGTATTGGTAAAAGTGATTTTACCAGCATGCCCAAGAACACCACACGTTCGCGGCGGTCTTTGGCTCCCCTGGCTGTTTGCCTGGGGTTTGTTGGCAAGCTGGTTTTGGTGAGATTCGTCCCTCCAAAGTAGGTTTCCCAACACACCTCGCGCGACCAGGTGGGAGAGAGCTGGCATCCACACATACATACACTTCCGCCCGACCCCATGGGCCCTGGTTCATCCAGGTACAGTTCTTTGACATCTTAAACA
>FTCV01002514.1_pt1 | contig 34211 bp, 35 predicted proteins | sample 1639691 | NCBI WGS metagenome assembly FTCV01 (sample SAMEA3914864, study PRJEB12502) | metagenome | biome: forest; material: soil | place: USA | collected 2012-03-12 | depth 0.3 m
CGCTCACGTTCGCGGTCATGACCCCGATCACGTCCCCAATCGGTGCGGATGTCGCTGTCGTCCGATGCGCCGCCCGGAAAACGGTAATCGTCTCGCTCAATAAAACCACCGGCCTGGCGGGGCGAATCCGCCTGCCACTGACGGGCTTGGCCTGGCGTGTCCCTGCGCGGCGCATCTTCGAAATATCCGCCTGCTTGCTGACTGCGATAGACTTCATCACGACGGTTCATCGCTACTCTCCAATTTGGCTTTCAGGCTTTCCCAGGCTGCAAACCCAGGCACCATCAATCAAACGCGGTGGCTGAAGAGTTCTTTCCCCGGTTCAACGTGCCCAGGTGCAGTCTGGCCGCATCGCGCCCGCCCGACAGCCTTCGCGAACAAAGCCGCAGTTTGTCGTAAGCGCAGTTTGTCGTGAACGATGCAACGGGCTTGCGCCCGACCGGAAGGAGAGCCAAGGCAATGTGCAACGGAGTTGATCGATGCGCGTGCTGGTAGTTGAAGACGATCAGGGGCTGGCGGAAGAGATTTCGCGCGCCCTGCGGCAAGAGAATTTCGCCGTCGACATTGCCGCGGATGGCGAGGATGGCCGTTATCTGGGCGAGAGCGAGCATTATGACGCGGCGGTGCTGGATCTCGGCCTGCCCCGCATGGATGGCCTTGCCGTGTTGGAGGCCTGGCGATCCGGCGGGCATAGCCTTCCCGTGCTCATCCTCACCGCGCGCGATGCATGGGCGGAAAAAGTGGCGGGTTTCCGGGCCGGAGCCGACGATTATCTGACCAAACCGTTCCGCGTACAGGAACTGATCATGCGGCTGCGAGCGCTGATCCGGCGCGCAAGCGGCCATGCCGCCACGCGCATTGCCTGCGGCAACCTGGTGTTCGATGCGCAAGTGGGCCACTTTGAGATCGACGGCCTGCCTTTGCGGCTGACGGCATTCGAATGGCGCGTCCTCTCAGCCCTGATCCTGCGCAAAGACATGGTCGTCGAACGGCGCGACCTGATCGAGCGGGTCTACGAATACGACGCCGATGCCGATTCCAATTCGCTGGAAGTCATCATCGGACGGTTGCGCCGCAAGGTCGGCTCGGAAAGGATCGAGACGATCCGTGGCCGCGGCTACTGCCTGCGATCCCCGGAAATCGACGCAGCCTGATCCACTTAGCGCGGCAACAGCAGCGTCGCGCGCAGACCACCAAGCGGCGAAGTGCCCAGTTCCAGACTGCCGCCATGCAGTTCGGCAAGTTCGCGGGCAATCGGCAGGCCGAAGCCGTGCCCATCCTCCCGCTCATCGAGCCGCCGTCCCGGGATCAACGCGCGCTCCATCGCCGCTTTGCCCAGGCCGACGCCGTCATCGTCGATGTCGATCCGGACGCGCCCCTCATTCAGACTGGTCGTCACCTCGACCTGCGACTTGGCCCACTTCCACGCATTATCGAGCAGATTGCCCAGCATTTCGCTCAAGTCCTGCCAATCGCATTTGACTGTAAGGCCAGGCTCGGCGGTCAAATGCGCGGTGACATTGCGATCGGCGTGGATGCGCCCCAACGCCTCGAACAGTTCGTCGACCAAGGGCGCGACCGCGACCGGCGGCTGTCCTGGCGCACCGGGCGATGCTGCGCGGGCACGACCAAGATGATGCCGGATCGCGCCATCGATCTGCGCCGCGAGCGCACCCAGTTGCCCGTCCGGATCCCGGTCCAGATCGGACAGCCTGATCGTCAACGTCGCCAGCGGCGTTTTCAGGCTGTGCGCCAGATTGGCTACGTGCGACCGGGCGCGGAACAATGCCGCCTCGTTCTCGTCCAGGAGGCCGTTCACTTCATCCACCACGGGTTGCAGTTCGTCGGGCTGGTCTTCAGGAACCCTGTCGGCCTTCCCGGCACGGACATCCGCCAACGATTTGCGCAATCGTGACAGGGGCTGCAAGCCGATGTGCAATTGCACAAGCGAGCCGATCAGCAGGAAACCACTGAGCGCGGCCAGCGTCGCCAGCACCGGCGTGATCGCCGCGCTGCGCAGGCGTTCGAATACCAAGTGCGGCGCCACGGCAGTCACGCGAATGGTCCCCTGCGGCGTCTCCTTGATCAGGGTGCGGACATAGAGATCGTCCGTCCGCCCTGAAATAAGCGTCGCCGGCGGCTCGCGGAAGTGCCCTTCCCGTCCGCGCGGACCATCTTCGCGAAAGCCGATCAGCGCGATCGTCTCCGTGGAATGATAGGTGCCCTTGGGAGTTTCGATCCGCCAAGCCCAGCCCCGCCTGTATTGCGTGAAAGGGCCGATTTCCTGAAGCATCGTCCGGTCCACTGTGCCATCGGCATGCACGCCGCGCAGCAGCAGGCCGATCTGGCCGTCGAGACGCTCATCAAGGCTGCGCCGCACGAACCGGTCAAGGACAGTGTTGATGGACCAGGTGGCCGCGATCAGCGCGATGCCGGTGAGGATCAGCCCCGCAACCAGCAATCGCCCATAGATCGACCCCGGCGCGATCCTTCGCAGTCCGACCCGACGTGATCCCGACACAGATATCCCTCGTTAATTGTGCCGGAAACGCGCCGGCGTCGTGTGCGCGGGTCATCGGGCCGGGCCGATGCTTTGTCAAAGACTGCTTTGCCGTTTCCTAAACCGAACCTGAATGGCGGAGTTCACCGCCCATCGGAATCGATCCGCTATTGATCAAGCGCTGCCGGATAACGGCACGGTGCGATAGACGGAAACTCGAACACGCGATGACCCAGGACGCGATCATGCTCCCCGATGCCTGTCGGCATGCGGTCGTGCCGCGTCCGATGTTCCGTTTCGGCAGTATCGGGAACTGACCGGCGTGGAACACAATGTTCATCGTCGCGGGGCGAAGCCGCACCTGCACGCAACCCCGCCGCTGGTCCCCATCAACTCACTGGCCTTCCGCGAACGGCGCGTGATCGTGATGCTGCGCGCATTTCAGGCCCCCGCAGGCCATGCAGGCGATGGCGAGCGGCGCGTATTCGCAAATCTGCGTCCATCCATTCGCGATGCATTCGGCGAATTGGCGCGGCAGGCAAAAATCAACGACCTCGTGATCTTCAAGCCTGGCTCTCCCTTCGTCAGCATTGACGAGATTACGATCGTCCACCGCCTCTCCATGCTCCAGCGGCCCTCTCAATCGAGCCACTGGAAGATGGTGAACGACTTCCAGCACAGCCTGAAGCGCTGCGCGGATGAACTGTCCGACGATCCGCGCCGCCTGCCGGCGCGGCCACTGCCCGCGCATGCCAACTGCTCTCAGGCCGATTGCTTCAGCATCGAATTCGAAGACGATGCACCGGCCGCCGAAGTCCGCGGCCAGGGACGGCAGCCCAATCGATCGCCGCAACTGTGGGATGGCAAGCGTGAGCCGGAAGCGGGAAGCCTGCAGGCGATCGCCGTACAGATCGTTCGCAGTCAGCCTCTCACCCGCGCGGCTCAGTTCCTCGGCGTGGGCATTACGCACCAGTACCTGAGTACGCTTCACAAGCAGGGCTATGTGGAGCGGGCCGGGCACGGCGTCTATCGCTATCCGCAACGCCTCCGCGACAAGGAGGCACCGGCACCCAAATAATTTAGCAAGAACACACGGCTGAACTCACCTTCAGCAAAGAAGATTAATTCTTCAGCGTCCTGACAATCGACGTCAGCGGCGCCTTTTTTCGTTTTTAGTTTATAATTCTGCGCCGCCATAAATCTGCGATAATTGTAGCAAAGACGCATATTTCGCCTTGAATGAATCGCAAATCATTCGCATTAGCGCCCCCAATTGAAATCTATTCGCAACAAAGGGGGAATTCTGTGTCTTTGTCTCGCTTCCGAAATCTGTCGTCTTCACCCGCCTATCTGGCGCTGGGCTGCGTCGGCATGGCCGCCACGCCCGCCTTTGCGCAGGATGCCAAGGACGCGAACGCGCCCCGCCTCGGCGGCGTGACCGTTTCCGACACTGCCATCGACGAAGACAGCTACAAGGTCGACAAGGTCGATTCCCCCAAGTACACCGCGCCGTTGGTAGACACGCCGCGCTCGATCACGGTCATCCCTGCGCAGGTGATCCGGGACACCGGCTCAGCCTCGCTCACCGAAGCGCTGCGTACCGTGCCGGGCATCACGCTGGGCGCCGGTGAAGGCGGCAACCCGCTGGGCGATCGCCCCTTCATCCGCGGTTTCGATAGCCAGGCCAGCACCTACCTTGACGGCGTGCGCGACATCGGTGCGCAGAGCCGCGAAGTCTTCGCGGTCGAACAGATCGAAGTCGTCAAGGGCTCGGACAGCTCGATGGGCGGTCGCGGCAGTGCCGGCGGCAGCCTCAACCTCGTCTCGAAGGTGCCCACGGCAGACCGTTTCGCCGCCGCCAGCGGCAGCATCGGCACCGACGATTACAAGCGCGTCACGCTTGATGTGAACCAGCCGCTGAACGATTTCGTCGGCCTGCGCGTCGCAGCCATGTGGCACGATCAGGACATTGCCGGTCGCGATGCGATCTGGTCGAAGCGCTGGGGCGTTGCGCCGTCCGTCAAGCTTGGCCTCAACGGCCCGACCAGCCTGACCATCGGCTACTATCACCTCGAAACCAACGAACTGCCGGATTCGGGCATCCCCTATCTCTACACGTCGGCCAACGTTCCAGCGGGCATAACGGAAACCGCACCGGCTGAACACTACACCACGATCAGCGGTGTTGAGGTCAACCGTCCGCGCGGCGCCTTCTACGGCCTGAAGGACCGCGATTTCCGCAAGACCAACGTCGATAACTTCACCGTTCGCGCCCAGCACGAATTCGACAACGGCATCACCCTGCGCAACACCTCGCGCTATGGCCGCAGCGATCAGAGCTATGTCTGGACGCAGCCGGACGATCAGCAGGGCAATGTCTACGGCGTCAAGAATGCCACCACCGGCGTCATCACTGCGCCGGGGGGTCAAGTGTGGCGTCGCGCCAACACCCGCTACAGCTATTCGGAAGGTCTGATCAACCAGACCGATCTGTTCGGTGAAGTCACGCCCTTCGGGCTGAAGAACAGCTTCGCCGCCAGCTTCGAATGGGCACGCGAAAAGGCCGCCAACGGCACTTTTGTCTCGAACCCTGCGACCGGCGCCGCCATTGCAACGGGCTCGACCGTCAGCCCCCGTTGCAGCACCGCCATGCTCGCGCGTTACAACTGCACCACCGTCGACAATCCGAACCCCAGCGATCCTTGGGTAAGCTACGCCAGCGACACATCGACCGCTACGGCCGCCATCCAGCGCAGCCTGCAGAAGACCTGGACTCTCTCGCGCGTCGATAGCTGGGGCGTTTCGCTGTTCGACACGGTGACCATCACCGACAACCTGCTGTTGAACCTCGGCGGCCGCTACGATCACTACAAGACCGAAGTGAGCCCGGGCCTTGCCGCGACGTCGACCGCCAATCGCCTCTGGGTCAATCGCACGGACGACCTTTGGAACTATCAGGCGGGTCTGGTCTTCAAGCCGACGGCTGACAGCAGCATCTATATCTCGACGTCCAGCTCCGCGACGCCTCCCGGATCGTACTTGGCGCAGGGCAGCGAAGGCAACGCACTGAATACCACTGGCACGACCGGCGCCAACCCGGTGACGCCGCAGGAGCTTACCGACGCTCTCAAGATCGAGAAGACCAAGTCCTACGAAATCGGCACCAAATGGAACTTGTTCGAAAACACCCTTTCATTGACGCTGGCTGCGTTCCAGACGCGGACCAAGAACGCCCGCACCACCGGTGAAAACGGCACTGTCGTCTTTGCCGGAGACCGTCGCATCCGTGGCATCGAATTCGGCTTCAACGGCAACATCACGCCGCAGTGGAACGTCTTCGGCGGTTATACCTACATGGACGCCAAGATCGTCGATGGCGGCATCACCACAACGACTGCTGTCGACACGGTGACCAAGCAGACCGTGACGCTGTTCGGCCCCGCCGTCAGCACTGGCACGCCGTTCCCGAACACACCGAAGCACAGCTTCACTGCTTTCACCAACTACAACGTGACCTCGCGGTTCACCGTTGGCGGCGGCGCGATCTACATGAGCAAGGTCTACGGCGGCATTCAGGAAGTGGGCGCTCGCACCATAACCAATGGCGTACTGGTTCTGCCGCGCACGCTGGCCCGCATGGTGCCCAGCTACTGGCGCTTCGACGCGAACGCGTCATTCAAGATCAACGAACTGGCCCAGGTTCAGCTGAACGTGCAGAACGTCTTCAACAAGCTGTACTATGACAAGGCCTACACGGCGCACTACGCCAGCCAGGCAACCGGACGCACGGCGATCCTGACACTCAACGTCAAGTACTAAGGACATCGTCCTTGAACGGCCCGCCCCTTCGTTTGCGAGGGGGCGGGCTTTTTTTTGCGTTTCAGCAACGATCCTCGCCCACCGGCCCCAGCGACTGCAACCGCCAGGTCCGATTGAACGAAAGAACCGTGCGCGAAAGCGGCGCGATGTCTATCGAAAGGGTGGTGACGATCGGCATCGCCAGCGTGTGTGCAAGCGCTGCCCGCACCATCATCGGATGGGTGATACCGCAAACCGCGCCGCCCCATTCGGCAACCGTGTCCAACCAAGGCCCGATACGCGCGACAGCCTGTTCCATAGACTCCCCTTCGGGCACTCCAGCAGCGGGGTTGGCCAACCAATCGCTCATCGCCTGCGGATCGATCTCAGCAATCGATCGGCCAGACCAATCCGCATAGTCCACATCGGCCAGTGCCGGTTCGACCGTCGGATCCAGGCCCAATGCCCGCGCCGTCTCGATCGCGGCAAGCGCCGGGCTGCACCGGACCGCACGATGGAACCGTTCTTCCACATGCTGACGCGAAGCCGCAACCGAACCCGCCGCATCGACAGGCTCCTGCGGATCAGGAAACCGCCCCTCGCGGCTGGATGCCGTCGGGGCGATGCACACGAGAAGGAGCGTAGTTGCCAAGGCGGAAATCTCTGAAGGCGTTGACGTCGCCCGCCGCGAAGCCCAAAGGAGACGCGTCAGGAACGAAGAAGCCGGTGAGAATCCGGCGCGGTCGCGCCACTGTAATCGACGGGCAAGCTCCCCGTCGAGAGTCAGACCTTCTTTTCGGACAACAGGTTTTCCGGGGACGCGCAATCCCGCCAAGGAGCATGACAATGGCAGTTTCCGCCGCAGTTTTCGACGATGCCTTCATTCCCGTGCAGGGCGGCAATGCCATCCCGATTGAAGACATCGCACCTTGGGCCGTGCTCGGAACGCTGCTTGCCGTGATCTTCATCTACTTTGTCAGCACCGAGCAAGGCGCATTCTCGCTGTTCCAGGGCATGTACGTGCATGAATTCGTGCACGACGGACGCCACCTCCTCGGCTTCCCCTGCCACTGAGGCGCTTTCCATGACCAAGGACCTGCTCTGGCGCGGGATGCTTGCGGGCATCCTGGGCGCGCTGCTGGCTACGCTATTCGCACGTGGCTTCGCCGAACCGCAGATCGATCTGGCGATCGGTTATGAGGAAAGCCATGCGGCGCACGACGCAGCACCCGAACATCCTGGCGGGGCGCAGAGAATGGCCCAGGGAATGACGATGGGCCCCGCCGCACCGCATGAAGAGGAACTCGTCAGTCGGGACACCCAGAAGGGTGCCGGACTGGTGACTGCACTGGTGCTTTATGGCGCGGCGGTTGGCGGGATCTTCTCCCTCGTCTTCGCGTATGGCTATGGCCGCATCAGCCACCTCGGCCCACGCAGCTTTGCACTCGTCCTGGCGTGCTTGACGTTCCTGCTGATCGCGATCGTGCCTGCCATCAAGTACCCGCAGACGCCGCCGGCTGTTGGCAAGCACGAAACAGTCGCGCTGCGTACGGCCGCTTATTTCGGCATGATCGCACTGTCATTGGGCGCAGCGGTTATCGCCGCGCGGGTTCGCGGCGCATTTGCGCGCCCGGGTCGCGGGTTCGATGCGACGCTGCTGGGCTTCGTGGTCTATCTCGGCATGGTCGCCCTCGGGCAATTCCTGCTGCCAACTATCAATGAAGTTCCGACCGACTTTCCCGCCGTCCTGCTTTGGAATTTCCGCGTAGCATCGATGGGAACGCAGCTCGTTCTATGGGCGACGATCGGCCTTGCCTTCGGCCTTTGGGCAGAGCGCGTGCTGATGCGCCAGCGCCGTTCATAAAGGAGCACCGGTCCGCGCGATGCCGAGACGGTCCAGCACCCAATCGGCGCGCGCGGGCACGGAGATTTGCGGCAGCAGTTCCAGGCAATAGCCAAGCCGTTCAAAGGCATCGAGAAGCCGCATATATTCGGCAGCGGCATCCTCGAAGCTGTGGAGCCGGTCGCCGTCGTTTCGATAGATCTCCCGGCACGGCGGCGCCATAAAGACGCTGCGATGATAGCGTTCGGATCCACAGGTCTGCGCGGTGGGTACGCCAGCGGCATGTTCCAGCGCCGCTGCGGCGTCGATCAAGCCGCGATCGAAGAACACCGGGCCCGGCAGAGCCGCTGCCTGCCTGCGGTCCTGCAATGCCATATCGACAGCACGCCTGCTGAACGCGGCTAGATCGTTCCAGGGCAGCGCATGCCCTTCCCCTAGCCGTTCCTGCGCGATGATCCGGCGCCCTGGCTCCTCCACCACCGCGAATCCGCGCCGAGCCAGTTCGGCAAGAAGGGCGCTTTTCCCTCCACCCGAACACCCCGAAATCACTACGAATTGATCCATTATTGCCCTTTGTAGTGACGCTCTGCGGCGTTCGGACGAGATTTCCCTTCGATCCGACGCAAAACGGTTCGGCATCCTACCCAAGCGGATAATTGACGGCATGGGACAGAAACGCGAGATCGAACCGCCCATGGAGGATGGACATGAAGGTCTACACACTCAAGTTTCTTGAAGACGGCATTGGCCTTGCCAAACGCCTTGAATTTACCGCCCCCGATATCGCCGGCGCCCTTATCATCGCCCATCAGGAAGCCGCACGCCGCAGTGCGGAACTGTGGGAAGGCGCCAGGAAGCTCTGCACGATCCGGCGCATCGCCAAGAACCTGGAAATAACCGGGCTGGCGTAAGGCCGTACCCAAAACACACTAAGCGAATAGCGGCAGTTCCACGGTGTCATCGTGCCGTTCGAAACCGGATACGGTGACACCGACCAGCCGCACCCCCTTTCCCGTCGGCAATACCGATCGCACAAGCGCGAGACTGGCCTGACGCAACGCGTCGCGGCCCTGGACCGGGGCTGGAAACGTGCGGCTCCGCGTGATCTGCTGAAAATCGGCGTACTTGATCTTCACCGTCACAGTCCGGCCGAACGACTGCGCACGTTCGCACCATGCCCATACATCGTCGGCCTGCGCCAGAACGCCCGCCTCGATCTCGTCACTCACAACCAAATCGCGATCGAAAGTTGTTTCGGAGCCGGAGGATTTGCGCTCTCGATCCGGATTTACCAGTCGCTCGTCAATTCCCCGCGCGATCTGATAATACCATTCGGCCGAACTGCCGAAATGCTCATGGAGAAACGGCAGCGATTTCGCGCGCAGATCACCACCGGTTTCAATACCAAGCGCCTGCATCTTGCGCGCGGTGACCGGCCCGACCCCATAAAAGCGCTTTACCGGAAGCGTCTCCACCCAGCTTGCCCCCATATCCGGCGTGACGGCGAACTGACCATTGGGTTTGCGCTGATCCGAAGCGAGCTTGGCCAGGAACTTGTTGTAGGAAATCCCGGCAGAGGCCGTCAGCCCCGTTTCTTCAAGAATGCGTGCGCGGATTTCCTTCGCCGTCAGCCAGGCGGTTGGCAGGCCGCGCCAGTTGGCCGTCACATCCAGATATGCCTCATCTAGCGAGAGAGGCTGGATGAGGTCGGTATAGTCGGCAAAGATCTCATGGATCTGCTTGGATACCGCCTTGTAGACATCGAAACGCGGCGGCACGAAAATCAAATGCGGGCAGCGCCGCAGCGCCGTTACCGACGGCAGCGCCGAGCGGACCTCGAACGCGCGAGCCTCATAACTCGCGGCAGCCACTACGCCGCGCGCAGCCGGGTGGCCGACGGCGACCGGCTTTCCGCGAAGATCCGGATTATCGCGCTGCTCCACCGACGCGAAAAACGCATCCATGTCGATATGAATGATCTTCCGGAGTGCGGAATCGGCCATCGGAGCACCCTACACAAACAAGAACATTATGTGAACAAATATCCGCACTCTTCGCGGTACTCGCTGCGCTGACGGCTTCAACGCACATGAGACAATCGTTCCATGATACGAGCTCAACTGGACCTAGCACCAGCCACCTTCGAACGAGGAATTGCCGCATTATCCGTAATATATGAGAATTTTCGTATCGTACCCGTGATCACCACATGGCGAAATTTGATCCGACAAATGTCACAGGAGATACATACATTCGTTCTAGCAGCGTCGCACGTCACTGCATACAACCAGAGGTATCCGAACAATGCGCCAGCTCGCACCCACTGCCCTTATTGCCATGATTGCGGCGCTGGCCGCCGCCCCGGCCGCCGCGCGCGAACCTGCCACGCTGGTCAGGCTTGACGATCAGACGGTCCAGCTTTCGCGGACGGACTCCGGCCCGGCCACCGTGTGGATCAGCACCGACACCGTGCTGGACAAGAACGACCAACGCTTTGCAGCCGCCAGCACGGATGCCACGCTGAAGCTGCCGATCCCGGTCAGCGAGCGCCGCTATGTCATCCTCCAGGCTAAGAACGGGAAGACCACCGTCGTCGCCGAACGCGTGCTGCCGCTTCAACAGGGCAGCAACTTCCGTGACATCGGCGGCTATGCCACCAAGGACGGCCATACAGTGAAGTGGGATAAGGCCTTCCGCTCCGGCGCGATGCCGCTGCTGACCGATGCCGACTATGCCCTGCTGGGCCAGCTACACCTCGGTGCGGTGGTCGACCTGCGCTCGATCGAAGAACGCGAAGTCGCGCCGGACCTACTGGACGACCGGACCGGCGCCCTGTTCCTGTCCAACGACTATTCGCTGAAGCCGCTGTTCGCGAAAATGGCCAAGAGCGGCGGCGAGAACATTTACCAGGGCATGGAAATCATGCTGGTCCCGCAGTTCCGCGCGCTGTTCAACCGCCTGCTCGCGAACGAGGGTGCGGTGGTCTATCACTGTTCCGCCGGGCAGGACCGCACCGGCATCGCCACGGCCTTGATCTACGACGTGCTGGGCGTCGATCGTGAGACGATCCTCAAGGACTATCACCGCTCCACCGAACTGCGGCGCCCGCAGTGGGAAATGCCGAAGGTCGATCCCGCCGATTTTCCGAACAATCCGATCCTCAAGTATTACACCCCGCGCGCCGATGGGCAGCCGCCCAAGGCAGAGCCGCTCTACACGCCCAGCGGTGCATCGAACCTTGCGCAGTTCTTCACGTATCTGGACCAGCAGTATGGCGGGTCGGAAGGATACCTGAAGCAGAAGATCGGCCTGACGGACGCCGACATTGCCAAGCTTCGCAAAACCATGCTGGATTGATCCTTAACGCAATGGCGACAGGCTCGGCCGCTGCCTTTGGCGCACCGATGCCTGCCGCCATCGCACGCTGGCAACCGACAGCCATCCATCATTTCCATACGCATCTTGGGAACCGCTTCGCGCTAACGGCATTATCTCATCAAATTAACCATTTGATGCGTGCAATCGACCATGGCTGAGAAACTGTTCATCTATCTGGCGCAAGAACGGCAACGCCTGGAAAACGCGATCGCGGTGGCAGAATCCAGCACCGCCCTTCACCTCGACAACGTGCGGGCAGGCGAATTGCGCCGCCTTCACGTGCTTCATCGGACCGTCAACGAACAGATCGCCCACTGGACGCGCGACCTTGCCGGCCCGGAGAATGCCCGCTCACCATCTGCTGCTTAAAACGCCTGCGGTGCCGAACGCCCAAGGGGCTTGAGCGCTCGGCCGCACGGATTTTCAGAGCGCCTTCGCCATGTTGAGGTGCGCGGTAACCACTGGAATCAGTTCCTTCGCCAAGGTCTTCAGCGCAGGTGCGGCATCGCTGCTGGCAACATAAGCCTTCAGCTTGTCCAGCGTTGCCTGATGCCCGTCGACCTGCGCCTTGGCATAGGCCTTGTCGAAATCGGCACCGGAAAGATTCTTCATCGCGTCCACCGCCTGCTGCTGCGCATCGCTGAGGCTGGCATCCGGGCTGATCGACGGAGACATCTTCCCGGCTACCAGCTTGAGCTTTTCGGTCGATTGCGTGTGGGCATCGATCATCTTGCCCGCAAAGCGCTTTACATTGGCCGACTGGCTATTGGCGATCGCCAGCTTGGACGTCGCGATTTCAAAGGCATCGCTTGCAGCAGCGGCATTGGCGAAAGCCTGCGCCGGGTCCTGAGCCTGTGATTGCGTTGTATCAGCCGTCGGCATGTCGGAACCCGGCACGATTTCCGTCGCCGGGGCGGTCGTTGCCGTAGCGTCCTGCGAGGCCGGCGCCTCCTTCTTGCAGCCCGCAATGGCGAGCGCTGCAAACGAGACCGCAAAAAGTACCCGATGCTTCATGAGAAACTCCTCTTCCACTGTCTTGTGCATCGTGAACCAACAGCGGCGGCAGGCGTTCCCGCGCAGATCGATCCGATCACGAACCTATCAGGTCCCACATGCCTCATCCCTTGACATTGGATCCAAAGTGGAGATTATTGGATCCAATAATTCAAACTGGAGTGGATGAATGGAAAGCCCCCCGAAGGTCGCGCCTAGCCCCGTCTGGCCTAACGCGGCCCCTGTCTGGCCGAAGAATGCCTGGTATGTGGCCTGCACGCCTGACGAGATCGCTGAGAACCCGCTCGGCCGAACGATCTGCGGCGAGCGTATGGTGTTCTTCCGTGGACCTGACGGAAAACCGGCCGCGCTGGAAGATTTCTGCCCCCATCGCGGCGCCCCGCTTTCGCTTGGCTTCGTGCGCGAAGGACGGCTGGTTTGCGGCTATCACGGACTGGTGATGGACTGCCTTGGCAAAGCTGCGGAAATGCCGGGCCAGAAAGTGGGCGGGTTCCCGGCCGGTCGCCGGTTCGCCACGATAGAGCGGTACGGCTTCATCTGGGTCTGGCCCGGCGATCCGGACGCGGCCGATGTCACGAAGCTGCACCACCTCGAATGGGCGGAAAGCGCGGAATGGGCCTATGGCGGCGGCTATTATCACATCGCCTGCGACTATCGCCTGATGATCGACAATCTGATGGACCTGACGCACGAAACCTACGTCCACGCCAGCAGTATCGGCCAGAAGGAAATCGACGAGGCGCCCGTCCGCACACGCGCCGATGAAAACGAAGTCGTCACCAGCCGCTTCATGGATGCCATCAAGGCACCGCCCTTCTGGCGCATGGCGCTGCGCGGCGCCGGACTTGATGAGGACGCGACAGTCGATCGCTGGCAAGTCTGCCGCTTTACGTTGCCTAGCCACGTAATGATCGAGGTGGGCGTCGCCCTTGAAGGGCAAGGCGGTTACGACGCGCCGGACAGCGTCAAGGCATCCAGCATCGTCGTGGACTTCATCACGCCCGAGACCGAAACCAGCCACCATTACTTCTGGGGCATGGCGCGCCGCTTTGCCGTCAACGATCCGGCACTGACGGACACGATCCGCGAAGGGCAGGCCAAGATCTTCGGGGAGGATCTGGAAATGCTGGAACGGCAGCAGGCAAACCTGCTGCGCTGGCCGAAACGGCGGCTGCTGAAGCTCAACATCGATGCCGGCGGCGTCCGCTCACGCATGATGATCGACCGCGCCATCGCTGCGGAGAACGCTCCGCAATCAGCGTCGCCGCTCACACCGGAACCCATTGGCGGGGTTTGACACGGAGGAGCCATCCACCGAAAGCAAGGCATGGACGATCAAGGAGAATCCCCCAAGCAGCCTGACCGCCTGCTAAAGCCCGGCCAGCACGTGATCATCTCGCTGCGGCGGATGATCGCGGACGGGACCTTCCGCCCGGGCGAGCGGATCGCCGAAATCGCCACGGCCGAAGCCCTGGGCGTTTCCCGCATGCCGGTACGCACTGCCTTGCGCGCGCTGGAAGCAGAGGGTCTGGTCGAAAAACTCGGTGCGCGGGGGTACACACCCCGATCGATCACTTCCGCCGATATCAACGGCGCGATCGAGGTGCGCGGTGTGCTGGAAGGATTGGCGGCGAGGCGACTGGCCATACGCGGCTTAACCGCCGCCGAAGAGAACAGCTTCGCTGCGTGCCTTGCCGAAGGCGAAGCGATCTTCGCCAACGGCACCTTGAATGAAGGCGATATAGACCGCTTTCACGACTATAACCTGGCGTTCCACGCCCTGATGGTGGAGGCCAGCGGCAATCCATCGATCGGGCAAGCGCTTGCCCGGAACGACCATCTCCCTTTCGCCTCTGCCGTCGCTTTCACTCTGGAAGACAGACCTGCCGACGAGTTCGCCCACCTGCTGTCGGCGCATCGCGATCATATCGCGGTCATTGCGGCGATACGGCGAATGGATGCTGAAGCGGCGGAGCGGGCGATGCGCGACCATGCGCGCGCCGCATTAGGTAGCGAGCGGCTTTTCCGGCGCTTTGCCGGCTAGGGCATTTTCTAATCAGATGGAGTCATCTGATGACTCGGTAAATGAAACAGACAAACGAAAGATAGAGCGTGATCCGGTTCAGTATGAACGGATCACGCTCTAGAAAGCGGGGACTGGCGCGTGCCGTCCCCGCTCGTCCTTCAAGGCTTGCGAACCTCGAACGTGCCGGCCAGCGATGCTGTGGAATCGTCGCCAACGTACACGTCGAAAGTGGTTTCATCGTGCACGAAGCTACGTGTGGAGGCGGCCCAATAAGTCAGGTCCTCCGGCTTGAGCGTGAAGCTGATCGTGCGGGTTTCGCCGGGGGCCAGTGTCACCCGCTGAAACCCCTTCAACTCTCGAACCGGCCGCGCCGATGTGCCGTGGCGCTGATGGATGTATAGCTGCGCCACATCGTCCGCCTTGCGCGTGCCGGTATTCTTCAGGTCCACGGTAACCGGTACCATCTCACCCGGCGCAACGGTGGCCTTGCCGATCTTCAGGTTCGAAAACGCAAACGTGGAATAGCTGAGGCCATAGCCGAACGGATAGAGCGGCGAATTCGGCTCGTTCCAGTAGCGTTCCTCGCTCGTCTTGGGTTGGAATGAGGTCAGGTGCGCATACGGCAGCGGGATCTGGCCGATGTTGCGCGGCCAGTTATACGGCAGCTTTCCGCCAGGCGAAACCTCACCGAACAGCAGGTTTGCGACGGCCGCGCCGCCCTGCGAGCCGGGATACCAGATATCCATCAGCGCCTGCGGCTTGCTCCCCTTAAGGTCCAGCGGACGCGCGCTCATCAACAGCACGACCACCGGCTTTCCGGTGGCGATCACCGCGTCCAGCAATTCCTGCTGATGGCCCGGCAGATCTAGCGACGAGCGCGAAGCCTGCTCACCGATCATGCTCCACCCTTCGCCCAGCACCAAGACCGCGACATCGGCTGAATTGGCCATGCCGACTGCCCGCTTAATCTCCGCCGCATCGTCGATTTGGGCCCGTTCAGTGGCGGCATGTGGGCCGGTTTCGAAGATTGAGGGGTGCAAGCGCGTCGGCATGGTGACGCCGGGGGAATAGGCCACCTGAACGCCCGAACCCATCTTCGCCTTGATCCCGGCGAGCACGGTTACCGTCTCGTCGTTCTTCTGGTCGAACACCCAGGGCCCCACGGTGTCGCGCGCGGAATCGGCCAGCGGGCCGATGACTGCGATCGACTTTACAGCCTTGCGGTCGAGCGGCAGCAGCCCGCCTTCGTTGCGCAGAAGCACGGCCGTGCGTTCCGCCGCGATCCGCGCGGTCACGCGATGCGCGGAATCGTTGAGTACCCGCTGAGCGGCCTTGAGATCGACATAGGGGCGCTCAAACAGGCCCATGCGGATCTTCGCCTCCAGCACGCGCCGCACGGCATCGTCCAACTGCGCGGTCGTGATCTTACCCGCCGCGAGCGACTGCGGAAGCGTCTTGAAGGCGGAAATGCCGAAGGGCGGCGCCATCTCCATGTCGACGCCCGCCGTCAGCGCGCGCACGCCGGCATCCTCGTTGTCGGCGGCGAACCCATGCGTCATCAGGTCATGCGCGGCGCCGGCATCGGTGACGACGAAGCCCTTGAAGCCCCAGCTTTTACGAAGCACGTCGGTCAGCAGCCAATGGTTGCCCGTCGCCGGAGTGCCGTTGAGCCCCATATAGGCGCTCATGATGTTGCCTGCGCCGGCATCGACGGCGGCCTTGAACGGCTTCAGGTAGACGTTCCACAACTCGCTGTCGGAAAGGTTTACCTCGTCATAGTCGCGCCCACCGAGCGCCGCCCCGTAGCCGGCGAAATGCTTGGGGCCGGCGATGATGTGGCCGGGCGCGCCGAGGTGGCTGCCCTGGAACCCGCGCACTTGCGCCGCCGCCATCGCGGAGCCGAGGTAGGGGTCCTCCCCCGCGCCTTCGACGATGCGGCCCCAGCGCGGATCGCGGGCGATATCCACCATCGGCGCAAAGGCCCAGTGCAAGCCCACCGCACGCGCTTCGGCTGCGGCGACGGTCTGGCCGTCTTCCGCCACCTTGGGATCCCAACTGGCGGCGATTGCGATCGGCACCGGCATGATCGTGCGCAGTCCGTGGATCACGTCATAACCGAACAGCAGCGGGATCTTCAGCCGGGTCTTCTCTACCGCGATGTGCTGCAGGCGATCGAGTTCCACCGGGTCGTTCACGAACAGCAGCGATCCCGCGCGGGCAGCGGCCATCTCGTCCGTCACCCGCTTCGATTCCTCCGGTGCGTTGGTGAAATCGAAGTACTGGGTGATCTGCCCGGCCTTCTCCTCCGGCGTCATCTGCGCGATCAGCGCATCTGCACGGACGCGGACTTCCTCATCGCTCAGCGGCGCGCTGGCTGATGCGGTTCGCTGCGCCTGCGCAGCTTCGCTCGCGCCAAGAGTGGCGATCAGCGCGGCGCCTGCAAGCGCGGCCCGGCGAATTTTACGAACTGGTTTCATGATTTCCCTGTCGTGGTGTGGGGGGAGGTAAAACGCGGAAGATATCAGCGGCGCGCAGCCATGCCCGCGCGTAACCGGCGCCGGATCGGTTCGTCCCAGAACGTGTATGCCGCCCAGGCGACGCCCAGCAGCAGCGGGATCAGCGCAAGCCCCACGCCAAGGCGTTGGCCGGCCGACGGGTTCCCGTTCGCGACGTAGTTCATCCAGATATAAAGAAACGGAAAGTGCGTGATGTAGATCGGGTAGGAGATGCGCCCGCTGGCCTTGCACAGCGCCATCATGCCCCGCCCCATCATACCTCGACCCAGCACACCGCCCCGCGCCTCCGAATGGCTTCCCGCCACGATGATGAAGGGGAACAGCAGCACGATGCACGCCGCTTCATAAAGACCGTTGAGCTTGATACCGCCAAGCTCCGGCAACGTCGGGAAAGTCATGGCGGCCACCATGATAGCCGTCAGCGGCAACCAGCCGAGCCGGATGGCGGGCAGCCTATCGCAAACCCGATAGAGCCAGAGGCCGGTCACGAACGGAAAGCACAGCCGCACCGGCGCCATCCAGAAACTGTCCCAGGCCGACCCCTGATCGATACTGCCAAGATGCGTGACAGTGCCCACCAGCACCGCACCGCTGACCACGGCAACAATCGCCAGTGCGCGGGTGGACAGGTGCCGAAGCACGAAGGCGTAGGCCAGGTTGCCGATGTATTCCTGCAAAAGGCTCCAGCAAGGCCCGTTCAGCGGATGCGTATCCGTCCACCGGTTCGGCATCGCCGGCGCCGGCAAGAGCAGCAGCCCCAGCACCAGCGCGAGCAGCACGTTACGCAAAGGCAAATCCTGCGCGGATCCCGCCAGCGGATCGAAGAGGTAGCTTGCAAAGCCCAGCAGCACGCCCAGGATTACCAGCGGGTGCAAACGGATTAGGCGCAGCGTCAGGAATTCCCGTATGGTCATCCGTCCCCGGCGATCGCCGTCAGCCCAGCGATCGTCATAAGCATAACCGATGACGAAACCGGACAGTGCGAAGAAGAAGTCCACCGCCAGGGGCGCATGATGCAGAATGACCTTGGCGCCGTCCCAGAAAACCGTGATGCCCTGGATGTGGAACAGCACGACGAGCATGGCAGCAGTTCCGCGAAGGCCGTCCAGCACTTCGAAATGAACCTTCCCCGTGGCCGTCCGGTCCAGCGGCACCAGCACTTCCTGCCGTTCCGCCCCCGATATGGTTGCCGATCCCAATTGCCCCGCGACGTTCGCCACCCTCGATCCCTTTTTGCCTCGTTAAACGCGGGATTGATTGATTTAACGATAAATCACAAGGCAAAAATTATGCACGCTCGCACGCCGTGAAACCGCAACAATAGCAGGTGCTACAGACTTCGCGCCGCCACCTAGGCCGATTGCCGTTCGACCATGGCGAACGGCAGTACGATGTCCTGCGCCTCCTTGTATCGATCCGGATGGCGAACCGCGTGCGCCAGCCATTCCATCGCTTCCGCTGCCATGTCCCTGATCGGTTGGCGTACCGTCGTGAGCGGGGGCCAGACGCGGGTGGCGATCAAGGTGTCGTCGAAGCCGGTGACTGACATTTCCTCAGGCAATTTCACCCCACGTTGATGCGCGACCCAGAGCACCGCCGCAGCCATGTCATCGTTCATGGAAACGATCGCGTCCGGGCGCGGCGAAAGGTCCAGAAGCCGTTCAGCGGCGGCCAGTCCCGATTGGAAGGTGAAATCGCCCTCCGCCTGGAGCGCCGGATCGGGGGTGATCCCGTGCGTCCGCAATGCCTCGCGATATCCCTCCAACCGCGCAAGACTGTCTGAATGGCGCGGCGGACCGGAAATCACTGCAATCCGCTGGCGGCCTTGCGCGATCAGGCGCTGCATGACGGCCTGTAGCGCGCTGCGATTGTCGATCCGAACAGTAGTGATGTGCGGCAGTGCGCCGGCCGTCGCGATGGCCGCGGCCGGCACGCCCAGCCCGTCAGGCCCGACTTGCTCACCCAGCATTTCGGCATAGGGCGGCATCAGCAGCAGCGCCTGCACACCCTTGCGAGCCATGTCGTGCGCGACGGCGACCATATCCTTCAACGCGGCTTCGTCTGCGGAGCGGATCTGAAGCTGGATGCCCTTCTCTGCCGCAACGACTGCCACAGCCGCCAAAGTGGCCTCCACAAAGACGCTCTCTACCGCAGAGTAAATCAGGCCGACACAGGCGACGCTGGCGCCGACAAGCCTTCGCGCAGACTGATTAGGCACATAGCCAAGCTCTGCAATCGCCGCGAGGACGCGTTCGCGGGTGTCCTGACCTGCCCGCCCGGTCCGGTTGATGACGTTCGACACGGTCATGGCCGAAACGCCGGCGCGCCTTGCCACTTCCTGGATCGTCACACGATTTTCGTCTTGCCGGGGGCGCCCCATCCACTCGCCATTCCATGCGGATACCTACACAAGTCATGGGCGAAGGTCCTAAGGCTGGCAAGTGGGGCACCCTGCATCCGGACTGGCAAAACCGCGGGTGCGCAGCTGAGCAAGTTTACGCGCTTGATGGCGCCTATGGCATCGACGCCACGCATTCTTGCGGTTAATAGGCCCGTCATGACTGCACAAATCACGATCCGCCGCCCCGACGATTGGCATGTTCACCTTCGCGATGGCGAAATGCTGAAAGCGGTCGCAGGCTATACCGCGCAACAGTTTGCGCGGGCGATCGTGATGCCGAACCTGACACCGCCGGTCGTCAATGTTGCCGCGGCCGAGGGCTATCGGGACCGAATCCTTGCGGCCCTGCCGGCGGGTTCGGACTTTACGCCCTTGATGACCTGCTATCTGACCGACGGCGCCGATGCGGCAGAAATCGCGCGTGGCTATGAGCTGGGCGTGTTCGCCGCTTGCAAGCTCTACCCCGCCCACGCCACCACCAACTCGGCCCACGGCGTCACCGATATCCGCAAGCTGACCGGCCTGCTGGAAACCATGCAGCGCATCGGCATGCCGCTGCTGATCCACGGTGAGGTGACAGACCGCGACGTCGACATTTTCGACCGCGAAGCCGTGTTCATCGAGCGTATTCTGGCTCCTCTGGTCCGCGACTTCCCGGAACTGAAGATCGTGCTGGAACACATCACCACGGCCGACGCGGCGGAGTTCGTGGCGGACAGCGACGCCCGGGTGGCGGCTACCATCACCCCGCAGCACCTGATCATCAACCGCAATGCGATTTTCGACGGCGGCATTCGTCCGCATGCCTATTGCCTGCCCGTCGCCAAGCGGGAACGGCATCGCCTTGCCGTGCGCAAGGCAGCCGTCTCGGGATCGCCCAAGTTCTTCCTTGGCACCGACAGCGCGCCGCACGAAATCGGCCGCAAGGAATCCGCTTGCGGATGCGCCGGCATCTTCAATGCACCCTACGCGATGGAAAGCTATGCCCAGGTGTTCGACGAAGAGGGCGCGCTGGACCGGCTGGAGGGCTTTGCCTCCGAACACGGCCCCAATTTCTATGGCCTGCCTTTGAACGAGGGCACCGTGACGCTGAAGCGTGAAGCCGTGAACGTGCCGCAGATCATCGCCAAGGGGGACATCAATCTAGTACCCTTCCATGCGGGCGAAGAACTGCGGTGGCGCCTGGCCGACTGAGCCTCGCCGCTCCCGCCATCGAACCGCAACGCGTCCTTATCGGCTGAGGGAGCGCCTCGAAACTGGGGTGAATGCAAGGTCCTCAGCCGGAGGATTTCGTCAGAAATCTTATAACTTTCAGATACATACCCCATCCCCCATTATCGGGGCTGTTCCATGCCGCCATTTCCGCCTGCCAATAAATCGGTGGTGCATAGAGGGAACAGCGGCAGGCGGCTTTAGCCACCATTATGGGGGGAATCGGATATTTCGGCCGTCCGGCGTCATCGGCAGCTCATGCCTTCGGGCTAAACAGGCATTCGATGACCGGGATGGCAAGTCCGACCAACTGGCAGGAGACGCCAAATGGGGTGGGCAAATTGGAGCCGCGGAGGCAAAGCAGGCGGTTCAACCGGCACCGCCCTGCATGTGCGCCTTGCGCTCGCTGGCCTCGGCCTGCTTGGCGCGATTGCCGTGGGCGCCACAACCATTCGCTCTCACGACGACAATGCCGCGAACCTCACGAAAGATGTGACGCCTAATCCGGCTCTGGCCGCGGCTGCTCCGGCTACGATGCCTGCTCCAGGCCCAATGCGCGTGGGCATCAATCTATTCGCGGTCGATGCCTGGGGGCGACAACAGGTATTTTCCAACATGGTGGCGCAGAGCGAGTGGTTCAACTCGCAAGGTCAGGGCTGGACCAGTTTTCCGACCGACCAGCTGGATGCGCTGGGTTGGGTTCGTTACCTGAAGCCGGGGCAGACGGCTTTCCTGCGACTAGCCCTTCCTGCCGCGCCATTTCAACCCGCAGCGGTCATGTGCTCATTCCAGGGGCAAGGCGATGTCGATGCCGGCGGCGTGGCGGAGCTGCGCAATCGTGGCCCGCAGTCCTTCATGCTGGACCTGAAGCCGACCGGTGCCGAAGGTGACATCGCCTGGATCGAGTTGGCCAAGACGGACCCACAGGATCCAATAAGGAACATCGATTGCCGCCTGGCGGACAGACCCGTGGACGAACGATACACCCCCGAATTCCTGTCCTTCGTTCGCCAATTCAAAATCATCCGCTTTCTCGACTGGCAGAAAATCAACGACAATGCGCCGGTTAACTGGGACACCCGGCCCACGCCGCGCAGCGCATCGCAAGCGAGCCCAGGCGGCGTTTCGATCGAGGACATGGTCGACCTGGCCAATGCGACGAGTACGGACCCTTGGTTCCTGGTGCCTTACAAGGCCGATCCCGCCTACACGCGGGCGTTTGCCCGGCTGGTGCATGATCGTCTCGACCCGAAGCGAACGGTCTATGTGGAGCTGAGCAACGAAGTCTGGAATTCCGTGTTCGACGTTTCCAGCCAAGCGCAGGCCGAAGGCGTGGCTCTGGGCTTGGCCAAGGGCGATCCGATGCGCGCGACGATGCTGCGTTATGCGCAGAAATTGCGCGGAACGATGCGCATCTGGACGGAGGTCTTCGCAGACCGCCCGCACCAATTGGTTCGTGTAGCCAGCAGCCAGAATGCCTGGCCCGATCTTGCCGGCATCATACTCGGCGATGCGGATACCGCGCATTGGATCGATGCCCTGGCGACCGCCCCCTACTTCGGCTTCGACCTGGACAAATACGGGCCGGGGGACCTCGACCGCATCTTTGCAAAAGCGCCGTCCGCGATGGAGCAGGCGCTGAACAACGCGATGATCCACCGCGAACTCGCAGCGCGCTACGGCAAGCGCTACATCACGTATGAAGCCGGCCAACATTTCGTGACCAAAGACATGGACCTGGCCTATGCCCTGCAACGCGATCCACGGATGGGGGCGCTCTACACCGACTATCTCGATCAATGGAAAAAGCGATTTGGCGGAGACATGGTCTTGTTCTCCTCGACAGCGCCCATCGGCACGTACGGCGGCTGGGGTCTGCGCGAATATGCGGGGCAACCCGAAGAACAGGCACCCAAGTATCACGCCGTCCGACGGTTCCTTGCGGAACTGAATCGATCATAGCGCCTGCAGGTTTCCGGGGGTACGAAATGGACCGTTCGATCTTGGTGGGGACACGACCTGGGATGATGGCCCAGCGCTTGCGCGAACATATAAATTTATGGCGCACCGTCAGAAAAAACCCCGAGAATCTAGGAAATTACAGCAACGACATGATCGCCCAACAGCTTCTCGAGGCACTGTGCCTGCCGGGGAAAGCCTTTGTCGACGTGGGCGCGCATATCGGATCGGTCGTCGCCGGTGTTGCCCGCAACAGCCGCCCATCGAAGATCATCGCCATTGAGGCGGTGCCAACCAAGGCGGAAGCACTCCGCCGCCGGTTCCCTCAGGTGGAGGTCCATAGCTGCGCGGTGGGGGAAAAGAACTGCGAGATGCCCTTCTTCGTCAATCTCCAACGCTCCGGCTATTCCTCCCTCTATCCCAACAGCGAGCGCGGCGATTTGCAGGAAATCCGGGTACCCATCCGCCGGCTGGACGATGTCGTGGGCGATGAAAGCGTGGATGTTGTGAAGATCGACGTGGAAGGGGCCGAACTGGCCGTGCTGCGCGGCGGCGCGGCGCTGCTGGAACGCGACAGCCCCACCATCATGTTCGAAAGCGGGCCGGAAGAAGTCGCAGGTTTCAGCAAAGCGGCGATCTGGGAATGGCTGAACGATGCCGACTATGCCGTGCTGTTACCCAACCGGGTGGCGCATATAGACCCGGGCCTGTCATGCAGTGGTTTCCTTGAGGCGCACCTATACCCGCGGCGCACCACCAACTATTTCGCCGTGGCACGATCCCGCCGCGACGAAATTCGCGGCCGCGCGCGGATGATCCAGAAACTGGATTGATGTCGAAAGCCTGACATGCTCCCCTAAGCGCGCCGCATCAGATAGACGTCCATGATCCAGCCATGCTTGGCCCGCAACTCCGCCCGCAATTCGACGATCCGGTCGCCGACTTCGGCAAGGTCGCCGTTAACCAGGGCCTGATGTGGCATGCCCAGGTAAGCGCCCCACCAGATCTGCACGCCCTGCCCTGCCACTTCGCGAAACGCGCAGTCCCCATCCAGCATGACGACCAACGTCTCGGCATCGGCGGGCCAACCTTCGGCACGCAAGCGGCGACCGGTGGTAATCGTTACCGGTGCCGCCAGGGTATTGAGTGGGATCGCGTGCGCCGCCGTCAGGGCCTGCACGCTGGTGATGCCCGGCTCCACGTGAATGTGCATGGGCATGCCGCCTTCACGAAGCTTAGCAGCAATGCGCAAAGTGCTGTCGTAAAGCGAAGGATCGCCCCAGACCAGAAGTGCCAGGACGCCTCCGTTCGGCAAGTTCACCGCGATCTGGCTTGCCCATTCCCCAGCAATCGCCGCATGCCAATCGCCCACAGCCTCCAGATAGGGCGGGATCGCCGAGCGTTCGGGCAGGTCGAATTCGACGACCTTGGTCTTCCCTGTCAGCACCGCCTTGCAGATCGAGCGGCGCAGGTCGATCAGGTCCGACTTCGCCTCCCCCTTGCGCGGCAGCAGGATCAGATCGGCGCCGTTCATCGCCTTGATCGCGGCCAAAGTAAGGTGATCGGGATTGCCGGTGCCGATCCCGATCAGATGGAGGTCGATCACGGTTCGCTGCCGGAGAATGCGGAATCCGCCGACTGCGGCCGAAATCTACGGTCATAGCCGGTGGAATAGAGGCTGCTTTCCGCGAACATTCGCCCGTCCAGCCCCGGCCCGACAAGGATCAGGGCTGTCCGCTCCATGCTGCCGTCGATCGCCGCTTCTACCGTTTCCAGCGTCGCCCGCACGATCCGCTCGTCCGGCCAGCTTGCCCGCCAGACGACGGCAACGGCACAATCGCCGCCATAGTGCGGCAGCAAGTCGGCAACCACCTGCGCAAGATTGTGAATGGAAAGATGGATGGCCAGCGTGCTGCCGGTGGCTGCAAACCGCACGAGGCTCTCACCCTCCGGCATGGAACTGGCACGACCGGAAGTGCGCGTGAGCACCAGCGATTGGGCGACCGTCGGCACGGTGAGTTCAGCCTCCAGCGCCGCTGCAGCAGCGGCAAAGGCCGGTACGCCAGGGGTTATCGTGAAGGGAATGCCCAGTTCGCGCAGGCGCCGGATCTGCTCCCCCATGGCAGACCAGATCGACAAGTCGCCCGAATGAAGCCGCGCCACATCCTTGCCCTCGGCATGGGCCTGCGCAATCGCGGCCATGATCTGATCCAGGTCCATCGGGGCGGTGTTGACGATCTGTGCATCCGGCGGACAGTGATCGAGCAGCGCGGCCGGCACCAGCGACCCCGCGTAGAGGCATACCGGGCTTTCGGCGATGCGGTCCCGCCCACGCAGCGTCAGCAAATCGGGCGCGCCGGGTCCGGCGCCGATGAAATGCACGGTCATGTCGAAACTCCCTGGGCTATGGCGCACGTGGCCATGCGATCGGACGATATGTGTCGGGCGGTCAGCAGAACCGCATTCGGGCCTGCCGCTGCGAGCGCCGCCGCTTCTGCGACACTGCCAGTGCGCCGCGCGGCAAGGCTGGCGAGAGAACGGGTAGGGGTGTCGATCTCGCGCAAGGCGGCATCTTCGATGGGCATGATAGGCAAGCCCAACTCCTTGGCCAACGCGTCCAAATGCGGGGCTTTGTCAGCCGGCGCGGCAAGCGCCTGCAATTGAGGGCATGGCAGGCCCGCCCTCGCCCTTACCAGCGCATCGCGCATGGAATCGTACGTCGCATCGGTGCGAAAGCCGAAGCCGGCAACGATCACAGCGTGACGCTCCATTGCACCACCGGATAGTGAGCCTTCCAGCCCCGACGTTGGCCAAGCGGCTCGGCCTGAGCCAGTTCGATGCGCAGCAGCGTGCCGCCTCGTTCACCATGCCAAGCCGCCAAAAGCGCTTCCGATTCCAACGTCACCGCATGGGCGACAAGCCGCGTTCCGGCGGGCAATTGCCATATCCGTTCCAGCAGGTGTGCCGAGAGCCCGCCGCCAATGAACACGACATCGGGCGGGGTCTGGCCGTCCAACACGTCAGGCGCGGGGCCTTCGATCACTTCCAGGCGATCGACGCCCAGCGCTTGCGCATTGCCACGCGCTCGCGCGGCACGAACGGGATCAGCTTCGAACGCGACCGCCCTGGTGGAAGGATGGGACAATAGCCACTCGGTCGCGATGGAACCCGATCCGGTGCCGATATCCCACAGCAGTTCGCCTTGTCGGGGCGCCAGCGCGGAAAGGGCAAGCGCGCGAACCGGCCGTTTGGTGATCTGGCCATCGTGCGCGAACCAATCGTCCGCCAAGCCTGAGGAACAGGGAATGACCTTGCCCTCCCCCGCACATGTGAGCCCCACGGCAACCGGATGAGCGATCCCGTCGAGGTCGAATCTTTCGGCCGTCACATGCCGAATGCGTTCACGCGGGCCGCCGAGGGCTTCCAGCACGGCCAGCGACGATCCGCCGAAGCCCTCGGCAGCAAGATAGTGCGCCAGCGACGCCACCGCCGCGCCATCGCGCAGCAAGACCAGCACCCTGCCCCCCGGCACGAGATGCGGGCGAAGCCGGGTAAGCGGTGCCGCGTGAAGGCCGAGGCAGGCCATGGCCTCAATCGGCCAGCCGAGCCGGGCGGCGGCAAGCCCAAATGTCGATGGAGCGGGATGCGCAATCCATTCGTCGGAGCCCAGGCTCCGTGTAATCACCGAACCCGCGCCGAACCAGAACGGGTCGCCAGAAACCAGCATCACCACTTTGCGGCCGCGCAGTTCCATCAGCCCGGCGATGCCGTTTTCGAACGGCACTGGCCATGTCCGGCATTCGGCACTAATCCCGCCCAGCAGGCCAAGATGTCGCGCAGCGCCGGTTACCAGATCGGCATTCGCCAAAGCAGCACGGCTTGCGTCGGAAAGGCCGGGAATCCCATCCTCCCCGATGCCTATGATCGTCAGCCACTGCGTATGGAAAGCCTCAGACATCGCCCACATCCTGATCCTTGGCGGCACGACCGAAGCAAGCGCACTGGCCGTCGCTCTGGCTCAGCAGGGCATTCCCGCGACGCTGAGCTATGCCGGCCGCGTCGCGAACCCGAAACCGCAGCCAGTTCCCGTAAGGATTGGTGGATTCGGCGGGGTCGCGGGGTTGGAACGATACATCCCCGACCATGGCGTCACGCATCTGGTAGATGCCACGCATCCCTTCGCGGCCGTGATGAGCGCTCACGCGCTGGCAGCCACGCAAGCCACGCGCACGCCCTTGTTGACACTGACGCGCCCGCCATGGGTCCCGGAACCGGGTGACCAGTGGCAGACAGCTCCTGACATCGCGGGCGCTGTCGCCAGCCTTGCGGGTCCACGGCGCAATGTCATGCTCGCCTTGGGCCGGATGCATGTGGAGGATTTTGCCGCCCAGCCCCAGCATCGCTACCTGCTGCGTTTCGTCGATGCGCCGCATCGGGCGCCATCGCTGCCCGATCACCGCCTGGTGGTCGATCGCGGCCCGTTCACGGTGGAAGGTGATGTGCGACTGCTTCGGGAGCACGGCATCGACCTTGTCGTCTGCAAGAACGCCGGCGGCACCGGCGCGGAGGCCAAACTCATCGCCGCGCGCCGATTGGGCGTGGCGGCGCTGATTATAGACCGCCCCCCGCCCACCGGCGCGCGCGTGGTCCATCATGTAGAGGAAGTGCTGGACTGGCTGCATCATCCCGCCGACCTTGGGGTATAAAGGATTGCACCGCGCGGCCGCTCGATCAGCCGGGTCAAACTAGACCCAACGATCACCATGGTGCGCATGTCCGCCATTTCCGCCCGCGCCTCCCTCAGCGAGACGACCTTCAATTCTTCCTGTGGGGTAGACACCGCGCGGGCGAAAAGGATCAAGCGATCCGGCCCGCAAGCCTCGCGCAGGACTTCAAGAACGCGCTCAAACCCGTGAGGCCGTGCCTTGGATCGGGGGTTGTAGAAGGCCATGGCGAAGTCCGCCTCCGCCGCCAACCGCAACCGACGCTCGATCAGCGGCCATGGCTTTAGATTGTCTGACAGGTTGATCGCGCAGAAATCGTGGCCCAACGGTGCGCCAGCCCGCGCGCTTGCTGCCAACATCGCGGTAATCCCCGGCAGAACGCGGATATCAAGATCACGCCAGTCGGGCGGCCCCTGCTCCAACGCCTCGAACACAGCGGCAGCCATGGCGAAAACCCCTGGATCCCCCGACGAGACCACCACTACCCGGCGCCCCTCCGCCGCCAGCGTCAGGGCATGGCTGGCGCGTTCAAGCTCAACCCGGTTATCAGTGGCATGCAAGGTCAATCCCGCCCGCTCCGCAACGCGCGCAACGTATGGACCATAGCCGACAATGTCGGTCGCCTCCGCCAGTGCCGTCGAAACTTCCGGCGTTATCAGCGCGGCATCCCCCGGCCCCAGCCCGGCAACGGCGATCCACCCCGTCACGGACGTCGTCACGGGCGTCGTCCCTGGCCGTGGATAAGCAGGATCGAGAAGTAGGGCGTAACTGCCTCTGCCTCGCACAGTCGGGTCACCCGCTGCTCCGCCATGGCCGCATGTTCCACCAGCCAAGCCTCCTGCTCGCGCCCGGCAAGCGCGACGGCGCGGCGCAGCTTGGCGAGATTTCGGCCGATCTTCATGACGACAAGGGCATCGGTGTCCCGGATCCGCCGCGCCAGATCCTCTTCCGGCAACGTCGCGGTCAACACGGTGAGCACGTCGTCCCCCCATGTCATCGGCGCGCCGCAAGCCGTCCAGGCGCCTGACATTCCGGTGATCCCGGGCACCACCGCAACCGGCACCGAACCGGCCAGCCGCGCGTAGAGGTGCATGAAGGAGCCGTAGAAAAACGGATCGCCCTCACACAGCACCACGACATCCTCACCCGCGCGTGCCAAGGTGCCGAGCCGTTCGGTGCAGCTTTCGTAAAACCGCGCCAGGCTGGCGTTGTAGGCCGGATCGGACACAGGGATTTCCGTCGTCACCGGATATTCCATCGCGAATTCCACGGCACCAGGCCGCAGCATGCCCTCTACGATCCGCCGGGCCTGGCCCGGGCGACCAGCCTTGCGGAAGAATGCGACATGCCGCGCGTTGCGGACCAGCCTGTCGGCCCGAACACTGAGCAGGTCCTGCGCGCCGGGGCCAAGGCCTACGCCGTGAATGGTGCCGATAGGCATGCTCATTCCGCGCTGCTCCCGATCGCGTTAACGGCGGCCACGGTGATCGCGCTGCCCCCCATGCGCCCTTCGACGATGCAGCACGGCACCGGCTGCGCCTCCCACAACGCCACCTTGGATTCTGCCGCACCGACGAAACCCACCGGGCAACCGATGATCGCCGCCGGACGCGGGCAGGCCGGATCTTCCAACATGTTGAGCAGGTGGAACAGCGCGGTCGGTGCATTGCCGATAGCGACGAGCGAGCCCTCCAGATGAGGCCGCCAGAGTTCAAGCGCGGCCGCCGAACGGGTATTGGCCATCTGACCGGCCAGCGCAGGCACCTGCGGATCGTGCAGCGTGCAAACCACTGCATTCTCCGCCAGCAGGCGCGCACGCGTGATCCCCTCGCTCACCATGCGTGCATCGCACAGGATGGGAGCGCCGCGTTCCAGCGCTTCGATCGCCGTCCTCGCGAACTCCGGCGAAAAGCGGATGTGCTCGGCCAGTTCGACCAGCCCTGCAGCGTGGATCATCCGGACTGCAATCCGCTCCTCCTCGGGATCGAAGCGTTCCAGATCGGCCTCCTCCCGGATCGTCGCGAAGGACTGGCGATAGATCGCTGCCCCATCGGTTTCGTAAATATAGGCCATCATTCGGCTCCGAAATGAGCGATCAGTTGGGAAGGATCGAGTGCGGTATGAGCGGCGGGATCGCTGGCGCGCCCGTTGAAGACGAGATCGAACAGGCCCCCGCTACCGGTAAGGGTGACGTCGGCTGCAGCAGAGCGCGCGCACCCCTTCGCGCAGCCCGAAACATGCAGCCGCCCGCCAATGTGCGGCGCCAAGCGGCGAGCCAGGCCGCGCGTTTCGACCGCCGCCTGCGGACAAAACGGCGCACCGGGACAGGCATCGACACGCAGCAGCGGATCGCCAGCCTCGGTGATGAATTCGGCCGTCTCCACCGCCGCTGCGTGTTCGAGAATGATCGTCCGCCACGGCGTCATCCGCAGCGCCGAAGCCCCGCTGTCGCGGATCAGATCCGCCAAAGCCGGAGCAGCGACGCTTCCAAACGGAATTCCCAGCGTCCAGCCCAGTGCGTGCGGGCCGGGCGCGAACGAAGCGCGGGTTTTGCCCGGCGGCTTGTCCCCCTCGGCCCAGGCAGGCAGCGCTTCGCCATGGCTGGCCGCCCGATCGGTGCCCCCAGTCGCGACAAACCAGCGGGCAAGGGCCAGCATCGCATCGACCGCGCCCTCTACCGTCACGCCGCAGCCGCTTGCCCGCCCGTCCAGCCTCAGCACAAGCATGCCGTCCGTTGACCGTTCAATGCGAATATCGGCGGGCGATGAAGTCAGGATCGGCGCAGTGCCCGCGTCGATCGCGAAGCCGAATTTGCCGGGCAGCTCAGGAAATTCCCGCAAACGCGCAGTCAGTTCGGTTGCCATCCGCGCGCTGTCGCCCGCAGCCTCCCAATCGGGCGCCACCAGGACGTTGCGACGCTGTTCGATCTGGGGATCATTATCGACAAGCCCAGCGGCGCAAAGCTCGGCTAGAAGCGGTGCCCAGCCCTCTTCCTTCACCCCCCGGATCTGCAAGTTCGCGCGGTTGGTGAAATCGATCATGCCGTTGCCGAAGCGCTGCGCCAGCGCGCACAACAAAGCGACTTCGGCACCGGACAAGCGCGAGACGCGCGGCTTCACGCGCACGATCATGCCATCGACCGCATGCATTGGACGCCACGCGGACGGACACCAGCCGCGAACGGCAAATCCCGTCATAGACCGAATGCCCTGCAATCGGGCGCATAATCCATCCGGGTCATCCAGACACGCTTTGACGCGATGCGCATACGCACTTCCACCCGCGCGGAGCGACGATGGCCGGGGCTTGCCGACTTCCATCGGCCCGCGCGCAACGACGGGCGAGCGCGGAGAACGCCCGTCCTGCACGTCAATGCAGCCCCTGCCGCACGACTTCGTCGCTCACGCGGAGTACCGAGCCTTGGCCTATCCCTGGGCCAAAGCAAGAGCGACCGATGCGCTGGCAGGTCTCCTGGCTCGCGGGTCAGGGCTCGATGCGCAGCCTTCCCAGGGCGGCGCATAAAGCGCCTTTCCTAGTGGCCGGCTTCATGACGAAGCCTTGGCATCTCACTCACCGCTTACAGTTGCAGGGACAGCCGCGGAGTTGGGAGGAAACCTCCCGCACCGCGTTCCCTATTAAGCCTCTCTCGAGGCACCGGCGCGATCTGCCCGAACAGCCACTCGCAAGAGAGGCCATTCGGAATTAGTCCAGCTAGCTTGCACGACCGGCGCCTGCAAGCCCACATCGCAGCCTGAGCGATCAAGCCGGCGATATCGGCACAATCGCGACTTCGGCAGCGGATCATTTGCCGGCAGCGATAACCTCGATATCGAGGGGAGCGGCGCCATCGGCTATGGCAATCAGACGATCGACATTGGGATGCGCGCCCGGGCGGCTGCGCGCGTCGGTGGTATGCTCTGCGAAGATCGCCGTGCCATGTTCGGCCGCCTTGGCATCCAAGGAGCCGAAGGCCTGCTCCAGATATTGGTAAACGGCCAGGGATCCCTGCTTGCCCGGCTGGTTTTCGATGCTGTCCACCACGGCCCCCGCTTGGTCGATCAGATCGACGCGCTGCACACCATCGATGGACGGCAATTGCTGAAGATTGTCCTTGAACGTCGTGCCCGCTTGGATCGGCGCCAGCATTTTTCGAATTCCTGAGTTCATTGCGGGACGCGCCCGTAACAGCTTCTTCGCCGGTCCGCCATGCGGCAGGGAAAGGTCGTCAACCGCGCGCTATGAGGTGCCCTCCATCGACGGCAAGACAGGCGCCGGTGACGTAGGACGCCAGATCGCTGGCCAGATAGACCACGGCGCCGACGATCTCCGCCGGCTCTCCGCCCCGACCGAGCGGCTGGTTCTTGCCCGCATGTTCGGCAAACCCTTCCGATCGCGACCAGCTACGGGTGCCGTCGGTGTGGAACGGCCCGGGCATCACCGTGTTGACGCGCACTTCGGGGCCAACTCCTTCGCGAAGCTCTCGGTCAGCGTGTTCAGGCCGGCCTTCGCGGCGGCGTAAGGCGCGAAAAAGGGTTCCGGCTTGCGCGATCCGCTGGAACTGACATTGGCAATCGCCCCGCCGCCGCGCTTCACTATCTGCGTACCGAACAGCGCTGAAAGCCGGAAGGCGGAGCGCAGATTGACCGCGATCACGTGGTCGAATGCGGCTTGGCTGGTTTCGACGGAGGAAGGCTCAACCGGGGACTTTCCCGCGTTATTGACCAAGAATCCGCACCGCCCCAACGCTCGGTCACTTCGGCGAAGAGCCGGTCGCAATCCTCCCACGACGCCGCATCGAAAGCATGGGCGGAGGCGCTGCCACCCATAGCCTCAATCTCCACGACGAGCGCCTCGCAGCTTTCCAGCTTGCGGCTCGCCACGGCGACGCTGGCGCCGGCCTCCACCAGCCCCAGTGCAATCGCACGACCAAGACCCCTGCTGCCACCGGTCACGACCGCGGTGCGGCCCGTCAGATCCATCGTAATTGCCATATTCCCCCCACCAACATCGCGCACTGGCTGGACAGCCCTAACATATCGTTCTGTCAATCAGGTCCTCGTCAGGCGGCACCTGGCCGTCCAGCATAAGCATCGCCAGGCCGTGAACCAGTGCCCATGCCTGCACCGCATGCACCGCCTGATCGCCGCCCCCTCTGGCGGCTGCCGCCGCGGCATTCGCCTGCAACAAGCCATGCGCTTCTGAATTGACGTCGCCGTCGATCCTGTCCTGTGAAAGCGCCGGCGATGCGAAGATCAGGCGGAACAGCGCCGGATTCGCCAGCGCGAAGCGGACATAGGCGCGACCGGTTTCCTTGAAGCCAGCGGTCCCGCCGCCAACGGCTTCGGATGCCTGGCGCTGCGCCTTGCCGAGCTGGCTCAGCCCTTCTAGGGCAAGCGCGGTCATCAACGCCTCCTTGTCCGGAAAGTGGCGATAGACCGAGGTCGCGCTGACGCCGACCGTGCGCGCAAGCTCACGGAGAGATAGCGATTCGGCATCCCGCTCCCCCAGCAGTCGAAGCCCTTCGGAAACGAGAGCCTGCCGCAAATCCCCGTGATGATAGGGCTTTTTCTCTATGTTGACACTGTTATCATTTACATTCATAGTAACAGCGTAAACATTGGAGGCGATCATGGGAAGCCCAATCGAAGCGCTCGTTCGTGGAACCGTGACCAAAGGGGTGGAGGCACTGGCAGGCTTCAACCGCAAGCGATTGCCCGCGCCCGCCGGCGGTAATCCCTTCCTCGAAGGCATTCATGCGCCGATGGACGCGGAACTGACACTCACCGACCTTGAAGTGATCGGCGAGATTCCCGAAAGCCTGAACGGCCGATATCTGCGCATCGGCCCCAATCCGATCGATGCCGATCCCGCGTCCTATCACTGGTTCACAGGTGACGGGATGGTGCATGGTCTGGCAATCCAGAATGGAAAGGCGCTGTGGTATCGCAACCGCTGGATCCGTTCGAATGCCGTCGCAAAGGCCCTTGGGGTGGAACCCGCGCCGGGCCCGCGCCACCAATTCGATACAGTAAACACCAATGTCGTCGGCATCGCCGGGCGGACCTACGCCTTGGTCGAAGCCGGCAGCTATCCGGTGGAAATCGGCGAGACGCTGGACGATCAGGCCTACAATCCTTTCGACGGAACACTGCAAGGCAGCTTCACCGCGCATCCGCACATCGATCCCCGCACGGGCGAGAACCATGCGATCTGCTATGAAGGCCGCGATCCCGGAACGATCCGCCATGTCGTGATCGACACCGACGGCCAGGTCATCCGGGAGGAGCCCATCGCGGTAAAGCATGGGCCGATGATCCATGATTGCGCGATCACCGATCGGTTCGTGGTGATCCTCGACCTGCCCGTGACATTCTCAATGAAAGCCCTGATCGCCGGCCACGGCTTTCCCTATCGCTGGAACCCGGCCCACGAGGCTCGCGTGGGGCTGATGCCGCGCCATGGCACGCAATCGGACATTATTTGGTGCCCGGTCGCACCCACTTACGCGTTCCATGTCGCCAATGCTTACGATGCGCCGGATGGGCGGGTCGTGCTCGATCTATGCGTCTACGACACGATGTTCGGCGACGGTGCGGTAGGCCCGGATGCGCGTTCGCGTGGGCTGGAGCGCTGGGTCGTCGATCCCGTGAGCCGCTCGATCGAAATCCGCACAGTCGATCCGACACCGCAGGAATTCCCCCGCATCGATGAGCGCTTTTTCGGGCATCCCCATCGCTATGTCTGGTCGATGGCTACACCGCAAGAACCGGAGGATCGCTTCATTGGCGCGACCAAATTGCTGATGAACGATCTGATCACCGGTGAGCAAGCCGTTCACGA
>FTCV01001501.1_pt1 | contig 34160 bp, 29 predicted proteins | sample 1639691 | NCBI WGS metagenome assembly FTCV01 (sample SAMEA3914864, study PRJEB12502) | metagenome | biome: forest; material: soil | place: USA | collected 2012-03-12 | depth 0.3 m
CCGCATCGTCTGGCCGGCGGATATTATGGAGGCTCGGAGGAATTACAAAACCAGAGCATCCGCGCCTGGTTGCAAACGATCGCTTCCTTCTCGGACGAAGAAATCGCCTGGAACTATGTGGAGACTGCTGACAACTGGAACGAGGAAAACTTCGATCTGGCGCTAAAATATCTCGTAGCTCGAGGCGGCGAAGAATCCGTATCCAGGTTGCGAAGCCTTTTCCTCGACCCGGCCGTTTGGAAAAACAGGGGCGTCGATTCACTTCTCCCAATGCTCGAAGTATTCGTGAAACGCCATGGAGCCACTCCCGAATTTCGCGAAGGTATCCGGCAAAACGCCGCAAACAAAAACGAGGAGCCCGCAATGCTCGCGAAACTCGCACTCGCCACAACGCCACGTACTCTCGGAGATTTATTAGCTGAGGCTGAGAGTAAAAACAGCGTGGACTCCGTCTCTTTCATTCAGTCCATTTTCCGCGAAATTCGGTTCGTGCCCTGGGTCGAAGCCGAGCCGCAAATCTACCGCGCGGCAGCCAGAGCCAAAGATCCTGGAATGAAATCCTACCTTCTGGCTGGGCTCCTCCAGAGCGGGCGAATGAGACGCAGCTCGGAAAGTTCTGCAATTTCAAACATCAGCGCTTTGGATGACCCATCCACGCAGGCTGCACTTGTTAGTTTGCTCACTGACGAACGGCTGGGCAAGGCGCGAATCGACTTTGAGGAAGCAGACAGGCTTTCTGTTGCGGACCTGACCGCGATCGGCATTGCCCAAAGGCGTTTGGCGCCCGATACCTTTGTCGAATGGAACAAGCTTCGAGAAACCTCGAGCCGTCTCGCCTTTCGATGGCTCAAAATGTTTGCCGGCGAGATTCTGGCCAAAAGGCCGCCTCCACCCGCGCCGAATGCCAGTCGCATTTCATCCGCTGAGGTCGAGTCGCTCATTCAAGACCTCGGCGCGCTGCAATCTGCGAGCGTGTTGCACTCCTTCCAACAGCAGCCGATCGACAAACAATTCGCGGTCATGACGGCGCTTGCTGACCGGCGTTCGTGGCCGGCGGCCTTGCAACAAGCTCAACTTCTGGTCACCGAAGTCTGCACTTCTGAACCCGTCGCTGTGGATCAGGAAATGGAACACTGGAAGGGCCGAGGTTTCGATGTATCTCTTTTCCACGATCTCCTGGCCTATGCGGAACAGTCCGCACGGGGAGGCCGTTGCATCAATATTACCATCATCCCAAAGGCTCCGCTGGACGGGCTTGTCTTAGAATTCGTCAAATGGTGGCCGATGGAAAAATCCACGTTCGAGTCGATCAGGCTGCCGGGTCGCGACAAATTTCCCACGCCTTCGGTTATCACTCAATGCAAACTTCGCCGAAACCAGCGGGATCAGGCGGAAGTCAACCTCAACTACGCCCGCCTAAATTGGAAAGATGCGAAACTGAATGAAACCTGGCAAAAGCTACGCTCAGGAACAGAGAGTACGGAAGGCACAATCGATGGCGAAAGCACCACTACGGACGTGCGACCGCTGGAAGACACCTTGAATGACATCGACGAGCACGATGTCGTGGGTGATCGTTCATTTTATTTAGGCATCCTCTCGCAGACGGCGCCTCAGGAGTCTAAATAAATAGGCGGGGTATTGTGGTGATTCGAAGTTGCAAGGATTCGGCGCGTCGTGCGCCACCCGCGGACACCCCCACCTGCGAATTGGAAATTTGCTTCTCAGTGCGTGACGAATCTCGAGATTCGTCACGAGCGTTATTTTGAAGTCTAAAACGACGACGGAGAAACGGCGTGTAGCCGTTTCTCCGTAGAAGCTGAGATTCTCGATTTTTGCTGACGCTTACGAGCGACGCCTGCGCAGGAGCTGGAGGACCGCGATGCCGCCGGCGAGGGTCAGGGCGGTGCTTGGTTCCGGCACGGGTGCAAAGGCCACGCCTCGGAAGGCTTCATTTGTTGAAGCCGATGCGATGGATGTCGCAGATCCGCTCATCGCTGCGCCATAGCCGGTCGTATCGACGAAGGAGTAGAGGGAGCCGCCGCCGGAGGGGCCACCGCTCCCGCCACTCGTGGCGTACAGATCGACGTTGCCGCCGACCACGGAGAGCGTGAGCCCGCGCACGCCTGCGGCGGTGATGGAACCTTCGGCTGTCCAAGTGCCGCCGATCAGCGAATACTTCAAAATCGAGGTTGTGTTATTGGTGTCGTCTGCGACGTAGAGCGTGTCCATGCCGGCGACCGCCGAGCTGAGATCGGCAAACGCAAATTGATAGGGGCTGCCGGTGTTCGTCGGCAAACCGGGAAGGTTGGTCGCAGTCTGCGTCCCGGAAGTTGGCAGGCCGGTCCCGATCGTGGACAAGCGAATGGCGGAGCCGCTCGAGTCGGAGGCGAAGAGCTGACCGCTGGCGATGACGACGTCGCGGAAATTGGTTGCGGTGGTGAGCTGGGTCGAGGTCGTGGATCCAATGGTGGTGTAGCGGATACCGCCGCCGCCGCCGCCGACCCAAATGCTCGTGCCATCTGAGGTCGTCGCGGTGCGAGGATTGTTTCCGGTCGAGAAATCCGTCAACGCGGTGCTCGTGTCTACGGCGCCGCTGGCATTCACGATGGCCACCGTTCTTGGCACTGTGGTCGAGGGGGTGCTGGCGAGGCCTGACGTACCCATGGGGGCATCATAGCCGGTCAATGTGAGAAAATTGCCATTGGGCGAAAGGGTCAGCATACCTTCGGAAGTCGCCGTGCCGCTCGCGATGAGCGAATGCACCCCGCCGGTGGCGTCCGCGGTCGGCATGGCGATCGACTGCACGAGTGTGCCAGTCGGTGTGTATTCATCGAGGAAGACGGCGCTGCCGGTATTGACCAAGGTCGTGGAGCCGCCGCTGCCGACGCGGTAGACAACGAGATCGCCAGGGGTGAAGGAGTCCGCCTGGACGGACACGGCGAAAGCCAGGCTGACCGTGAGGCCGGCGAAGCAGGAAAAATTGAAGGTGAGACGTTTCGAGAACATGGTGCGGGTGAGAGAAGAGCTATGGCTCGCGGCGAGATGGGTGTGAGTGAGCGCCGGGACTCTTCCTTGCCTCGGTTACAGTCGAATGGCGGTGATGTTACTTTTGGGCAAAGGCGCGATGGGTGATGGTGAATCAGTGGTCGCAGCATGAACGGCTCACACGAAGACACGAAGAAACGAAGACACGAAGAAACGAAGACACGAAGACACGAAAGGACAGAGAAGCCGTGGTGGTCCGATTGGGTCTCTTTCCTCCGCTGCTCCGGTTGCGGTCACTCACTTTTGACGGTTGATGAAAACAGTGTTGAGCGGGGATTTCTGTCTTCGCAGACATCCTTCTGCGATATGGTGATGGATCGCCCTTGCAGTCTGCGGGCAGGTCGGGCGACCGTCCAATTGCCATGTGCGGCCGCTACGTCCTCAAGCATTCCCGCGAAGACCTCCAATTGCATTTTCAGTTCGATGAATTTGCGGTGGTGCGGCTGTTTCCGCGCTTCAATATTGCGCCGACGCAGAGCGTGCCGGTCATCCGGCTGGGATCTGCTGGAAGCCGCGAGCTTGTGGAGGGTCGCTGGGGTTTGATTCCTTCCTGGGTGAAAGACGGGGATAAGCCGCCGCTCCTTATCAATGCGCGGCTGGAAGATGTGGCCACCCGGCGCGCGTTTGCGCCGGCTTTTCGAGGCAGGAGATGTCTCGTGCCGGCCAGCGGGTACTATGAGTGGGGGCGGATGGCGGGCGGGCGCAAGAAGCCCTATTTTATCGATGGGCCGAATGGCGCGCCTCTGGCTTTTGCTGGCTTATGGGAGCCGTATGGTGACGGGATGTCTGTGGCGCTCATGACGAAGGCCTCGGTGGGAAACCTGGCGGAAATTCATGATCGGATGCCGGTGATTTTACCGGAATCCAGCTGGCCGAGTTGGCTGGCTCCCGAGCCGCTTTCGGCGGAAGGCTGCGAGTTGTTGCAGGCTCCGGAACTGCCCTGTGCGCTGGGGCTTCGGCCGGTAGGGCCGCTGGTTAACAGTGCGCGAAATGAAGGGCCGGAATTGTTGCGGCCGGATGAGCCGGATTTGTTTGGGGAGTAGGAGCACGCCTCCCTGCCGCGATGGGACCGGATGGGAAGAATGGGAATAATAGGAGCTATGGCTTGCCGCTCGGAGCCGGTCTGCGGCCCCCATTCCTCCCATGCTTCCCCTTCCTCCTATTGGCTCCTATTCCCGTGGGGGGTACGAGCCGGCCTCGGAGATCGAGGCCGGCAAAATAACGAGACGACGCCTAGCTTGCGGCGTTCGGCCGGGAGCGGCCTACGGCGTAGTAGGTGAAGCCCATCTCACGCATCGTGTTGGGATCGAACAGGTTGCGGCCGTCGAAGATCATCGGCGTGTGCATGCGCTTCTTGACCTCGGGGAAATCCTGGTTGGCGAATTCCTTCCACTCGGTGGCGAGGATGAGCGCTTCGGCGCCTTCCACGGCTTCCAGCGGGCTGCTGGTGAGCTTGACTTTGGCTGGGTCGATGAGTTTCCAGTCGACGGCTTTTTCGGCGCCTTTCGGGTCGTAGGCCGTGACGTGCGCGCCTTCGGCGACGAGGCGATTGACGAGGTCGATGGCCACCGAGTTGCGGACGTCATCGGTGTCGGGCTTGAAGGTGAGGCCCCACACGGCGATGCGCTTTTCTTTGAGCACCCAGAGGGCGTCGCGGACTTTATCGATGAAACGGTTGAGCTGGCGGGCATTGATCTGCTCGACTTCCTCCAGGAGGTGGAAGGGCGTGCCGAGCTGGCGCGCGATGGCGATGAAGGCCTTCACGTCCTTCGGAAAGCAGGAGCCGCCGTAGCCGAGACCGGCATTGAGGAAATTGCGGCCGATGCGCTTGTCCATGCCGATGCCGGAGGCGACCATCTCGACGTCCGCGCCGGTGGCTTCGCAAATGGCGGAGACGGCGTTGATATAGGAGATCTTGAGCGAGAGGAAGGAATTCGCGGCGTGCTTGATGAGCTCGGCGGAATTCACGTCCGTGACGAGAATGGGCGCCTGGAACGGCTCGTACACGCGCTTCATGAGATCGGTCGCAGCCTGGGCGGCGGAGCCGATGACGATGCGGTCGGGGGCCATGAGGTCGGGCACGGCGCAGCCTTCGCGAAGGAATTCGGGATTCGAAACGACGTCGAATTCGGCCTGCTTATTGTAGCGGCGGATGGTCTCGGCGACCTTTTCGCCCGTCTTGACCGGCACCGTCGATTTGTCGACGACCACACGGTACTGGTTCGGCTTGAGCACGCCGGCGATCTCGCGGGCGACGCGTTCGATGTACGTGAGGTCGACGCCGCCGTCGGCCTGGGGAGGCGTGGGCACGGCGATAAAAATGACCTGCGAATTGTCGACGCCATCCTCGATGGAATTCGTGAAGCGAAGGCGCTTCGAGGCGACATTGCGATGGACCATATCCTCGAGGCCCGGTTCGTAGATGGGAATCTGACCGGCCTGAAGCATGTCCACTTTGCGCTGGTCGTTATCCACGCAAACGACGTGATGGCCGACTTCGGCGAAGCAGGCGCCTGAAACGAGGCCGACATAACCGGAGCCGATGATACAGAGATCCATTTTTTTGGGTGAGGATGGGTTTTGGTGTGAGGCGAAAGGGCGTCGAATAGACAGGAAAACCGCGGAGGCGCCAAAGCGATTTTTTTGGGACTTCCGGGACCGCGCCGGAAGAATGCCGCCACACTGGGGTCGTTCTTTACCCGAGAATTTCGCGAAAACAGCTCTCCACTGAAGGCAGCTTGGCGGGGTTCAGCCAGTCGCGGCGGACGAAAAACCCGGCGATCGACCAAGAGCGGATGACGTCGCCGCCTTGAGCAAACTCGGCATCGTGTCCCGGTCGGCGGTTCGCGTGCGCTCAGGATTCGGAGGCTTGACCGGCGTGAACCTCCCCTTATGTGCTCTAGATACCAGTCAGGCGAAAAACTATTCACCCTGTGCCAGTTGTGAACAAAAAATCAAGAATCAACCTTTGAGAAGAGGTTGCGCCAACTACCTCTCAAGAATGAGGCGGGTCTGCCTTAATGCCGGCCGTAAGTGATTGGACTGTGCCAACGTGAGCCTCAAGGCTGTCCGACGCGTGTCGAAGCAACATCCACGCTGCCCAAATGCAACATAAAGATCCGACGTCGACAAGAACACCGAAAACGAGGATAAATTTCCATCCGATCCAGCCCTGTGGCTGTGTAAGTTGATCCCAATTTATCAGAGCCCAAAGACTCATTCCGAGAGCAAAGAGCAGAAACACCACGGTTGGAATCAATTGTGCCCAAGTCCACCATTGACGCCCGCGCTTGACTTTATCCCCAATGTCTTGGGCGGTTTTGTACGCTTTTTCAAGCGCTTCATGCTTGTCGCCTCCGTTTTTGGACAACTCCGCCAGTTCTTTCAAACGAATGTCTCGCCGATTGCAGCGCTCTCGGATGTCCGTGTCGGTATAATTTCTGAACGCCGAAAGTGCCGCGAAAATGCCGCCGAATAGTGACAACATCAAACTAACCAATGTGAACGCCATCATGGGGATGGCGTTCAGGAATCAAATTATTTCTCCGGACGCAAGATATTCCAGACGCGATCGAAATTTTCTTCGAGGATTCTTGCGCGCAATGGTGCGTCGATGTAAACCTGCGCCTTAATGGTGTTTGCTGGACTGCTTGGCTTCAACGGAGGGTGCTCTTCTTCGATTCTCAGCATCTGTGAATCGCTTACGATGAAGTGACGTTGAGCTTGCTCCGATTTTCCTGTTGCGAAGTCAAACGAAGTCGAAAACAGCTTCTTGAGTTCATCCAGGCAAGGGAGATTTACCGCCGAATCATGCTCAAGCCGTAATAAAATAATTCTCGCATTTCCGCCGCGCGATGAAAGTCGGTCGAGCATCTTTTCAAAATTTGGACGTAACGTTGAGATGAATCCATCTCCGCCCGGGCCGGTGAGCATTCTGAAATTTCGGTCGGTATGTTCGAGCATGATGTCGGTTAAGAACAAGGCATCTGCGTATGAGTCATTTGGAATCGGCTTGGTGAAGCCATTCTTAACAAGTGCCTTAATGACGTTCCGAAACCCCTGATGAATTGAACTCGGCCCACTTAAAAGGTATCTCTCCTGAGCCTCTCGAATCGACGGTTCGACCGAGTCTGCCCCATGTCTGATTTGTGTAGGTGCGTCCATATTAAATGGCTGCTTAAGTTTCGTATTCTGCATTTAGCGCTGTGGAAAAGTGTTCTTGCCGTGTCAGACAGCGCTGGCCTCTGCTATGCTCAATATCTGGCAGCTCATCACGCATCGACGTTTTTATACGGTCGTCGCAGTTGCCCGCAAGACCAAAGTTCGTATCTTTTTCGAAGCTCGAGTCCAATTTGCGCTTAAACGCGGGCGTGTAGTTCTGAACACATGTCGAGGGCTGCGGCGACCTCTGGAACCTGAAGGGGAACTTCTAGGTTGCAGAAAGTCGAGAAATGGCCCGTCGAAACGAGCGGATTAGAGCAGTGCATCTTCTGAGCCGATTTTCGTGAATCTCACTGAAATGAGTGAAAAAGCGATGACCAAAGCATCCGACCGGCTCCGGTGTGCGTAAAAGTTCGTCAAATCGTGGGGCGCAGGAGAGAGTTTTACTTGCCTTGCGTATTTCGTAGCCAGGCCTGCGAAAGTATTAAGAAAATGTAGGCTCTGAAATCTCAATAAAGCCCGACATTTTCGCCGCCGCTCGGTTCTTGGTAAGATTGTGTAATGGAGGTACTTACGTTTATGTAGACCGGGTCTCTCGTGTCTGGTGTCTTTAGAGATATTAGCGACGCGATGCGAATCACTGTAGGGTATGACCTGATCAGCCCTTAGCGAAAACCGTCGTTCAGTCCGTCTGGATAAATCTCCGAGGCCTTGTGGAAGCCATCTTTGACCACCGTGTCTCCCATATTCTCCTTTGTCACCGCGACGACGTCGAGAAGCACGGCGGGCGTCTGGACTTTGCCATTGTCGATTTCGGCCTTGGCGACGATGGGCTTGCGCAGGGCGAGTTTTACGGCCAATTCCGCAGCTTGCGTGGCCAGCTGGGTGAGGGGTTTGTAGATGGTCATGGCCTGGGAGCCGGCAATGATGCGCTGACAGGCGGCGATCTCGGCATCCTGGCCGGTGACGAGGACCTTGCCTGCCAGCCCTTCCTCGGTAAGCGCTTGGATAGCGCCTCCGGCCGTGCCGTCGTTTGAGGCCAGGACTCCGTCGAAGGAGCCGGCTTTGGTGATGGCGGCGTTCGCGATGCGCTTGGCATTTTCCGGGCGCCAATCTTCCGCCCAATCCTCATGCACGACCTCGATGGCTCCGGCTTCAATTTGAGGCTGCAGGATGTGATCCTGGCCTTCCTTGAAGAGCACGGCATTGTGATCGGTCTTGGAGCCGTAGATGCGGACGATGCGCTTCTTTCCGCCGCCGGCCGCGGCGAGTTTGTCCACGAGGTATTTCGCCTGCAGTTCGCCGACTTTCACGTTGTCGAAGGTCATGTAGATATCCAGCTCGCAGCCCGTGATGAGCCGGTCGTAGGCGAGGACGGGAATGCCGGCTTCGTGGGCCTTTTGCACGGCTGTGGCCATGGCTGCGCCATCGTGCGGGATGATGACGAGCGCGTCGACGCCGTGCGTGATGAGTGTTTCGACGTCCTTCACCTGGCGGACGTCGTCGCTATTTGCCGCCTCCACGAGGACATCGGCGCCGGCTTCCTTGGCCTTTTTGACGAAAATGTCGCGGTCGCCCTGCCAGCGCTCTTCCTTCAGGGTATCCATGGAAAGGCCGATGAGCGGGCGGGTGTGCTCGGTCTTGGCGGCATGCGCGGGATTGCGCGCAAGGACCAGTCCAATGGCAATGCTGACGAGGCAGGAGAGGACGACGAGAGAAAGTCGGAGCTTCATGTGGGAGGCGGGGACCACCTTGCGCCAAAATGCGCCCGGGGCTCAACAAGCATCTCGGGGGCTTTGGGCCGGGGGATGGGAGGAATGTGAATAATGGGAGGAATGGGACTTCGCTCCCACCGCGCCACCCGATGGCCAAAGCGCTAGCGCGCCACGGACGGCGTGATGCCGGAGACGGGCGAGAGGGAGCCAGGCGCCAGTGTTCCCGTTGCCTTGGCCAGCCGCTCCTGCTGCTGTCGCTGCAGGAGCACGAAGGTATTGTTTTCTCCATGGAGCGACCACGGTCCGGGCGGGACGTCACGGAACTCCACAAATTTCCAGTCAGTGACGTCCGTGTCGTTCATTCCCAGGAAATCGCGCACCGCCGGCGAGACATCGAGGCCGGCGCCCTGGTTCAGATTCGGTTTCGGCCGCTCGGCGCCAAAGACGTACTGCCAGTGATCGGTGCGGAAGGGCCCGCAATCCTCCCACTGCGCGTAGACGGTGCGTCCATTGAAACGGATGGCGATCCAGCGGTCTTTCACGACCGATTTGCCGGGACCCTGATAGGCCTCCTTGAACCACGGCACAACGAGCGAGGCCTCCGCCTTGAGCTCGCCATGCATCATGTCGTTGTAAGGCAGGGCCACGTAAAAGGGATTGAGCTGCGGGACGAAGCCGACGGGGAGAAAATTGGCGCGATTGCCGCGCTCGGGTTCGTCGGTGCCGCCGTAGTGCTCCGCCCATTTCGGATCCCAGGAGCTGGTGGAATTGGGCACCGGATTCCGTTTGCAGGGCTTTTCGCCGACCCAAAAGGTGGTGGTCACGATTCCCAGCTTCCAGGCGTACCGCTCCAAGGGCGAAGGGGGCGGGGGCGCGATGGATGGCGCAATCGGCACGAGTTCGGACGGGGACAAAACCGACTCCCGCAGTTTTTTCGCGAAATCGCTCTCCTGAGCCCGAACTTTCGCCTGGGGGAGGAGCGAGGCGATGGAGGATGCCACCAGGGCCGAGGAATGTAGAAAGCGTCTCCGGATCATAAGGGAAAATCGAGTTGCGGCGCAGGGAAGGGATGCCGCCTTTGAGATAGGATTCGCAGCCGCCGGTCCGAACGGAGGGATGTCGAAGCCGGCATAGGGCAATCTACTGCGACAAGATGGCGCGTCAATCGGAGCATCTACCGAGGTCTCGGGGGCTGGAAATCCGCCCGCGACGCTTGTCGCAGGCGCGACGAAGGCCGGGTTGCGCATTTGCTCGGAATTGCGTTTTGGTGGGAACCGCCGCAATTTCCGAGTGCAATTCTGAGCATTCCCGGGACAATTCGACGGGAGCGCGATGGCGGCGGGTGCGCGAAGCTGAAGCCAGATGAATTTGCTCCATTACGGGAAAACCCCTTTGGCGAAAGCCGGGGTTGCGTTTGTATCCGCCCTCGTATTTGCAGCCGCGCCGGTCAAGGCCGCGGAGCCGGCGGCGGGCGGAGCGCAGGGGCTGGGGCAGATCAAGTCGTACCTGCTCACGAAGCTGGCATCGATGGACCAGGCGGCGCACGATTTCGTCGGGAATGCCGCAGCGTACGCAAAAATCCTCGCGGCGAATGGCGGCGACTACGACCACGCGGCGCAGAAAAGCGGTGACGAACTGCGCGGGCTGATCACGAAAATGCAGGACAACTACAAGGTCTTCCACAATCAGGGCTACGAGACCGTGGAAGGCGTGACGGCGGGTGTGAAGCGCTTCGTGCAATTTGACAACGATCTCGATGCCGGTGTGCCCAAGGCCGAGGCCAGCACCGATTCGCCGGCGGCCAATCTCGTGCTGAAGGGGCCGGACGGGAAGGTGATCGTGGATGGAAACGGAAATCTTTTTCACTACGTCATCGAGCCGACTTTGTGGGGGACGAAGCCGAATTTTCTGCATCCCATCTCGGAAGAATCCGCCCCCCATGTCCATGGGCTCAAGCAATTGCCCCGAGCTGAAGTCCTGACCGCGGCCAGCGCCGAACTGGCCAGCCGGCTGGATCAACTCGTGGACAAGGCAAAAACTTGGGAGCCGACGCTGGATGAATGCGTGGGAGCGCTGGTGTGGATGACGCCGACGCTAAATAGCTATTTCGATGACTGGAAGGAATCGCGCTACAACCCAACGGGGGCCTCGGGCCGCTACGTGGCGGAGAGCCGGGTGCTGGATATGCGCGGCATCATGTCGAGCCTGCAACTGAGCTACAACGCCGTGATGCCCGACGTCATGAAAAAGGATCCGGCCCTGGCAAAAGCGCTGGCCCGAGACTATGCGGGCATCATCAGTTTCCTCGACCGAGTCGACAGGCAGGAGCGGCGCGTTAACAAACTGAGCATCCAGGAGATCGATGAGATGGCCCACAAGGCAAAGGAACTGACGGACCAGCTCGTGCCTAAGTTGAAGCAGGTCGTGGCGATCCTTAATCTGAAGCTGCCTCCCAAGCCGTTGCTGGCCTGAGTTCGGCGCTCTTCCTCAAATTTCACACCATATGCATAGCACCTTCAGACGAACGGCCTCGATCGGGCTCTGTGGTTTGTTAGCAGCAACATTCGCAGTTTTCGCGGATGTCACGGACGATTTTGCCAATGTGCAGGGAAAGCTGGATGACGTCCTGCTGGATGTTTATGCCGGCTTGACGACTGCGGCGGAGGATCAGCCTGCCGCGCAGTGGAAGATGCTGGAATCCGGCCTGCATAGTGAGGCAGCCAAGCGGCTCGTGGAGACGGCGGTCAAGGATGCCGAGCAGGCTTCTCTGCCGCGCCAGATCGGCGCGGCCCGCGCCACTTTGCAGCACATCGCGGCGCTGGAAATGATCCGCTGCCAGCAGTCCGGCAGCATCGTCGATGCGCGGGCCTGGCGCTCGGTGATCGCGCTGCCGAAATACGCGAATGCGGTGGATGGCGAAATGCTCCTGCTGCAGAGCGACCCCGAGCGGGTGCGCGAGGCGGCGACGAGCCAGGTGCTCGTGCGCGAGTATCTCAGCTGGCAGGTGATGCGCACTCGGCAGGTGCTTGACTACCTGCAGGCGAGTTGCGCGAGCGGAGACGCCACGGATGCTTTCATCGACGCCTACACCTCGGAAGCGGTGGCCCTGGCGAGTTTTCCGGCGGAATTGCTGCAGGCGGCCGGTTTGCCCCAGACGGCGATCACCGTGGCGCCGCGGCCACAGATGACCGCGCCTTTTGATCAGGATTCCAGCCGCGCGGCGCTGGCGGAGTGGCGCGGCACGCTGGAGGCTACGCTGCCGAATTTGTTAAAGCCCGAAGACGTGACCCGCCTGGAGCGGCTGCTGGCGCGCTTTGTAAAGCTGGCGCCGAAGGAATATCGCAACGGCGTCCACGACGGCCACATCATCATCGCGCTGGAATATCGCGAAGCCAAACAATTCACGGAACAAGCGCAGGCGCTGACCAATGAGCTGGCCCCGGTCTGGAAACGGGATCGCGCGGAAGCTTTTGCCCAGTACCTGCCGCAATTGCACGAAGGCCTCGACGGCCTGGCCATGAAGATCCATCGCCTCGCTCCTCCGGAGGCCGTGGACGAGAGCGCGAAGAGCCTCAGCTCGCTGCTGGAAGACAAGTTCCAGCTCAGCGCCCGCCGCGCCGGCGCGAAGTCAAATGTCATTGAAGAAACCGCGCTCGAAGTGCGCACGGCTCTCATCGATTCGCTGGCCGCGGCCAAGGCCGACCAGTGGGAGGAAGCGGAGTCTCTGCGGCTCGATGCCTACACCTCGTTTGATTCCGAGATCGAAGCGCGCATTTTGCCGCGCAATCCGGAGCTGGGCCGCCGTACGGAGCGGAGCTTCCTCGACGGAAGCTCGGGCGAACCTGGGATCAAGGCGCTGCTCGATAGCCGCGCGCCGATCGAAGCGCTCTCCGATGGCTACGAACGCACGCTGGCCGAGCTGGATGAGTGCGTGAGCCTGCTGCGCGTGGCGGTGTCGCCGGCGACGATTTCGTTCACGACCTTCTCCATCGTAGCTCGCGAAGGACTCGAAGCGGTGGTCGTCCTTGCGGCGCTGCTCGCGGGCCTCCGCGGCGCTCAGAACAAAGGGACGCGGCGCTGGATCAGCTCCGGCGCCTGGCTGGCGCTGGTCGCCAGCGGCCTCACCTTCTGGCTGTCAAAGACCCTCATCCAGTCCCTCGCGCGCTACGGCGAAAAACTCGAAGCCGTCGTTTCCGTCCTGGCCGTGCTCATCCTGCTCATGGTCACGAACTGGGTCTTCCATAAATTCTACTGGGTGGGCTGGAATGCCAAGCTGCGCTCGCTGTCCAAGGCCTCGCAGCAATCGGTTTCCGACCGCTGGGAATGGTTGGCTCTGCTTGGCGTCGGCTTCCTCACCGTGTACCGCGAAGGCTTCGAGACGACACTCTTCATGCAGTCGCTCCTGCTCGAGGGTAGCGCCTGGCCGGTGGCGGTCGGCCTCATGGCCTCGGCGGCCTTCATCACACTCATGATGCTCGGCATCTTCAAGTACGGAGCGAAGCTGCCCTACCGCAAGCTGCTTGTGGTCACCGGCGTGCTCGTGGTCTCGATCATGGTTACTTTCCTCGGCTCGACCGTGCGTCTCTTCCAGACCGTGGGTTGGCTGCCGATCCACCCGATTCCCTGGCTCTCGCTCCCGAACTGGATGGGGCAGTGGCTGGGGCTGTATCCTTCGTGGGAAGGCCTGCTCATTCCACCGCTCGCTCTCGTCTATGTCGGCGGCGCCTGGCTGTGGGTGCGCATCCAGTCTCGCACGGCGGAAAAGGAAGCGGTCGTGCGCGTGCCGGAGACGGAGTCGGTGGCGGCCTGAGCCGGCGCTGGGGTTGTCAGTTTAAATTCGAATGGAAGCGCCAGGGGAGATCGATTTCGGTCGGCTCTGGGGGTTGGTCGCGCGCCAGTTCATGGAGCCGGGAGCACATTCGGTCCATGGTCCGGCGCACTGGCGGAGGGTGGAGCGCAATGCCTTGCTCCTTGCGGGGCGTACCGGCGCCGATGTGACGGTCGTACGCTTGTTTGCGGTGTTTCACGACAGCCGTCGCGAAAATGACTTCTGGGACGATGGGCATGGCGAACGCGGCGCGGCATATGCCGCGACGTTGCGTGGCAAGGAATACGAGTTGTCGGCGGAGCGATTCGAAATGCTCCACTATGCTTGTGTGTGGCACACCGAAGGGAAATATCATGCCGATCCGACCATTGGCACATGCTGGGATGCAGATCGTCTGGATTTGGGGCGGGTGGGGGTTATTCCGGATCCCGAATATATGAGCACTGCATTTGGTCGGGAGATCGCGGAGGTTGGGACGATCTATCCATTTCTATAGCGGTAAAGAATTCCGTCTTTCGCGTTGTTCAAATTGTGCGCGGCTCGGCTGGAACGCCATTCTCGTCCCGCAGTCTCGGCCCGTGGTGAATGTAGAAGTGGAGGTGTTTGGTGGATTGATAGTCGCCGACGTTGCTTGAGAGCCGGCATCCGCCGTGCTCGGCGGTGATCTTGCCGCACAAATCGGCAGCGAGTTCTAACATCTCGTGGACGATTGGCAGATCGGCCGGAGTGAGAGTTGCCAGCGATTCGATGTGGCGCTTTGGGATGATCACTACGTGGACTGGCCAGTAAGGCTGTGTGTGATGAAAGGCGAGCACTTGGTCGCTTTCTGCGATGCGTACGACGGGAACGATGCCGGAAAGCACCTGATCACAATAGAAGTCCATAGGCTCGGAAAGAATTCTTTGGCACAGGCTCGCCGCGCCGGACAAACTTATCGCTCCATCGGTTGGATCAGTACTTCTTTCGCCAAGGTTTCACCTCGGGCTGCGGTTTCCCGCGTCGCAGCCACCAAGCCGCAATGGTCCAAAAGTAAATCACCGTCATGAAGGTTAAGAGGCCGCCGGCAATGACGCCAAATTTCCAATTTGCCACCGTGGTCAGCCGCAGGTGCGGCTCGCCATTTTTCGCCTGCAAAAACTCCTTCGCCCTGGCCTGAACGTCGCTCAGGTTTTCGGGCGAGACAGGGACTTTCACTTCCTCATCTTTTCCATGGATCACCAGGAAGCCCTGATCTTCGGTGACCGTATCGAGCGAGTTCTCGCCTGGCCCGCGGTTCGAATTGTGGACGAATTGACCGGCGATGACGTGGTCGTCTACACCGGTCACATCTGTGACCGTGCGCCGGTGAAAAGGAATGACAAAGAAACAATTCCATTGAACGCTGGCGGTCACGTGTTCGGCTTCTCTTTCCATTTTCACCGCGCAGACTGGCGCGATCATGGTGATGAAAGCCGGCAACCCAACGCATCCCAAGAAGAGTATGAAATGCATGAGGAAGCCGAGGGGTTGGTGGGGGCGGGTGGGTTGCATCGGTTCTTGTTAGCAGATTGCATTTTTGGCTTCCAGAAACAACATGGCAAGCAGCACTGTCGCGCCCGCCGTGGGAGCGGCAGCTGCCCGGGTGAGGGGGAGTCTTATTCGAGCAAGGCGGGCGATCTCCCGGAGGGGCGGTCGACTGGCAGATTTTTGGAGCAACGAGTGCTTGCTCCCGCTTTGTAAGCGAACTTGTCGGTGAGACGTTTGGTCTACTCAAAATGAGATCTTCCATCAAAACGACATTCGTATTTTGCTAAGCGAGTCGATCAGTTCCGCAATGGGAAGTTGCAGTTCACCCGAACTGGAGGCGCCGTTGTTTTGCGTGAAATAGACCCTGACAAGCGGGAGCAAGCACCCGCACTAAAAACCTGGCGGCATTGCTGGCGCCTGTCTATTTGGCTCCGGCTGCGCTTTTCTCCGTTTGGGGGAATTGCGGGTTGGCGTGGGCGTAAAACAATATTTTTCGCTCCTTCCACGCGCCGGGGTGATGCTTGAAGCCTTTTTGCACCGAGGTTGTCTGGAAGTTGTCGATGCCGGCCTGAATTTCGTCGGGACCTTCCGTGTTAACCTGTGCCGCACTTTTGTCACTCGCTCGGAGCAGCGCGATGTGGCCGTGCATACCTTCCGGCGCCTGGAAGACGGCAAGCACGATTTCGCCGCGGTTGGCGCTGGCCTGCGCTTCGATGGGATCGGGAATTGCGTGCCAGCCGGCGGCTTCGCCTTTGTCCCGAAGCCAGATGAATTGTCCGTTGGCCAGATCGAGTTGCGGATGTTCCGGCGGGTGAAGCAGGGGAATCTTCAGTCGCCCGCAGACCGAGGCGGCGAAAGCGCTGCAGTGGCTGTGCGGACCGGAACCGGAGGCGGCTTTTCCATCCGGATCTCCGGTGTGCCAATCGACGTGTTGCCCGGCGATCCAGTGATGTTCGACGTCTAGGGTGTCGAAGTAGGCGTTGAGTTTCTGGCCGGCGGCGCTGATTTCGCCGGCGAAAGCGGCCTGAAGGAGCGAAAGCAAAATGATGGCGTGAAGCGGTAGTCGGGACAATTTCACGGGCACAGTTTCACTCCGGCCGCATGACGAAGGGCAAGAATCGATTTGTCGAGTTCGGCCAAAGGCTAAGGCCCCGCCTTGGCAAGTCTGCGGGCAGGCTTCGTGTCTTCGTGTGAAAATTGATGAACTTGAGACCTGAAGTGCGACGGGTTTTTCGTCAGCCCGCGGGTACATATGAGCAAGGGGCTGCAAGCTCACACGAAGCCACGAAGGCAGCCTGCCCGCAGACTCGCCGAAGAAGGTGGAGCCCCGACAGCATCGGGACGCTTAGCGGTCGGCATACTCGATCGCGTCTGCGCCGATACCGCGGCTCTGGATTGTTTGCGAGCTTGCTTTAGGGCTTTCGCGCGCCAGTTGCTTCGCAATGGTCCTCGGAGCAGCGCTTTTCCCGCCAGAGGTTGGCGGTGGATTTGCGGCGCGGCTTGTCGCGTATTTCTTGCAAAGGGCGTTGCCTTGACGGGGCGAATCCCCTATGGCACTCGCTTCCTCATGTCTTGCTTTACGTTCCCTGCTCCATGGCCCATGCCGCTCCGGCCGTGACCGAATCCGCAGTAGAGAAAGAGCCGGCGCGGCAGGCCGGGCAAATCACCGGCCTTGATTGGGCGCTCGCGGGAGTGGCGCTCATCGTTACGCTCGTTTTGCGGACATTGTATATCCGTGCATTGCCGTGGCATTCCGATGAGCCGCAACATCTGCACGTGGTGTGGGGGTGGGCGACAGGGCGGCTGCCATATCGCGACGTTTTTGACAATCACAGCCCGCTTTTTGGATTCTCGATGTCGCTCATCTTTCGCCTCTTTGACGAGCGGAACGACATTATCGAAGTCATGCGCTGGGTCATGCTGCCGCTCTACGGCATCTGCCTGTGGTGTCTGTATCGATTGGGTTCGATCGCCGGCGATCGGCGCACGGGGTTGTGGGCGGCGATCCTTGGCGGCTGGTTTGGGCCTTGGTTTCTAAAGATGGCGGAATTTCGCACCGACGTGCTCTGGACGACTTTGTGGATGGTTACGCTGGCCATTGCTTGTTCGGGAACGTTGACTGTGCGCCGGTGTTTTTTTGCCGGGCTGACGCTCGGCGCGGCTTTCAGCGTCTCCATGAAATCGCCGCTGATGCTGATGTCGATCCTCGCCGCAGCGGGCGTGACGTGGGTGTTGATGCGCCGAAAGGAGTCGTCCGGGGCGACGGACTGGAAGCGAGGCGCGGCGATGGCAGGGGCGGCGATTGCTGGCCTCCTGCTGATTCCAGGGCTTTTCGTGCTCTTCTTTGTGCGCCAGGGCGCGGGCTGGGTGATGTATTACTGCGTAATCCAACACAATCTCGCACCCGGCGGGCATCCCCTGAGCGCGATTGTTCACCGGATTTTCCATAAAGAGGGGCTTCTCATTCCATTTACCCTGGCGGCTGCCTGGGCTGTCTCGGCGAGATCCGAAGGAGGGGCTCGCACCGCTCGGAAGGTTTTTCTCCTCTGCGTCACGGGGTTTTTCTGCCCGATCCTGGTGAGCGTTTGGCCCATTGTGACCCCGCAGGACTATGCGCCGCTCTGGCCGCTTGTGGGGGGCTGTGCGGCGGTTGCGGCGTTGGCTGGGGGCGAGTGGCTTTGGCGGCGTCTCGCGCCCACCCACCCGGCGGGCACCGGACGATTCGCCACGACGCTTTTGCTCGGCTTCGCAGCGGCCTTGGAGGTAGTTTGGATCGTCTCGATTGATTCGCCGGCGCAAGGTCCGGCCAATAAGAATTTCCGGGATAACCTTTCGAAAATCGAGGCGATCAAGGAAGCCCGGGAACTGACGAAACCCGGCGAGTACATCATGGACGCCAAAGGCGAGAACATCTATCGCCCGCGCCCATACTGGTATGTGCTGGAAACACTGACGCGAAAGCGTCTTTACGGAGGCGATTTGCCGGACGACTTGCCGGCTCGACTCATCAGTACACGCACGGCAGTGGCGATTCCCTCGCAACGGATGATGGAAGACTCCATGGAATTCGTGAAGGAGAACTATCTCCCCGTCGGTTTGTGGAGCGTGGCGGGCAAGCTCCTGCCGCGGAGCGCCACGAGCCCGATGGATTTCGAGATCGTCATTCCACAGCGTTACACCCTCGTCACGCGCACCGGACCTGCACAGGGGATTCTGGACGGCAAGCCCTTCGCCGGTCCGCTGGAATTGGCGGCGGGCCATCACACCTTTGAGCGGACCGGTGAGAACAGCCAGATCGCGGTGATCTGGGCTCAGGCGGTGGAACGGGGATTTTCTGCATTTCACTCGCCGGCGTCGCTCACGGCGCTCGGCGAGCAGGCCGGGCGGGCGATGAAGAAGTGAGGCCGACCTTGTCGCGTAAACTCGCCGACGCGCACAGGGGATGGAGAGCCGATTTTTGGCATTCCGCTCTGGCGCATGACGCATTCTTGGTGAAACTGCGCCCGTGAATTTCCTTCCTTCCCGCCGTTCCGGGCTGCTCCTGCTGCTCGTTTGCTTTGGCGCGTTTTGGTGGCGCCTGGGGTCGATCGGTCTCATCGATCCCGACGAGCCTTTCTATGCGCAATCCGCCCGCGAGATGGTGCAGACGCACGATTGGCTCACGCCCCAGATTTACGGGGCGCCGCAATTCGAGAAGCCGATCTTCTACTATTGGATGGTGGCTTCATCGTTCAAGGCGCTGGGCGAGTCGGAATTAACGGGGCGGCTGCCGACAGCGCTGTCGGCAACGCTGCTCGTCTTTCTGGTGTGGATCTGGGCGCGGCGCGCCTTGAATCCGCGCGCGGCGTTTTTCGCGGCGCTGACGCTGGCCACGGGACTGGAATTTGGCGTCATGTCGCGCTTGCTGCTGACGGATGTGCCTCTGGCCGTATTCCTCACGGGCTCGATCTTTTGCTACTGGCTGGCCCTGGAAGATCCGGTGCGCCGGGATCGCTGGGTATTTCTGCACTTTGTCTGCACCGGCTTTGCCGTTCTGACGAAGGGGCCGATCGGGACATTGATACCGCTTTTCGCGGTCCTGGCCTATAGCGCCTGGACGAAGTCCCGGCCGCTCTGGCGTGGGCGCGGTTTCTGGGCCGGACTTGCGGCGTATGCGGTGATTGTCGGACCGTGGTACGGGCTGATGTTTGCTTGGCACGGACAGCAGTTTTGGACGGAATTCTTTATCCGGGACAACTGGATGCGGCTGCTTTACGCGGAGCATCCGGCGAACAACTCGATCGGCAAGATTTTCGATTTCGGCATCCACTACTACGTGGGTTTGTTGCTCATCGGCTCGCTGCCCTGGCTGCCGGCGACACTGCTTTCCTTTCGCCGGGCGCTCCACGCGTCTCGCCAGGATCGGAGCGTGGCCTTTCTCTGGTGCTGGCTGGCGAGCAGCCTTCTCTTTCTCACGATCGCGCAATCGAAGCTCCCTTCGTACGGCTTTTTTCTCTTCGTGCCGATGAGTCTGGTCACGGGAATGACGTTGGATTCGCTGGTCAGCCAGGGTTTTCGCACGGTCGGCGAAAAACGACTCGTGCTCGGCGGGGCGGGTCTTCAAGTGCTCGCTGCGGCCGTGGCGCCGCTGCTTCCGCCCGGCCGGCCTTTTGCCATTCCGGCCCTGCTCATGGCGGTTTGCCTGTTGCTCGGATTGGTTTTCTTGGTGCGCGGCCAGTGGGGGCGTTGGCTGGCCTCGAGTGCGTTCGCTTCCATGGCGCTGATCGTGGGAGCGCTCACCTTTTCCCGGGATGGCGTGGAGGCCGACAGCTCGGCTCGTCCGGTGGCTCAGGAGATGCTGCGCCAGCAGCAGAATGGCGAGCCGCTCCTGAGCGGGAAATTCCTGGTTCGCGGCATCATCTATTACACCCGCCAGCCGGTGACGGTTTTTGCCTCGAAGCCGCAACCCTTTTGGGCGGCGCATCCTCTGCCGGTCGTCGTGTGGCGAAAAAATGGATTGGCGAACTACCTCACGTCACATCCGACGGCGTTGTGCGCCGTGCGGGAGTCGGATTGGGGCGTGATCAGCAAGGATCCTTCCTTTGCGAAGCGCGATGGCTGGGCGCAGTCAGGCTCGAATATCGTAGTGCGCGCTCACGCGCCGGAGCCGAACAGCGTAGGGAAGGAGCCAGCTGGCTCAGGGGGCGAGTCAGTCAACTCAGGGCAGGACGTGAAGTGACGAGATCGCCGCGAAGGCCCCAGGAGCAAACGCCGGGTTTGGCGCCGTGGCCTCGACGACCGGCGTCTCGTGCCACCCCGCCACGTCAAAGAAGAGCGGGCGGCAATCCAGCTTCACATAGGCGCGATTGACCGGCTGGACCGACCAGACGGGGATGGAAATCTCGGCCATGCGGCCCTTCATCCGCACTGAGGCGTAGCGGCCGAGCTTGCCCGTACGGGCGCAGCGCAGACGCACGCGGCCGGAGAAATGAGGCAAGGCGAGCGTCCAACGCACCGAGCCTTCCGTGAGGCTTTCCAGCGCAATGTGAAGCTTCGGATCGCCGATGGCGCGCAGGGCCGGAAGCTCGACGCGCAGGCGCAGGCCGCCATCGGAGAAGGAGGCCGAGCGAATGGGGTGCGTGGCGCTCTCGACACCGGGAGTCACGGGCAGACGAAATCTTTCCAGCGGCTTGGCGTGGGCCAGGAAGCGGCGGCGGCTGAGCATCTGGGTCTCGTGGCACTGGATGGCGTCGCGTTTCACCTGCACCTCGCGGGCGTTCAGGGCGACGGCCATCTTGTGGCCGGTCACCGGATAAGACGGCGCATGGATGACAAAAGTGAGCTGCGGGCACTGCCAGCCGCGTTCGCTGAGCCGGGACATGGCAAGGCGCGTCATGACGTAGAAGGCGCTGTGATCGGGATGCGTATCCTCAGGGGAGGGGAGGACGAGCAAGGTTGGCTGGAAGGCTTCGATTTCCGCGGTGATCTTGCCGAGCGCTTCTTCGTCGGCCTGCAAAAGAAAGGAAGTCACGCCCTGGTCGGGCCAATTGAAAAAGCCGGCCGACTCTTCCGGCAGCCCCAACCGGGCCATGGCGACGATGGCTTCGCGCTGGCGACGAGCGCCCCAGCGGGCTTGCTCGGCCGGACCGATGGACCACCGGCGTTCCTTCACCCGTTGCGGCCACGGATTGCGGTCGCCATTCGTCACGAAGACCACCCGCACCGAAGCATCCGACTGTACCGCATGCTGGATCAAACCACCCGCGCCGAGCGATTCGTCGTCCGGATGCGGCGCGAAAATCAGGATGCGGTCGGATGAAGAGATCTCAAGAAGCGGTATCATTCCGATAATTAGTTTCGATAATCTATAGTCGCAGAGGCGTTGCCAATCTGTTTCCAGATGATTACAAAGCGGCAACGTATATGATCCGGAAAGGCCTGTCACGCATTGGTTTAGGCCTGAAATACGAGGCGTATTTCCGGACCGCTTCATGGCGTTTTGGACCACCCAAAACGTATGAAAAATCGAGGCCTAAAGCCGCTGGCGCAGCAGAAAGAGCGTCGCTGCACCCACCTTTTGCAGACTATCTCCGCTAAGCTTATCCAGCGTGTCGTCGGCCGTGTGCCAATAAAGATACTCGAAATCGATGATGTCCATCGAGGCGATGCCGGCCTTTTGCAGGGGCACATGGTCGTCGAGGATGTCGTGACCGAAGTAGCCGAAGTTTTGCCGCGTCCCGAGCTTATCGGCGGCGGAGAAGAGACCTTTGGCGAGATCCGGAGGAGAATTGGGCGGGAGGGTGACGGTGAGGTCGCGGTCGCCGATCATGTCCCAGAGGATGGCGAACTTGAACTGACGGGCGCGGCCATCGGCGCGCAAGGAGCTGGCGTAATAGCGGCTGCCCCAGAGGCCGTCGGTGTCGGTGAAGTTTTCCACGGCTTCCTCGCCGTCGAAGAAGACGAGTTCGATTTTCGCCGCCATTGCCGGATCAAGGGCCAAGACGCGGGCAAGTTCCAGCAGCGCGCCGGTGCTTGAGGCGCCGTCACTGGCCCCGACGAAGCGTATGGTGGAGAAGCGCTTCGTGTCGTAGTGCGAACAGACGATCGCCTGCTGAGTGGAGGTGGCGGTCGGATGCCCGGCGACACCGGGGTAGCGGCCAATGATGTTGATAAATTTCACCGGTCCACGCGGCGTGGAGTCGGTGAATTCCTGACGAGTCGCCTCCCAGCCGTTCGCCTGAAGGCTTTCGACGATCAATGCGCGGGCCTTTTCATCTTCAGGGCTTCCGGATGGGCGTGGGCCGAGGTCCACCTGCTTCGCGACCGCTTCCATTGCCTTGGCGCCGGAAAATTCTTTCCAGATTTCCTTGGGCGGGGGATTTGCCGGAGCGGCGGCCGTGGTGGGCGCAGATGGCACGGCGGGCGACGCTGCAGGGCTCCGGGGAGCCGGAGAATCCTGCGCCGGCGTCGTTTCGATCGCGGGAGTGGCGGCGTCAGGTTGAGCCGGCGGCGATGATTTGCGGCAGGCGGGAATGGCCGCCAGGGCGACGGCGAGGGCGAAAGACCGGAAAAGGCGGCCGGCCGGCAAAAGTTTGTTCACTTACAAATCCTCCTGCTGGAGCCCGAGCGCTTTGAGGAGGCGGTGCAAATCGTCCGTTCCGTAGTATTCGATCTCGATGAAGCCTTTCTTTTCCGTGTGGCGCAGGGAGACATGAGTGGCAAGGTGCTGTTGCAGGCGATTTTGCAAATGCTGGATGGCTGGCGCGACCGACGGACCTCCGGAGGAATGGCCGCGGGTCGGCTTAGTGGCGCCATTTTTGGTAAATTGATTCGCCACGAGCTTTTCCGCTGCGCGCACGGTGAGGCTGCGTTTCACGATTTCCTCGGCCAAAAGCCGCTGGGCTTCGTGTTCCTTCAGCGAAAGGAGGACCTTGGCATGGCCCACGGAAATGCGGTCCTGGCAAAGCCAGCTTTGCACCTGATCGTCGAGATCGAGGAGGCGCATGGAATTGGCGACGGCGGCGCGGCTCTTGCCGACCTTTTGCGCGATATCGTCCTGGCGCAGCTTGAATTCGCGGGCAAGACGGGCAAAGGCTTGGGCTTCTTCGATCGGGTTGAGATCCTCACGCTGGAGGTTTTCGATGAGCGCGAGTTCGAGGACGTCTTGGTCCGAAGCGACCCGAAGAATGACGGGCGCATCCGCGAGACCGGCGCGCTGGGCGGCGCGCCAACGGCGTTCGCCGGCGATGAGTTCGAACTTTTCCCCGTTCTTCCGGCAGATGAGCGGCTGGATGATGCCGTGCTCCTTGATGGAGTCGACGAGCTCCTGGAGATTGTCGTCGCGAAAGACCGTGCGCGGCTGGAGCGGCGTGGGGATGATCTGGCCGAGGGGAATCGTCTGGATGTGTTCCCCCTTTTCCGGCGCAGGCGTAGGCGAGGCCACGCGCGCGTTAATCAACGCGCCGAGTCCTTTGCCGAGTGCAGCGGGTTTGGCCATGTTATGGGTGGTCAGAGCGGCAGAGGGTAGCGGGGTCAAAGACAAAGGCAACGCCAGAAGAAAATTTGGCGACAGGAAAGCGAGTTAACGCTGATTGTTACGGTGCGTGAAGTGAAAATGTGTAGCCCGACGTGCAATATTTCGCGACGTCCCGGAGCCGCCTGCGCTTCGCGGAAACATCACTGGCGAAGGACGGAGGCGCAACTGTTTATAGCGGCGAGTCGGAGCAAACGCTTGCCAAGAAAGCGGCGGTCGGCTGTTCTGCACGACCTTTCCTATGGACAATTTTTTTGATCTTTCCAACGATGTCGCCGTGGTCATCGGGGCCACTGGCGTGCTGGGCGGAGCGCTCGCTGACGCGCTGGCCAGTCATGGCGCAAAAGTCGCGGTGCTCGGGCGCAATGCCGAGCGCGGCGGAGCGCGAGTGGATGCGATTCGCAAGGCGGGCGGAACGGCGGAATTTTTCTCGGCGGACGCAAATGACCGCGCGACGCTGGCCGCTGCGCGGGCGGCGGTGACGGCATCGCTCGGCGCGCCGACGGTGCTGGTCAACGCTGCGGGCGGAAATGATCCGCGCGTGACTGTGACGGCGGAGCGCTCGATTGAATCGATCACGGCGGAAGATTGGCGGGCGGCGTTCGATCTGAATCTGGTGGGCGGGGCGCTGCTCCCGTGTCAGGAATTTGGTCCGGCGATGTGCGCGGCCGGTCGGGGCAGCATTATCAATATTGCCAGCGTTTCGGCGCATTTGCCGCTCTCGCGGGTGGTGGCGTATTCTTCGGCCAAGGCGGCGGTGATGAATCTGACGCAATTTCTGGCCCGTGAATGGGCGACCAAAGGGGTGCGCGTGAATTCCATCACGCCGGGATTTTTTCCTGCGGAGCAGAATCGCAAGCTGCTCTTCAATGACGACGGTTCGCCGACGGCGCGCACCCAGGCCATTTGGGGGCACACGCCGATGGGGCGCTTCGGGACGTCGGAGGAACTGGCCGGGGCTTGCCTGTTTCTGGCCAGCCATCGGGCGAGCAGTTTTGTGACGGGCTCGGACTTGCGCGTGGACGGCGGGTTTCTATCGCAGACGATTTAGGGTAGCCTGGGGTGGAGGCACGCCGCGCGGAGTGTGCAACGGGCGGCGTTACGAACATGAAGGATGATTCCTACGCGCGCAGGATTTTTCCTACGCGTGGGGAATGGGGCGGAAATGGGAAGAATGCGAAGCATAGGAATAATGGGATCGCGGTGGGCGGCGCTGCTCGGGATGCGCGAAAAATAAAAAAGCTGCGCCGGATGGGCGCAGCTTTTCGAGATTGAGGAAATGGAGGACGGTTCGGACTACTGCGGGGGGCGTTGCGGCATCTTCCGGTGCTCGCTGTGGCAGGCCTTGCAATCGACCGCTTCCTTGTAGTGCTCGACGGCGTCGGGCTTCTTGGCCAGGACTTCCTCGGTGGCGGCGATCAGTTTATCCGTCTTTTCCTTGAACGCGGCCTGTTCGCCCTTCGGCGGCTTGGCGTCGTCCATGGCTTTGTAGAGTTCGAGGGCGCGCTTGATGTCGCCTTCCTGCGCGGTGCCGTCGACAATCTTTTCGTTGAGCTTCTTTTCGCCTTTGGGCGCCCAGTGGGCGAATTTCATCGCCTGCTTGATGGGATTATCATCTTCGCCAGCGACGGTGAAAGAGACCGCGGCGAGAGCGAGAGTGGCCGTGAGATACGGGTGGAGTTTCATGGAGAGAATAATGAGACGCGGCCTTCTATCGGCGAGGCGGGAGACCGGCAAGGGGATTTGGCGGCTATGACAATTTTTTTCCACGGCATCGACCTGGTGAGCTGGACACGCAAGATGTTGAGTCATAGAGATCTGCGCGGCAATGCGGAGACCTATGCGCCGGAAACCAGCGGCAATCTGGACGATATTGAGTCATTCCGATTGACACGGTCTAGGGGCGGTTTACATTCGCCGCCCTTTTCTAATCGACCCTATCCATGGCAAATACCAAATCCGCCGCCAAACGCGCCCGCCAGACGACGAGCCGCACTCTTATCAATAAGCGCGTCGCGACCGCTGTGAAGAGCCAGCTCAAGGCCTTCCGTGACACCGTGAAGAGCGGCAAGAAAGACGCGGTGAAGCCGCAGATCGAGCGCCTGAGCTCCCTCGCGGACAAGGCGGCGAAGTCCGGCCAGATTCATCGCAATAAGGCGAACCGCCTGAAGAGCCGCGCGGCCAAGGCTGCGGCGAAGGTGGCCTAAGGCTGCTGCCCCTTCAGCTTCGGTTCGCACGAGTTCGCATCCAGCGAGCCGATGCCGTCGCCATTGCAGTTCGAGACGAGCCCGGAAGGTATTTCGGGCTCGATCGCTAGCTTTTGACACGCCCTGATTTCCAGGGCGTTTTTCATTTCCATCATCTTCTCCATCCGGCCTCTGCGCTCTTCCCATCGGCGCACCGCTTGCAGAGCTGCTCGACTAAACCATCAACGAGCCCAGTCGATAAGACAACTCCCGGAGGCCTTGTTTCAGCTCATCCGGGAGTTCCAGGAATAAAATAGTGCTTTCGAAGGAGGCAGGGTCGCCCGGGAGTTTCTCACTCCAGACGACAATGCCCTCGGCAGTGAGACGGGTTTTGCCGGGGCGTCGCTGGTCGGAGACAAACGAGACCGACATCTGCGCGCCGATATCAAATTGCCATCGAGATCGAAAACGCATGCCTCGATCGGATACAGAGACTGCATCCGGGCGGTCGCAGGGTTCCATATCTGCCCCGTAATCCAGGTTTAACGAGGAGATTCTGGCCGGTAAGGTAAGTGATTCGCGGTCCATCATACGCCTAAGTAGGGGTCAAACTAGCACGGTGTTTTGACCTGTCAAAAAACCACTTGTAGCGGGCGTCATGACAAATTTTTCTGCCGTGGCCTTTACAAACCATCGCCTCCATGCAACGCGCGACTGCACTCGGTTCAGAGGGAAGCGACTTCGAGTTGAGGCTCTTGTTCCCGGGACGGGGCGATCGGCGCAGCCGCCGAGGCTTTTTCGTGGGCCTCGGCCAGCAGCCGGAGAGCGATTCGCGCCAGCAGCGTCGTGGCGACAAAAGTCGCGATGAGCCCGCCGATCCACACCACATACTCAACCGGACGCGGATGCGTCTGCCCGCGCGCCAGGCGCATGCCGAGCTGTGCGAGTGTGCCGAGATACGCGTAAAGAAAGAGACCCGGAGTTTGCCCCACGGCGATCCAGAGCATGCAAGGCCAGAAACGGATCCGGGTAATGCCGTAAAAGTAATTCAGCAGACTGGAGGGGAAAAGCGGGTGGACCTGGCTGAGGAAAATAATCTTCCAGCCTTCCCGGGCGATGGCCTCATCCAGCGCCGCCCATTTGCCTTTTTGCAAAAGCCGGCGTTCCAACCAGCGCCGGCCTAGCTTGCGGCTGATCCAAAAGGAAACCGCGGCGCCGCCGACGTTGCCGACAAGATTGAGGAAAAAGCCCCACCACAAGCCAAAGAAGAGTCCACTGCCGATGGCCAGCACGCCGCCGGGCAGCAGCAAGACATTCACTGCGCCGTAAAGCAGGGGATAGAGGACGGCGCCCCAGAATTCCATTTCACCGATGCGCTGCTGCAGATCCGTGATGTAGCGCACCACCGGGAAGTGGTGGAGGGTCCAGAAGCCTGCGCCCGCGGCGATTGCCAGACCGAAAAGCTGGAGCCAGAGAGCGCGGCGGATATTGGACATTGATCTAAGGCTGGCGGGAAAGATCCGAGAGTGCAACCCACTCCTTAGGGCCGAGTTGCAGTTTGCGATCGGACGTACTGCGCAAGTTCCACCGTGGTGTCGTAGTTGAGAAATGGAGTGATGAGGTATACGGCATTGAAGCGCTCGAGCGCTGCCTGGCAAACGTCTTTCGCAATGGCCAGACCGGCCGCGCGTCCTTCGGCGCCCTCGAGACCGCGCATCGCTTCGCGAGCGGTGTCGGGAATGGAGATGCCGGGGACTTCGTTGTGCAGGAATTCGGCTTGCCGGCCGTTGAGGAGCGGCCAGACTCCCGTGAGGATCGGCACGCCAAAGGGCGCCACGCGTTTGTGAAACTCGTCGACGACCTTTGAATCGAAGACGGGCTGCGTCATGACATACTGCGCGCCGGCTGCCAGCTTTCGCTCGAGCCGGGCGAGTTGCGCGTCGGCGTTGCGAGCGTTGGGATTGTAGGTGCAGCCGATGACCAGATCGGCGCTGCGTTTCAAGTCACGGCCATTGGCATTCAGGCCGGAATTGAGTTGGGCGATGATGCGGATGAGCTCGATCGAGGTCACGTCGTAGACCGAGGCGGCGCCGGGATGATCGCCGACTTTGGCGGGATCGCCGGTGAGCGGAAGCACGTGCCGGATGCCAAGGGCGGTCATGCCGAGCAGTTCGCTTTGGAGGCCGATGACGTTTCGATCCCGGCAACTCAGGTGCAGGAGCGTGGTGATGTTGAAGCGCTGCTCCAGGATGGCGCCGACCGCGAGATTGCTGACGCGCAGGATGGCCAGAGAATTATCTGCCAGCGTGATGGCGTCGCTGCCGGCGGCCGTCAACGCCTGGGCGCCTGTGTAAAAGCGGTCGAGATCGAGTGTTTTGGGTGGATCAAGTTCCGTGACCACGACGGTGTGGCCAGCCTTGGCGAGATCGAGGATGGACTGCTTTTGCACCGGTGACGTAGCCGGTTCGGAACGCTCGACAACGGAAGTAATTGCGGCTCGCGAAGGCATGGCAGCCGGCTTCGCAACGGGCCGAAGCTCACGGATCGCCATGGCCAGCGCGGCGATGTGCGCCGGGCCGGTTCCGCAGCAACCGCCGAGAAGCCGCGCGCCGAGGCCTGCAAGTTCGACCGAGGCCTGGGCAAAATATTCCGGTGTGGTGAAGTATTGGAACCGGCCTTCGTGATATTTCGGGTAGCCGGCATTGGGAAATGCCGAGAGAAATTCGCCTTCACCGAAAGACAGCTGCTGAAAAAGCCGAATCATGGACTGCGGCCCGTTGGCGCAGTTCACTCCGACAATATCGGCGCCGAGTTCCTGGAGCTTGGTCAGCGCTTCCCCAAGCGGTGTGCCATCGGGAAGGCGGCCATCGCCGGCGCAGGCCAGGGAGCAGATAACCGGGCAGTGGTGGAGCGATTGTTTAACGTAGAGGGCGAGGGAGAGTTCTTCGAGATCGAGGAACGTTTCGAGAAAGATAAGTTGGCAGCCGCCATCAAGCAGCGCGCCAATTTGCTCGGTGAAAGCCGCTTGGCGATCGATGCCATTCTGTCGCGCCTGCTCGGCCGTGATGCCCAGAGGACCAACGCTGCCAGCGACGTAGACTTGCCGCCCTTTGGCGCATTCGCGGGCCAACTGCGCCGCCGCCCAGTTCAATTCATTGACCCGCCGTTCCAAACCATGACGGGCCAGGCGCACGGCGTTGGCGCCAAAGGAATTCGTCTCGATGACCCGAGCTCCGGCATCGATGTACTCCTGGTGCACCCGGCGCACGAGGTCCGGATTGCTTACGCAGAACTCTTCGAAGCAGCGCTCCATGGGCGCGCCGAGTTCCATGAGATAAGTGCCCATGGCTCCGTCGCCGGGCAGAAGATGCGATTGCAATTCGTCGAGTAGATCCATGGCGCGATTCAGGTGGCGGGAAATAAATCATCCGGAGCGCTGGCGCCCAAGCCTGCTTCGCTGGGCGGGTGCAAAACGCCGTCGCGAAAATCCCAGCCGACGCAGGGATCGTTGGCAAGGAGCCAGGCGCCGTCGAGATCGGCGTAGTCGGTTTGTTGCGCGATCGCGGCGCCGGCTGCGATGAGCACGCTGCTTTCCAGCATACAGCCGACCATCACGCGCGCGCCTTCCGTACGGCCGCGTCGGACCATGCGTCGCGCCGGAGTCAGACCGCCGCATTTCACGAGCTTAATGTTGAAGCCGTCGAAGCTTTGAATAATGCGGTCGAGATCGTCCTCGGTCACACAGCTTTCGTCAGCGACGATCGGCAATGCCAGACCGCCCCGTGTCAGATGGATGTTATTTTCCGGGGACAACGGTTGCTCGATAAAGGCGACGCGATATTCGGCGAAGCGTCGGGTGAGGTCGGGCAGGGCCGCGGCGTTCCAGGCGCAGTTCGCATCAATCGCCAAAAAAGCGTCGGGCCGTGCGTGGCGAACTTGTGCCGTGGTGGCGACTTCGGCCGCCGCGTCCGATTTGATTTTGATCCGGGCGAATCCGTGAAGTTCCTCGAGTTTGTCGGGCAATTCTTCCGGAGACGAGAGTCCGATGGTGCCAAAGCTGATGATCGGCAGCGCCGGCGCCGTCCAGGCGAGTTCACACACGCTGCGGCCCAGCGATTTGCCCAGCCAATCCCAGAGCGCGAGATCGATCGCGCACTGTGCGGCGCGCGACGGCGCAAGCAAAGGCCAGAGCTCGACCCAGACGCGCTCGATGTCAGCCACGCTGGTCACGCTGAGCGATTCAAGAAACTCCCGCGCGTGCTCCAACTCCTCGGTCACGATTTCAGCAGTCTCGCCGTAGAATGAACTCGGAGACGCCTCGCCGTAGCCGCAGATGCCGTCCTGCTCGAGCCGCACGAAGACATTCCGAATCGGCGTGCGTCGCGTGCGCGAGATGCGAAAGGGACGTCGCGAATTCAGCTCTCGCGTGGCGAGGGCGAGCTTCATTTCACGCCTGCCAGTGGAAGGTCACGGGTTTCTCCACGTCGGGATGCAGGCTGGCGTGGACGGGGCAGGTGAGGGCGGCGCGCTCCAGCGCTTCCCGGTGCGGATGGCTGATGGAAAGGGGCAGAGTCAATTCCGCAGCCAGCTTCGCGATGCGCCGGACCGGGGTTGCAGCCATATCCTTATGGACGATGACGCTGGCGCCGCGGAGGTCGATGTCATGCCGAGTCGCGTAGATGCCCATGACGGTGAGCATGCACGTGCCGAGTGCGGTCGCGACGAGGTCGGTCGGCGAGAACGATTCGCCTTTTCCCTGGTTGTCGACGGGCGCGTCAGTAGAGAGTTCTCGCTTGGAAGGGCCGTGAATTGCGGCGCAGTGGAGGGAGCCTTCGTAGGTGATATCGATGCGGACGCTCATAGTTGAGAATGGTGAAAAAAGAAATCACTCCACCATCTCCGACGCGACGGCGAGCGGGAAATTGCTCGGCGGCGGGCGTTTCCGCTGAGCCGTCCGGCCAAATTGCGTTGTCGCTGCGATTTCACCAAAAGTCGGACGAGCGTCGGGCCGAATCCATGCTACGATGTCGCTTCAATGAATTTGACGCGTCGGCGCCTCTGGGCGTATCCCCGCGTCCGCGTAAATACCTGATGTATGGTTGAACCCATCGGAAAACAACTCGCCAAGGCCAGACTTGCCCGTGGCATGTCCGTCGACGAGGCGGCGCATGCCACGAAGATGCGTCCGGACAAAATCCTCGCGCTCGAGAATGATGACTATGCGCGCTTTGGCAATAATGCCTACGCCAAGGGATTCTTGCAGATTTATGGGCGTTTCCTTGGGGTGGACGTGACACGGCAATTTCAGGAACTGGAGACGGCGCCGACCCTGAATGTTGCGGATTATCAGTATTTAAACAGCGCGCCGGAACCGGTGCGGACGCCGGTGCGCGCTTATCGGCGCGATGAAGCGAGGCCGCCCTCCATAGCGCCGCTGCTCGTGCTCGTAGCATTTTTTGGCGCGGCCTTCTTTGTCTTTTGGATCTACGTGAATACCGAGCGGCTGGGCTTGAACAAGGGGCACGTCGCCGCGACGACCACCGGCCCAACAAAAGGAACCGCCTCGACGCAGGCGGATCAATCCTCCAGTCCCACTTCGCGTGAGGAAACATCGACCGAATCCGCGCAAAAACAGCCGGCGGGACAGACATTGGCCAATGCGTCCTCGATTGCCGGCGGAGCGCCGGCGCCTCATTCAGACGTCACTCCGGCAAATCTGCCACAGACGAGCGTGACTCCCGATAGCGTCGAAGTGCGGCGGGCGGAAGCGCTTCCGGCAGGCCCCAAGCGGCCGGAGGCAATTACGCCATCCGGCGGGGTCAACGAGATCGTCGTCGAACCCATCCGCAAGACCTGGGTGACGATCCGCAAGGGCAGCCCGGATTCCACGCCGATTTTTGAGGATTTCCTTTACCCAGGGCCTTCGCTAAAGCTGCGCGGCACAAAATTCTTTGTCGAAGTGCGCGATCAAACTGCAGTGCAGATTCGCAAGAACGGCAACCCGATCGCCTACCAGGCGCCGGGAATCTCCATCCAATAATCGCTCGCTAATTTCCCTTTTAGCCCGGCGTCGGTTTTCACCGGCGCCGGGCGCATTTTTCATCTACTCTCTCGATTTCCATGGTCACCACCATTTCCTCGCCCAAAAAGAAAGTCGGCATGATCAGCCTCGGCTGCGCCAAGAATCTCGTCGACGCAGAGATCATGCTGGGCGGCATCGTGGCGCAGGGCATGGAAGTCACGGCGGATGCGGACGAGGCCGATGTGCTCATCGTCAACACCTGCGCCTTCATCGATACGGCGAAGGAAGAGTCCATCGAAGCGATTTTTGAAGCGCATGAACAGCGGGGCTTGAAGAAACGCGCCGGCCAGAAGCTGATCGTGAGCGGCTGCATGGCGCAGCGCTTTTCGAATGATCTGGTCAAGGAAATGCGCGAGGTGGATGCCTTTCTTGGACTCGATCAGGTGGCGCAAGCCGGCGAAATCATTTCGAATCTGCTGGCTGCTCCTTCGAAGGTGCATGACGATTCGTGGGAACCGCTGAATCTGGTCAGCCGCAAGCCGGTGTACATTCCCGACTGGGATACGCCGCGTTTCCGGCTCACGCCGAAACACTCGGTGTTCACGAAGATCGCCGAAGGGTGCAATCACCCGTGTTCGTTTTGCGTGATCCCGCAGATGCGCGGCCGGCATCGTTCGCGGAGCATCGAATCCGTCGTGGCTGAGGTGCGCGCGCTGGTGCAGTCCGGCGTAAAAGAGATCAATCTCATCAGCCAGGACACGACGTACTACGGGATGGATCTTTGGGAGGAAAAGGCGAGCGCGCGCCAAGGCGTGGATTCCTCACGCGGCGTCACGCTCACGATGCTCCTGCGCGAACTGCAGAAGATCGAAGGCGAGTTTTGGCTGCGGCTGCTCTACACGCATCCCGCCCACTGGAGTGATGAATTGATCCAGTGCATCGCGGAATGCGATAAGGTTTGCCGCTATGTGGACATGCCGTTGCAGCACATCCATCCGCGCATGCTGGAGCTGATGCGGCGCGAGACCTCCAGCGAGCATATCGAGAATCTTGTTGCCCGGATGCGGGCGGGAATTCCGGATCTGGCCATCCGGACGACTTTCATCGTCGGTTTCCCAGGTGAGACGGAAGAGGAGTTCGAGTACTTACTGGATTTCATTCGCCGCACGCGGTTCGAGCGTCTGGGCGTGTTTTCCTATTCCCAGGAAGAAGGCTCGCGCGCGGCGAAGATGGAGGAGCAGGTCGCGCCGAAGATCAAACAGACGCGCTATCGCAAGGCGATGAAACTTCAACAAAAGATCGCGCGGGAGTATTCCGAAGCGCAGACCGGCCGAACGATGCGCATCCTGGTCGACGAACCGATGGCCGGTCGCAGCGCGGCCGACGCGCCCGAGGTGGATTGCCGGGTATTGCTGACCAAGCCGGCGCCGCAGGGAGAATTCGTCGACGTGCGGATTGTAGGCTCACAGGTCTATGATTTGGTAGCGGAGCCGATTTGAAGCTGCCCGTGATTTTCTCAGGGCGTCATCTACGACGGATGTTCAACGAGGGATGTCTACGATGATGACGCACAGTGAGGATGCGTACGGAATTGTCGGCGACTCGAAATAAAAAAGGAAGGGAAATCGCTGAAGATTGGCCCGACGCAAATCGTTCGCACGGATTGAGAACAATTCTGGGCGCTATGACGCTTGGACCATCAGGCCTCGCAGCTCGGTATAAAACTCGTCTGCAAGTTCTCGACCGCCGAAGCGATCATAGTATTTCAAGATTGCGTTGACGTCAGCGTGAACCTTCGGATGCAGAACCAGCCGCATCGCTATTCTCGAGCTCTGATTCGTTCGTCTAGTTGTTCCAGCGTCATGCCCAAATCTGGATCGGAATCCAACTCGGCGTCTCGACGCAAGGCTTCTGCAATCCCGCCATCCTCGTCGTGAAGGACGAATGGCAACGACCGAAGAAGGTGGGCCGCAAGAATGGCCCGATCGGTGTCGGAAAGTTCGAATGCGAGCTTTTCGACCTCGGTGATGGATATCATGTGCACAATTTAGCGGGTGGCGATTCCCTAATCAAGGACCGCTGGACTCGGGCCGGAACGGATAGACCGTGATGCGGATTGCACCGCCGATGGAACAAATCGCCGAGAGCGTGTTTTCGGAGATCGCTTGGTGCAATACAAACG
>FTCV01001761.1_pt1 | contig 33526 bp, 28 predicted proteins | sample 1639691 | NCBI WGS metagenome assembly FTCV01 (sample SAMEA3914864, study PRJEB12502) | metagenome | biome: forest; material: soil | place: USA | collected 2012-03-12 | depth 0.3 m
CGCCCCTCAGCTGAGCTTTTGTAGTGAAGACCTTTTAGCTCCGTTCTCGCAACCATGCGCCTTTGCGCCCCGCCGGCGTTGGCAATTGCGAAAGTCGGGTTAGTTAATTAGCGCTTATGGGTCCATTCCTCCGGAGCGCGACGATCGCACTCCGGTCCAACTCGCCTGATCGCTAGCCAGCTATTTCCCCCAGGTAATCAACCGCAGTTCGTGCGCTTGGGTAAGATTCGGGTGCGTGGGAATGACCCGAACATTCAGTCCGTAGGAACCGCTTTCTTTTGCCGGAATCGTCCCACGATACTGGAACACACCCGGCTGAACCTTCGACGCCTTTTCCAGTGGTGCAATGGTGGGCGCGGTGATTTCGTTATTCACCGTCTCGCCATAGTAAGCCTGGACGCTCACATACTCCGGATCGATGGGCCCGAGGTACACCACGGCGCTGACCTGCACCTCGTCGCCGACCACGATGTTGCCACCGGGCGCGTTTTCGACTTTGACGTCGGAAATGCGGATCTGCGGCCACGCTTTGCGAATGTTATCCTTCCAGGTGGCTAACGTGACTGCGCTCTTGCCGCCATCGGCCGCGAGCACGGAGTGCGCCTTGGCCGCCGGGCCGTAGAGCCGCTCGGTGTATTCCTTCACCATGCGGTCCGTATTGAAGACCGGCGTGATCGAGCGGATCGACTCGCGCATGAGCTGAATCCAGGCGACGGGCAGCTTGCCATCCGGCTTCGCATAATAGAGCGGGATGATCTGGGTCTCCAGCACATGGAACATACTGGCGACGTCGACATCGTCCTCGATCTGCGGCGGCGGCGGTGTGGTCGACTCCGGCAACTCCGCGCCAATGGCCCAACCGGCTTTGTGATTCTCTTCGTAGGCTTCGATCCACCAGCCATCGAGCACGCTGAAGTTGAGGCCGCCATTGGGCGGCAACTTCATGCCACTCGTGCCGCTGGCTTCCAGCGGGCGGCGCGGATTGTTCAGCCACAAATCCACGCCCTGCGTGAGCCGGCGGCCCACATACGTGTCGTAGTCCTCGAGGAAGACAATGTGATTCTCGAATTCGGGCTGGCGCGACAGGCGGTAAACTTCCTGGATGAAACGCTTGCCGGGCTCGTCCTTCGGATGCGCCTTGCCGGCGAAAACGAACTGCACCGGGCGCTCCGGATTATTTAACAGTTTTTGCAAACGCTCGCGGTCCTTGAAAAGGAGGGTCGCCCGCTTGTATGTGGCGAAGCGGCGCGCGAAACCGATCGTGAGCACATCGGGATTGAGCAACGCATTGGCGCCGCGAATCTTCTCCGGCGACTCGCCCAGACGTTCACGCTGGCTGCGCACACGCTGGCGCGCGAAATCGACGAGCCGATGTTTCAGCAGAAGGTGTGTATTCCAGATCTCGTCATCCGGAATCTCGATGACGCCGCGCCAGAAATCCGGCTCAGTGAGATGCTCTTCCCAGCCCGGCAGATACTTGTCATAGAGCGCGGCGAATTCCGGCGCCATCCAGGTGCGGGTATGCACGCCGTTCGTGATGCTCGTGATCGGCACCTCGTTTTCGGGAATGCCAACCCAGACATTTTTCCACAGGCCCTGGCTCACATAGCCGTGCAGACGGCTCACGCCATTGGCATTGCGCGAGGTGCGCAGGGCCAGGATCGTCATCGAGAAGGGCTCGTTCGCATCAAAAACCGCATCCGTGAGCTGCCCCGTCTGCCCGAGATTGGCCAGCTTGTCGAAGCCGATATTCATCTTCCCGGCGTAATCGCTGAGATAGCGCCGGATCATATCGATCGAGAATGCGTCATTTCCCGCGGGCACCGGCGTATGCGTGGTGAAGATATTGCCCGCCGCGACCACCTGGAGCGCCGAGTAAAAGTCCAGCTTGTGCTCCTGCACTTCCCGCCGAATGAGCTCGAGGGAGAGAAAGGCCGAGTGCCCTTCGTTCATGTGGTACACCGCCGGCACGATGCCCTTCGCATTCAGCGCATGCACACCGCCGATGCCCAGCACGATCTCCTGCTTGATGCGCATCTCCGTGTCGCCACCATAGAGCTGCGCCGTGATAAGGCGATCTTCCTCGCTGTTTTCCGGGAGATCGGTGTCCAGCATGTACAGCGTGATGCGGCCGATGTAGAGCTTGTGCACCTTCACCTTCACGGAGTGGCCCAGGATGTCGACATGGACAAAGAGCGGCTTGCCTTCCTTGTCCACCGCATCCTTCAGCGGCAGGTGGCTGAAGTTCTGATTCAGCTGCGCGCTCTGCTGGTTGCCCTCCTTGTCGATCATCTGCCGGAAATACCCGTGCCGATAAAGCAACGTGATCGCGATGAAGGGCAGATCGAGGTCGCTCGCCGATTTGCAATGGTCGCCGGAAAGAATGCCCAAGCCGCCCGAGTAATTCGGGATCGACTCGTGAAAGCCGAACTCCGCAGAAAAGTACGCGATCGGCGACTTCGAGCTGATCGGAGCCATCTCCTTGGCGTGCAATTTCCCGTAGGTGTCCTGACGCTGCGTATATGCGCGGAATTTCGCATGCACAGCATGCATGGTGCGCAGGAAATCGTCGTCTTCCGCCACCTCCTGCAACCGCCCCTGCCGGCAGAGCTGGAGCATCCGCAGTGGATTATGGTTGGTCCGCTCCCAAAGCGCCGTGTCTAGATGGCGAAAGAGCCGTCTGGCATCTGGCTGCCAGGTCCACCAGAGGTTGAAAACCATCTCGCGGAGCGGCTCGAGGGCTTCAGGTAGTTTTGGAACGACGTTATAAGCATGTATCGGCTGCATAGAATCCCTGTAAGATTATCCCTATGTTGGACGCGCCGTACGCTACCCGGAATGGCTCGCCCGAGGCAAGCCCTTTGAATGAGCCCTGCCTCCCGGGGATTGGGCCGAAAATGCTGAAAAAATGCGGGCTTTCCAGAGATCCGCTGACCATTTGGATCCAGAAGCGGATCGCATCGCAAATACAGGCGCCGAATCGTTACCAAAAGGATGCGCTCTGACCCTTGCGGAGTAACGTAACTTTCAACTACCGCGAAAATGAAACCTCAATGATACCCGGCATCTCCGAACGCGGCCGGGAAAGGCCCGCCGGCGACTCTGGAGCCGGCTCCGGTTCCACGAGTTGACGCAGATCATCCAGCGAAGCCACGAGATGCGCCAGGATGCGATCCGCCTGAGTGATCGCCTGGGGAACCACTTCGGAATCACGTGAAGCGAATGACGGAAAATCCACCACCGACGTCATGAAATCTGTGAACTCTTCGGACTCCAAAATCGGCTTGGGCGCTTCCACTTCCGGCCGTTGCCGAAGCGCGCGCACTTCTCCCGCCAAGCGATCCTTTTCTTCCGTGACCCGCTGGAGCCGAAATTCGATCGCCGCCACCCGCGCCACCTCGTCGACCAATTTCCTCTTCTCCTTTCGCAAAACTTCGACCGCGCCAAGGGCGGACACGAGTTGCGCTGAGGTCTTCTCAAACATGCGCCGCAGATCGGCGAAGGAATTCGACCGACTGGAAATCTCCCGCTGATATTCAGCGGCCAGAAATTGCGCCTGTTCGAGATCGTTCAGGACTGCTTCGTAATCCGCCCGACTTACGCTGTCGGCAGTCTCCCGGAAAGAGGGCGGCCGATCGTGTTGATCGACTGCCGATATGGATAATCTATTGGATTGCGTTTGCGGGGTGAGCATGCTGTCCGAGACCGAATAGCAGCGATTCCCATGCCAGCCGGGCTTCGACAGAATTTTGTCGCCAGATTTTTGCCCGAATTCCTCACGGAACCGGCGCCGCAGCCTTGGCCGCCTGTTGGTCGGTCAGCTTTTGCACCTGCGCCTGCGCCGCGTTCAGCGCGGAATGAGAAACCAGTCTCTCATTATAAAGAAGCTGTTGCCGGCCCAGATTGATTTTCGCGAGGTCCAGCTTGGTCTGCAGCAACTGGGCGTCCGCCTTCGCCGCCGCTTCCTGCGATGATTTCAACGACGCCTCGGCTGAGTCGGCCAGCGCCTTGTCGGCGCTCCCCTCGCTCACCCGTTTCTGGATAGCCTCGAGCTGGCTTTGCGCTTCGTCGACATTGGCGTGCTCCAGCGCGGCCAGCGCCGTAGAGACCTCGATGGCGCAGCGCTCGGCCTCAGCCTTGGAAAGGATGCCCTGCCGGAAAAGCTTATCCCAGCGCTGTGATTTGCGCTGAGCCGCCTGGAGCCGGTTTCTGGCCTGTTCCACCGAGGTCTTGCCCACCGGAAGCGCCTTGCCCTGTTCGTCCACGAGCGGAGGCAAATCTTCCAGCAAATGATTCGCAGATTGCTCCAGATCGTCGCCACCGCTCTTCGCGGGCAATTGCTGCGCGCGCGCCGCCAGCGCAAGGCTGAGGAATCCGCAAAAGCAGGCGTGACGAAACATGGCCAAGCTCATAGCGCGAAGTGTAGCCGGTTAAGGCGACTTTGCCCAGCGGAAGTCGGGTGAGACTCGCTGCTCCCTCCGACGCTAGGGATTTTCGAGGATTAGTTTTATCGCTTCTTCGACGCTTACGATGAAGCGCAAATCCAAATCAACCTGTTGCCGAGCATAGTATTTTCTGGACTCGTCGTATTCTTCGAGCGCCTCCGGCTGAAACTCCAACCTCATCTCCCAAAGGAGCTTCGCACACGAGCCAATGCCTCATCTCCAGGAATCGTTTGCACCTTTCCTTGACGCACCTCGTCGCGACGACGTTTGGCCTCGGCGGCCCAAAGCTCATCGAGTTGGCTTGCTTCGACTGTGTCCAGGCTTTCCACGAGGCGGGCTCGCTGCTCGCTCGGGAGGACTAGTGCCTCGGCGGCAAGCTGTTCAAGCGTCACCGGCATGCGTTCAATGTGTCCATCTACGAATGACGATGCGCCGGCAAGCCTGCGAGCAAATCACGCAGCGGCTGCAAACCGGCGATGCGCCCCGTCACCTCGCACAGCGAGGCCAACGCCGCCGGGATGTGCTCCAAAAAGTGCGCCCGCTCCTTGACCAAGCCCAAGAATCCATAGGCGCCAAGCGCCTGCATGAGCCGCTGCATCGCGCAGAGATCGTACACTTCGGCAAAATCTTCAGGAACGCTCCCGCCGAGGTCTTCCCATTGCCGCCGGTAGTAATCCAGAAGCTCCCTGCGCTCGGCCGAGGTGAGCGGCACGTAGGGATCGTAAAGCATCGAGGCCAGATCGTACTGCACGAGGCCGGGACGCATGCCCTGAAAGTCGATGAAACAGGCGCGCCCGTCTTTGATCACGATATTCTGCGACTGGAAATCGCGGTGCACATAGACCCGCGGGTAGCCATCCAGGCGCTCGGCGATTTCCCCAAGCCGCTGCGCCACCCCGCCCTGCTCCAGAGATTCCCGGCCGAGGCCAAAGACGCGCCCAAGACAATTTTCCACGAAGTAGTTCTGCTCCCAACGGTACAGCTCCGCGTTGAAACCCGCCTGGAACCGCGGGAGTTCGGGCAACTCTGCCACATGGGCGCGGGTGTGCAGGACCAGCGCCTGATCGAACACATCCTGGTACAGATCCCGGCGCGTGGGCCAGGGCTCCAGACGATAACTCCACAGATCCCGCTCGCCGAGATCTTCCATCCAGATGAGGCCTTCGCTTTCGTCGTGAAAATAAATCTCCGGGACCCGCACGCCGATGCCCGACAAAAAACGCGCGATGCCCACGTAATTCCGGTTTTCCTCCCGCTGATTGCCGTACTTCGCCAGAATCAGAGACGCCTCCCCGGTGCTCACCCGGTAGAACATGCGATCCGAACCGCCTTTCTCCAACGGCTCGACGTTAATTTTTCCCCCGGCATAGCGCGGGAAACGGGTCAGAGTACGATCGATGAGTTCAGCAACCACGGGCGAAGACGGGTAGAGAGGCAAGTGACATTGTGGAAAATTCCAGCGGAGAAGATAGGCGAATTTTTACGAAAAATCAGAAATCGGCGCCGACGTGGCTGCCAGCCACGGGCGTCGCGCCGCTGACGATGCAGGCGGTCAGATCGCTTCCAGATGCAATTTCTGCGCCCGGCCAGATGACGCAATCGTGCAGCCGCGCGCCGGCGCCGATTCGCGCCCCGGCGCCAATCGCCGTCGCGCCGGTCAATTCGGCGTCCGCCGCCACCTCCGCCCCGGGCGAAATCCACGGTGGAGAGCCTGCCAACGCCGGTCTGGCGGCAAAATCGCGATGCACCGCCAGGTACTGCTCCCGCGAGCCCAAATCGCGCCAATCGCCGTCGTCGCAAATAACGCCGCCTAATTTCGCTCCCTGCCGGATCATTTCGAGAAAGATCGGCACCACGCTCAACTTCGTCGCCGCAGGAATCCGGGCAAGAAACGCTGGACTGACCACATAAACGCCAATGAAAAGAAAGCGCTGTTCGCTCTGCGGATTCAGCATCCCGGCAATGTCCAGCACACGGCTCGTCGCTTCGTCGAAGCTGATCTTCAGCGGCCCATCCTTCGATCGCAGGGCGACGGTCACTTCATTTCCCGAATCGACATGCGCGCGGATGAGCGGTTCCAGCGAGAAATCGCAAAGGATGTCGCCGTTATAAACGAGAAAGGGCGCATCGCCCAGGAGGTCCTCGACATTCTTGATGCCGCCGGCGGTTTCCAGGACTTCCGGAGCCTCATGGCGAAAGGCGATGGGGGCATTCCGATATTGGCTCTTGGGAAATTCCTGCGCAAAGACCTCCGCACGCCAGTGCGTGTTCACGACGAAGCGCTGCACGTCATGCGCGAGCAGATGGTCGAACGTATAGGCCATCAGCGGCCGATTGCAGACCGGGATGAGCGGCTTCGGCCGGACTTCCGTGAGCGGGCGGAGCCGCGTACCAAGCCCGGCCCCAAGGACAAAGGCGGTGGAAATCACATCATGCCCAGCTTTTCGCGGCCGGCGGTGGAAATGCGATCCGGCGACCACGGCGGATCCCACACCAACTCGACGCGGGCATCGGCCACGCCCGGCAGGGTCAGGATGCGCTGCTCGGCATCCGCGGCCAGCGACGGTCCCATGCCGCAGCCGGGCGCGGTGAGCGTCATTTTCACGTTCACACACTTGCCGCGTCCCTCGGCGTCGTCCGCCGTCTCCACGCTGTAGACCAGGCCGAGGTCGACGATATTGACTGGAATTTCCGGATCATAACAGGTGCGCAGTTGATCCCAGACCTTTTGCTCTTCGTAGTCGCCTTCGACCACTTGGTGAGCGGCATTTTCCTTGCCGAGCGCATCGGCATCCTGGTTTTTGATGCGAAAAAGGCCTCCCGGATCGGAGGCGTGCACGGTGTAGGAGCCGCCGAGCGCCTGGGTGATGCTCACGAGGGTCCCGGCCGGGAGCGTGACTGCTTCGCCGCTGGGAATCTGAATGGCCTCGATGGCGCGAGTGAGAGCGATGGATGTATCGGACATGTGAGAGATAAAATGGAGCCGCGGCTTCAGCCTTCGCGGGTCACGCGCCAGCGGGTCTCCGGCTGCAGGTTGATCTTTTCCTTTTCGACCTGAAAGCCGCACGACTCGAGCATATAGGCGATGCCGTCGCGGCTCTGCATGGTTTCGCGCAGGCTCCGGGCAAAGAGTTCAATGTACTCCTTATAGGAATCGAGCGCCAACGAGCCGTCGGCGACGTAGCGCGCCAGCTCCTGATCGTGGCTCTCGATGAGGTCGAAGAGCGCCTTCCGCAGTCGAACGCGCATCACGGGATCGACAACGAGTTTGAAAGGATTTGCCGACGGATCGGACGGGACGGGTTCCCGGGAAATATCGAAGGCGAGCGTGGCCAGCGATTGGTCGAGTGCAGTCGTGTCGTTCATGTCGGGGCATCTCTACGGGAAAGAGCGCCCGCGGTCGAATGAAGATCCCGAAAAAGAGGGCGCCGGGAAGTGAAGTAAGCGGCGTGGGGCAGCCGAAAATCCATCCTCTGCTCCCGAAAAGGAAGGTCGCGGCTACTGCCCAAACTCGAATGCCCCGTGACCCGCGCCGGTCGGGCTCTTGAAGCAGCCGGCCGCCGTCTGGTTTTTCAAGAATACGACTCCGCTAAAGGCGCTGCTCTTCGTCATTCCTGGCGGTGTAAAGACGCCCGTGAAAGCCCCAGTTTTCGCATTGAGCTTAAATTTTGCGGCATTCGGATCCGGCGTTCCAGGCACGATCTGGTTGCCCGAGGCAAGGGTGACACGAGTCGGACTCGGTCCGGATAGGCCGCCGCCGGAAAAGATCACGCGACCGCTCGTGAGGTTGAAAAGATCGGCGGCCGCCGGCGCATTCAACGCCGAACCCACCGCCAGAATCGTGGACTGGACGGCATTCGCCTTCAGCTTATTGCCCACCTTCGCCGGTCGCGACCACACGACGTTTCCGTCGAAGTCGCTGATCTCAGGCATATCTTCAAATTGCAGGAAGCCGCCGAGGCCGCCTTTGTTCGCGTAGAGCGGAATTCGCACCAACACCCCGCCGCTCTCTGTCGTCTGGCCGCCCGCCGTAAAGGGCGCTCCGTCGCCCAAAACGCCGACCAGCCTCACGGCGCCGCTCTTCGCCACCGTAGCGACGCCATAGCCGTAGCCCACTGTCGTCTCACCGCTGGGCGGCGGCAGCAGAAACGTGTACTTCCCAGCTTGCGATGCCGCCAGGCCGCGCGCTACCTGCGCCAAACGATCACCCGCAAATGTTGTCTGCCCCGCGGCGCTCTTCAATGTCGCGGTCAATTGTGGCGGCCCGGACGAATTGCTCAACGCCAGATGCAGCACGTAGGCGACGCCCGACGCGTCGCGAAAAGTGCCCGTAAAGCCAATGGCCACAGGGAAGGGTGAATTGATGTGATAGCTTTTGCCGCCCAAGTTCAGACTGCCGGTAATGCGACTGCCGCTGGTAATTCCAACGGAGAGCGCATTCAATGCCCCGGAGCTGCTCGACGCGGTCGGAAATACATATTTGCCCGTCACTTCCGCCAGCGGCCGGAAAGTCGCCGTAACATTGGTCGGCCCCGTAAACTTGAAGAGCAGCGGGTTTTGTTGCGAGACGATATCCCCTGCCCACCCCAGGAACACGGCGCCGGGCGCAGGCATCGCCGTTAGTGAAACGTTCCGGCCTACGACCTGGGTCGTGGACCCATCGTACGGTTCCATCACCGACCCAGGACCCGTTTCCGAGACGGTCAGGGTGGCCGTTCCCGAGAAATTCGCGGTGAATACCGTGTCTCCATTGATGGAGCCTGCAATCGTCGCTCCGGCCGAAATGTGATCCCCGGTCCAGCCCACAAAAGCATTGCCTGGATCTGGCGTTGCGGTCAGTGCGTAGGGCGCGCCAACTGGCATCCACGAAACACCGGTGCTGCCGCCCGCAATGGATCCCTGCCCGTTCACCTGAACGGTCACAGATGCAAGCACATTGATCACCAGAGTCCCGAATACCGAGTAGCCGGTCGTGTCGGTCGCCGTGACCGTCACGAGATACGGTCCTGGCGTCCCCGTTGATCCAGCGATGACGCCAGTCTTTGCATCCAGGCTGAATCCTGCAGGAAGATTGGTTTGCGCCCAGGTCACCTTGGCTACGCTCGAGGTAAGAGTAAAATTCAGCGCGCCATTCTCATTGACCGACACCGACGACGCGCTTGTGATCGTTGGATTCACGCCAGCCCCCGTGGAATAGACATTCAATACCGACGGCTCGTCAAAAAAGGCCTCGCCGGTGGCGGCAAAGAAATATCGCCCGTAACTATCCACGGCGAGCGCCTTCACCGCTGGCGTCGGAAACGACGCGATCTGGGCGAAGGTTCTCGTGCTCCAACTTTCGATCACATTTTGGTCGTAAGGCGCGGTATAGAATATCGAGCCGTCCGGACTGAAGGCGCCGTTGTTCCCGGAGCCTGTTTTGAATTCCCCGATCACGCCCGTAATGTTATCCGTAGGGATCAAATAGATCCCACTGCCCTGACCGGTGCGATTTGGAAAGACGAGCGCGTCTCCCGCCGGCGAGATGATGAGGTCCACGCCATCGCTACCCAACCCGTTCGCGCCGTTCGACTGCAAGAGCACAGGCATAGAACCGGAAATATCAATGGCGTAGAGCGACGATGGAGAGAGATCGAAATCTCCGTAGAAAAGTGTGCGCCGATCCAAGCTTGCCCGCAACTTCCCCGAATAAACGAAATTCGATCCGGCGTTGACGGTCGCCTTGGTGGCGCCCGTCGCCGCATCGATCTCAGTGACGGGCGAATTCCCGTCCCCTCTGATGTAAAGATTCCCTTTTGCGTCCGCAGCAAGGCTATCCACCCGAAATGGGGTGGCCAGCGTGTACGCTACGGCAAAGCTCGGGAGATCGATTACACTGACGCCCGTCGTCGTCGCCCCCCTATTGCTCACATACAATTTCGAACCATCCGGCGAAAGGTCCAGCCCGACCGGATTGGAGCCAACCTCCACTTCGCTCATGGACAGCGTGCCAATATTGATCGCAATCACGGTATTCGACTTGGTGGTGGCATAAACGATCGGCCGGGCCGGATCGGCTAGCAAATTGACAATTCGCCGGGGAAACGTTGCCGCTGGAAGTGGCGCTCCCGCCGGCAATATATCGAATACGAGGTCGCTGGAGACAGCATGATTCGCCGTGTCCGTCGCCGTTACCGTCGCGGTAACTGTGCCAGTAAACGGAACGGCGCCGGTGATCGCGCCAGTCCGAAAGTCCAGACTCAGGCCCGACGGCAGGCCGAATTGGGTCCAGGTCACGCTTGCATTCGAAGTCAGAGAAACATTGACCGGCGTATCTTTGATCACCGACACCTCGGAGAGGCTCGTTATCTTTGGCCTCGCTGAGCTTGTGGAATAGACATTCAGAGCCGAAGGACTGTCGGCTGTGGCGGCAAAGAGGAATTTTCCCGAGCTGTCAACCGCTAGCTCCCCGAGGTCGGGCGTCGAAAATGTGTCGATTTGGTTGAATGTAACAGCGCTCCAGATTTGCACCTGATGCTGCGAGCTGGGCGCGGTGTAAAAGATCGCGCCATCCGGGCTAAATGCGCCATTGAACGGATATGCGCCCACGTCGAATTGCCCCCATGCGCCGTTGACGTCATCGGTCGGAATGAGAACGATCGAGTAGCCGGGGCCGGAGCCGTTCCCGCCGCCACTTGGAAAAACCAATGCATTTCCCGTCGGGGACATAACGAGGTCTTCCCCATTTGATCCAACCCAGGCAGATGAAGTGCGCTGGAGAAGCGTCGGCGTGGAGCCGGAGATGTCGAGGGCGTAGAGGCTCGAGGGAGAAAGGACGAAATTCCCGTAAAAGAGCCTCCGTCGATCCAGGCTGGCCCGCAATTTCCCCAAATAGACCGGGACCTTTTGCGATGAGACCGTCGCTTTGACGACGCCAGTCGCCGCATCGATCTCCGTGATGGAATCTCCTGCGCCGATGATGTATAAATTTCCATTCGCGTCCGCGGCGAGGCTCGTCACCTTGAACGGCGTGGAAATGCTGTAAGATACCGCAAAAGTTGAGAGATCGATGACACTGATGCCGGTAGTTGTCGAACCACTGTTGGCGACATACAGCTTCGAACCATCCGGCGAAAGATCGAGTCCCGCGGGATTCGCCCCCACGGCGACCTCGGACATGGCGAGCGTTTTGCTATCGATGGAGATGACGGTGTTCGACTCCGTGCTCGCATAGACCGCCAGGCGATTTGGGTCGGCCAACATTTCGACTACCTGCCTTTGAAACGTCGCCGCGGGTGTTGTGTACCCGGCGGCGCGGGCGTGTTGCGCGCTCAGCCCGGCGATCAACAGTGCCGTAAGCGCGAACAGCGCCCTGCCAGTTGATTCAACAAAAGGTGCACGGACAACACCACTCCGCACGGCGGCGATGATGCGCGCCGTTTGCGATGGGTCCCGTGAAAACGTGTCGCACATAGTCGAGTCGCTCCTTACTTCAAAGCGCGCCCGCCGTCGAATGAAGATCTGGAGAAAAACACGCCACGGCCTCAGCATTCCTGCGCCATAGTCGTCGTCGAGAGGAACCGGATCTTCCGCAACTTCCATTGAGATAACCGTGAATCGCGTAGAGAGGGTTGGAGAACGTCGAGCCGCAATCTAGTTTTGCATTTTAGGTGCGGAGAAAATCCCACACGAAGACGCAAAACTCGCTCGCAGATCTTCCGAGGCAAGCTCAAGGTGCGGCAGACGGACTTCCGAGTGGCTGGGCATTTTGATTACCCGGCACGGCTTTGCGGACTGCCTACCGATGCTCGCGCTTCGATATTGGCCGTTCTTCAGCCGCTCGCCGGTGGCGAGAGCCGAAGCGCTTTTGCACCGCAAACCGCACTGCCCGCTTGTCACGCCGCCAGGATGCTGATTTGTTCGGAGTCCTTTTCCATGAGCGTCGACGTCAAAATACCCGCAGTCGGAGAATCCATCACCAGCGGCCTGCTTTCGAGCTGGCACAAAAGCGACGGCGATGCCGTCTCTGCGGGAGACGCCTTGCTCACTCTCGAGACCGACAAGGTCTCAACTGAACTCACCGCCGAGTCCGCCGGGACGCTACGCATTCTTGCCCAGGCGGGCCAGGAAGTGAAAATCGGCGAGGTCGTGGGACGCATCGAGGCCGGCGCCTCTGGGGCGAAAGCCCCGGCCGCTGCGCCTGCAGCGCCGGCTCCCGCGCCAAAAGCTGCGGACGCCCCCGCTGCTCCCGCTCCGGCGGAACCCGCTGCTCCCGCTCCTTCTGCGACGCCCGCTCCGGAAGCCAAAGTTCCCGAACCCGAACCTGCGCCTGCGCCGCAACCGTCCGCTCCCGAGCCCACCGCCGCGCCGGCCTCCCTCCTCCGCGAAGCGTTGGCCTCTGCGCCCGCTCCCGAGCCCGCTGCCGTAGCGGAAAAGCGCGAAGGCCGCGCCACCCGCAAGCGCCTCTCGCCGATCCGCCGCAAAATCGCGGCGCAGCTCGTCATGGCCCAGCAGACTGCGGCCATCCTGACGACCTTCAACGAGTGCGACATGAGCGCGGTCATCGCTTTGCGCAGTCAAATGCAGGAAGCCTTTACCAAGGAACATGGCGTCAAGCTCGGCTTCATGTCCTTCTTCGTAAAAGCCGCCGTGAGCGCGCTGAAGGCCGTGCCGGCTGTCAACAGCCGCATCGATGGCGACGACCAGATCCAAAACCATTTCTTCGACCTCGGCGTTGCCGTCGGCACCGAACGCGGACTCGTGGTGCCGGTCATTCGCGACGCCGATGCGAAAAGCTTCGCCCAAATTGAGAAAGACATTGCCGCCTACGCACTGAAGGCGCGCGAAAACAAGCTGAAGGTCGAGGACCTCCAAGGCGGCGTCTTCACCATTTCGAACGGAGGCATCTATGGCTCGCTGCTCTCCACGCCGATCCTCAATCCCCCGCAAAGCGGCATCCTCGGCATGCACAAGACGCAGGAGCGGCCCATCGCCCTCAACGGGCAGGTCGTCATCCGCCCGATGATGTACCTGGCGCTCAGCTACGATCATCGCATCGTCGACGGCAAGGAAGCCGTCACCTTCCTCGTCCGCATCAAGGAATGCATCGAGAATCCAGCGCGCCTGATGCTGGACCTGTAAGGCGGAATTCAGAAAGTCGCTTTAATTTCGGTGGTCAAGACCAAGCACGGGCATTCCTGCCCTGTGCGGACCCTCGCGCGCGCCCTGCTCGACGCAGAGCCATTCCTCCCATCGCGCGCTGTGCTTTGCGCTTGCACAGAGCGCTAAGGAAGCAAACGCCCTTCTGGTTTTTTTAGAAATCGCAACCAATCGGTCGGCAGACCGAATAATGGCACGTCGGGTGCTGGAATTTCCCGACCACCCATTTTTGATGACCCTAACCACCCCTGCCGATATCGTTTTTGAGTGTCCCCGCTGCCGCGGATCGATCATGGTCGATCACTGCCACATCGGGCGCCAGTTCGACTGTCCGCACTGTTTCGAAACAATCAGTGTCCCGGACGCTGCGACGGTCAATAAGGACAAGTTCATCGAGCCCCCTGGCTTGCGCCGCATCCTCAAGGAGGTGCAGGACCGCGAGTGGGAGCATATGCGCAGAAAGCTGCGTGCGGCCAAGTCGCAGGTGACCTATCTCGAAAAGGCGCTGAAAGAGGCCAAGGAGACCGCCAGCGCCCGGGAAGCCGCCGTGGCTGCCACGGCAGCCGAAACGGCCCCCGCCCTCGAGGAAGCGGAAGGTTTAAGGAAGCAGCTCGCCGAGATGACGGAAAAGTTTGCTCAGGCAAACCAGGCCTTCACGGCTGGCCGAAAACAGCACGACTTTGCCTTGGAAAAACTTCGGCGCGATCTCGAAACGACGCGCGAAGAGCTGCAGGTGGTGCAGAAAAAAAACGACACTCCTGCGCAAACCTTGCGCACGGCGCAGGCCGAGCTGGAGAAATCCCGCCAACAGGTCGCCACGCTCACGGACGAAAATCAGGGACTGAAAGCCAATCTCGACTGGGCTCGCGCCGAAGTCACAGAACTGACCACGAAGCTGGCCCAGTCCCTGGCCGACGTTGAAGCGGAGAAGGCCAAGGTCTTCCTCATGGAAGCCGCCGTCGGCGCGGCAACGCCGCTCCCCTTTGGCGATCCGAATACGCCCGCCGCCCTCGTCGCCCGCCCAAATCAGGAGCTAGAGATTTTATCTGGTCCGGATGAGTTCTCGTCCAGCGTCGACGCAGGCGAAGCGCACTCGACGTCTATTGATTCTGAGCAAGACCATTCGCCCAAGCCCAAAGGCCGGAAGGCGGCCGCTGCGCTCGCCGCAGCCAATGAGCAATTAATCGAGGAGATGAAGGGCAAGATCGCCGAACTCGAGAAGAGCCACGGTCTGCTGCGCGCTGCGCGTGATAAGGCGCGGCAGGACCTCGAAGACATCAAAGGCACGCTGGCCCGCCGCGAAGGCGACGACGACGCCCTGGAATCCGCCATGGTCGGTCTCGAATCCGGCATCAAGGAAGTCATCTGGGCGATCAGCGCCCGCCGCGAGCGCAAGGATTAGCGCGCTCGTTCAGGTTTTCGGACGTGGCGCCTGGCTCCTGGCCCGAAGCGTCCGGTTTACAAGTGCGGGCGCTTGCTGTCGCTTTGCCCGCGTGGAAATCCGTCTTGCGCCACGCCATCACTGCCCATGCGCATTGGCCGTCAATTGCGCCGCCAGAAAAGCCTGGGCGCCAAAGGTCACCCGAAATTTATCGTCGATCATTTTCTGCGCTGTGACCCAGCGCTGGAGGTAGGCGGGATCGCGAGGATTCTGATCCGGACCGCCGATGGCATCGACAAACTTTTGCCGGAGCTGCGCCACCGTATCCGCCGCTTGCGGATTGGCCGCAAGTTCGGGAGACGGTTCTTGAAACACCACGGGAAGCGCCGCCGGATTATGCGCCGACACTGCGCCCGCCGCCCCGGGAATATTTAGCCCAAGCTGGATCACCGATGCCGCACGCGTGGCCGCATACTCTGGCTTTGCTCCCGCAGCCGGAACGACGGAATTCACCTCCTGCGCCGGCCTTCCCGACGTCTTGAGAACTGAGTCCCCGGCAATCGCCGCCTCTGGCGTCGATTGGCTGGCCGGCCGCGCCAGCGGAAGCGACAGCGAAATTTTTCGTTCCAAACCTCTTGTGGAAGGCGTCCACGCGCTGGTCGTGGGATTCTCGTCGGCGCTCGCCGGCCGCAAGACACGAGCTTCAGCCTTTGCCTCGGCAAGCGAGGCCACGGACAGCGGCGCAGGATCGGAAACGCCCGGCGATGGCTTCAACGCTACACTGCCGATTCCCACCGCAGGCAAAGGATCCTGCTCGAGAACATAAACCGCCGCCCCAATCGTTCCCAGCAGTAGGAAAGACAAAAATGGCAGTGTTTTCATGATCAAAAATCTTTACGCGCTTTTTATGCCCGAAAGACCGGCGCAAGCAAAAGCCTGCGCCGGCCATTTTCCTCTCGAGCCCGGAGACGTCGGACCTCGTCAGTATCCGTCGCCGTCTCGGGTTTCTACATTCGGTCTGTTATGACTAGTAATTGGGCGAGACCTGGCCGCCATCCAGCGTCCGAACCACTTTCAGCGAAGAGCTGAGGATCGCGCCGTCGTTGGTATCGACTGCCAGATCCGCCGCCAGGAAGTCGGCGAAGGACTTGGACAGCGGGAAGTTGTTTTGGATGTAGCTGCTGGTGTTGTTATAATAAACGTGGAGATAGCTCCAGAACGTGTACTGGCCTTGCTGAATCGCGGCCACACTGTAAGGCACGCCGTTCCAATTCAGCGCGTGCGCGCCGGCGGCAATCACCGTGGCGGCGTCCGTATCGGTGACGTAAGACACCACGTAGCCGACCGCGGGCGTGCTCGTCGCCTGCAACACCGATTGCACGGTGCTGAAGGAGGGATATCCGCCATTGCCCAAAGGGAACGTGATCAGATTGATCGTCCCGCCGGCCGCAGGGTTGTCGACGATATCCGTAATCGTCGTGCCGGAAAGCGTCGGCGTGAACTGAATCAGGGACGAGTTATTCGCCGTGCCGATCCCGGTTTCTGCGAGCAGAATGTACCGCGCGCCCGAACCGATGTCGCGCCCCACAGGATAGACGAAAGTGCCCTGATCGGCGCTCGAGCCCGTGAACAGCGCCAGCGGCGTGCCGGTGCCGGTAAACAAAGCTTGGGCAAGATTCGTGGTGATGTTATTCAAGCCGGCTGGCGCGCCGTTATTCGTCACGAATTGGAAACCCGTGATGGCCGGGCTGTGCGTGGTGGCTTCCGTAAGGGTCACGTAACTCGTGGAAGGCGAGGTCAGGCCGATCGTTCCGTTGAAGGGTAGAGTTGCCTGCAACGAATCGGAAAGATTCACCTGCGAGTACTGCTGATTGGTGCTGCCAAGCGTGTAACCGCCGCCGGCCGCGGTCAACAGCGCCAGGTCGAGATACTTCACCTTGAGCGCGGCATTGCTGGCGGGCGGATTGATCGCCACCGATTGATTGCCGCCCGTGCTGCCCGTCCAGGAGCCATAGATCGTGACCGGCGTTCCGTTGAGATTGCCGCCGGTGAGAACGATTTGATTTGCCGTATTGTAGCCCGTCGTGGTCGTGCCGCCGGACCAATATTTCGTTATGGCCGGGGCGCCGGTGCTTTTCGCGACCAGCGTATTGTAAATGGCCTGGTTCCAGATGGCGCGCGTCGCGGGCGCTCCGGAAAGGTAGATGGCGGTCTGGCCGAAGGCGGAGCTGCCGAAGGCCATGGCGGCCAAAGCTCCGGGGATGAGAAAATTCGATAGTTTCATGCTAGCTTACGGGGATGTTGGGTGTACTTGGATGGATGGATGATTGCGCAGGGAAGGGCAGAGACTTTGCTTTGATCAAACAGCGGTGTGTTTGCGACGGAAGCGGACCATGCCCAGCAAGGTGGAACCGAAGGCCAGCAGGCCAAGGCTGGCCGGCTCCGGAGCGGGCGTGTAGGTGAGAGCGGCGGAATTACTGAGCGTGAACGTGCCCAGCAGTTTGCCCTGCCCGTCGCCGCCGGCATTGGTCGGGAGCAGTTCGTACAGATCCAGCGCCGAATTGGTCGGGCCGAAGTTACTGCCGGAAAGCGGCTGCTCGATGTTGAAGGCGGTGCCGAAAGCCGTCAGGCCCGGAGTATTTGCGCTCCAGCTCTGCCCTCCGGAAGCCGCCTCGATGGTTGCGAAGTTACTGTTCGCAGTCACCGACGAACTGCTCAAGCCGCTCGCAAAGGGGACGATCTTACTGTTCCAAGCCCCCTGTGCGGATTGGCTGGTCTCAGCAGGGGCGGCGCTTCCACTGCCCGGGCTGGACTCGGCCTGAGTGAGGAAGATGGTATTCTTCGGAAGGCCAAAGGTTCCTCCCACACCGTTCGTCCCCCCGAGAATGTTGCTCGTGGCGCCAATGATGCCCCATTGCACGTTGGTCCCCTGGGTCGCGTTATTCGTCGCCCAGTTGGAGCCGAAGAGGCTGTTGCTCGACAGATCTGCAGCGAGATTGCCGAGGTTCAGCGTCGCGTTAAATGCACTTGTAGCGTTAATGAACGTCGAAGCCGGGCCGAGGTCGACGAGGTAGTTATTGGCATTGCCGGGCAGTTCGAAGCCCAGGATCAGGTCGCCCGTCGTATACGAGACGTTTGTGGCGTGGGCGGATGGCGCCAGGAGCGCCGCGCCGCCGGCAGCAAGGATGCTGCGGACTAGGATATTCCGTAGTTTCATGTGAGATGTGTTGGTGTTACTCGCTGCGCCGCAGGTGGATGCCGCTCGACTGATGCGAGGGCAGCGCAAGCTGGGCGCGACTTGGGTCTGCGATGGCGAAAATCTCCGGCGGGCCGGTCGGACCTGGACGGGATGACGTCCGGTCGTGAATTGGTGTTGGTGATGGTCTTCAAGCAAAGCCCGGCGCTTCCGGTGAATTCCACCGGGCTCGTCGATCTCGCCTGAACTCGCGGACTAAATGGCGCACTCCGGCATCGTCCGGTCGTGCAGCAGCGCCGCGAAGGCATTCGCGTCCCCCTTGCGCCTCCGATTTTTTCGGTCGGCCATCGGGCGCAGGATCGTGAAATCCGGCGTGCGAATGCGTTATCTCTATCGTTTCACTATACTTTTTGTCAATCGTGATTTCTCACGTTTTTTCTTCGAGGCTATTTGTCACCGGATCGGCGCCGCCCCGCGCCCAGCTCACCAGCGCCGTCCACCGCCGGGCTCTTCCCTTGAAACGGGCTCGCGCCAACGTCTCCGACCGCCATCGTTTGTCATGCCGCTGCTGCTACTTCGCCGTGGCGTCATTTAGGCGGCAACCACTGTGGGATTGAAAATCGATCTCATTGCGCCATTCTGCGCCCGACATGACCCTGCGACTCCGATCAATCACTTTTGTTTCCACAGGGGGCGCGCAATTCCAAGGGGTAGCCGGCGGCCGTCCGTCAGGCCCGGTTTTCGCATGACGCAGCCATCCCCCCTGCCCTGCGACGACGAATTTGCGTCGCCTGAAACATTGCTCTCCGCGATCGTCGATTCCACGGACGACGCGATCGTCAGCAAGAATCTCGAGGGCATCATTACGAGCTGGAATCAAGGCGCGGAACGCATTTTCGGGTTTACCGCCGAGGAGATGGTGGGCCGGTCCATCATGACCATCATTCCTACGGATCGTCAGAATGAAGAAGTGCAAATCCTCAGCCGGATCCGCTCCGGCGAACGCGTGGACCACTTCGATACCCGCCGCCAGCACAAGAATGGAACCTTGGTCAATGTCTCACTGACCATTTCCCCCATCCGCAACACTTCCGGCCGGATCGTCGGCGCCTCCAAGATCGCCCGCGACATTACCAAGCGAAAGGAAGCCGAAGCGGCCCTGGCCCGGGAACAACGGAAACTCCAGGCCCTCAACGAAGTGGGAATGGCATTTGCCGCCGAACTCGACCTGGAAAAGCTCATTCAAACGGTCACCGATGTCGGCCGGGAATTGAGCGGCGCCGCATATGGAGCATTCTTCTACACGGTAACAAAGGACGACGGCGAGGCGCTCACCCTCTACACGCTCTCCGGCGCGCCACGCGAGGCTTTCGGGAGATACGGGACCCCGCGCAACACACCACTTTTTGGACCAACATTCGCCGGAGCCGGCGTGGTGCGCATCGCCGATGTGCTGCAGGATCCCCGGTACGGCCAGATGGAGCCGCACCACGGCATGCCTGAAGGTCATCTGCCGGTGCGTAGTTACCTGGCGCTGCCGGTCATTTCGCGATCCGGGAACGTGAATGGCGGCCTCTTTTTTGGGCATCCCGAGCCGGGAGTCTTTGGCGAGGAATCGGAAGCGCTTCTCGTGGCGATCGCCGCCCAGGCCGCGGTCGCCATCGACAATGCCCATCTGTACGACGCGCTGCAAAAAGAGTTGGTCCGCCAAAAGAAAATGGAAGCCTCCCTGCGCGAGAGCGAGGCCTTCAGTTCCAGCGTGCTGAATAGCAGCGCGGATTGCATCGAGGTGCTCGATCTCGGGGGAGACCTGCTCTCGATCAATCCCTCGGGCTTGGCGCTGCTGGAGATCGACGACTTCTCCCCTTATCGGCGCCGGTCATGGGCCTCGCTCTGGCCGGAGCCCATGCAAAATACCGTGCGCGAAGCCGTCGCATCGGCGGCATCCGGCAGCGTCCGGCGTTTCCAGGGGCTTTGCCCCACGGTGAAAGGCACGCCGAAATGGTGGGATGTCATCGTGACTCCCGTTCGCGACGCCCTCGGCGGCGTGGCCCGGCTCACGGCAACCTCGCGGGATGTCACCGATCAACGCAAGGCGGCAGAGGAAGTCCGCGCCGCCGTCATCGAAGCGGAGCGGCAAAGCCGCATGAAGGACGAGTTCCTGGCCACGCTTTCCCACGAACTGCGCACGCCATTGCAATCCATTCTCGGGTGGATCCAACTCCTGCGCGCCGACGACGTTCTCCCGGAAGACCTCACCCAGGGACTCGAAGTCATCGATCGCAACGCTCAGAGCCAGACGCGCATCATCGAGGATCTGCTGGACATGAGCCGCATCCTCTCCGGCAAGGTCCGCCTGGACGTCCAGCGCGTAGACCTCGCGGGGGTCATCGAAGCGGCGCTGGAAACTGTGAAACCGGCCGCCGAAGCGCGCGGCATTCGGCTCCAGGCCATCGTAGATCCTTTGGCCAAACCCATCGCCGGAGACTCCAATCGCCTCCAACAGATCTTCTGGAACCTGCTGAGCAATGGGATCAAGTTCACGCCCACCGGCGGTCGCGTTCAGATCCTCCTGGAACGTGTGAATTCTCACCTGGAAGTCAGTGTCACAGACACCGGCGCCGGCATCAGCCCGGAATTCCTGCCCTTCGTCTTCGAACGCTTCCGACAGGCCGATGCGTCGACCACCCGGCGGCATGGCGGCCTGGGGCTCGGCCTGGCCATCGTGAAACATCTCGTGGAGTTGCACGGCGGCTCAGTGCGTGCCAAAAGCGCCGGCCACGCGCAGGGTTCCACCTTTACCATCGTGCTGCCCCTGGCCGCAGTCGCCGTCGACTCCGCAGAAGTCAACCGCCATCCGCAAGTGCCGGAAATGGCTGTGGCCGCGCCACGCCCGCGCCTGGAAAATGTCAACGTCCTCGTCGTCGATGACGAATCCGACGCGCGAAACGTGGTGGCCAAGCTGCTCGAAAAAGCCGGCGCCACCGTGGAAACCGCCAAATCCGCCGACGAGGCCCTGCGCGTGCTGCAACAGCGCGTCCCCGACGTCCTCGTGAGCGACATCGGCATGCCCTCTGCCGATGGCTATTCCCTCATCCGCAGCATCCGCGCTCTCCCGCTGCAGCAGGGCGGCAATGTTCCCGCCATCGCCCTCACCGCCTACACCCGCACGGAAGACCGCATCAAAGCGATTTCCCTCGGCTTTCAAATGCACATCGCGAAACCGGCGGATGGCGTCGAACTCCTCACCATGGTGGAAAGCCTCGCGCGAAAGGCGAAGCCGGACGACGCATAGCAAATAACTCAGCTCGGGCACGGCAACACATGCGGCAGCGGCTCCGCCTCCACGGGAATCCCTCCCAATTCCCGCTCTGATAACCAAATCGCCTGCCGGCAGAACAAAAACCGTTCCTGCCCAAAGTGCTCCCACCCCGCCGCCTGCGCCATCTGGCGCAATTCCCACCAGGAAAACGCCCGCCGGGCCGACATCCGGCCATCGTGCTGCGTCATGGGATCGCGATAAATCAGCGCCGTCAGCAGCCATACCCCGGCATAGGTCGCCATACTCCGCTCCAAGTCCGAAACCAACACGTAGTGATGCGACAGCCGCCGGCACCGCTGGAGCAGCTTGATCGCATTTTCCTCGCTGAAATGGTGCAGCGCCAGCGTGCAGAAGACCAGATCGTACGTCTGGCCGGAATCGTAGGTCAGCGCATCCGCCTGAATCCACTGGATATTCGCGTACCGCGCGCTCTGCCTGCGCGCAATTTCCAGCGTCGCCGCGCTCCCGTCGACTGCGTCGATCTGCACCGTGATCCCGCGTTTTGCACACCAGTTCGCGATGAGCCGCGGGATGTCCCCGCTGCCTGTGGCCAGATCCAGGATTCGATAATTTGTCCCCGGCTGCAGCCAAGCGAAAAGAAATCGGCAGATGAGCCAGTGGCTGCCAAACCAGCGATTCAGCGACACAAGATTGGCCAGGTCGCGTTCCAATTCCGGGGAAACCGGCTGTGGAACGTCCATCAATTCTGGTTTGCTCTCGTCAAATACGCGCTTCATTCAGGCTCATCCGTGGTGCTCAGGGACCAATTTTCAGCCAATCCACGAGAATGAAAACAAGATTCGGCGCCGAATGGCGTCCTTCGCGCTCGCCGGGCATTCGAGGCAATGCCCACCGGGGTCCGGCCCACTGCGTCAAAAAATCACCAGTGAGACAGCCAGGTGTGCCAAAATGTAACCAATACGGTTACGTTTCGCTTCCCTTTCCGTCGTCCATCGGGGGCCAATTTCCAGACATCTCTGTCACAAAAGCCGTCGTATTCCCTAGTATAGACTAGCCGGGACAGCCTTCATGAGAGCGAGCCTCGAAACGAATGGCATAGCCGGTGCTAATTAAAACCATGTCAAGAAAAAGGAGAATCCGCCGTGAACAAAGCTCATAGATGTCTGCTCCACATGGCCTGCATAGCCGTGAAGGTCGCGCACGGAAGGAGCGTCGCGTTCCACTGGCAGCACCTCCTTCGCGAGTTCGGCCTCGGTGAATTACCCGCGGTCGACGCTCGTCAGTACATCGTCCACCCCAAATCCAAAAAACCATGTTGTACATAGGGAATCGCACCAGCACTCACAGCTTCGAGACACAGCGCGCCCTGCAGGCGGCGGATGGTTATCTCTTTCTGAAGCTGCCCACCTACGCGCTCGAGGAGCTCAATTCCGTACCCGTCGAGGAAAAAACCGCCGCTTCGGTCATGCTCTCCAAAGTGCGGGTCCTGTTGCACCTGCGCCGCTGGTCCAAGGCTGAGACCCTCGCCGGCAAGGGCGCGCTGGAACACCCCGCCGAGGAGGAATTCACCGTGCAACGGGCCTTTGCCCTCCATCAGCTCAAGAAGGGCGAAGAGGCCGTCGAAGTCCTGCAAGCCGCTCCCGAGTGGATCCGGCGTTCGGGCATCCTCCACTACAACCTCGCCTGCTATGAGGCGCGGCTCGGCGACCTCACGACAGCCCGGCAATGCATTCGCGCGGCCATTCAGCTCAATTCCGGCATGAAGAAAAATGCTCGGATCGATCCTGATCTGCGCGCGCTCTGGAACTGACTTTCGTCGGTCCCGGAGAGGTCCGCGCCGAAAATGCCTGCGCGGTTGCCTGACGCGATGTTGACGCTTGTCACCTCCGTCGAGATCGAGTCTGCTCGTGGTTTGCGAAAGCCTTGAACACGAGCCCGATATCCCTACTCGCCGTCGAGATCGGCGGTTCCAAACTGCAACTCTTCGCCGGCGACTCCACCGGCGAAATCTTCGAGCGGCGGCGCTTTGCCGTCGATCGCGCGGCGGGAGGCGAAGGCATTCGCTCCCAGATCCTCCAGGCGTTGCCCAGCCTCATTTCTGCCTGGAATCCAAAAGCCATCGGCGTGGGCTATGGCGGGCCGCTCGATTGGAAAACCGGACAAATCGCCAAATCGTACCATATCTCCGGCTGGAGCGACTTTCCGCTCGGGGAGTGGCTGCGCGAGCAGAGCGGCCTCCCCTGCTTCATCGAAAACGACGCCAATACCGCCGCCTTCGGCGAAGCCCTGCTCGGCGCCGGCAAAGGGTTCAACCCCGTATTTTACATCACCCTCGGGAGCGGCGTTGGCGGCGGCTTGGTTGCAGATGGCCGCCTCTACCACGGCGCGCGGCCCGGAGAGATGGAAATCGGCCACGTGCGCCTGGAGCGCGACGGCACGATCGTGGAAACCCGCTGCGCCGGCTGGAGCGTGGATCGCGCCATCCTTCTGGAAGTCCAGCAGCAGCCGAATACGCCCTTTGCCAAACGCGTCCGCGCCGACGCGCCGGGAAGCGAGGCGCGCCACCTCAGCCCCGCGCTGGCCGCCGGCGACGATGCGGCGGGCCGCATCCTGCGCCGTTGTGCGGGGGACTTGGCCTTTGCGCTCTCCCACGTGACCCACCTGGCCCACCCGGAAGTCATCGTCATCGGCGGCGGACTGGCGCTCATCGGCGAATCCCTGCGCCTCGCCGTGGCGGAAGCTTTGCCGAAATTCCTCATGGACACTTTCCAGCCGGGACCCCAGATCGCCCTGTCGCATTTCCTGGAAGACGCCGTGCCGGTCGGCGCGCTGGCCCTGGCCGCCGCCGCGCTGGAAGCCCGGTGACATTTGGGCGCGACGAGGGCGCGTTCCGACGCACATTTATGTGCGCTCGTGCGAAGCTCCAGCTTCGTCACGGGTCAAGGAGGGGAGCTCCTGCTCCCCACGGAGGGGGTGTCCCCGGGTGAGAGCGGATAGTCTCCGGGTAGGAGAACCATGCGCCACCGAAGGGACCCTCCGAATTAACCAACCCTCTGCTTCCGCTCTACAAACTCCGCCCCACCGCCTCCGCAACCTTGCGCACGCGAGCGACGAGGTCCACGAACTCCCCGGGCAACAGCGCCTGCTCGCCATCGCTCTTCGCGAGTTCCGGCGAATTGTGCACTTCCACCATGATGCCATCCGCGCCCGCGGCCACCGCCGCCAGCGCCATCGACACCACGTGATCGCGCAGGCCGATGCCATGCGTCGGGTCGACGATGACGGGCAGATGCGTCTCGGCTTTGAGGACTGGCACCGCGTTCAGGTCCAGCGTGTTCCGCGTGTAAGTCTCGAAAGTCCGGATGCCACGCTCACACAGCAGCACGTTGAAATTGCCTTCCGAAAGGATGTATTCCGCGCTCATCAGGAGATCCTTGATGGTCGCGCTCATGCCGCGCTTCAGCATGACTGGCAGCTTGGAGCGACCCACTTCCTTGAGGAGCGAGAAGTTCTGCATGTTGCGGGCGCCGATCTGGAGGCAGTCCGCGTACTTCTCCATCTCTTCCAGATGCTTCGTGTCCATGATCTCGGTGATCACCGGCAGACCGGTCTCCTCGCGGGTCTCGGCGAGCAGACGCAGGCCTTCTGTGCCTAGTCCCTGGAACGCGTAGGGTGAAGTGCGGGGCTTGTAGGCGCCGCCGCGCAGCACCTTGGCCCCGGCTTTCTTGATCTCCTTGGCGATGGAACTGATCTGGTCTTTGTTTTCCACCGAGCACGGACCGCTCATGATGACGATTTCGCCATCCCCGATGGTCACGTTGCCGATTTTGACCTTCGAGGCATTTCCACCGCGGAACTCCCGCGCAACCAGCTTGTAGGGCTTCAAAACCGGGGTCACCGACTCGACGCCGGGAATGGCGGCGATCGGCTTCTCGCGAATGGAGTCTTCCGAGCCGATCACGCCGATCACCGTGCGCAGGGCGCCGCGGCTCACTTCCGCCTTCAGGCCCCACTCGACGATGCGATCGAGGATGTGCTGGATCTGCTCCTCAGTGGCGTCGGTCTTAGTTACGATAATCATGGCTTCGATACGGTGAAAAGGGGGCGAAACAGTAACGGGTCGTTGCGGGGGAGCAACTATTTTTCAGAGAGAGGTGAAGAGCCGCGATTTCCCATCAGCGCACTGGGCTTTCCCATCCCATTCCTCCCACGCTTCCCATCCAAAACGAAAGCGCATCACCTGGCCTTCGCATCACCAGCCGGAAGCGATGCCTTCTTCGGCTGCGTAATGTGCGGCTCGCGCAGATATATCGGCTCCAAGGGCCCCGCAGCGACGCTGCGCCCGGCGGCGCAAAGCCGCGCCAGCGTTTTCGCAGCCGGCCGCGCCAATTTCACGTTCTCGAATCCGGGCAGCGGCTCCGTCGCATAAACCGGCAGGTTTGCAGCCGCCAGCCGGGCGCGAAATTCCGCCTCCTCCAGCAGCAATGGCCCTTCCACGCAGTCGCCTTCGACGACATGCGTCCAGTAATAAGTAGACCGCCGCGCATCCCCCACAGCCAGGTATTCTCCGGACTCCCAGGCGGCCACCGACGGAATCCCGACGAGTTCCGCTCCCAGCGCAAGCTCGAGACCGATGCCCGCCGCGATGGCGATGCGGATACCGGCATACGAGCCCGGTCCGAGGCCGATGGCCAGACGCTCCGGCCGCGGCGCGATTTTCAGCGCCCGCTCCAGGATGGTAAAAAGCGTCGCGCTATGGGAACGATCGGCAACGAAGTCTTCGGCAAAAAGCACTTCTTCGCCGGCGAGGATGGCGACGCTGCCCCACAGTGTGGAGGTATCGATGGCCAGTGTGGTCATGGACACACTCCTTCCTCGATCGAACGCGTCCCATCCGGCAAAGCGCGAAAGACCAGCCAGCGCGTTTCCTTTGGCAGCAGCCGCGCATATTTCTCCGCCCACTCGATGGCGAGAATTCCATCGCCGCTCAAGTAATCATCGAGGCCAATCCCCAGCGCCTCGTCCTCCGATTCCAGGCGGTAAAAGTCGAAATGAAAAAGAGGCAACCGGCCTGCGACGTATTCGTGCACCAGGGTAAAGGTCGGGCTCGTCACACCATCCGGCGCGCATCCCAGCCCGGTCGCCAGACCTTTGACAAACTGCGTCTTGCCAGCGCCCAGATCGCCGGAAAGCGCGAATACATCTCCACGCCGCGCCGACGCCCCTAGTTGTGCGCCATACGCCGCCGTCTCTTCCGGACTATGCGAAATGATCGAAGCCATGAAATGCTGAGGGTTCTTGGGACCGCGCGTGGGAGGTCAGTGCGCCGATCCGCGTGAGTTTCAACCGCGGGAATTGGCGACGCCAGGAAGATTCCAGCTGCGCACCGTCCTTTGGCGGAAGGCAAAAGAGCAACTCGAAGTCCTCGCCATCGCACAAAGCCTCTTCCGTTGTTACACCCGGCGACCTCGGGATCCACTCGACGTCCACCGTGAAACCGCAGCGGCTAGCCTTAGCCAGCCGCGGCAAATCGGCGCCAAGGCCGTCGCTCAGATCCATCATCGCGGTAAGCCGAAAATTCTCCGTCAGCCAGCGCGCTTCCGCCAACCGGGGCGTAAAATCGAGATGTTTCCCGGAAGCCAGCGACCCGCCCAGCCGACCGGTGACATAGATGGCATCCCCCGCCCGCCCGCCGGAACGCAGTACGCAACGCGCACGCTCCACCGAGCCAGTCAGGGTGATCGAACAGAAAAACACACCAGGAGAACGCGCCGTCTCGCCGCCAACGATGCTCACCCCGAAACGCTTCGCCGCCCGCTTCAGTCCGGCGTAAAAATCCCGAATCCGATCCACCTCCATGGCGACCGGCAGCGCCACCGTCACCAACGCATGCTCCGGCGATCCCCCCATCGCAGCAATATCGCTGATCGCCCGGCAAAGCGCCTTCCACCCCACCCGGCGATAGTCTTCCTCCGCATGAAAATGCACGCCCTCCACGACGGCGTCGGTTTTCAGCAGGGTCCACCGCGCCGCGCGTGCGCCGCCGATGACCGCGCAATCGTCGCCCACGCCCACCCGCACAGTTTCCGCCCGTGGCAGCGCGCGGGTCAATTCCGCGATGAGCCGGTCTTCGCCATACCCTTGCAGCGTTTTCGTGGCCGCGTTCTTTGTGGATCGCGTTTTCACTGAATCCAGCCGCGAGCCGACGCATACAGCCAGGCGAGGCTCGAGAGATTAAAGAGCGCGTGCATGGAAATGGGCGCCAGGATCGACCCCGTACGCTCGTAGACCAGCGTCAGCGCGAGGGCGAGCACGAAGAGCCCGGGCGCGGAGGCCAGATTCGCGTGGATGAGCGCAAACAACACCGAACAAAACACCGCCGACCCCACGCTCCCCACGAATCGCTTCAGCACGCCATAAAAGAAGCCGCGAAAAAGGAACTCCTCACCGATGGGAGCCATCAGGACGCTGGCCAGCGCGATGATTCCGATCGCCGAGTAATCGCCCTTGGCCGCTTCTGTGCGGAACAATTGCACGATCAGTTGCTCGTCCCCATTGTCCTGCCCAGCATGCATCGCCGCGGTGGCGAGAAGGATGAGCGGGACCGCCGCGACGAGATAGAGCGCGGCGAATCCGACCGCCTGCCACCACGGCATGCGTCTCACTCCCAGCAGCTCCAGTAAGTTCGCGCCGCGATAGGTCAGATACGCGCCCACGCAGATCGCAATGAAGAGGATGAAAAACGCCCCGGGCAGCACCTGCTCCATTTGCTTTGCCGCCGACACCGTTGGCCCCGGGTGGCTGAAGGAATACAGAGCGCCCATGGAAAAAAACGCGATCAACACCGTGGCCGTCAACAAATCGGGCAACACGAAGCGCTCGGCTTTGACACTGCCGCCGATGGCGCGCATGCGCAAAGCCAGCCGGACAAAAATGACCAGCGACGCCGCCGCGAGGCCGACGAACACGGCAGCGCGAACCACGCTGTCAATACCGGGTGGCAGATTCAATGGAGGCTGGAGGCGACGGCGCCCTTGCTCTTGCTCTTACTGGGCATAAAAGCTCGGCAGAAAATAGAGCCGGCCCGCCTCGAGTTTCGGCTTCAGCGTATCGGCCACGCTCACTTCGATCTTCGACTTTTCGTTGGATTGACCGAGCAGCTTGACGAGCTTGCCGAGCTTGAAGGGGGCTTCGTAGCGGATCACCGTCGCGCCCTTGGCTGCGCCGAGTTCGGCGGCTTTGGCGTAGGCGTCTTCCACCGAGCCGAGCGCATCGATGAGCCCCGCCTCCTTGGCGTCCTTGCCCGACACCACCCGGCCATCTGCGATCCCGGTGCGCAGCTTCTGTTCGTCCAGCTTGCGCTCCTTCGCGACGATGCCCACGAATTTTCCGTAGGTCTGGTCGACGAGCCCCTGCACGTAGTCCTTTTCCTCCTGGGTCGGCTGGCGGGCGCCGCTGAGCATGTCCTTGAATTTGCCGCTCTTGAAGACCTGCATCTGCAAGCCCACCTTGGTGAAGAGATCCTGGTAATTCAGCGTCTCCATGATGACGCCGATGGAGCCGGTGAAGGTGGTCTCATTGGCGATGAGATACTCGCCGGCGCAGGAGATGTAATAGCCGCCGGAAGCCGCGAGCGAGCCCATGTAGATCACGACGTGCTTCTTCTCCTTCGCCTTCAGGACAGCGTTATAAATGATGTCCGAAGCGGTGACTTCTCCGCCGGGCGAATCGATGCAGAGCACGATCGCTTTTACCTCGTTGTCATCCACCGCCTGCTGGAGTTGCAGCTTCATGTCTTCCACCATCGTCTCCCCGATGCTGCCGGCTTCGCCGCCCGAGATGATCCCATGCAGGGGGATCATCGCGATCTTGCTGTCGTTATTGTCCTGCCCGGCCTGCACCACCTGCTCTTCAAATTTCGGCACGGCGCGCGCGCCCAGGGCGGCGGAATGCGAGCCGTGGGAGAAGACCAGGATGAGATTGATGAACAGACTGAAGACCAGCGCCAGTACGAGAATTGCGGTCAGACAGCCCAGGCGGCTTTGTTTCATAAAGGCCGGGAGCGTGCAGAAATGCCCGTGCGACCGCAAGGGCGGATTCATTCCCGCGGAAACCCTGTCACAATGACAAACAACGGGGGAAGCGCAATTGACACCCTCCGTGTGCCGCCTAGTCTGTGCGCCCGTGTCCTCAGCCCAATCTGCATCTGTCCTGAAGCAAACGCCTCTTCACGGTGAACACGTCCGGCTCGGCGGAAAAATCGTCGAGTTTGGCGGCTGGTCCATGCCTGTGCAGTACACGGGCATCATCGACGAGCACCAGGCCGTGCGCCAGGGCCTCGGCATCTTCGACATCTCCCACATGGGGCAATTCTTCGCCTCCGGCCCCGGCGCGGAAGCCTGGCTCAATGGGCTGCTCACGAACAATGTCGGCCGGCTCGAAATCGGCGAGTGCCAGTACACGCTGCTCCTCAATGAACGCGGCGGGGTCATCGACGACCTCATCGTTTATCGCATCGAGCCCGAGCGCTATCTCCTGGTGGTCAATGCCGCGAAGATCGATGAAGACTTCGAATGGCTGCAGCAACGCCTCGCGCCCGAGGTCGAATTCGTCAATGAAAGCCAGGATTTTGCCGGTCTCGCCATCCAAGGTCCCCGCTCGGCGCAGCTTTTCGATGCCTTCTTTGGCGGCCGCCACTCCCGCCCGGCCCGCAATGAGATCCTCAGCATCCGGATCGACGGCGATCCTTACTACATCGCCCGCACCGGCTACACGGGAGAAGATGGCTTCGAGGTGTTCTGTCCCGCGGAGCGCGGGGTGAAGGCCTGGCGCGATGTGCTGGAGCGCGGCGCGCAATTTGGCATCAAGCCATGCGGCTTGGGCGCGCGCGACACCTTGCGTTTGGAAATGTGCTATCCACTGAATGGCTCCGATCTTTCGCCGGAACGCACGCCGCTCGAAGCCGGCCTCTCGATTTTCGTCGATATGCAGAAGCCGGACTTCATCGGCCGCGACGCGCTCGCCGAGCAGCGGACCAAAGGCATTTCCCACCGGCTCGCGCCTTTCAAGATGGTGGGCAAGACGCCCCCGCCCCGCGCGCACTATCCCGTTTACAAGAATGGCGTGCAGGTCGGCGAAACCACGAGCGGCACCCTCTCGCCTACGCTCGGCATCGGCATCGGCATGGCCTATCTGCCCGCGGATATCGCCCGCATCAACGAACAGCTCGAAATCGACATCCGTGGAAAACGTTTCCCGGCGGTCATCGAGAAAAAGCCGCTTTACCATCCCTCTCGCCCCACCCCTGCATCCGTCGCTCTTTAAACCCAAATCACTCGCATCGTGAACGTCCCCGATAATCTCTCCTACGCCAAATCGCACGAATGGCTCCGCCTCGACGGTGAAACCGCCGCCGTCGGCATCACCGATCACGCCCAGGCCGAATTGACCGACGTGGTCTATGTGGAACTGCCGGAAGTCGGCGCCCAGGTCAAAGCCGGCGACCAGGTCTGTGTGGTGGAATCGGTCAAAGCCGCGAGTGATATCTATACTCCCATCTCCGGCACGGTCACGGCCGTGAACGACGCCCTCACGAGCAATCCCGCACTCATTAACACCGACCCATACGGCGCCGGCTGGATCTATCAGATCAAGATCGAAGCCGGTGAGGAAATCGAAGAGCTCAAGAGCGCCGTGCAGTATCGCGAGCAGATCAGCGGCTCCGAAGCCGACCAGTCGGGAGACGGCGTTTAGCCTCCATGCATCGTCGGCGTTCGTTGCGGCGGGCTTGGCCTTTGGCCCTTTTGCCCCTTTGCAGCCTCGCGTTCGCCACTGTGGCTCGCGCCGATCTCACCATCGTCCAGCAGGTCGATGGCGGCGGCGAGCAGGGCGAGATGACCATCAAGATCAAGGAGAGCAAGACGCGCTCCGATCTCGCCCAACCCGTGAGCATGATCACCGACTCCGCCACCGGCGACACGATCATCCTCCAGCACAATCGCAAGACCTTCACCCGGGTGCCGGCCAGCCAGACCAAAGCGCTCACCGACAAACTCGTGGAGGCGCAAAAAGGCCACGACGCGCCGAAACTCACGGATACCGGCAAAAGCGAAGTCGTGAACGGCTACAAGACCGAGATCTTCACCTGGACCGTCGGCTCCATGAACCTGCGCTTCTGGGTCGCCAAGGATTACCCAAATGCCGCCGTCATCCAAAAGCAGCTCGATCAATTGCAGCAGGGCGGCCTCTCGCAAGTGAGCGGCATGATGATGCCCAAAGCCGGACAACTGCCCGGCGTGCGCCTGCGCACGGAACTCGGCTTCCCCGGCCACAAAGTCACGACGACCATCACCTCCATCAAGGAAGATCCGGTCGATGCGGCCCTCTTCACGCCGCCCAAGGAGTATACGGAAGCCGCCCTGCCGACAAACGAAGCATCCGAGTAGGCGTAGTATTCCTGCCTCGCGGCCGGCGCCCCGAAAGGAGCACGGGCATTCCTGGCCGTTTTCAGCGCCAACGGCGCGTTCCAACTTAAGCCTAGGCCGTAGTCCCGCGACTGCGGGACCTAGGTCACCCGCCACAAGCGACCGAGCGCCAACGGCGCGTTCCAACCAAGCACATTTATGTGCGCTCGCGCGAAGCTCCAGCTTCGTCGCGGATTAAGGAGGGGAACTCTGTTCCCCACGGAGGGGGTATCCCCGGGTGTGTCCGCAGCGCCAACGGCGCGTTCCAATCAAGCACATTTATGTGCGCTCGCGCGAAGCTCCAGCTTCGTTGCGGACAAAGGAGGGGAACTCTGTTCCCCATGGAGGGGGTGTCCCCGGGAGCGGCAAGTCCCAGGGTGTGCCCGGCAGGTCCCCGGGTGTGCTCGGCATGTCCGCGGGCCGGAGCCGCCCACGCACATATTTATATGTGCGCTCAGCGCTGCGAAGCGCCCACGAATTCAAATGCTTCCACATTTCGAGTGAAAGCAAGGACGACCAACAAAAGCCATGGTCCAAGCCTGGCCTTTAAGAAATCCAAACATCCGTGAACTCCCACCCTACCGCCCCCGCGCCTTCGCATACTCCTCCATAAACTTCGGCATCGCGTCTTCCAATTGCTTGATCCGCGTCGCATTCGAGGGATGCGTTGACGCGTACGCCGGCGGTTGCTGCTTGCCCGTTGCCGCCTGGCTCATCCGCTTCCACAATTCCACCGCCTCGTGCGGATCATACCCCGCCCGCGCCATGTAAGTCGTCCCCATGTAGTCCGCCTCCGATTCATTCTCCCGCGAAAAAGGCAGGATCACTCCGTACTGCGCCCCGGCCCCGAGCAACCCCAGAAGCGCTTGGCGCTTCTGCGGATCCATGTCCGTCATCGAGCCCTGCACCCCCATCACCGCCGCCTGCGTCATCTGCTGCTGGAGAATTCTCTGCGAACCGTGCCGGGCAATGGCGTGCGACATCTCATGCCCCATCACCGCCGCCAACCCGGCCTCGGTCTTCGCGATCGGCAGAATTCCCGTATACACGCAAATCTTTCCGCCCGGCAGGCAAAAGGCATTCATTTGCGGGCTGTCCAGCACGCTCACCGCCCAGTCGAAGCCCTTCCCATCCGCGCCGACGGCCCCCTCCAGCCGCTTCGCCACCGCCGTCACCTTGTCCACCTCCGGTCCACTGGGAATCGACTTCTCCTCCGAAAGAATTTGCTGATAGCTCTGCAAACCGAGCGCCGCCTCCTGCCCCGCGCTCATCCCGGACCGATGGCTCTCGCCCGTCACCGGATTCGTAAACTTCTCCGCTGAGAAATACCGAAACAGGATGAAAGCCCCCGCCAGGACGATGGGCAATATTTTGAAATGCGGTCGGACTCTTCCATTGTCATCGCGAAAATCCATGGTGTTGAGGAGGCTAGTTAGGGCGTGTTGGTAAAACCGCTTTTGGTGAGATGGCGCATCAATTGGGTCCCGCCAACGCGGGCCGTCCCGCCACGGCGGGAGCGCTTATTGGAACAAATAACGAACTTCGAAGCACCGCCGGACGTCGCCCCACACCGCGAACCCGCAACATCGCCAAAACGGCTTTCACCAACCCGCCCCACCC
>FTCV01002243.1_pt1 | contig 33437 bp, 24 predicted proteins | sample 1639691 | NCBI WGS metagenome assembly FTCV01 (sample SAMEA3914864, study PRJEB12502) | metagenome | biome: forest; material: soil | place: USA | collected 2012-03-12 | depth 0.3 m
CGACGAGGGGGGGGGGGTGGAAGGGGGAGGGGGGGAGAGGAAATGCAGCCCCGCCGATCGGGTGGGTACGTAATCAGAACTTGTTGGAAAACGCCTTAGGAGGCGTTTTCGTTCGGCACCGGCCCTCTCCCCCACCCGACCACCCACGAGTGTACCCTGATGGGTGGTCGGGTGGGGGAGAGGGCCGGTGCCGCAAAATTCGCCTTCAGCGAATTTTCAAACAAACCATCAGGTTACTTGGAAACCGGCCCAGAACGGGTCTTCGCGGTCGATCCAGATGGTGTTGAAGCCGGTGGCGATCGCCGAACCCTCGATCGAAGGGATGATCGCCGGCTGGTCGCCCAGCATGACTTCCTGCTCCACGCGGCCGATGAAGCGGCTGCAGATGTAGCTTTCGTGCACGAAGCGGTCGCCCACCTTCAGGCGGCCCGTCGCGTGCAGATGCGCCAGGCGGGCCGAAGTGCCGGTGCCGCAAGGGCTGCGGTCGATCGCCTTGTCGCCGTAGAACACGGCGTTGCGGCCATCGGCGCCTTCATGCTTGGGCTTGTCGGCCCAAAGGATGTGGCTGACACCGCGGATCGTGGAATCGAGCGGATGGACCGGCTCGTACTTCGCCCGCACGGCCTCACGGATCCTGCCCGAAAGCTCGATGATGCGCGACGCGCCCAGATCGTCGAGGCCGGTGTAGGCCCCCTGCGGCTCAACGATGGCGTAGTAATTGCCGCCGTAGGACACGTCGATCGACAGCGGACCGATGCCTTCCACGTCCACCTCGATGCCGCGCGCGGCGACATAGGCGGGGACGTTGGTGATGCGAACCGAAGTGACCTTGGGGCCATTCGTCTCGTAGGCGATCTCGATCACGCCCGCCGGAACCTCGACGCGCAGCTTGCCCGGCGTCGCCGGCTGGATCAGCCCGTGCTCAAGGCCGAACGTCACCATGCCGATGGTGCCGTGGCCGCACATGGGCAGGCAGCCCGAAGTCTCGATGAACAGGATGCCGATGTCGTTGGCCGGATCGCAAGGCGGATAGAGGAACCCGCCCGACATCATGTCATGCCCGCGCGGCTCGAAGCAGAGCCCCGTGCGGATCCAGTCGAAGCGCGACAGGAAATCCTGCCGACGTTCGGACATCGAGGCGCCCTTCAACAGCGGGGCCCCGCCCGCCACAAGGCGAACGGGGTTACCGGCTGTGTGGCCGTCGATGCAGAAGAAAGTGTGCCGCATCGACGCTCCCTTAGGCTGCTGCCGCGACCGTCAGGTCGGGACGGGTGGCGGCGGCGCGCTCGACCATCGCGATCACTTCCGCGCGGCGCTCGCCTTCGAGGACGTAGCGCGGAGGCAGAACGCGTTCCGAACCGCGACCCATGACTTGCTCGGCCAGCTTGATCGACTGCACCAGGTCATGCTCGGCATCGAGGTGAAGCAGCGGCATGAACCAGCGATAGATTTCCATGGCCTTGGCATGGTCGCCACGCTCGAACGCCTTGACCAGCTCGACCGATTCCTTCGGGAAAGCGTTGGTGAGACCCGAAACCCAGCCCTGCGCGCCAAGGTAGAGACCTTCGAGAGCCACGTCGTCGAGGCCGGCGAACAGCGTGTAGCGATCGCCGAAGGTGTTGCGGAAATCGGTGAAGCGACGGGTATCCGGTGCCGATTCCTTGACCGCGACGATGTTCTTCACATCGATCAGGGCGGTCAGCACGTCCTTGTCGATCACCGTGCGGTAGGCCGGCGGGTTGTTGTAGAGCATGATCGGCAGGCCGGTCTGGTCGGCAACGCCCTTGAAGTGGGCGACCAGCTCATGCGCCTTGGGCACATAGACCATCGGCGGCAGCAGCATCAGGCCATCGGCGCCGATCTTCTCGGCAGCCTGCGCGTAGCGAACGGCGCGGCGGGTGTCGAATTCCGAAACGCCGGTGACGACGGGAACGCGGCCGTTCACGGCTTCGACGATCGCGGTCAGCACCTGGACCTTCTCGTCGAATTCGAGCGAGTTGTTCTCACCCACGGTGCCGAGCGCGATGACGCCGGTGACACCGTCGTTGATGAGATCGTCGACCACGCGCTGCGTGTCGGCGAGATCGAGGGAGAGGTCTTCGCGCACCTGGGTCGTGACCGCGGGGAACACACCCTTCCAACCAATAGCCATAATGAGAATCGTCCTGCGTGTTTTTGGTTAATCTAGATATCGTATACGATATTACAAATTAACCTGCAATTGCATTATTCGCACCACCAGGTGCGTGCGGAGTCAAACGAAATCCGAAGCTTGGCGCCAGAGAGGAAAAACCCGCACCGTCCAAACCCGAAGAACCGGAAACGAAAAGGGGGCGCCGAGCCAATGCCCACCGCCCCCTTCTCCGGTCACGCCGAAAGGATCATCAGAAACGGAACCGAACGCTGCCCTGAACCGTCCGCGCCATCGTGCGAACGCCCAGTGGCAGAAGTTCCTGGCTGCCGTGATAACGGTAGATGTCGTTGCCAAGGATGTTCGAAGCTTCCAGCGACAGCGTCATGAACGCGACCGGCGTGTAATTGATCGCCGCGTCAAGCTTGCCGGTATCGTCCTGATAGGGCGAGTATTCCGGATTGTCGGTGAAGACGCCGATGCGGTACTTGGAACGCCAGTTGTACGCCACGCGCGCGCTGAATGTCGGTGTGTCGTAGAACAGGGTGGCGTTCGCGGTCCACTTCGACGTGTTCGGGGAATCGAAGGCACCCGGGAAATCTTCAGGGTACGGATATTCGATACGGGCCTTGAAGATGTGGCTGGCATTGAAACTCGCGCCGAAGTTGCCGAGCACACCCGGCAGGAAGTCGAAGAACGACTGCACCGTGCCTTCCATGCCGATGAACGTGCCGTCACCAGCGTTACGCAACTGCTCGACATAGCCAATGCCGGAAGTGTAGTTGGACAGATCCACGCCATAATTGGCAAGCTCCTGAGCGCTCACCTGATTTCGGCTGTAGTACAGGAAGCCGGTCGCCTTCTTGTAGTAGCCGGCCAGCGAGATCTGCCCGCCACGACCGAAGTAGTATTCGGCGCTGGCATCGAATGAATGTTCGCGCTGAGCCTTCAGGTCGGGGTTGCCAGCATAGACCACCGGCGATGCGCCACGCGTCTCCGCATAGTAGTAGGGCCGCATGTCATAAAAGCCCGGGCGTTGCACGTTGGTCGTGTACGACAGACGAAGCTGGGTCTTCGGGTTGAAATGGATTAGCGAGGTGAAACTGGGCAGCACGTCGAAGTAGTTGCCGTAGCCCGGTGAGACCTGGACGATGTCCTGATAGCCGTTGGTCACGTCACCAGGGTGGTAGTTATAGCTGAGCGACTTGCCCCAGGTATTCGTGTAACGCACGCCGGCAAGGCCATCGACCTTGATCGAGCCAACATCGAACGCATAGTTGACTTGCGCATAAGCAGCGAAGTTATGCTCGGTAGAGCTGAAGGTCTGACCATTGTCGCTAGGCGGATAGAGGCTGGCGAAACGTGCCGCGTCTGCCGGGTCGTACTGCTGGATATATTCGCGGATATCCGCGATATTGGACATGACCACGGAACCCGGAATGCGATACCATTCCGTCGACGAACCGCTGAAATCCGGACCGACCAGCGAAGCTGAGTCATAGCCAGGGAAAGTGCTGAGCGGCGCATAAGTGCCATTCACGCGCGGGAAGCCATCGCGATAGCCGTAATATTTGCTGGTCACGCGGCGATTGAAACGGGCGCCGACCTGCAGATTGCGCAGCAAGCCATCAGGCATGATATCCAGCGTCAGGTCAGCCTGTGCGGCAAATTCCTTGTTTTTCGAGCCACCATGGTTGTCCTGGAAGCGATCCACCACGTACTTCGAGATGTCGGAGAGGTCGACATTGTTAAAAGTGATCGAAGGTGCGCCCTTGCTGTATGCATCGGATGCAAAATCGATATTTGCCGAAGTCAGCGTGCCCGGCCGAATGATGGTTTCAACGAAGTAGTTTCCTTCGTTCGACCAGTTGTACTGCGCACTGGCATTGAGGTGCATGATGCCAGAATTGTAATGAGCAACAAAATTAGTGGTGTAGAGGTTCGAGTGGAATTTGTTGTATTGGCTATCAATGCCGGCCCCAACGCCATTGGGATTGCTGTAGGTGGCCGATTTTACCGTACGCCCGTCGGGCATCAGGACGATGTTACTGAGTTCGCCTACGAACGGCATGTCCTGCACATAGAGGCGTTCCACCGAACGATTCTCTCGCGAGCCCAGATATCCGCCCTCGAACACGAAATCGAGCTTGTCATTGGCGCGCCACTGCAGCGACGCGTTGATCGAGGGCCGCTTCACGCTGCCTTGCTCGAGCCCGGTATAAGCTCGGTAGGGAATGACCACCTGCGAGCCATCGTCGAGATCGACCTCGTAAGGTGACTCGCTCTCAATGTAATTTTCGCGGTAGTTGGTCTTGGTATAAGATGCGTTGATCAGAAAACCGATCTCACCGATGCCGGTGTCGAAGCGGTTTGCGACCAGAAGGCTGCCGAACGGGCTGACCTTTTTCGAAATATCGTCATAGGCGCCGCGAAGGCTGCCCGCGATCGTCCAGCCCTTCTTGAGATCGAATGGACGGCGCAGCTCGACGTTGACGGTGCCGGCGATGCCGCCTTCCACCTGATCGGCGGTACGCGTCTTGTAAACGTCAACCTGCTTGAGCAGTTCGGCCGGAATATCGGCGAGGTTGAGCGAGCGATCCTCGCCAAGGTTGGTATTGTTGCCGTTCACGGTGGTCTGGACTTCGGCAAGGCCGCGGATGGTCAGGCTCTGGCCCTGGCCGCGTGCGCGATCGATCTGCACGCCGGTGACGCGGGCGAGTGCGTCCACCACGTTGTTGTCAGGCAGCTTGCCGACGTCCTCGGCAACCACCGAGTCCACGATCTGCTTCGACTTCTTTTTCGTTTCGGTCGCCGCAACGACCGCGCCGCGCACCCCGGTGACGACGATGTCAGTCTTGGCGGTTTCAGTCTGGTCCGACAATTCAGTGTCAGAGCCGGACTGGGCCTGCGCCCATGCGGGCGCGGCTACGCCGACAGCGATCACAGACGTGAGCGCGGTGGAAAGCTTCAGTATACCTAACGATTTCATAGCAAAACCCCCTGTTTTGATCCCTGCCGCCGGCCTGCCGGTCGTGTCGTTTATATCGTATACGTCCTACGATATTAGAATCGAGTCAAGGCGTTTGTGACAACGTTTGTGATTTTTTGTCTGAGTAATGACATTCGGTGAAATTTCCGGAATGCAAATGCAAAACGGGGCGCAAGTCGGATGACTTGCGCCCCGTTGAACGGCTGATCGAACGGCAGGGCCGTACGAACGGAATTATCGCGAGTTTAGGTGCATGGCGGTGACGCGGAACCGTCTTTTCGCAAATCAGGCACCGCCGCCTTCGCCGCAAGCACTTCCCACTCTTGCACGGCAAGCGCGCCGTAGGTCTTACCGTCCGTGGACGCGTCCATCACCGCTCGCAGGCAGCGGGTGGTAATGGGGCGGAACGTCACGCTTTGGAACGTGTCGGTCGCGGTGCCGTATGTGCTGGCACCGGGGACCGGCTTCCAGCCATGCTTGCCGGCCGTGCTCCAGTATTCCAGGTGCCATTTCGCCGGAGGCGCGACGCCCACGCCCGATCCGGCGGGCTGGTCGTTCCAGAAACGGATGCGCGATCCGTTCAACGTTACCGGCTGGTCCCAGCGGTATTCGATCCACTGGCTGGGCGGGTTGTTGGGTGACCAGCTGCCCCACATATCGGGCGGCAACGGCGCTTGCTTTACCACGCCGTCGTTCAGCGACTTGATCCAGAACTGCACCGGAACCGGCTCATTCGAGGCCGTCGCCCAGGCCGAGCGCGCGATATTGCGTGTGGCAGCCAGCGGTGGCTGCGGGCGCAGCGTGGGCACGACCGGCAGTATGCGGGCGGGCGAGACACTGTCGTCCCACTCCATCTTGTCCAGCGCGACGCTGCGGCGGAAATGGCCGCCGCCCTTCGCGTCCGCCGTGTGATAGGCGAGATACCACTGCCCTTTGAACTCCACCGCGCCGGGGTGCGAAGTGGTGGAAGAGACCGGCTTCAGCGCAACACCGCGATAGGTCCACGGGCCCATCGGCGACGGTGCGGTGCCATAGGCGATGCAGGCGTAGTAGACGGCGGGCGTGCAATCCGAAGTCGGGCCGGCCTTGTTGCCGGCATAGAGCATGTAATAGCTGCCCTTGCGCTTCATGATCCAAGGCGCTTCGAAGAAGCCGGTCAGCCCCTTCATCGCCAGCTCCGGACCCTTGGGCGTGATCATGTCGCGTTCCAGCTCCATCCCGCGAAGCTGGCCGAACGTGCCCCAGTAGATGTAAACCCGGCCATCGTCGTCCAGCATCACCGTGGGATCGATGTTCTGGATGTCGTTGGCGACGGGCACCTTCTGCGAGATGATCGGGCCGGAGGGATGCGCATCGCGCCAGGGGCCGAGCGGGCTATCCGCCACCGCCACGCCGATCGCGAAGCGGTCCTTGGCATCGCTGTTCTTCTCCAGCACCGGAGCGTAGAGGTAATAGCGCTTATCGGGCCCTTGGATGATCTGGCCGGCATAGGCGCGGGCTTCCTCAGCCCAGGCGAAGACGTTCTCCGGCTTGATGATCGCCGGATAGTGCGTCCACTTGCGCGACGCCGGATCGGCCGTCTTCAGCAATTGCCATTCGGGCATGATGAAGTCGTTGACGTCGCTCGCCGCCTCATCACGTCCGGTAAGGATCCAGAGCTGACCATCCGCCACGAAAGGCGCGGGATCGGTGGAGTAGTAATCCCCGTCCGCCAGGATCGGGTTGCCGGAAATGGTCAGTTCGCGCGAGACGGGCGGGTTCGCGGGCGCCTGCTGCGCGCAAGCCGGTGCCTGGGCGACCGAGGCAAATGCCCCGGCCGCCAGAACGACTGCTAGACTATTCCTCATCGGGGTAAGGCCCCTTGCCGCCGTCCTTGATCAGCTGGTCCACGCGCTGGTCGATCACCGGCAGCGGCACGCCGCCCAGTTCGAGCACGGCATCGTGGAACGCGCGCATGTTGAACTTCGGTCCCAGTGCGGCCTCCGCCTTCTTGCGCGCGTCCATGAAGGCCAGCTGGCCCATGTAGTAGGACAGCGCCTGGCCCGGCCAGGAGATGTAGCGATCCACCTCGGTCTCGATCTCGTGATCGGACAGCGCGGTGTTGTCGCGCAAGTATTGCTGCGCCTGTTCGCGGGTCCAGCCCTTGGCGTGGATGCCGGTATCGACGACGAGGCGCGAGGCGCGCCAGGCCTGGTAGCTGAGCATGCCGAAACGGTCATAGGGCGTTTCGTACATGCCCATGTCCTCACCCAGCGCTTCGCAATAGAGCGCCCAACCTTCGCCGTAGGCGGAGAGGTAAGTGTCGCGGCGGAACGCCGGCAGGTCCTTGTTCTCCATCGCCAGCGGCATCTGCATGGCATGGCCCGGCGCGGACTCGTGAAGGGTCAGCGCGATCTGCGAGTAGAACGGGCGGCTCGGCAGATCGTACGTGTTGACGAGGTAGATGCCCGGGCCGCCACGGCCGCCGGTGTAGAACGGCGCGATGTCGTCCGGCACCGGCTTGATGGCGAAGCGGCTGCGCGGCAGGTGGCCGAAGTATTGCGATGCTTTGCCGTCGAACGTCTTGGCGATCCACGCGGCGCGGTAGAGTAGCTCGTTCGGGGTCTTGGGATAGAACTGCGGATCGGTACGCAGGAAGTGCAGGAACGCCTTGAGGTTGCCCTTGAACTTCACCTCCTGCATCACCTCGTTCATTTGCGAGCGGATGCGCGCCATTTCGCTGAGGCCGATCTGGTGGATCTCCTCCGGCGACTTGTCGAGCGTGACGAACTCGGAAATCTTCGACTGATAGTAGGCCTTGCCGTCCGGCAGAGCGTAAGCTGCCAGCGTCTTGCGTGCCTGCTTCTCGTACTCACTGCGCATGAACGCCAGCAGCTTGGCGTGCGCGGGCACGACGCTGCCGGTGATCGCCTCACGCGCGGCGGCGCGCAGCTTTTCCTGCTCGGCAGCGGGGATCGTCGAGGGCAGCTTCTTGAACGGCTCGTAGAACGGCGAGTCCTCGGGCGTCTTGGCGTCGACGACCAGTTCAATGCCCTTGTCACGGCCCGTCAGCGTGACCTGCGGGGCGGAGAAGCCGCGCTTCAGGCCTGCGCGCATGTTGTCGATCTGCTGGTCGTAATAACGCGGCACTTCGCGCAGCATCTCGATGAAGTCTTCGGCGCCCTGCTGGTCGCGCAGCGGGGTGCGGGCCCAGTCTGCCAGTTCGCCCCAGAAGCTGGTGTCGGCGTTGAAGGGCTTTTCGTAGTCGCGATAGCGCTGGGCGGCGACGAAGGCGTCGATCTGACCCTTGTAGACGGCGAAGTTCACGCGGTTGGCTGGCGAAAGCTTGGCCGGGTCGATGGCAGCGAGTTGCTTTTCCACCTTCTCCCAAGCGGCAAGGCGATTGGCCTGCGCCTTGGCGCCCACGTCGGGGAGCGCCAGGCGCTGGGCCTTGGGGCCATCTTCGCTGGGGCCGCTCTGCTGAAGGCGCCAGGCGTATTCGGCTGTGTAGATCGCTTCGAAAGCCTCGTCGGGGGTTTGGGCTTTTGCAGTCTGCGCAGCGGGAGCGGCGACGGCAGCGTGAGCGATGCCCACGGCAAGCGCCGCGCCTGCCAGCAGCAGCGCGCGGCCAAGCGTATTCTTCACGTCAATTTCCCCTTTCGAGAATTTCGAGAATGTCCTGATGCAGCTGCGCGGGGATCCGCACGCCTTCGACTTGCGAACGGGCACGGGCCAGCAGGCGGCGCGAACCCGGCAGGCGGGCGCCCTGCCCTTCGATCGTCTCGAACATGGTCTCGGCGCGCTGGAGATATTCGCCCACGCTATCGCCCAGGAAGCCGACCGGATCGATGACGACGATCAGTTCGCCGCCGATCGGCGAGCCACCGCGGCCTTCGTCAGCCGCCAGCGATTCCGCGCTGGTCATGTCGCCGATCAGCGGGCCCGCCAGAAGCTCCACCATGGCGGCGAGCGCCGATCCCTTGTGCGCGCCGAACGTACGCATGGCGCCATCGAGCACCGCCTTGGCATCGGTGGAAGGTCGGCCATCGGCATCATAGCCCCAATCGGGCGGAATCGCCTTGCCCGCGCGGCGGTGCAGTTCGATCTCACCACGCGCAACCGCGCTGGTCGCGAAGTCGAACACGAACGGCGCACGATCGGGACGCGGCCAGCCGAAGGCGATGGGGTTCGTGCCGAAGACCGGCTTGGTGCCGCCCTCAGGCGCGACCCATGCATGGCTAGGCGTGAAGGCCAGTGCGACCAGGCCCTGCTCGGCCAGCGCTTCCACTTCGGGCCAGAGCGCCGCGAAGTGGACCACGTTGTTCAGCGCCATGGCGGCAATGCCGAACGTCTTCGCCTTTTCGACAAGCAGCGGCATGCCAAGCTCGAACGGAAGCTGGGCGAAGCCGCCCTTGCCGTCCACCTTGACCAGCGCCTTGGCGGGCTCGCTCACTTCCGGCACCGCATCGGGCACCACCACGCCGCGCGCCACCGAATTGGCGGCGACCAGCAGGCGGTAAAGCCCGTGCGACGTGCAGCCGTCCCGCTCGCCCGAGACCATCGTCTGGGCGACCGCGGCGGCGTGATCGGGCGCAAGGCCGCAGGCCACCAGGACCTTGCGCGCCAGTGCATCGGCTTCGTCGAGCGTGAACGCGACTTCGTTAAGACCAGTCATTCCGATTATACTCACTTCGCTCCGGCGGGCTTCGCCGTGAACAGGCGCATGCCGAAGATCGGGCCGGCCGAGCTGCGGTCATGCGGCACGACGCGCACCTTGACCTGGCTCTTGCCCTTGGTCAGCGCTTCCGGCAGCGGATAGTCCACGTCCATGAACTTGCCCGGCGTATCGTTGTCCAGCTTCTGGGTGACGACCTTCGTTCCGTCGACGAAGATGTCGAACACGCGCGAGCGCTCGCTGCCCCAATACGTGGCCTGAAGCAGCAATGGACCGGGCTTCACCTTCATCGTGAACTCGAAGTAGCCGCCCGAGCGGGCATCGCGTCCGTTGCGGCCGCGATAGGAGACCGGGTACGAGATTTCCGAGGTCAGGTTGTGGTCGCGCTCGGGCTGCATTTCGCCCAGGTGCATGACGTCGATCGAGCGGGCGGCGATGTCCTTCTGACGCGCCTGTTCGGCCAGGAACGAGGCTTCCTCGGTCTTCCAGCCGGCTTCGGTGAAGCGCTTGAAGTAGACGGCGCTGCGGCGGTCGTACTGGCTGTAGAACGGCACGAAGGTCAGGTCCGCCGGGCGCATCACGCCGGTGGTCTGGAAGCGCGGACGATCGGAAACGATCGGCGCGAAGGCGGAAAGCGGATTGTCGCCCACCATCGCCGGTTCCACGCCGGTGAATTCCATCTCGGCCGGGCCAAGATCCGCCGCCATGACCAACGGGCCGCGCAGCACGGCCACCACATCCTGCGAACCGGCTGCCGCCTCGAACCGCAGGTCCAGCGGCAGGGTGAGCGTGATCGTGTCGCCCTTCTTCCAGCGGCGGTCGAGGACGGCGTAGCCGTTGACAGCATTGGCCGGAACCGGCGCACCGTTGACGGCCACCAGCGCACGGCCATTGGCCCATGCCGGAATGCGCAGCGCGATGGTGAACTTGGCGTTCTTCACCGCGTCCAGCGTCACGCCCACTTCCGACTTGAACGGATATTCGGTGGCCAGCGTCAGCGCCACGCCCTTGGCCTTCCATTCCGCCTTCGACGGGATGAAGAGGTTGACGAACAGCGTGTCGTCACCCTGCCAGTAGATGGAATCGCCGTGCTTCGAATGGCTTTCCATGCCCGAACCGACGCAGCACCAGAACGCTTCCTCACCCGGCTGCGAATAGCCGCGCGGGGCGCCGCTCATCATCGGCGTCATGTACGTGAAGCCGCCAGTGTGCGGGTTGTGCGCCGACATCACGTGGTTGAGGTGCGCGCGCTCGTAATAGTCGAACAGCGCGCCGTCCGGCTGCCACGAGTAGAGCTGACGCGTCAGCTTCAGCATGTTGTAGGTGTTGCAGTGCTCACAGGTCGATTCCGTGAGGTGCAGCGCGATATTGTCGGGCTCGAAGAAGTATTCGCGGTCCGCATTGCCGCCGATCACGTAGCTGTGATGCTGCGTCACGCGTTCCCAGAAGAAGCGGGCGGCGCGGCCCGGCTCGTCCTTGCCAGTCAGCTCGTGGATGCGCGCCAGGCCGATTAGCTTGGGCACCTGCGTATTGGCGTGGAAGTTGGAGAGCTTGTCCTCCTGCGCCACCAGCGGATCGAGCACCTTCTTGTCGTAGATGCGTTCCGCCACCTTCAGCCAGCGCAGATCGCCGGTCTGCGCGTAGAGTTCGGCATAGCTTTCGTTCAGGCCGCCATATTCGCAGCCGAGAAGTTCCTGCATCTGCTTGTCGTCAAGCGCGGCGAAGACCTTCTCGAAATAGCCGCCTAGGCCGATAACGACTTCCAGCGCCTTGTCATTGCCCCAGGCCGAATGGATATCGAGCAGACCCGCGAAGTACTTGTGCACGGTGTAGAGCGGCGACCACGAACCGTTGAGGTCAAACCCGCCCGACTTGATCTCGCCCCGCATCACTTCGGGGAAGATTTCCTGACCGTCTACGACCTTGCCGTCCTTGGTCTTGCGGCCGAGCGCGCCGATGTAGCCATCGCTGCGCTGCGCCTGACAGAGCGCCAGTTCGTCGACAATGTAGTCCGCACGGCGGCGGCATTCGGGGTTGCCGGTCTGCTGCCAGGCCAAGACCAGCGCGGTCATGTAGTGGCCCAGCGTGTGGCCGGCGATCGTGTCCGATTCCCAGCCGCCATAGATCGGCGCCTTGGGCTCAAGACCGGCATACTTGCGGAAGTTGTGCAGGAAGCGATCGGGGCTGAGCGACATCAGATAGTCGACATTGACGTCCACCGCGGTCGCATAGTCCGAAGGCGCAAGACGCACATCGGTCAGCGGCAGCGGCTTTGCCTTGATCGGCAGCTTGGGTGCGATGACGGCCGCGAAGCCCTTGAGAGGGACAGAGCTGATGGCCAGCGCCGCCACGCCTGCCATCCATTCGCGCCGATTGGCCTTCATCACCAGAAACTCCTATCGAATATCGTATACTGTTATTGATAAGTATCGAGGGCTGCGAGTCAACCCCGTTGAACCGTGTATGGGTAGCGACCAATTCAGCGCCGCAGCGCCACCCGCGTATCCGCGTGGGCCAGATCGATCAGCGCGATCATCGCCTTGCGCGCCTGCTTGGCATTTCCCTCGGCTATGCAGCGGTAGAGCGTGTGATGCTCCGGCATCGGATCGCGGGGCGAATCCTGCACTTTCTGTTTGATCGCGGTGGTGGAGGCGATCGCGGTGGAGATGGAGGTGGAGAGCGCCTGCATCAGTTCATTGCGCGTCGCTTCCAGCACCAGTTCGTGAAAGCGGATATCCGCCGCGCGCCCTTTATCGGTGGTGAGCGTGCAGCGCTCCATCGTTTCCAGCGCATTGGCCATGTCGGTCAACTGCCGCTCGTCTCGGCGCTGCGCGGCCATTTCGGCGGCCTGCGGTTCCACCACCATGCGCAGTTCGAACAAGTCGCGCAGGAATTCGTCGCTGGCGCCGCACTGAATCTGCCAGGCGAGCACGTCGGGATCGAGCAAGTTCCAGTTCTTGCGCGCATTCACGCGCGTACCGGCCTTGGGGCGGCTGCTGACCATGCCCTTGGCGGTCAGGATGCGAAAAGCCTCGCGCAGCACAGATCGGGAGACGCCCAAACGCTCCGCATGTTCGACTTCAGCGGGAAATAAATGCCCTGACGGAAGTTCGCCGCTGACGATCGCAGTCGCCAATTGGCGCGCAACCGCGTGATGAAGGCGGCCGCTGGCAAGTGGAAGCGCGGTTTCGGCCGGCAGTGGTGCGGTCATCTTGGTCATCCCCAACCAATGAAATCGAAGCGTGTTTGAAATGCTCCGATCATATATCGTATATTTTTCTTGACCCTTTCCGTGATGGGCGTCAAGAACCCATGCATCTTCCCGAAGCCAAGCGATGGGTACATGCCATGAGCACCCCCTTGATTTCTCGTTCTTTCGTGCGCGTCTTGAAAAAACCTGCCGCAGTCAGTTTGCTTGCGCTTGCCGTGGCCATGCAGCCCGGCATCGCACTGGCGCGCCCGGCACAAACACCAAGGACGCAAACAGCAGGTGCTCATACACCGCCGCCCAGCATAGCGGAGCGCTATGCTGCGGCCGATACGTTTCTGGGCAGCGGCATTGCCGACCTGATCGACAATGCCAATGTCGCGCCCAGCTTCGTGGGTAGTGACAAGAATGCGGGCCTGTTCTACCGTACCGGCAACCGCAGCAGTCAGCGTTACCTGTTCCTGGACCTTGGCACGCAGCAAGTGCGCGAAGTGGCGACCACCGCCAGCCTGCTCGCCGCATTGACGCAGGCGAGCGGCAAGGCAGTGACGCTCGATGACGCGCATCTTGCCGACGTCGACTACGATCCGGACAAGGCCACGCTGGGCTTCGCGGCGCTGGACGCGCACTGGCGGATCGGCGCCGATGGCAAGGCCGAGAAAGTCGCGCCAGAGGCACCGCAGCTCGACCTGCCCTCACCCGACGGCAAGACCAAGATCGTCGCGCGCGGCTATAACCTCTATGCCGTCGATGTCGCTTCCGGCCGCGAAGTCGCGCTGACCACCGATGGCACGCGTGAGCAGCCCTATGGTCGCTCGATCCCCGAACTGTCGCAGATCCTGCGAGAAGGCACCGAGGAACCGGCCATGCCCGTTTCCGGCGCCTGGTCGCCCGATGGCCGCTATCTGTTGAGCTGGCGGCTCGACACGCGCGAAGTGAAGAAGCTTTCGATCACCCAGCAGAACCCGCCGGGCAGCTTCTATCCGCGCAGCTTCAATTATGTCTATCCGCTCGCCGGCGCCGAAAAGCTGCCGCAAGCGACGCGCTTCGTCGTCGATGTGCAGGCCGCGCTGAAGTCCGGCAAAGCCAAGGTCGTGCCGGTGCAGATGCCGACCGAATCCATCCTCTATCCCTCCCCGCCGGACATGAACTGGGTGAACGGCAAGCCGCGCATGCAGTGGACCGAGCGTGGCTATCGCCAGCAGGCGGTCTACGTGGCCGATCCGGCCACCGGCGCGGCAAAGATCGTCGCGCATGAGGCTGTGAAGCCGGTCATCACCGTCACCTCCTCGATGATCTTCCCGTCCCCCGAACTGGGCGGCGAACTTTCGATCTCCGAGCGCAGCGGCTGGGCGCAGCTCTACCTCGTCACTCCAGATGCCCCTGATGGCGGCAAGGCGCTGACCACCGGCAACTGGGAAGTGCTCTCGGTCGACAACGTGGCGGAGGACAAGTCCTCGCTAATCGTCACCGGCGTCGGGCGCGAAGAAGCCCGCAATCCCTATTGGCGCGCGCTCTACCGTGTGTCGCTCAAGGGAAGCGCCCTTACCGAACTGACGCCCGAACCGCTCGACCATGACGCGCAAGTCTCGCCCGACGGCAAGTGGATCGTCGACCAAATGTCGAGCCCGACCACGCCGACCCGCGCCGTGCTGCGCGACGGCGCGACCGGCAAGATCGTGATGGAACTGGCCAAGGCCGACGACAGCCGCCTTCTGGCCGCCGGTTATACGCCGCCCGAACCGTTCAAGGGCGTGGCGGCGGACGGCAAGACGCCGATCTACGGCATGATCTTCCGCCCGGCGCACTTCGATCCGAAGCGCAGCTATCCGGTGATCGACAACGTCTACACCGGCCCCACCACCACCGACGTTCCCTCCACTTGGGGCATGGCACTGCGCGTGCCCGGCAACAGCGTCGCGCAGATCGGCGCCGTGGTCGTGATGATCGACGGCACCGGCACCTCGCGCCGTGGGCAGGAGTTCCGCCTCCCGGCGTTCCAGAACCTGGGCGAAGTGGGGCTGGACGATCACATCACGCTGATCCGCCAGATGGCGGCCAAGTACCCTTACATGGACGTGAACCGCGTCGGCGTGTTCGGCGGTTCGGCCGGTGGCTACGACACCGCGCGCTTCGTGCTGCGCCGACCGGACTTCTTCAAGGTGGGTGTGTCGGCTTCCGGCAACCATGACCTCAGGCTCGACAAGACCTGGTGGCCCGAAGTCTCAATGGGCGAGGCCGACGCGGCGACTTGGGAGCGCAATTCGAACATGGCGGTGGCAAACCAGCTCAAGGGCCACCTGCTGCTGGTCCACGGCGATATCGACGACAACGTGCCGGTCACCGAAAGCTTCCGCTTGGCCAAGGCGCTGATCGATGCCGGCCGCGATGTGGACATGGTTGTGGTGCCCAATGCCACGCACAACGTCTACCAGCCCTTCTTCTGGAAGAAGCTGCGCGACTATTTCACCCTCTATCTGCTCGGCGAGACACCGCCGCCGCTCGGCCCCGTGAAGCCTGCCGCTCCGGCAGTAGCGCTGGCCCACTGAAATCCCCTGTCGAGGTTTTGACATGAAGCGTCTTCTGAAGCCCCTCCCCCTGATCGCGCTAGTGTTGGCGCCGGTGCCGGCCCTGCTGCCGATGGCGGCGGCGCAGGCGCAAGAGGCCGAGAAGCCGAAGCCGGTCTATCCGCCGATCCAGAAGACCGAGATGCAGACCCCGGCCTTCGATCTGGCGCTGCGGGCCGATACGCAGACGCTCGCCCACCTTTCGCCCAAGGGCAATGCCGCGTTCGACTTCGTGCCTGCGGGGCGCGAGGCGGAGCGCGCCGCCGATGGCTACGTCCATATCGGCGACATCCACATCCGCCTGAAGACGGCGGGTTCGGATTGGCAGGACTTCTCCTCCGCCCATGCGCGCAAGCAGATTGCCGCGCTGACGGGCGGCAAGGGCGTGCTCGCTGCGGCCGACATCACCGCATCGATGGGCGCAGGCATCCCGCTGCGCGTCGAACGGCGCTGGGTGAACGAAGACGGCGTGCTGGTTCTGCGCTTCACGCTGGTCAACACCGGCAACGCCGCCGTGGAGATCGGCGGCCTGGGCATGCCGATGGTGTTCGATAACATCATCCTCGACCGCGATCTCGATTCCGCGCATGCGCAGGCGAGCTTCGTCGATCCCTATATCGGCCGCGATGCCGGCTACCTTCAGGTCACGCGCCTGAACGGCGAAGGCCCGGCGCTCCTGGTCCTGCCCGAGAAGGGCACGCCGCTGGAAGCCTATCGCCCGATCCTTCAGCAAGGCTGGGCACCCAAGAGCGACATCTTCACCGACAAGAGCCCGCGCAGCCAGGTTTCCGAAGGCTTCTACGACTGGACCGTCGCCAGCAAGGGCTTTGCCGAGAGGGAATGGGCAAAGGCCGGCCAGCAGTGGAACGAGCCGACCAGCTTCACGCTTGCCCCGGGCGAGAGCCGCACGATCGGCCTGCGCTTCGTGACCGCGCCCAATATCCGCGCGATCGAGGATACCCTCGTCGCGCAGAAGCGCCCGGTCGCCGTCGGCATTCCCGGCTATGTCGTGCCTACCGACCAGACCGCCAGCCTGTTCCTGAAGACGCCGAGCAAGGTGGCCAAGATCGAATCCTTGCCCGAAGGTTCGCTCACCGCCACGCCGGAGAAAAGCGGCGCCTATAAAAGTGGGGGGGGCTGGGCCCGCTACCAGGTCAAGGCCAGCGGTTGGGGCCAGGCGCGCCTGACGGTTACCTATGCGGACGGGCAGAAGCAGACCGTCAGCTACTACATTACCAAGCCGCTTGAGCAGGTGATGGCCGATCTTGGCCACTTCACCACCACCGATCAGTGGTTCGAAGGCAAGGGCGATCCCTTCCACCGTTCGCCCGCGATCCTCTCCTATGACCGGGAGGACAACAAGATCCTCACGCAGGATGGCCGCGTCTGGGTTTCGGGCATGAGCGACGAAGGCGGCGCCGGTTCGTGGGTGGCCGCCGCGATCAAGCAGCTCGACAATCCGAACCCGGAAGAAGTCGCCAAGCTGGAGCGCCTCGTCAACGAGACGGTGCTCGGCACGCTTCAGGTCAAGGACGGCCCGCAGGCCGGTGCCGTCAAGAAGAGCATCTTCTACTACGACCCGGTCGCGTTCCCGAACTACTACGATCCCAAGATCAACTGGAAGAACTGGACCGCATGGTCGAAAAAGGATTCGGACGATCTCGGCCGGTCCTACAACTATCCCCACGTCGCCATCGGGCACTGGGTGCTCTACCGCCTGGCGCGCGACAATGCCGGGCTGGTCAAGCAGCACGACTGGAAATTCTACCTTGAGTGGGCCTACCGCACGACCGTCGCGATGATGCGCGATGCGCCGTATTATGCCGAATTCGGCCAGATGGAAGGCGACGTCTTCGTCGACATCCTGAAGGACCTGAAGCGCGAGGGCATGACCGCTGAGGCCACCGAAATGGAAGGGCTGATGAAGCAGCGCGCCGATCACTGGCGTTCGATGAAGTATCCGTTCGGCAGCGAGATGGCGTGGGATTCCACCGGCCAGCCCGAAGTCTATGCCTGGATGCGCTACTTCGGATTCCAGCCGCAGGCCGACGAGACGCGCGAAGTGATCTTGGGCTACGATCCGACGATCCCCAGCTGGGGCTACAACGGCAATGCGCGCCGCTATTGGGACTTCCTCTACGGCGGCAAGGTTTCGCGCATCGAACGGCAGATCCACCACTATGGATCGGCGCTCAATGCGGTGCCGCTGTTCGACGCCTATCGCCAGAACCCCGCCGACCTGCACCTGCTGCGCGTCGCTTACGGCGGCATGATGGGCGGCATCACCAACATCGATCAGAAGGGCTTCGGCTCGGCCGCGTTCCATTCCTGGCCGGACATGATGAAGTGGGATGCGATCACCGGCGACTATGGCATGGGCTTCTACGGCCATGCGATCACGGCGGCGAGCTACATGGTCAACGATCCGCAGTTCGGCTGGCTGGGCTTCGGCGGCGACCTGACCACCAAGGGCAAGCAAGTGAACCTGGTGCCGAAGGACGGCGCCCGCCGCCGCCTGTTCATCGCGCCCGCCGGCCTGTGGATCACGCTGGAAGCCGGCCGCATCCAGAGCGCCAGCTATGACGCTGCCACCGGCAAGGTCGCGTTGACGCTCGATCCGGCGACCGCCACCGATCCGGCCGCGCGCCTGCTGTTCCAGACCACCACTGCCGGCGGCCGCACTTATGCGACCGACACCGGCACGGCGGATCGTGACGGCTACGCCATTGCGCTTGGCGGCAATCCGACGGTAGTGACGCTGACGCCGCGCTGATCGGCGTCAGCAAAGGCCCGAAGCTTAAAAACTTCGTCGCCCCCGCGTAGGCGGGGGCCCCGCTGCCTTTTACCACACCGCAAGAAGAAGCGGCGTCCCCGCCTGCGCGGGGACGACGAGATTTAAGGCTGACAGATTCTGTGAATCACGGAAACTCGGCCCGCAACCGCGCCGCCAGCCACGCTCCGAACGCGGCGATGGCATCCAGCCGGCGCTTGGGCGTGTTGGCGTCCCAGACGAAGTGATAAGCCCCCTCGAACGGGATCTCCACGCCCGATAACCGCACCAACCGCCCGGCCTGAAGCGCATCGTGCGCGATCACCCGACGCACCAGCGCGATGCCGTGCCCCGCGATCGTGGCCTCCAACATCAGCGCTGCATCATCGTAAGGCAGGCTGTCCGCAGGTTCCGGCAAACTGATCCCGGCGCGCTGGAACCACGGCGTCCAGGTCTGCCAACTGTTGCGCAGGAACCGGCAGCGCGCGAAGTCCTCCAGCCCCGCTATCTCCATCCGCGCGCGGTATTCGGGCGAGCAGGCGGGAAACAGCATGTCGGTCATCAGCCGATCGCTGGCGAGGCCCGGCCAATTGCCGCCGCCATAGCGGATCCCCGCGTCCAGCCCGTCCGCGCCGATCCGGCTAACGTCGATCCGCGCATCCAGCGCGATGGAAATGCCGGGGTGCGCATCGTGGAAATCCGCCAGCCGCGCCACCAGCCATTGCGCCGCGAACGAGGGGAGCACTCCGATCTTCAGCACTTGCCGTTCCCCCTGCGGCGGCGCGGGAAAGACGCTGGCAATCAGTTCCAGCGACTGGCGCACCGTCGGCAGGATCTGCCGCGCTGCCTGCGTGGGCTCCATCAGGTTGCCGCGCCGCTCGAACATCGCTGCGCCCAAGCGCTGCTCCACTTCGCGCACACGGTGGCTGATCGCGCCGTGGGTAACACCCAGTTCTTCCGCCGCGCGGGTGAAACTGCGATGGCGCGCGGCCGCTTCCAGTGCGCGCAAGGTATTGAGGGAGGGCGGGCGATACATGGCGGGCGATTAGGCGATCCAGAGCGGCAATGCACCCCGAGTAAGATGCCAGCCGATCGCACTCAAGGTCGAAGACGTCGGACGCAAGCCGGCGCCTAGTTCAACCGGCTTTCCGACTGGCGCAGGAACGTGCCCACTTCTTCGCTGAGTTCGGCCCAGGCCTCCGGCTCGGAGGGCATATGCGATCCGCCGCTCAGCACGCGCAGGCGCTTGGGCCCGGGAATGGCGTCGAAAGTCGGCTCACTCATCGCCAGCGGCGTCCACTCATCGGCGCCCGGGTGCGCGAGCAGCAGCGGGCATGGCAAGGCGAGGTCCGCGTGATCGGGACGGTATTCGTGCAGGCTGCGGAAAAAGCGGCCCCGCACCGTGCGGCGGCCGATCAGGCTGTCACGCCGGAACCATTCGCGCATGGCCGGGTCGGTGGACATCGCCGCCAGCGGCGTCACCCAGTCCAGCCGGAACGGTAAGGCATCGATCGCCCAGGGCATATGCCGCATTAGCGTGAGCGAAAACCGCGTCAGCCAGCGATGGCGCGCCGCCCCCACGAAATGGCCCGCGTTACACAAGTCCACCAGCGTCGTGGCGATCACGCCCGCGGCATTTCCGGCCAGTTGCGAGGCGCGCAGCGCCGTCATCCCGCCGACCGAGAGGCCCATGATCACTACCGGCCCCGCCTGTTCGCGAACGATCCCGGCGATGCATTCGGGCCAGTCGCGATAGTCCGCCTGAACGCCGGGCGCGCAGCGAGTAACGCCATATCCCGGCAAGTCCGGCGCAATCGCGCGCCAGCCCAGGCTTGTCGCCAACATGCCCAGCGGCGCGAGCAGGCGGCCGTGCCCGCCGGCGCCATGCACCAGCACCAGCGTGCCGCGCGCAGGGCCCTCAGGTTCGTGCAGATCGATGTGCAAGGCATGGCCACGCCATGCGTACCAGCGCTCCAACGGCTCATTCGAAGTCGCGAAGCCAAAGCGCTGCGTCAGCAGCTGGCGATATTCACGCCATCCAGGATATTCGGCAGGACATTCTGGAGTTGCTTGCACTTAACCGAAGCTACGCGGTTTCCCGAAGGGGTCAACCTTTGCAGCAGCCCGCCGCGATCGGCCCCGCAAGCTCAGTCGCGGGCGAGCCAGTTGCGCAGCAGGAAGTTGGTCTGCTCCGGATGCTCCAGCGCGGCCATGTGCCCGCACGAACCGATCTCTTGGAAGCTGGAACCCGCCACACGCTCATGGATCTCGCGCGCGTGATCCGGCGGGGTGATCCGATCGCCATCGCCCACCACCACCATCGTCGGCACCGCGATATCGCTGAGGCCGTCGAGCGAGTCCGGGCGCGTCATGATCGCATGCTGCTGGCGAATGAACGCCTCCCCACCCACGCGGGAGGCCATGGCACGCATCTCGTCCGCCACCGGGCCGCTGGTGTGATCGGGATGGACCAACTGGCTCAGCAGCTTGTGCGTGACGCCCAGGAACTTGCCCCGGCGCAGCGATTCGATGCCGGCCATGCGCTGTTGTGTCCGCTCCGGCGTATCACCGCGAGCGCTGGAATTGATCAGCGCCAATCGCGTGATCCGCTCCGGAGCGCGGCGCATGATTTCCAGCGCGACATAGCCGCCCATCGACAGGCCGACGAGCGAGAACCGCGAAGGCGCAGCCGCCAGCGTCCGTTCCGCCATAGCGCCAATGGTATCGTCCAGCGTGAGATCGGCCACCATCGGCGCCGCCACATCCGCCATCGCATGGATCTGCCGGCGCCACAGCGCCTGATCGCACAGCAGGCCCGGCAGGAACACCACCGGTTCCAGCGCCGCAACACGCTGAGGACTTTCCCAATTCCACCCGGCCCGCATCCGCGTTGCACCGGTATCGATCGCCAGACTCGCCATATCAAATCTCCTGCCGGCGAGATGCTCTTGCGCACTTCATCTGTCCAATTCATGATGAAGGCAATCTTGATACCTTTTATGTATGACGTTTCGTGCAGCTATCCAGGAGCGCTCCTCAAGTGGAACTACGCCACATCCGCTATTTCCTCGCCGTCGCGGAAGAACAGCACTTCACCCGTGCCGCGCACCGGCTGGGGATCGGCCAGCCGCCGCTGAGCCATCAGATCAAGAGCCTGGAGACGGAAGTGGGCACCCCGCTGTTCCACCGCATTCCACAGGGCGCCGAACTGACCGAGGCCGGCCACGCCTTCGAGGAACGTGTCAGACAGATACCCCAGATCGTGGCCGACGCGGTCGATGCGGCGCAGCGCGCGGCGGCAGGCGAAACGGGTCGGATCCGCGTGGGCTTCACAGGATCGGCGGCGTTCAATCCGCGTGTTCCGCAGGCGATCCGCATTTATCGGCGCCGCTTTCCCGACGTTGAGCTGAGCCTGGCCGAACACAATTCCAACGGTTTGGTTGAGGGTTTGCGAAACGGCAGTCTGGATGCCGCTTTCCTGCGGCCCGATGCGGTGGATAAGCAGGACCTGCGGCTGTTCCACCTGGCGGACGAGCCGCTGATTGCCGCACTCGCTTCGGCCCGTATGCCACACGGCGAACCGATCCGGCTGGAGCAGCTTGCGAACGATCCGTTCATCCTGACCCCGCGCGCGCTGGGACCGACGCTGTTCGACACCACGCTTGATGGCTGCCGCCAGGCCGGGTTCGAACCGATTCTGGGCCAGTCCGCCCCGCAAGTCGCCTCCGTCCTTGCACTGGTGGCGGCAGAGCTTGGGGTGGCGCTGGTGCCTGCATCGATGCGCGACGCCTCTTTCAAGGGCGTGACCTATCACGACCTGACGGGCGTTTCCCCTATGGTTTCACTGGCGCTTGCCACCCGTGCGGACGAACGCGCCTCCACCGTTGCCGCATTCGTTGCAGAAGCGCGGTTTCCGAGCGAACCGGACAATCCGTGACGCTCCACCGGATCGGCGGCTATCGCAGATCCTGATCCGGCCCATCCCGCAGAAATTCGTCCGCGAGCTCGGCGATCCTTCCTGTGATCGTTGCCGCCATCTTCCGGTGGAAGGCGCCCAGATAGCGCAGGCGGCGCAAGGTTTCCCCTTCCGCCACGCCGCGCGCACGCGTTTCGGCCAGGCGACCCAAATCGTCCAGCAGACGCGCCTGATTGGCCAGAAAGCCCGAATAGGATTCCGAGGCGCTGTAACGCACGCGCTTGGTCCCCGCTTCGGCATGACGACGCGCAAGGCCGAACTGTTCCAAAGCACGTGCGGCAACGCTGGTGCTGCTCTTGGCCATGCCCAGCGCGCTGGCGATTTCGTCCAGCGTTACCGGCGCATCGCAAAGCAGCAGGTAAGCATAGAGATTGGCCGTGCCCGGCTGCATCCCCCAGGGCAGCAGCAGCGCGGCCATATCGTCGATGAAGCGGCGCTGATCGTCGGTCATGATATTTGACATATTCGGAATTTAGCGAATATTCTCACGATCAACAAGAATCAAGACTGGGAGACGGGCGATGCTCGATGCCGCATCGATCATGGCGCAGGCGGAAGAGCGCGTTGGAATTGTCGATGGCGATCCGGGCGTCGCGGATAACCTTGCCCGGCTGATCGCGGACATAAACGCGCATTTTCCAGTCTCGGCGGCAGGAGAACAGCGGATCTCTGCCACATTGCTGATGGACGCAACCAACCGGCTGGAAAGCCTGAAGTGGTTGCGCGACTATCCTGAGATCGCGGAAGAGCCGATCGAGGCGCCGGTGTTCCTGATGGGACTGCCGCGTTCGGGGACGACCTATTTCCAGTACCTGTTCGACCGCGATCCCCGCTTTCGCCTGATCCGCACCTGGGAATCGAGCATGCCTTCCCCGCCGCCGGGATCCGATCCGGCCTCGACCGAAACACGACGCGCGGCCTGGCGTGCAATGCAGAAGGCGCGCCCACATTTTGAAGGCTTCGAAGCTCTCCATCTCTATGACGAGGATGGGTCGGACGAATGCCATGCTTTCCTTCAGCAGAGCTGGGGGGCGGCGGGGCTGCACAACCTCTACCGTGTTCCGGGCTATTTCGACTGGCTGCTGGACGGGCTGGACCTGGAACAGACCTACCGCATCCACAAGCGGCAGCTACAGTGCCTGCAATGGCGTGGCGAGCGTAAGCCGTGGGCGCTGAAGTATCCCAACCACGTTCTGGCCATGAACGAGATTCTGGCAGTCCACCCCGATGCCCGCTTCGTGATGACCCACCGCGACCCGGCACAGGTCGTCGCCTCGATTGCGAAGATGACCTGGAATCTGCGCGGTATGTGTGCTGCGTCACCGGTGGACAGGCATGAAGTAGGTCGCGATATGCTTCACTTCATCCAGCGGCACATCGATCAGATCATGGCCTTCGATGCTGGGCCGCAGGGGCATCGCGTGATCCATGTCGATTACTATGCGCTGGTCGCCGATCCGGTGTGTGAGATGCGCCGCATCCATGCCGGGCTGGGGATCGATACGCCCGATGCGCTGGCGCAGTCCGTAGCGCACTGGCACGCGTCCAATCCCAAAAACGCGCGCGGGCGCAACGACTATTCGCTGGAGCAGTACGGCCTTGACCCCGCCTCGGTGCGCAAGCGGTTCGCCCCCTACTCCGCCCGTTTTGCCATCCCTGCCGAAGTGGACGGGCTGGCGTACGCCCAATGAACGGATCGCTGTCCATCGGCAGACAGTGAAAGTCTTTCGGCTCACCCCTACCTCGATAGCGCAATTGCAACCGGGACGCAGGCCGCGCATTTGTTCTTCTGGCAAACAAGGAGACAGCCAATGGCAAACGAATGCGTCGCGTATCGTGATTCCAAGGGCGGCCTCCACGGAAGTGCGGAAAAGGCCACTTTAGAAGATCTGGCGGGCGTGCTGGGCCGCGTGGGCGATGAGGGCGGGATGACCGCCGGTGTCGCCCGAATGATCTTCGACAAGCGTGCCGAGATCGAACGGGTTTTTGCCGAGCACGACGCAATCATGGCCTCCGCCAGTTCGCGCGCACTGGACGGTGCCGAACAGCCCCTTCCCATCGGAACGCCGGCCATCCATGCCGTGAATTGAAGCCATGAATCAAGCGGGCCTGTCCGATCAGGCCCGCTTGCGCGAACGGAAGCCTCCATTGCGCGGCAATGCCGCGCTTATCTCCCGTGCCCTGAAATCACTCGGCTCAGGCACTCGGCTCAGGCACTCGGCTCAGGTACTGGGCTCAGGTACTGGGCTTGGGCACTTGGCTCGGGCCATCGTCGCGGCTAGGCGCCGGGGTACAGGAGTACCCAAGCCATGGCACAAGCGACCCGCGCAACCCGAATGCTGGAACAGACGGGCGTTGCATTCAGCCTCCACACCTATGACTACGATCCATCTGCGGACAGCATAGGGCTCGCGGCAGCAGCGGCGATCGGCGCCGATCCCGGACAAGTGTTCAAAACGCTGATGGTGCTGGCCGACGGCAATCCGGCCTGCGTGATCGCGCCCAGCAGCGGCGAAATCTCCATGAAGAAGGCCGCGGCCGCGCTGAAGGCAAAAAGCGCCGCCATGATAAAACCCGCCGATGCCGAGCGGCTGACCGGCTACAAAGTGGGCGGGATCAGCCCTTTCGGGCAGATGCGCAGCGTACCCGTGGTGATCGATGAAACGGCGATCCTGTGGGACGCGATCTTCATCAACGGCGGACAGCGCGGGCTTCAGGTCAGGCTGAATGGCGAGGACGCGGCGAAAGTGCTGGGCGCGGCACTCGCTGACGTTTCGGCGTGACCATGCACCCAAGCGTCTAGCCAAGACGGCCTGAAGGGAAGCCTGGCAACAAAATTGCAATCGTTTGCCACTGATCGATCGCGATCGCCGCAAACATGAAACACGCTTGACACAAACTGATTTAAGATATCGTATACCGTGTACCACGCGGGGTGATTGCGTGGAACAGGGAGCAATATCAATGATCTTTCACGGGTCCTCCGCAGCACGACTGCGGACGCTTTTGATGCTGAGCAGCTTCGGCATCAGTTCGGCGGCATTCGCACAAACAGCACCGAGCGACGCAGCAGACAACATCGACGGCAAGCCTGCCGCAGCACAGGCGAACGACATCGTCGTCACCGGTTCACGCATCCGCCGCGCCGCCGCCGACAGTCCTTCGCCCATCGCGGTGGTCGATGCGGAGCAGATCAAGGCCGCCGGCACGCAGAACATCGCCGATGTCGTCAACCAGCTGCCTGCGCTGGCAGTGACGCAGACCAACCAAACCAGCAACCTGGCCGGCAACGCGGGCATCAACGCGCTCGACTTGCGCGGAATGGGCACGCAGCGCACGCTCGTCCTGGTCGATGGCCGCCGTCAGGTTCCGGCGATTCCCGGCACGTCTGCAGTCGACCTCAGCAACATCCCCTCCAGCCTTGTCCAACGCGTGGAAATCATCACCGGCGGGGCATCGGCGCTTTACGGTGCGGACGCGGTGGCCGGCGTTGCCAACTTCATCTTGAAGAAGAACTTCTCCGGGATCGAGGCGAACACCCGCTACAGCGCATCGACGCGCGGCGACATGGACACTTACGGGTTCGACATGCTGGCCGGCGCCAATTTCGCGGACAATCGCGGCAATGTCACGGTCTACGGCTTCTTCGAGAACACCCCCGGCACCGTCAGCGGTTCGGACCGCCCGTGGACAGCGGACGGCTATCCGATCTACGCGCGCACCAGCAGCAGCACCCCCTATTACGTGCAGGACCACGTCCGCAACATCAACACCTCTGACTCAGCGCAGCTGGTGCTGGGCGGAAAGCTTTACGCGGTCGATCGCACCACCGGCGCGCTGCGCGATCCGATCCTTGGCCCCGGCGGTTTCGTCAATGCGGTGCCGACCAACCTCAACACCTCTACCGATCCGCTGGGCACCCTGCTGACCGACGGCGGCGAGTACAATGGCCGCTACGACGGCTGGTTCCTCTCGGTCCCGTCGGAGCGCATCAACACGCGCGCATCGGCTAGCTTTGAGGTGAGCGACGCGCTGAAGCTCTATGCCAACGCCACTTACGCGCACAATAAGTCGCAGGCGGGCTACCTTCAGATGACCGCCTTCGGCACCGACGTGGTTCCGGCCGACAGCCCCTACATCACCGACGCGATCCGCGCGGCCAGCGGCGGCACCGTGCCCGACGGCGGCGTCCAGTTCGCGCGGCGCTTCATGGAACTGCCGGCACCGCGCACCGATTACGACCGCACACTGTTCCAGGCGGTGGCCGGTGCGGACGGCGACTTCACGCTGTTCTCCAAGCCGTGGAACTATTCGACCTACTACTCATACGGCAAGACCACCCAGCGCGTGCGCGACGTCAATTCGACCGCTTACGATCGCTGGTATAACGGGCTCGACAGCACGACCGACGCCAACGGCAACGCCATCTGCCGCAGCACGCTGGACGATCCGGGCAACGGCTGCGTGCCGATCAATCCGCTCGTCACGCTGACGCCGCAGATGATCGACTACATCACCTATACCTCGCACTGGTCGAAATCGACGCTGACCCAGCAGGTGCTTTCGGGCTACGTCTCGGGCGGCCTGTTCGATCTGCCGGGCGGTGCGGTGCAGATGGTGCTGGGCGCGGAATACCGCAAGGAACGCAACGACATCGGGGCGATCCCCGAATACAATCCGGACAGCCCGCTCTACGATCCCACCATTGGCACCACCGCAAGCACGCTGGTCGGCAAGTATGCGGTCAAGGAAGTCTACGGCGAAGTCCACGTGCCGATCCTGAAGCATACGCCGTTCTTCGAAACGCTGTCGGTCGATGGCGCGCTGCGCCTTTCTGATTACAGTACTGCCGGTTCGACCACGACGTGGAAGGTCGGCGGCGAATGGGCGCCGATCCGCGACATCCGCTTCCGCGCCACATACGGCCAAGCCGTGCGCGCACCAAACATCGGTGAACTCTACACAGCCAACAGCATCTCGGGCCTGTGGATCACAGACCCCTGCAATACCTACAACCTGGCCAACCGCGCCACACGCACGCAGTATACTGCGGCCAATTGCGCGGCGATCCACCCGGCCGATACCGCCAGCTACTGGCTCTATCGCGACATCATTTCGAGCGGCAACCTCGACCTGAAGCCGGAAACCGCCAAGACGCTGACCCTGGGCGCCGTGTTCCAGCCGCGCTTCGTACCCGGCTTCTCGTTCACGGTGGACTACTACAACATCGATCTGCGCAACGCGATCGACGCTTTCGGCGCGCAGACCCTGATCGAGAAGTGTGTTGACCAGCCCACGCTGGACAACATCTTCTGCCCGCTGATCCAGCGCGACGCCAACGGCAACCTGGAATCGGTGAAGACTCAGAAGCTGAACCTTGCGCAGTATCTGACCCGCGGCATCGACTTCGGCCTTGCCTATTCGTTCCCGCTGGAACGGATCGGCCTTGGCGCCAATGCGGGGCGGATCTCGATCGACGCGAACTACACGCGCCTGCTCAATCGCCGCTACACGCTGGATCCCAGCGATCCGAACTCGATCACCGAATATGCCGGCGTGTTCGGTTCGCCCAAGTGGAAGGGCGTGGTGCGCACGAACTATTCGCGCGAAGGGTTCAACTTCACCTGGACGCTGCGCCAGTTCTCGCCGATGCGGTCCGGCACCACGATCACGCCTGACAAGTACAGCAAGATCTGGACGCCGACCGTCTTCTATAACGACTTCTCGGCCTCCGTTCCGTTGACAGGCTTCCTTGAACTGTCGGGCGGCCTCAACAACGCCTTCGACCGTCAGCCGCCGCGCATTCCGGGCGCAGAGGCGGGCGGCGCGAACTTCGAACTGAGTTCCCAGTCGGGCGTCTACGACGTGATCGGGCGGACGTTCTTCCTCAGCCTGCGCTTCCACCGCTGATCCGCACGGAAGCATCGATTGAAGTCCGGGTCCGTGCTTGCACGGGTCCGGACTTTTCCTTTTCCCGTCATCGTTTTCAGGAGCCTTCGCGCGTGACTGCCAAGCCTTCGCTGCGCCTTGCACTGGCGCTTTCCATCTGGGCCTTGTCCGCTGCCGCCAGTCCGCCAGAAACGGGCCCAGAAACGAGCGGCGCAGCAGTCGAGGCTGTGCCGCCCGCGCTGGGGCTCGATCCCTTCTATCGCAAGTTCATCGATGCGGACGGGATCCCCGTCGTCTCTTCCGGGAAAGTGCCCGATCGCGCGCTGCTGATCGCGCGGGACATCGTTCTTGCCGAAACCAGCAAGCGCCCGGACATCCGAAGCGAGCTTGTCCGCGCCGGCGCCCGCGTCGGCGTGATGGCGATCGACGAAGGCACGATGGACCTGCCGGAACAGCGGGACTGGAAGAAGCCAGCCCCGGACGATGAGCGGCTCACCCCCTGCGAGCGCAAGAACTACGCCCAGATCGCTGCCATGACCGATGCGGAATACTGGAACAGCCGCGCGCGCGGCATGGGCGGGCTCTATACGACCGGCGCGGCGGAAAACCTCCTTGCCGTTCCGGGCACGCGCTATTTCGGCGAGAATATCCTGGTGCACGAATTCTCGCACAACATCCTCTCTGCCGTCGAACGGGTCGATCCTGCGCTCTACGCGCGGGTGGCGGCGGCCTATCGCCACGCGCTGGATCATGGCCTTTGGAAGAACGACTATGCCTCGGTCACCGTGCAGGAATACTGGGCGGAGGGCACCCAATTCTGGTTCAATTCCAACAAGGCCTTCCGGACCGAAGGCAAAGTGATCGTCTCGTCGTCAGACCTGAAAAAGTATGATCCGCAGCTCTACGCAGTGCTGGGCGAAGTCTACTCATCCAGCCACCGGATCGCGGCGGACGCGTTCTACAAGCACCCTGCCCGTCTGGCCGAACCGCCGCCATCGCCGCCATCGCCGCGCAAGAACGCCTGCTGAACGGGCTGTCTCCTCACCCGGATCGCCTCCGGGATGACAGGCCCGCAGCCGGGCAGCATGCCGATTGACACACTGATCCACCTTGCTAACAATACGACGAACATGGTGGATTGGGAGATTCCCCTGTGGGCGAATTAAGCGGATCGGGCGTGCTCGGCGGCAAAGTCGCGATCGTGACCGGCGGTGGACAAGGCATTGGGGAAGCCATTGCACGGGCCTATGCGCGCGAAGGTGCCAGAGTGCTGGTGACCGGCCGCACGCCGGGCAAGATCGAACAGGTCGTCGCGAAAATCACCGAAAGTGGCGGCACCGCGCTGGCTCTCGATGCGATTGCCGGCGATGCCGAACAATCCAGGGCGACGGTCGAACAGGTTATCGCCACATGGGGCCGCATCGACATTCTGGTGAACAACGCGCATTCGTTCACCGACCATCTGCCGCTCTCTGATCCGCAGATGGAGGAGAACTGCAAGATAGACTTCCAGTCGGCATTCTTCGGTTCGCTCCAGCTTATGCAGCAGTGCCACCCGCACATGGCGGCGCAGGGCGGCGGTTCGATCATCAATATGGGATCAAGCTACGGCATTCGCTGCGAACCGGGCTTTCTGGCCTATGCCGCCAGCAAGGAGGCGATCCGCGCGCTGACAAAGACCGCTGCGCGCGAATGGGGCAAAGACGGGATCCGCGTGAACACCATCCTGCCCTCCGCACTTTCGCCCAAGGCCGTGTGGTATCTTGAGCAAAGCGGCACTTACGATCTGGAACTTGCCAAAGTGGCAATGGGCCGTTTCGGCGCCCCCGAAGATATCGCGCCCACCGCAATCTTCCTGGCGAGCGACGCATCGAATTTCGTCACCGGCCAAACCATCGGTGTCGAAGGCGGGGCCACGATGCTCTGAACGGTAGGGAGGAGAGGCGAAATGACGGATCGCAAAGCGGCGCTGGTAACAGGCGGTGGATCGGGCATGGGTAAGGCTACCAGTATGCGACTTGCCCGCGAAGGCCGCGCCGTGGCGGTGCTGGATATCGACACTGCCAGTGCCCAAAGCGTTGCAGACCAGATCATGGCGGCTGGCGGCACGGCGCTGGCCGTGACAGCCGACGTTTCCAGCCGCGATCAGGTCCAGGCGGCGCTGCTGCGCGTGCGGGCGGAACTCGGCCCCGTGACGATCCTGGTCAACAATGCGGCAATCGAAAACTTCTGCCCGCTGGGCGCATTGGATGATGAAAGCTGGGACCGGCTGATGGCGGTCAACCTCAAGGGTTGCTTCATCGTGACGCAGGAAGTGCTGCCGGACATGGAAGCGGCCGGCTGGGGGCGCATCGTCAACATATCCTCATTCGGCGCCCAAACCGGCGCGCCGGATATGGCGCTCTACACCGCCAGCAAGGGCGGCGTGATCGCGATGACGCGCTCGCTCGCCATCGAGTTGGGGCGCAAGGGCATCACGGTCAATTCAGTGTCGCCTGGCTTCATCGACACGCCCATGGCCCGGCGCGCGATCGACGCGAACCTGTTCCCGGTTCCCTTCGAGCAGATCGTCGCAAGCTATCCCATTCCCCGCCTTGGCCTGCCGGAAGAGATCGCCGCCGCCTGCTGCTTCTTCGCTGGCGAGGATGCCGGTTATGTCACTGGGCAAGTCCTGGGCGTCAATGGCGGCGCCGCGGTCTGATCGCCTTCACCCCTTCCCAAGTGCAGGAGCCGACGCATGGCCATCGCCGACGTTACCGAACGATCGCTTGCCCAACTCCTCTCTCTAGAGGGGCGCAGCGCGGTAGTGACAGGCGGCGCGCAAGGGCTGGGCAAAGCCATGGCGCGCCGACTGGCGGAGGCCGGCGCGAGCGTCCTTATCGGCGATCTTAAGGAGGCCGAGGCGCAGGCCGCTGCGGCCGAGATCGCGGCGCGTTTCGGCACCAAAGTGATCGCCGCCCGGCTCGACGTGACCGACAGCCAATCGATCCACGAAGCGGCCGCCTTGGCCGAACGCGAGCTGGGCCGTCTGGACATCTGGGTGAACAATGCCGGGCTCTATCCCAACGTCCTGCTGGACGAGATGACCGATGACCTGTGGGACCAGACCATGGCGGTCAACCTGCGCGGCGTCTTCGCCAGCTGCCGGGAAGCGGCGCGCCGGATGATCGCGGCCGCCAATGGCGGTGTGCTGATCAACATCGTATCGACCGCCGGCTTCAAGGGCGTCGCCCCTGGAATGGCAGCCTATGTCGCATCCAAGCACGGAGTGCGCGGGCTGAACCGGCAACTCGCTATAGAACTTGCACCGCACGGCATCCGCGCGCTCGGCGTCGCGCCCACTTTTTGCGAAACCGAAGGCAACATGGCCGCACTCGCTACGCTTCCCGAGCGTGTGCGCAGCGAAATCGCCGCCACCCTAACCTCCGCACTCGGCCGCGTAGGCGTGCCGGACGACATCGCGCGTGTGGTGCTGTTCTGCGCCTCCGACCTGTCGCTGTTCATGTCCGGCAGCACCCTGCTCGTGGATGCCGGCGAAACGGCGTAGCGGGGCCCGTCAGGCGAAATCGACCACGATGTAGAGATCGGAAAGGCTGCGGAACGAGTACGTCGGCTCGAAGTTGAAGCGGCGTTCACCGGCGGGACCATGATGCTCTCGCGAAAGACGCAGATCGGCGGTGCGGGCCAACAGCCGCTCAATTGCGATGCGCGCTTCCATCCGGCCCAGTGGCGCCCCCAAACAGCCGTGCGGCCCGCGACTGAAACCCAGATGGTCCCGCACATGTGCGCGATCGAGATCGAACCGGCCGGGATCGTCGAACTTGCGCGGATCGCCGCTGGCCGCCGTCAGTGAGACGGCAACGATCGTTCCCGCCGGCACAGCAATTTCGCCTATCGCTGTATCCTCCAGCGCCAGGCGATAGGACACTTTCACCGGCGCATCGAAGCGCAGACATTCCTCGATGAAATCCTTGATCCGTTCCGGCTGTCCACGCAGCCGGACCTGGAGTTCGCGATCCTCGGCCAGCAGGAGGACCGCCATCGCGATCAACCGTGAAGTGGTGTCCTGCCCCGCGCCGAACAGGAAGCGGGCCAGTCCGGAAAGCACATCGAAATCGGGCTCGGAACCGTCCTTCAGACGGGCGCGCACCAGATCCGACATCAGATCGCCCCGGTCGTGCGCCTGGCGATCCCGCAGATAGCCATCGAACAGCGGTTTCATCGGCGCGAGCGGATCAGGGCCGACCTTCCCCACATCCCCCTTCAACTGACTGGGCGGCGCACCGATCTGTTCCAGTAGGATAGCGCGATCGTCCATCGGAATGCCCATGAGATCGGAAATGGCGTAGACTGTCGTCGCGTGTGCGAATTCGGACACGACCTCGATTGTGCGACCTGCAGCAAACCCGTCGATCAAACGGTCGACCAGCTCATAAAGGTACGCCTCGTTCTGCTTCAGGCGCTTGAAGGTCAGCAATCCACCCAACAGCGCGCGATACTCCGCGTGCTTTGCGCCATCGAAAGTGACGAGATGGTCGGCCCACGGCAGTTCCGCGCGATGCGCATCCAATTGCGCGCGAATGTCGCTTCCCTGCGGCTGGAAAGGCAGCCCCGGAATCGGCCCGACGATCGAACTGGCGTTTGAGAATACCCCTTTCCGATCGGTAAGCACCGCCAGCGCCTCTTCATAACCGGTCACCATCAGCGTCCCGTGGAATCGCTCCCAGGCGACCGGGGACTGCGCGCGTTTGAAATCGAAGTAGGCTTTCGGGTCCTGAATGACCCGCGCGTCCTGATAGAAGTTGGGTTCCGCTTCGGTCATCGCGTCCCTTCCCATTTGATGTTCGTCATATTGTTAGCATGATGAAACACCCTGCACAAACCTTCCCCTAATTGAGTCCGGTGAACACAGCGACATCGCCGACGCGACGCTTCACTATGACCGGGGCCACATCGTTGACCCGTGCTGGAGCGGTCGCTATCAAACTGACGAACATGCCCGATGGGCACTCTATGGGAGTCGGCGGATGCCCGAAGCCAATCTCGAAGATCGCGTGCTTATCCGCGACGTCTATGGCCGCTATGCCATGGCCGTCATCAGGCAGGACGGGCCTGAATGGCTGGAATGCTGGTCGAGCGACGCAACGTGGAAGACCCCGCATTTCGAAGTTCACGGCCGCCCGGCACTGGCGCAGACTTGGGACGCCACCTGGACCGATTTCGCGAGCGTTTCGGTTTTCAATGAGGTGGGAC
>FTCV01000948.1_pt1 | contig 33294 bp, 19 predicted proteins | sample 1639691 | NCBI WGS metagenome assembly FTCV01 (sample SAMEA3914864, study PRJEB12502) | metagenome | biome: forest; material: soil | place: USA | collected 2012-03-12 | depth 0.3 m
AAAAATTCCGCTTCGCCGCAATAAAGCAGATTCTCCCCCCCCCCCGCCTCGATGTGTCGAATAAGGCGCTCATTTTGCGCGCGATCCACGCGGCGCGCGGCATCGCGAGCCAGCGGCGGAACCGCGATAACAGACTGAGCGAGGCGATCGGAGGCAATAGGGCGAGTATCCATGGCAGAGAGAAGAGGAAGAGCGTATGTCGGCCAGAGACACCCTGGCAATGCCAGGGATCTTGGGTAGAAACTTTACCATCCCCGCCCCCTTCAGCGGAGACTCGTCCCGCAAAAACGCAGAACCGAGGCGATCCGCCTCCCATCCTTCCCCCCTTCTGCGTCTCAGCGCCTCTGCGGGAGCCTTTTCTCCCAAATCCCGCAGGGCCGCGGAGATTTGCGTCCCATTCTTCCCATTCTTCCCATTCTTCCCATTCCCCTCCCCCCTTAAAAAATATCCGGCTCCGGAGTGACTCCCCCATCCCGGTGCAAAAACCGGAAATCACACCCCTCATTCGCCTGCGTGATCTCATCGAGAAAGAGCCGCCCATACCCCCGGCTAAACCTCTCCGGTCGGGGCTGCCACTCCGCGCGCCGCCACGCCAGCTCCTCGTCCGGGACATCGAGATGCAACCTGCGCGCCTCCACATCCAGCTCGATCATATCGTCATCCCGCACCAGCGCCAGCGGGCCGCCCACCGCCGATTCCGGCGCCACATGCAGCACACACGTGCCGTAGCTCGTCCCGCTCATCCGTGCATCGGAAATCCGCACCATGTCCCGAATCCCCGCGCGCAACAGCTTTTTCGGGATTGGCAGCATCCCCCACTCCGGCATGCCCGGCGCGCCCTGCGGCCCCGCGTTTTGCAGCACGATCACGGTATCCGGCGTTACCGCCAGATCCTCGTCATCGATCCGCGCCTTGAGATCCGGATAATCGCGAAAAACCAGCGCCGGCCCCCGATGCCGCAACAACCCCGGCTCCGCCGCCGTGGGTTTGATCACCGCGCCATCCGGCGCAAGATTCCCGCGCAACACGAAAGTCCCGCCCTCGGCAGCCACCGGGTCCGTGCGCGGCCGGATTACATGCTCATTAAAAACCGGCGCCCCTGCAATCTCCTCCCCGAGACTCCGCCCCGTCACCGTCAGCGCTTCCGTCCGGAGCAAATCACGCATTTGCTCCAGCAGCCCGCGCAACCCGCCCGCATCATAAAAATCCGGCATGAGATATTTCCCCGCCGGCCGCAGATTCGCCAGCACCGGCGTGCTCTGTGAAAGCCGATCAAAATCCTCGAGCGTGATCTTCACGCCCGCCCGCCCCGCCATCGCAATCACGTGCACGATGGCATTCGTCGACCCGCTCAGAGCGAGATCCGTCACGATGGCATTTTCAAACGACTCCCGGGTCAAAAACCGCGAAGGCTTCCAATCCGTCCACACCATTTCCACCACCCGCCGCCCGCACGCCGCCGCCATGCGCGAATGCTCCGCATACACTGCCGGAATCGAAGCCGCCCCCGGCAGCGTCATCCCCAGCGCCTCCGCGATGCAAGCCATCGTCGCCGCCGTCCCCATCGTCATGCAAACGCCCGGCGAACGCGCAATCCCATCTTCCAGTTCCTGCCAGGCATCGCAGCCCAGCCGGCCCGCCCGGCGTTCATCCCAATATTTCCAGACATCACTGCCGCTCCCCAGCGTCTCTCCTCGCCAATTCCCCTTCATCATCGCCCCTGCCGGCAAAAAGACACACGGCAAATCCGCCGTAAAAGCCCCCATCAACAGCGCCGGCACCGTCTTGTCGCAGCCCCCCATCAGCACCGCGCCATCCAGCGGATAACACCGCAGCATCTCCTCCACCTCCATCGCCACCATGTTTCGGTAAAACATGCTCGTCGGCTTCATGAACATCTCACTCAGCGTCGTCACCGGCACTTCCACGGGAAATCCACCCGCCTGCCATACCCCGCGCTTCACATCCTCCGCCCGCTCCCGGAAATGCGTGTGGCAGGTATTCAGATCGCTCCACGTATTCAGAATGCCGATCACCGGCTTCCCGGTAAACTCCTCACTCGCATACCCCATCTGCTTCGCCCGCGAGCGATGTCCAAAAGAACGCAGATCATCAGGCCCAAACCAGCGATAGGAACGAAGCTGCTCGGGAGTTTTGCGGGAAGAAGATTCATCCATGGGAAAGCAAATGACGATGATCAAAGATCCGCAAATGGGGAAGTCTCCACTGTATCGGCGACCTCCAAAAATTAGCGCCCGCGACTGAAGCATTCCTCCCATTCCTCCCATCCCCTCCCGCGAATTCCTCATTCCCCATCTCCCATCCCTTCTGCATCATCCGCCCTTCCTCCCTCCATGACCTCCCTTCTCCTCGTGCTCCTCGGAACCGGCCTGGTCATCGGAGTCATCCTCGGCCTGCGACTCCACGCCTTCCTCGCCCTCATCGGCGCCGCCCTCATCGTCGTCACCGCCACCCCCGAAACCCTGCGCCTGCGCAGCACCGCGCGTCCCCAAGCCGCCGAAGTCACCGCCTTCGACGATGCCACCTCCACTGTGCAATTCTCGGCCGGAACCGCTAAAACCCTCAAATCCCCCGGCGCCTATCACATCATCGCAAAGCACGCCGGCAGCGCCGATGCGACAACTGTCGCCCGCCTCGATCACCCGCCCGATTCCCCCCAAAGCTGGCATTCCGACCACCCCCTCTCCTCCGGCGACCTCCTCGTCGCCGAAGCCGATTGGCCAAAGATCGTTACCACCACCCGCCTCAACCCCGGCGAAGTCGTCGCCCAGGGCTTCGGCAACACCACCGCCAGCATTGGCCTCATCATCGCGCTCGCCTCCGTCATCGGCGCCTGCCTTATGGAATCCGGCGGCGCCGAGCGCATCGTCCAGGCCATGCGCCGCCTGCTCGGCGAGAAACACACCGCCCTCGCCTTCGTCCCCAGCGGGTTTTTGTTATGCATCCCCGCCTTCTTCGAGACCGTCTTCTATCTGCTCATCCCACTCGGCAAAGCCCTTCGAAAAAAAACCGGCCGCGACTACCTCCTCTACATCCTGGCCATCATCGCCGGCGCCACCATGGCGCAATCCCTCGTCCCACCCACCCCCGGTCCCCTCTTCGTCGCCGACGCTTTCCACATTAAGATCGGCACGATGATGCTCGCCGGCGCCATCGTTGGGCTCCTCGCCGCGGCCGCCGGCTATACCTTCGCCCTCTGGGCCAACCGCCGCTGGGACATCCCCTTGCGCGACACCCCCACCACCCCATCCGAAACTCCCGCCACGACCAGCCGCCCCCTCCCCTCGCTCCTCTGGTCCCTCGTGCCCATCGTCCTACCAATCAGCCTCATCGTCTGGCAAAGCTTCCTTGATGAACCCGGGGCCGCATCCACCCCCGTCCGCCGCCTCGCCGCGCTCCTGGGCAACAAAAACATCGCCCTCGCCCTCGGCGCCCTTTCTGGTCTCCTTCTCCTCGCCCAACGCCTCGGCTGGAACTGGCGCGCCCTCGGCAAACCGCTGAATCACGCCCTCGAAGGCGCCGGTCTCATCCTCCTCATCACCCCCGCCGGCGGCGCCTTCGGCTACGCCCTCCGCGCCACCGACATTGGCGGCCTCATCTCCGATTCCTTCACCGGCAGCCGCGCCTGGCTCCTCCCCGCCGCCTTTTGCATCACCATGTTCATGCGCCTCGCCCAGGGCTCCGCCACCGTCGCCATGATCACCGGCGCCGGCATCATCGCCCCCGTCGCCGCCGGCCTGCCCCTCCCCTATCATCCTATCTATCTAGCCTTGGCCATCGGCTGCGGCTCCAAACCCGTCTCCTGGATGAACGACAGCGGCTTCTGGATCATCTCCCGCATGACCGGCATGACTGAAGCGGAAACCCTCCGCACCATGTCCGTCATGATGGGCGTCATGGGTTTCGCCGGCTTCGGAGTCACCATGCTCGGAGCCTGGCTACTCCCGTTTGTTTGATTAGAACTAGGCATTTTAAGCGCACGCAACTCCTCTAATAACGACAGACTAGTCCCGGAGGGACGCTGGAATTTAGCCGGTGGCGTAAGCCACCGGATTTTCGTTAACATACGGCGCGCCCCGGCAGGGGCGCCGGAACCAATTGCCACAAGCAAATTCCACCCAATCTCGACAGCCCTCGCAACCAAGCCCTATCTAATGCTCATATCGGCGAATTCTATTGATTGATCTACATTCACGCAACCCTCAACGACCCTGCCGCTCAACCGTGAAAAGACGCGGCGCCAAAGTAGGCGAGGTTTGCAACCTCGCGCGGTGCGCCGGAGACATGGCGGGGCGGGCTCCGCGTCCGCAAACACCCGTATACATTGCTCGTACGCTGAGCCTCTCTGAAAGTCTGTTCCCCGGCGCTGATCGTCCCCTCGGAAGGTCTGCGGGTGAGCTTCGTGTCTTCGTGTGAGATTTCCACTCTATGGCCCCTCGCAGAACGTGTCCTCCCAACTCGAAATTGGTTCACATCAAGAAGACAAATAGCTCACACGAAGACACGAAGCCTCCCCGCAGACTCTCCAGAGAATAGCGATAACTGTGCGCCGTATACTCTGGCGCACTCGGCGACCTTCAACTGCCTGCCCACGTACATCCTGAAGAAATGCCAGCTGTTAGCCGGTAGGTCGAGCGAGCACCGCGAGTGAAGCCACCGGTAGACTCGAATCGCCTCCGCGCCTCTGCGGGAGCCCTGCCCTCTTTTCCAACGCCTTACGCATCACCGCCCAATGTTACCCTATATTCTCTGGAGCTTTCAATTTCCCATGTAATTATCTTCTCGTGATCAACGAAAAAGAAATCATCACAGAAGCGCCCGAAACAGCGCCTAGCACGTGTTTTCCTGAGCAGGGTCCACCGGAATCAAACGCTGTCAAACACCGCTCGCTCCACCGCCGCTCAAACGGCCGTGACGGCGCCCCGGCGCCAAACAGCCCCAAAATCCCGGTCGCCTCGTTTCACCACGAGACCCAGCTCTTTGCCGCAGTTCGGGAACTGCCGTCGTGTTCGTTGCGCAACCGGAAACGGCTGTCGCAACAAACCCTTCAAAGAGCCGGGAGACCCTGCCCTACATTCGATCACAGGGAACTCGTCTTGCTTGCTTCCAGCAGTGGGTCCCCAGAGATGTTACCTGGCCCTCAACAAGCCGGCCTCTGGGTCCACCCGCGGGCCCTGAAGCGCTGTTGGCGTACGATTTCTCCTGGTCTCGAGTTCGTGTCGAGACTGGGGAAATCCGCAGTCGACAGCTGCGACCGGTCGTATCCTCGGACCGGCGCATTGCGTAGAGATCCTTGTAGTGAGATCAGTCCGTGATGACGCAAATTCCAGATAGGAGCTGCTCGCAGCATCCTTCAGGGAGAGGCGGTTTTCCACCGCTTGGCACTGGACGTGCGTAACACCACGCTCAGCCCTGCAACCGGCGCTCCGTCGCCGGAAAAGCCGCATCGTCACGGCAGCCTGTAAAGTTCTGAGGGGACTTGGTTTTTCCACCGCTTTGAAGCGATGGAAATACTGAACCCGTGAGAAGTCCGAGCGCAAGGCAAACTCGCTGAATGACTTCTGGCTGCAAGCCAGACGCCATCAAGCACACCTGCCCCTGCGTCGAGACTCCTCTTCAAGAGAAGCGATCTCGAGACGCCGCATGTTTCACCATCAGTAACCCACGTTCGCGGCGTTCTTTGGCTCCCCTGGCTGTTGCATGGAGCGTGCTGGCAAGCTCGTTTTGAAAGTGAGTTTACCAACACGCTTCCAGGGTGTGATGTTGAACTCGCTTTTGGCGAGACTGCGAGGGATTTTGCCGTTGGGCAAGGCGCGAAGAGCATTGATATTTGAATTAATCTCAGTGCGATGAGCAACGCTGCCCAACGGCAAAAGACCCGCAGAATCGCCGAAATGGAGTTTACCATTACACCCTGCTAGCGACCAGGCGGGAGAGAGCCGGCCTCATCCACATACACACACTCCCGCCCGACCCCTTGGGCCCTGGTTCATCCAGGTATAGTTCTTTGACATCTTAACAAAAGGCTGCCGCCGTCAACGCGCCTGGGATAACATCCCCAAAATCGCGTGCAACCGGCGCGCCCCAGACATTTGCCAGCGCACGAAACAGCTTATTAATGCGCAAAGGCGGACAAGTCCGCGTACAATGCCGCGAGGTTTTGGAGTGCGGTGGTCCTGCACCGCTTTTGGAAGGGGCAAGTTGATACAGGTGCAAATCGACCGAATTCTACGCAGTCGGACTGGTCTTCGCCGACCCGGTTGGTTGTTGATCTCGGAAACTTCGAGATGGCCTTTGAGTCGTAGCGCCTTCCGCAGAGGCTGGTTAAACCGTCGCACACAGAGATTGCGGTGCGCCATACCTGCAAGGCGACGAGACCGATGCTTGCTGTAAAAAACGTTTAGCGGGCATCGATCTCAACTTGCCCATTCCGAAAGCGGTGCAGGACCACCGCAGTCCAAAACCTCGCGGCATTAGACTCTGATTTATTGAACTGAGAGCGCTGGCAGCATAGCTGCTGCTTCCGTTACGCGACAATCCCCCCAGACCCCGCAGCCTTTCGGCTGCGGGGCCCCACAAACACCGCCATCAATCCGCCCATCAGGGCTGCAATTGCAATTGGATCGACGCAATATCCAACAGATAACTGCTGCTGCTCGCATTCTTCCCCGTCACCGTGAATCTGAAGATCTTGCTATTCGTGGTTCCCGGATTCCAGCTCCCCAAGTTAAGCGACGTAAACACCGTCCCGCTGTTGTATTCGTCCATCACCGACCCGATGTTCGCCCAGCTCGACTGATCTGCCCGGCTCGCCGCTAACTGGAACTGTCCGCGAGCGCTCGTCTCCTTCGTCCCGACGCTGACGTTATAAACTCCCGCCGGAATATTTGGCAGCAAGTACGTGATCTGATTCCCCACCGCCGTGGCGCGCAGGATGTTCGCGTTGCCACTGGGATTCAGGTACCCGGAATTCGTGTCGACATCCACCGCATTGGTGGCCGCCGTCACAAGCAATGACGAGGCGTCAAACTGATAGGTCCCCTCGGTCGATCCGCGGATGCTTTCCACGAAATTGGCCATCGGCAATCCCGCCAGATCGCCCGTGTAAATGCGGAAGTCGCTGATCCAGCCATTGAAGGACCGCGAGTGATCCGTGGCGCGGTTGCCAATGGCCAACGACGCTACGCCGCCGGACGAGGCAAGATTGATCGCCTGGGCAGGCAGCGCCGCGGAAGCAATCATGGATGCGGGTTGCGTGTCCGTGCCGTACCAGATCGACACTGTCGTGCCATCATACGCTTCCGCTACGAACATCCATTGATTGGTCGGGAAGGAAAATGGCAGCGGTTCGGTCGCCATTCCCCATTGCCCGAATTGGAACCACAGTTGATTGGCGCTCTCCTCCTCCATCTGGAACGAGTGCGAAACCTCGTCGGCGCCCGCGCTGCCGGCATTCAGGATGAACAGCCGCGGGTGAATCCCAGTCGTGCTGCTATATTGGTACGGCTGCTTCATCCAAAAGGAAATGACGCAGGTGGAAACATTCCCATCGCCCTCCGGTCCCAGAGTCGCCAGCGCAGAGCTGCCCAGCGCCTGAAGGATCGGGCCTGGACCGGCGTTATTGCCCGGCTGCGAAGTGCCCTGGCTGGATTGCGTCGCGCTTGTCAGGTCGAGAGCCCGGGCGCTGGCGTTGACATTTGTCACGCCCGTGCCGGCGGCGCCGTGCAGATCGGCCGCCGTGCCGTTTGCGCCGAGCATGTTCATCGTGAGACTGAGCCCGCCGCCGCTCGTATCGGAAGCGGTCGATGTGCTGCCGGTCGGATCTGTGAGGGGCAGGCGCAGTTGCAGCGTCGGCAGCACGAAATTGACCGGCGTGGCGGTGGAGATGCTGACGTTGTCGACCGTCGCCACGGTCGGTCCGGTGCTATTCGCGCACACCGCCAGCCCGACATAGTAGGTCGAAGCCATGGCAAAAGTCTGCGTCGAGCCGATTTGCGTCCAGGAGCTGCCGTTGGCGCTTTCGTAAGCCGAGAAGCTGTTGCCCGTGCGGGTGATTCGCACCCAGTTATTTGGCGAAGCGTTCAAGGGGCTGACGGTCGCGGTTGTACTGGAGGCTCCAATGGTCGGTCGATAGGTGAACTGGAACTTGTTCAACGACGGTTGCGTATAGACACACGCGCTGGCCGCAGTACTCGCGAGACTGTCGCGAACCATGACGCCCACATCTGTATTGCTGCCGGCCGCCTGTGAAGCGACGCGCGCGGTCAGCGTGCAATCACCGGTGACCGGGTAGTAAACATAGTGGAAAGTGTCGTTCGAGCCGCCGATTCTCTTGCCGGTTCCAGTCAATGTCCACACGCTGCCGGAATAGCTGGTCGAGCCCGGCTGGGTCAGGCCGACATCCGCGGCCAGCCACGGCGACGGAAGGGTCGCGACGCTGACCTGCGCGGAGGACGTCTGTCCGTTGGCATTGACCGCCGAAACCACGTAATAGTAGGTCGTCCCAGCGACCAGATTCGTATCTGTAAACGAACAGGAGCCGAGCGTGGCCGCCTGTTGCGCGAAACTACCGTCGTACTCCACCGCCGTGTTATAGGGCCCGCCGCTCGCCGTCGCGCGCTGCACCGTATAGCTCGTCGCGCCCCAGATATCCGACCACAGAAGGTTAACGGAAGCAGGCCCCGTTGCGTTCGCCGTCACCAGCGGCGCCGCCGGAGGTCCAGCCGGCTGCGCCGAGATCTGCGAGGAGTTAGCGCTGGAGCCGCCGGCATTCACCGCCGTGACCACATAGTAATAGGTGACGAAATTCTGCGCCGTAGCATCGGTGTAGCTGGCGCCGCTCGCCGTGCCCACAGACAAATACGCCCCCGTGGAGCTGGTCGACCGCAGCACATTGTAGCTCGTGGCTCCGGTGGAGGCATTCCAATGCAGAGCCACCTGTTTGTTGCCCGGTGTCGCGGCGAGACCGGTGGGCGCCGCCGGAGCGATCGTCCCAGCCTTGACGCTGACCTGTGCGGAATTGGCGCTCACGCCGCCCAGCGTATTCTCACTAACCACATAGTAGTAAGTCGTTCCATTTGTGACGCTCGTATCCGTATAGCTGGCGCCCGCCGGCGTCCCGATCGTCGTATACGGCCCTCCGCTGCTCGTCGCCCGGCCGACATTATAAGTGGTGGCCCCGATATTCGCCGCCCAACTGAGGCTGACCGATCCACTCGCGCCGAGTCCCTTGAGAGCCACGACCGTCGTCGGGGTGGGAGCAAAACTCACCAGTTGGGTTCCATACCCGCTGGAGGTGTAGCGCGTGCCCGCCGCCCAGAAGCTGTTCATCGGTGAGCCGTCTGCTGCGACGTCTGCGCAGACGCCGCTATAGTCGCTCGTCGGCCCGGAGGTATAAGGCCCGCTCACGACTGCCGCCGGCGTTTGCAAGGTATTGGCCGGATCGCTCGAGGCACGCCCCGTGACGTAGATCGTGAGACTGCTGTTCGTCGTATTATTGAGCAAATAGGTGAGCCCAAAACTGCCGTCCTTGGAAATGGCGCAGCTGGGATCCTTGAAGGTGCAGCCGGTGGGCGGCGTGAGAATGCCGTTTTGCACCACCACCGGCGTGCTGCCGCCCACATTGATGATCGCCCATTGCAGCCCGTTGGTCCCGCCGTTCAAAAGGGACGTTTCCGCCAGGAGGTGATTCCGCACGATGACCTGGCCGGATTCGTTGCCCGTCCCCCCGGAGAGCGCGACAGTATAAGAGGTGACCACCGGATTCGTGAGCACATTGGTGATCTTGTACAGGGTGCCGGCCGCGGGCTGGCTGCCCGCAAACATCCACTCCGGGTCGCCCGGCGCCGAATCCGGCTCCAAGGCAATGCCGTCTCCGCCGCCAAAACATTCGCCATAGACAAAATTGGCGCTGTTTTGATTCAGCATGGAATTCTTGGCGATAATCGCCACCCCGCCTCCTGCCCCGCCCCAGATGAAATAGGCATCCGCATTGTACCCCATCGGCGCTCCGTCCGGAAGCCAGCCCCACACGGAAAAGGCCGGACACGCCGTCCAGCCGGCCGTGGGGTCATTGTTATTCGAAATGCCGATGATGGCCCCGTCGCCGCAGATGTTCGATGCGACCCAGCGCTGCGCGAGCTCATCGTAAAAGATATGTCCATTGCCGCCGCCGCCAGCCCCGTAGAGCTGGTTCTGGGGGATCGTCGCGACAAAGCCCCCGCTCTTCGTGTAGACCGAGATGCCGCTGCTCTCCACCCACTCACAAACGTAATTCGGACCGGCTGCCGGATGCTCCATGAGCGCTCCGCTCCCCCCATTGAAGCTCGCCCCGATCGAGATTTTGCCTTGGGCGTACGTCACTCGCGGAAAAGCGCCGGCCAGAAGTATTAGCGCCGCGGATAGCGAAAGGAGCCGTAAGACGCCATGCGGCGTCGCCAAATGCCGACCTGGCAAGGGCGGTGAATTGAACGAATGAGGTCTAATAAAACACGATAAATGCATGAGCTTGGAGGGGTTTGTTTTTGAGGAGGAAACCAACGTTCGGCAGGCTACCCAACCGCCTCCAATTCGACAGCCCCTCAATATTGAGGGTTCGCCCCTCAGCGCCCCCAGAACCCCCAGCGCTCTGTCTTCCCATACCTCCCATTCTTCCTATTCTTCCTATTCTTCCTATTTCCCCCCGCTACTTCGCCCGATACTTCACCATGATCTCCGTGCGCGAGTGCACCTGCAGCTTCGTGTAGATGTGCCGCATGTGCCAGCGCAGGCTGCTCACCGAGATCCCCAGCCGATCGGAGATCACCTTCACCGAGAGCCCGTACACCACCAGATCGAGGATCTCGCGCTCCCGGGGCGACAGCTTTTCCACGTCGGACATTGCCGATTCCTTCTCTCGGAAAAACGAAAGCACCTTGCGCGTAATGTCGCTGCTCATGGGGGCCTGCCCGTCCAATACATCCCGAATCGCCCTCGCCACCTGCTCCGGCTTCGAGCGCTTGAGCAAATAGCCGGAAGCTCCCGCGCGCAGCGCGCGAAAGATCCGGTCCGGATCGCCATAGACGGTCACCATGATTACCTGCACTCCCGGCATCAATTCCTTGAGGTGCGCCACACAATCGATGCCGCTCATGTTTGGAAGCTGGATATCCATGAGCACGACATCCGGCTTCTGCTGCGGCAGAGCCTCCAGCGCCTCCTCCGCCGTCATCCAGGCTCCCACGAATTCGAAGTCTGCTTCGGCCGCCACGATCGCCTCCAGGCTTTCGCGAATCGTCCGGTCATCCTCCACGATGGCGACGCGAATCACTTCCCGCCTCCTTCCAGCGGCAGCAGAAACTTGACTTCCGTCCCGTGTCCCGGCCGGCTCTGCACCTGGCATTCGCCGCCCATCGACTGCAATCGGCGCCGCATTCCGGAAAGGCCATCGCTTCCCGGAGCGAGACCGTTCTCGCCGAAGCCGCGGCCATTGTCGGAGATGGTCGCCATGAGGGTATGCTCGACGACCGCGAAGGAAAGGTGCACTTCGCTCGCGCCCGAATGGCGCACGACGTTATTGAGCGCCTCCTTGGCGGCCAGGAAAATGCCGTGGCGCAGCTTTGAATCCATGGGGATATCCGGCGAAGGTTCACTGATTTCGAAATAACATTCGATCCCGGCTAGATTTAAGAATTCCTGCCCAAAGAACGAGACATAACTCCAAAGCGCCGCCGCAGAGTCGTGCTCCGGATTCACCGCCCACACGATTTCATCCAAATCCTCCACCAGCGACCGCGCCGTATTCGTGAGCTGTGCGAGATAAAGCTCTCGCTTCTCCGCCGAAGTCGCAGCGCTGCCCGCCAGCGCGCCCAGCATCCCGACCTGGGTAAGCCCCGTGCCAAGTTCATCGTGAAGATCCTGCGCCACGCGCGCCCGCTCCGCCTCCATGGCGCGGCGCTGTTCGGCGCGTTGCCGCTCGCCGATTTCCTGGCGCAATTGCCCGGTGCGCTCGTCGACCTTTCGCCGCAGCAGCGTGATCCAGATCATCGCCAGACCCAGCGCGCTGGCCAAAGCAGCCGCCGCCGCGACGACACGCTGCTCGGTCCACCAGGGGCCTGCTTGCAGCACCGTGATCGCCTGGGGAGCTTCGAGCAAAAGCTCGAGCCCCACTGGCTCCTTTCCGCTTCGATGTTGCGGCGCCCAGGCATAGGCTCCCACAAGTTGCAGGCGGCTGCCGATGCGTAGCGGCGGCCCCGGATCGCTCGCCGTCGACAGACGACCAACGAATCGATTCGGCCCCGCTTGCAATTCGAGCAATCGGTCGCCGCGCAGAGCGCTTTCCGCGAGCAGCGTCGCTTCGACGTGGACAAGCGTCGCATCACGCCTCGGGTTCGGTAGCTCTTTGGCCGCGAGCATCGCTGGCGGCGGCAATGCGCCCTTTCCCGTGACTCGCACTTCCGCCTCCTCGAGCACGGTTGACAGGCCGTCCAATCGGGGAAAGCCGACGGCTTCCACTAGATCGCCGCTGCGCAAAGGAAGCGGCTCCTTTGTTAAAAGCCGAACCCCGGCTTCCCCTTGCTGCATGAAATAAACGCCAGGCGCCGCGTGAATGATCTGGCCGGCTAGTTTTGTCCTTCGAAAGCCCTTGGCGTGCGGATCAAAAAGCAGGAGATCCGCCACGGCCTTCGCCGGGATCGAAAAGGGATCGACCGGGCGAGGCTCCTCGACACTGACGAGGGCCGATCCGAGTCGAATAACTCCGGATGTCGCGCGCCGCGTCTTCCGATCCCTCGCCGCGCTCAGCGCCCCACGAAATCGAAGCACACTGCCCAGATAGGCCTCAGCGCGCGCCGCGGGCGTCAACATCTGCGGCAATGGGTAGCCGGGGTCATCGCGGATGATCTCGATGTTCCCTTCCCGCGTCATGACCGACAGCGTCGTGTCCGTCGCCGCCGTGAGCACGCCTTCGATCTCGACGTATTGCGTCGTCAGGCTTCCATTCATCAGCTGATCCCAACTGGCATGGATCGGATCAGGCAAACCGGCATGACCCAGAAATGTCATCTTCGCCGCGAGCACGTCGGGCGCGAAACCGCCCCGTTCCGTACGACCTTCCGCTTCCCAAAAGTCTCCGACCGCCGGCCGTTCGATCGGGTTCTCCAGGTTAACAAACACTCCTCCCGTGGCATCCTGCAACATGAGGCAGCGATCCGCGGCCCAAGTGACGACACCGCGCATCGACACGTGAATATGGCGATCGGCGTCTTCCAGGGTCAGACCATGCACCTGATCGGCCGTCGTAAGGATCGCCGGCGTCGGACCCTGCGGCCCCGCCGGCGGAGCATCCTCAAGGACGATCTGCCGGGCCGAGGGCACAGTGATGCGAACCGTTTGCAGAGGCGCCAGATTGCGCAGGGCCTCGCAGATCCCCGTCAGGCGGACGCGTCGTTGCATCAGTTGACCGTCGGAAGCCAGCGACGCTCCATCGAGCACCGTGACCCGCAAAAGATCCCCCCGCCAACGCACATCCAGCCTCAGGTTGCGCATATCCTCGGCGGCAAAAATCACCGTTCCTTCGGTCTCCACCCATTGCGATTGATTTCGGTTGGAGAGAGCTTCCTCCAACCTCTTGGCCTTCGGGACGCCTCGTCCCTCCAGGACGATCACTTCACACGAGTCAGCCGGATCGCCCACCTGGAGTCGCGCGCCATCGTCCGATTCCAAATAGAATGTATAAACACCAGCGTCGGGAACCTCGATGTATCCGCTAAAAACCAGTCCTGTATTCTCACGGTGTACGCTGTAGCTGCGATCGAAATTCGTGGCCACACCCGTGGCCACTGAGACGAGGCGTGCGAAGTCCGGCAAGGACGACCACCCCTCGCCATTATAAGCTGCAAAATCCAGTCCCGGCTCATAGATATCTCCATCTTTCAACGTCTTGTGCCGCAGAAGACGATCCGGAATTCTTTGGCGTGGAATTCCCATCCCCTCGTACTCCAGCCTCAACGCCGAATCCCCTCTCCCGTTGAACCAAGCCAGGCGAATCGGCTGCAGGCCAGCCTTCAGCCGGGCCACACCGCACTTCGTCACCGCACTGTGAATGCCATCGAGATCCACCGTCGAGGCGGCGCCAAGATGGAGCGTGGCTTGCCTTCGTTGGACGGCGCAATTTCGACCCAAGACCGCCAGATGGTCTCCCACGCGCACGTTCCCACGCAGCGCCGGCGACTCGACCAGCACCGCCGTCGCCTCATCCTGCAGCACGATCAAGTTGCGCTCCGACGCCACCGCGCAGACCACCCCCTCGATGCGGAAGGATTCCACGGTTCGCTCATGCGTCGAAACGAGATCCTCAAACGCCGCAATGGAAATCCGGCCCGGCGCCCCCTCATCCGCATGCGTGCCGCATCTCGGCCCAAGAATCCAAACCGCAAGGCAACAGGCCAGCATTCCACCAATCCGTTGGCAACGGTGAGCCGATGGGTCGGGGGTGCGGCTACGCATTCGTTTCCACCACCATGCCGACACTTCTTTCCAAATTCAATCCCGTGCCGTGTCCTATGCTTCGTCGGGCAACAGCAAGTCCAGGGAGCGGCGCCATCCGGGCGCCATCCCTGGCGCCCACCGCGTCGCCTCCACGACGCGCTTGGGACTATGCCACGTGTTACCCCCGCCCGCGCAACGGCAGCCTCCGTGCCGACAGCTCTACTTCGAAAATTGGCCAACCTCCACCCGCCTCTTTCACCGCCGAATCAACGTAATATAATCCAATCCCAAAGTATACCCTGTGCTCGCCGCATTCTTTCCGGAGACATTGAACCGGAAACCCTTGTCACTCGTGGACCCCGGAGTCCACGTGCCGAGATCGATCTCCGTATAGGCCGGACTGGCGCTATACTGGTCAACCGCCGATCCCACATTGCTCGGCGAATTCAACTGATCCGCTCGCGAAACCGCTAGTTGGAATGTACCGCGCGCGCCGGAGTTTTTCACGCCCACGCGCACGTCATACGTCGCGGAGGCAACGCCCGGCACGATATAGGTCACAAACTGTCCCGCCGCCGTGGAATCAAGCAAGGTCCCGGCAAGATCGCTAAACGAAGGATCCGCCGCCACGCGATGACTCACGCCGGCCGACTGCGCCGCCACCGCCAAATTCTCCGTTTCGAATTTGCTCACCGCCGGTCCGTTCAACGTGACCACCACATAAAACACCCGTGTATTCGCCGTGGCATCATTCCAGGTCCGCGCATCGCTGCCGGCCGGGTCCAAGACATTCACCCCACTCAGCGTCGTGGACGAACCGCTGGCCGCAAGACTGCTCGTAATATCCAAGCGCGTGCCGACGATATCGACCCGTTCGGCTTTCGTAATGCTCGTCCGATTGATCGGCAGCGTATATTTCACCGTCCCCAATCCAGTGTAATCCGCCGTCCCCAAATTCGTTGCGATCACAATCGTATTCCCGGTGGCAAAACACTCCATGGCGCTCGGCGCTGTCAGATTATCCGTCATGGCGGGCGAAGACGTGATGCCGGGATATAAATTCAGCGTAGCCGTATTGCCCAGGAGATTTCCCAGCGCTTGCAGGCAGCGCCCATGCGCGTAAAGCACCGAACCCGTATAGAGGCAGCAGTGATAGCCGTAGGCATCCGAAGCGTCCGGCGCGAAGTTGGCAAAGTAAAAAGCCTTGTACTTATCCCGCGTCCAGTTGCTATGCAGACAGAAATCCAGGCGCTTGGTATACGACGCCGGCACATAGGCGCAGTCCGTGGTAAAGCCAATCTCCGTCTGCCAGATCGCAAGATCTGATCGCCCATGCGCATCTGCTGCCGCACGCAATTGCGCGAACGCGCCGTTTGTCCCAATATAGTGCGTGTCGATCACATCGATGCTGCCCCAGGCGTTGTTGCGCGTGAGGACATCGATCAATTCGGTGATCGAACCGGAATCAGGCCATCCGCCGTAGACGACTTTGGCGCCGGCGGCATGAATCACCTGGGCCGCCGGCAGATGCACGCGCTGCATGTAATCGTCCATCGAGCCATACCAAAAATAGCTGATCTCCTGGGCTTCGTTCCATATCTGGAAATATTGCTGATTGTAAGGACTCGCGTGGAGATAACTCACCACCTTCTGCACATACGCCGTCCAATCGGAGACATTCGCCGGAGGGAATTTCGAGAGATTGCCGGAATCCGAAATCGTCGACGTGGAAATGAGCGCCCCCGTCGAAACATTGTAATGGCTGTAGATCATAGAGCCACTGTCCCCCGGCGCGACCGCCCACTTGTCGTTGCCCAGCGTCCATTCTCGCGAACTCCGGTCCATCGCCCAAAGCACGGTGTAAGCAAGAATGGGCAGAAGCCGCGCGTTCCTGGCCTGAAGCGTCAGAATCTCCTGACCGGCCGAAGCCAGCGCGCCGAGATCCCACACACCCTGCGCCGGCTCGGTATTGCCCCACGAAACTTCATGCCGGTTCCACGACACGGTATTCGTGAAAAGCGCATCCCCCGATCCAGCATTATTATTGCCGACAAATTCCCGGAAGCTCGGACCAGACCAGGTTTGCGCGGCCGCCCCTGTGGCGGACGCCAGCAACGCGACAACGCCTGCAATCCGCCAGAGCCGGCAAAAGGCCTGGGAGGCAAAAATTCTTCGGGAAGCAATAAATGTCATTGTGGGTCCGTTCGCGAGATCGAGCCGCCCCAGCCGTATGCCGGAGCGGCAAAACCGAATAAGCTATCGATGAACCGGAGGACAATGGGAGGCTTTCTGGTAACGCTACCAAGACCGGCGCTTCGCGTTCCATAAGTCCACCGAATATCGCTCCGTTCGAAAGATCGCGTAAGCAGCTAGGGATCACCCTCTGCGCGCCAATCAACTTGAGCCTCAAGGCCAATCGCCAGATTCGTCATGCGCTGAGAAGCAAACTTTGAGGCTGTGTGAAAACCAGCAATCGATCCGATTGAGCCGACATGTTGGAACTACTCTCGTTACGAATCTCTGATTCGTAATGCGCTGAGGAGCAAAACTCCGTTTCGCAGGCGGGGGCGTCTACGGGCGGGAAGTCTGCGGGAGGGATTGGCAGGCCTGTGGGTCGGCTCTGCGAGGTAAAATGTTAAGGGCAACGATTGCTCGTTACTCCACGCGCATCATCCCCGAAGACACCCCCGGAGTTTCGCTTCTCAGCGCGAGGAGCAGCTCCATCAGTTGACATCGCTTCAACGGCGAACCAGTATTCATTTTGTGAATTATCAATTGAAGATCGTCTTAGCGGTCGCCACCGTAGTTATATTCATTTTTTGGATTGCATCCGCCAATACCCCGGATAAGCGTGCGCTCGCCTCACTATTCGCGTTGCTAAGTACAAACCCGGAAGAAGCTGCGGCCACCGCTTTGAAAGGAGGAGATCACCGATACTACGGGATCATGGAGTTCTCCGGAGTCATTCCGGGGGTCGACAAGTTAACCATGAACGAATCGATCGAAAAACAGAATGTGAAGTACATGCCCTATCTGGACATTCCACAACTCAAGAGTCCACTTTATCAGTTGCGTGAAGACGCTGCTCGATATGCATCGAGATATAATGCGGTCATCAATGACGCCGCCAAGGCACATGCCATTCCGCCTCCGGAAAAAATTCAAGTCAAATGACCGGCTACAGGCCGCCTTACGTTTCAGCCGGCGCTTTGTTCCGCCGGAATCCGCAACGTAAACCGGCTCCCCTTGGTTAGTTCGCTCTCCACCGAGATTGTGCCGCCGTGGCTCTCCGCTATGCTCTGGCAAATCGCCAACCCCAGCCCGGCCCCACCGGTCGCCCGATTGCGCGACGCATCCGCCCGGTAGAATCGCTCGAAGAGATGCGGCAAATGCTCCGCGCCAATGCCAGGCCCGGTATCCTCCACAGACACAATCGCGCAGCCATTTTGCCGATAGGTGATCAACTTCACCGCATCCCCGCGCCGGGCGAATTTCAGCGCATTTCCCAAAAGATTCGTGAGAATTTGCGAAATGCGATCGGCATCGGCCACGCAGAGCGTCGCCGTCAGGCTGCCGCTGAAAGCGATCCCTTTCTCCGCGGCCATGGGCGCGAGCATCTCCAGTTGCTCCCGGCTGAGTTCCGCCAGATCGCACGGTTGCGCATTCAGCCCCTCGCCGCTTCCCTCCAGCATCGCCAGTTGCAGCAGCGATTCGATGAGCGTCTGCATCCGCAGCGCCGCACGCCGACAGATTTCGATGGTCTCGCGATAACTCTCCGCCGTTCGCTCCCGCGCCAGCGCGAGCTGCGTTTGCCCGAGGAGCACCGAAATCGGCGTACGCAATTCGTGCGCTGCATCCGACGTAAAGCGCGCCTGCTGCCGAAACGCCGCGTCGAGTCGCGCAAAGGCATCGTTCAGCACGACGGTCAATTGCCCTAGTTCACTCTCCGCTTCCGTCACCGAAATGCGCTCAGATAGATTCCCCCCGGAAATTCGCGCCGCCGCTGAGCTGATCGACTGAATGGGCGCGATGGCCCGCGAAGCCATCCACCAGCCGCCCGCAAGCCCGAGTAACAGAACACTCGCGCCCACCGCCGCGAGATTCCAGGCAAAGGCGCGCAACTCTTCTTCCACAGGCGCCGTCGATCGCCCGACCAGAAGGCACTCTCCCGGCGGCGTAAAAACGTAGGCTTCGCGATTCCCTGCACGGGTGCGGAAAGTCGCGCTCATCGAACGCCCCTCTCGGTGCGGCGCCTGAATATCCTTGGGCGCGCCGGCCGACCAGTCCAGCGGGCGCCCATCGCGCGTCCACGCGCGAAAGTAATAGGGCCACGATTCCTGCGCATCGAAAAGACTGGTGATCTCGCGGCTCTGGAGCGGACTCCCTGGCCCGCCGGGCGGCGGAGTTGGCGGAGGGGGCGGGGGCGGACCGTCTGGACGAAAGTCATCCGGCGCGGCGTCCCGGGGAGGCCCCCCCTGCCTCGGTCTGCTCATGCCTAGGGTGGACGTCAATCCGGTCAGCCTCAGTTGCAACTCCGAGTCCGCATGCCGCTCGGCATTGATCCGCTGGAGCCGATGCGACATGAGCCCAAAGCCCACAATGACCGCCAGCAACAGCGCGCCGTGCCAAGCCTGGATGCGCCAGCGTATGGATTGAGGCAGGATCATGCTTCGATGCAATAGCCCTGCCCCCGATGCGTCACGATGAAATCGGAGCCAAGTTTTTTGCGCAGGTTGAAGACATGCACGTCGACCAGATTGGAAATCGGGCTCTCGCTTTCGTCGTGCAGATGCTCGTAGAGATCCGTGCGCGTCACGATTTTCCCCCGGCGCAGCGCGAGAAATTCCAGCAGCGCATATTCCCGCCCTGTCACCACGACACCTTCGCTGCCCCTTGTCACCCGCCGCGCCGCCGTGTCAATCTGCACCTCGCCGATCGTGATCAGCGCGCTGGGGTCGCCGTTGGCCCGGCGAATCAGCGCCCGCACGCGCGCCGCGAGTTCATTAAGGTCCACCGGCTTGGCCAGATAGTCGTCGGCCCCCGTGTCGAGCCCATGAATACGATCATTTACCTTCGTCCGTGCGGTCAGCATGAGGACCGGCGTCTTCTTCTTCTTGCGCAGTCGGCGCAGCACTTCGAAGCCGTCCAGGACTGGAAGCATCACGTCGAGAATGACGATGTCATAATTCCACTCCGTCGCTTTAAAGAGCCCTTCCTCGCCATCCGGCGCCTCGTCCACGGCATAGCCCTCCTCCCGCAACGACTGGGCCAGCGTGGCGAGGAAATCGGGCTCGTCTTCGACGATGAGGATACGCATCGCCCATGTCTTATCACAGGATGGATTAAGACAGGATGAAGAAGATTTCTGCGGCCGCCGCCAAAAATTCTGTGCGGCTTCACGAAGGCTTAATGCTCGCCGTGGCAAGCTGTGACCATGAAAGAAGCCGCAGTCTATCAATCCCGCCGCTTGAATGCGCGGGCCCAGCGCTGGCTGATCGTGGACGACGAAGCCGACCTCTCCGCCCTCCTCACCGAGTGCCTTGCTCAACTCGGTCTCGCCCGCGTGCAGGGCTTTCATTCTCCCGAGGAGGCGCTCGCGGCCTTTGCCGCTCATCCCGCCAGCGTCGACCTCGTCGTCACCGACCGCGACATGCCGGGAATTGAAGGCCTGGAACTGGCCCGCCGCATGCGGGCTCGATCGCCTCGGGTGAAGGTCGTGTTGGTCTCGGCCAATATCGACGGCATCACCGACGCACAGCTTCGCGCCGCCGGCATTGCCGCCGTCGTCGCCAAACCATTCTCACTCTTCCGACTTGAAGCCGTAGTTCGCGCCGTCACTTGCGAACCCGCCACCGACGAGACTTACGTCGCCGTGCGCGCTGCCTAACTTTTAAACATTCCCAAGCAACACCCTTCGCCCTCGTCCATCCACCCATGTTTCCGCTTCCACCCTCCCGCCGTTCCTTTTCAGCTCGTTTCCACGAAGACTTCATGAAAGCCGCAGCTGTTCTCGACGCCAACGTCGCGTCTATTCTCAGCGCCAACGGCGCGTCCCAAATTAGCCTGGGGCGTAGCGAAGCAAGCCCTAGGTATCACGAAAAAGCGACCGAGCGCCAACGGCGCGTTCCACCAGGCGTCCGCCAAAGTTTGGTCTTCCATTCCGCGCGGGCGTTGCTCTCCGTATTGGCGCTTCTTGCCACTGTCTCATTCGCCAGAGCCGACGCGCAGCTCTCCTCCTGGATCACCGGCTATTCCACGAAATACGCCCGGATTTACGAAACCGACGCGGGCAAGCTGGCGGGCACGACTTATACCACTTGGACGAATGGCCAGCAGACACAAAGCCTACCCGCCTATTCCGGCATCCAATCCATCACCTATTCCGCAAGCTGGATCTATTTTAACACCACCGATCTCGGCCCCTACACCATGGGCCCGTGGTACAACGACTCCACCCGCACCACGGCCTTTGTGAATCTGCCGAAAAACCAGGCCGTTAACTATCGCATCCCCCGCACCTCGACTCTCTCTACCCCTCCCGCGACCAAAACCACGACCGCGGGCATGGAGGATGCCATCGGCTACTTTGTCGACGGCGTCGCACTCTTCGATCCCACCGACGCTTTCTCCTACGCTAATGGCGCGGAGGCGAGCCCCGGCACAGGCCAATGGCATCGCGACGCCTACGTCAATGAAGGCTTCACCTTCGATCCCGGCAACAGCCATCAGCAAAACACGGGCAAGTACCACAACCACGCCGACCCCATCGCCCTGCGCTACCTGCTCGGCGACCACGTCGACTTCAATCCCTCCACCAAAACCTACAGCGAAAGCACCTCGGCGCCGACGAAACATTCCCCCATCCTCGGCTGGGTGCGCGACGGCCTGCCCCTCTACGGCCCGTACGGCTACTCCAGCCCCATGGACCCAACGAGCGGCATCCGTGTCATGGTCGGCGGCTTCGTGAAACGCGACGGCAAAACCGCCGGCGTCGACAACCTCAATTCCACCGGCGCCGCACGAACTTCCCTCCCTGCGTGGGCCACCCGCAACAACGGCAACATCTCGCAATCCGGCCCGGCTGTTTCCTCGACTTACCCCTTCGGTCGTTACATCGAAGATTGGGCTTATCTCGGCGATTTGATCAAGAGCGGCTCGACAACCTATCAACAGGGCGTAGACTTCGACTTGAATGAATATAACGTTCGTTACTGTGTCACTCCGGAATTTCCCAATGGCACGTACGCCTATTTCCTCAATGTGAGCTCGAGCGGCACGCCGCAATTTCCCTATAACACCAACCGCTATTTTTTCGGAACTCCCACCGGCGGCACCGCCACCGCTTCGGAAACCGTCACCACCTACTTCACCGGCGTGCCAAATATCCAGGAAGTCGGTGACGCCGCAGGAGTCAATGCCAGCGGCGACGTCACCTTCACTTGGAGCAGCGTCGAAGGCGGCACATACAAAGTCGAGGCCAGTAGCGATCTCACCGGAGCCTGGACCACGCTCAGCACGACGCAGGCGGCTGCCAGCAACGCCGTCACAACGAACTATGTAGAAACCGGCGCGGCCAATCTGCATCCCAATCGCTTCTATCGCGCCACCCGCACCGCGCTGGCCACCTACGACACCGGCAGCGCCACCTCCGGTGGCGGCGGCGGCGGAACCACAATCATCACCATGAGCCCGGCAACCGGTAAACCCGGAACTGTCTTCACCGTCTCCGCCACGATCAGCAGCAGCGCGAACCCGCCCGTTCCTCCACAAACCGGCGCTCCCGTGCAAAGTTTCACCGTCGGCTCCACAACTGTTACCGGTTCCACCTACGTCTACAACGGCAGCTCCGGCACAGTCACCGGCACGCTCACCCTGCCCGCAAACGCCACCCTCGGCGCACAGACCGTCGCCATCTCCTTCTCCCCACCACCCGGACAATCGTCGGGTCCAAGCTACACCCAGACCAACGCCTTCACGATCAGCAACACACCGTCAGCCAACCTCGAAGTGACTGGCAAAGCCGGAAAATCCCCGTCTCGCCACCCCAACCGCACGCGTTGATCCGGCAGATTAGCCACAGCTCAATCCTTCGTGAGATCTCTCCGGCCCAATCAGCTACTAAAATATTGGTTGCACCCTGCCTACCAATATATTAGTACACCCGAAGCCATCATCCGATCCATGCCTCGCCGAAAGTCTTCCACCACTCCGCCCCGCCCCACCGACGCCGAACTCGCCATCCTCCGCGTCCTCTGGGAACGCGGTCCCAGCAGCGTGCGTGAGACCCTCGAAGGCCTGAACGCCACCCGCCCCGAACCCCTCGCCTACACCACCGTCCTGCGCTTCCTGCAAATCATGACTGAGAAGGGCTTGGTCGCGCGCGCCGAAGGCGAACGCGGCCACATCTACGAACCAAAGCTGCCCGAGGAACGCACCAAACGCCAGATGGTCGGCGACCTCTTGGACCGCCTCTTCGGCGGCTCCGTGCAGGAACTCGTTCTCCAGGCCCTTGGCTCGCGCAATGTCTCGTCCTCTGAACTCCGCGAGATTCGCAAACTTCTCAACGACTTGGATTCCAAAAAATGAAAGCTTCCCCGGAATCCCTCGATTCGCTGCCCGAGCGCCTCGGTTGGGCGTTGCTCCACTCCCTTTGGCAAGGCGCCATTATCGCCGTTGCCCTCGTCATCCTCTTGTCACTCCTCCGCCGAAGCAGCGCGGCGCTTCGCCATGCCGTGTGTCTGGTCGCGCTGCTCGCGCTGCCGGCTTGTTTTGCCTTCACCTTGGCACTGTCGGACCGGCGCCCCCTCCCCACGAAACCACTGCCACCCTCGTGGGAAACGGCGGCGGTCAATCGTCCGCTTCCTAACATCGAACCTCCCGTAAACCAATTTGCAATCCGGTCCACGCAACCTGCCTTCGTGAAGCCGCCCATCGCAAACACCCCTTTCCATCCACAATACCCTTGGAAATTCCGCCGTGAGGACTGGTTTCCGCGGATTTCCTGGCTCTGGGCAGCCGGAGTCTGCCTCCTCTCCCTCCACCGCCTGGGCGCCTGGCGTGAAATCCGCCGATTGCGTCGGTCCGCCGCTCCTGCGCGGACAGATTTACAGGAAGTGCTTCGGCGCTTGCAAAAGCGCTTCAGCCTCCATCGCGTCGTACGCTTATTGGAGTCCGTCGAAGCCACCACTCCCATGTTAGTTGGCCTGGTCGCGCCCACCATCATCCTGCCGGTCGAAGCGATCACCGGTTTGACCGTCGCAGAATTGGAAGCCGTGATCGCGCACGAATTGGCGCACCTCTTTCGCCGCGATGCCTGGAGCAATCTAGCCCTCCTCGCCGTTGAAACCCTCTTCTTCTACCATCCGGCCGTCTGGTGGATCAGCCGTAACGTCCGCGACGAACGCGAAATGGCCGCGGACGATCTGGCCCTGAGCATCTGTCGGGACCGTTGGGTCTACGTCGGCGCACTCTATCGCCTGGCCGAAATGCGATATCTGTCCGCCCTCGCGCTCGCCGCCAGCGGCGGCAACCTGCTCGGCCGCATTCGCCGCCTGGTCCAACCGTCCGCTCCCGAGCCGGCGGCGAGCAATTGGGGCGCTCCCTTGATCGTCGGCACGCTCCTCGCCTGTGTCGTCTGCGCCGCGCGCGTCCACGCCCAGCAAGAAACAAAACCGATTACCGTCCAGCCCACCGAATCCCTGCAATCCGCCATCGACGCCGCCGCTCCCGGGACGGTCATCCACCTTGAGCCCGGCGAATGGCGCGAGCGCATCGTCATCTCCAAACCGCTCACTCTGGAAGGCGCCGGCTGGGGCAAAAGTCGCATCAAACCCGACGCCGCATCCGCCAATCCGGCCGAGCAGAGCACCATCACCATTTGTGACGCTGCTACCGTAGCGATCCGCAAGCTTCAGCTCAGCGATGGCGTCGAACAAAAGCACCCCAGTTCCGACAGCCTCATTACCTTACATCACGCCGAAGCGACCGTCGAAGACTGCGCCTTTGTCGGGCCAGCCCAAAACGGTCTGCGCATTGCCGACGCATCGGCCGCCAAGGTCGTGCGGTCATTGATTACATCCCTGGCAAACTATGGCATTGAGGTTGCCGACAGCGCCGGGGTGGCATCTGGCGGAGCAAGCCGATTGCAACTATTCGACAGCGAGGTGCGATACGTCGATGTCGCGGCGGTGTCTGTCGGGCCAGGAAGCGGCGAGACGCTGATTGAGCGAAACCGCATTTCTGGCGGACACGCGGGGATCAGCTATGACAACGCCTCACCGACAATCACGGGCAATACGATTTTTAACAATCGCGTGAGCGGCGTATCGGCCTCCGGGGCCACCCGAGCCGTCGTGCGGGAAAATCTCTTCTGGAAAAATATCGCCGAAATCACTTGCGGATTGAACAGCCGCGACGCGGTCGAAGGCAACACCTTCATCGGAATGGGCATGGGAATTCGGATCACAACGGGAGCAAGACCTGTTTTTACGCGAAATCTCTTCTTCAACTACAAGTGGCCATCACCTGCACGCCAGCCCGGCCTGGCGATATTGCTTCTCAGATTCCTGGCGCACCCACTTTGCGTGAGAACGGCTTCTGGCGCTGCAAGCAGGAAATCGATGCCCTGCCAATCCAACTGGACGCCCAAAAAGGCGAACCGGGTTTTCGCGATGCCACGAAATACGATTTTGCCCTTCTGCCGAATGCGGCGGCACTGAAAATGAAGGCGGGAGTTGCGGAACCGCTCGCCCCCACGGATAACCCGTGGCCCGCATTGAAAGAAGAGAATGAATTTCAGGCGCATTTCACCGAAGCCTCGAGCCTGCGAAATGTCGAATTCAATGGCGATGACCTCGGGAAGGCCCTCATGTTATTGGCTCGTCAGGCCAAAGTGAGTCTAGGCATCGAAGATCACGTGAATCAAGAGACCCCGATAAAGGTTCGCCTGGAGAACGTGAGCCCGCTTGCCGCATTGCAGAAGATCGTCTCTTCCAACCATCTCGCTCTCGAGGCAGTCGGGAATGCCCTCTTCGTGCGGCCTGGCGATGACCCAACGCTGCCTCCACTGTCTCCCCAAGACGTCCTCGACGCAGTTTCCAGAAAGCCGGACGCCCCAGGGACAGATCCATCTCAAATGCGTCGCAACATTGATTTCTTTTCGGTCGGGTTGAGCAATGCCCTTGGAACCTTGGCTCACCAAGCCGGAGTGACCTTGATGCTTGACGACCGTATCACCGGCAAAGTGACGATTCACTTGGAGCAAATGACTCCCATCGAGGCCATTCAAGCCACCATGGCTCTCGCCCGCATCGAGTCGGAAGTGCAGTACCACGTCTTGTTCCTAAACCGCCGGATCCCCGATGACCCGACACCGGTGATGCCCACCGCCGAAATCAGCGCCGCAATCCAAACCGGCCCGCCTGGGCCGGACGAAGGACATCATCAATTTACATCAGATGGCCTCGAAATCTCGCTTAGATCAATGGCTCAGCAAGCGAACAAATCACTATCCATCGACAGCCCTCTCACGGGCACGGTATGGATTGAGTTTCCAAATATAACCCCGCTCAACGCGTTGAGGGCCATAGCAAAGAACAAACATCTCGCGGTGATCGAAGACCAGGATCGGATTACGATTCGCCCCTTGTCAGAGCCGCCAAAACAGTGAGCGACCGCTCTCATGGGCTCCGCGCACTCACGTTTAGTCATTGGCCAAACTCCAATGCCGGCGGCGTGAGCCGCCGGCGTCGCTAGACAGCTCCCCTACTTCTGAAACGCCGGCGCGTCCTTTTTCCCGGCCGACGCCAGATACGCAATGAGATCCAACACATCATCCTTCGACAGCGTCCCCAACAACGCCGGCGGCATCGGCGACGTTTTCGACAGTTGTCGCGACTGGATGTCTGCCTTCTTCACATCCTGCATCTGAGGAGCCAGCAAGCTCGGGCGCACCGTGAACTTGTCATCCGTGTCCCCGACGATTCGGCCGACGACAATATCCCCATTCTTCATCGTGAATTCCTCATTCGCATACTGCTCGGAAATCACCTTCGACGGATCGATAATCGACTCCGCGATATCATGCAGCGAAAACCGCGAGGCAATAGACGTCAGATCCGGCCCTACGGCGCCACCCTCATCGCCAAAGCGATGGCACAACACACACTGCGCCGCGGCAAAGGCATCGCGGCCATTGTCGTAATTCCGCCCATGCCCCGCCTCGCCGAGAATCGCGTCGATCTCCGGCAGCGTCCAGTTTTGCACGAAGCTCCGGGTCTTAGCCGGCTTGCGCGGCGTCTTGGTGCTCTGCGGCACGTACGCCGCCAGCACTCCTTGCAATTGATCGATCTCCTGACCAGTGAGCGTCTTCTCCGCCTCGTCATGGAAATTATTGATGAAGCCATTGAAGCTCGAGCCATCGGCATAGCCGCGCCCGGCATCGTCAAACCACTTCATGGCAAAGGCCGGATGCGTGGCCACCGGCCGGTGCACCCACCAGTTGAAATACTGCCGCCGACCTTCCGGCGTCCACCCGACCTTCACGCTGCGCAGTGCGAGGATGTATGTGAGCTGCTCCTCCTGCGTCGGGGCCGCGGCCAGGAGTTTCAAGGTCTTGGCCACCGCTTCGGGCGACTTGAGTGCGATGAGGGTCTGACACAGCTCCCGATTCAGCGAAACGCTATTCGAAGGAAAGGCCGCATTGAGTTCGGCCATCGTCTTCGAGGCATCCGCCGGAGCGCCGTGCCGGGCGACGGAAACTTCGATCACGCGCACCTTGGCCAGCCGCTGGTCCTCCGTGAGTCCCGCAAACGGGATGCGCCCGAGCGCCTCGAGCACGGCCGGCTGCACATCCGCCCCGCCCAGCCGAGCCAGGGCCAGGAGCGCATTGAGGGCGGCCAACGGGCGCTTCTCCGTGAGGGCGCGATCGCGCCACTGCGCCACCGGCTGCCGCTCCACCGCGACCCGCGCGGCATAGCGAATGAATCGGTCGCTGTCGCCCAGGTATGGCCAGATTGCGTCGAGCGCCTGCGGAAATTCCTTCACGTGCAGGGCTTCGAGCTTTTGCCGCAGATCTCGCGCATCGGCGCCGGCAGCATCGTGCAGATCGGCGGGCGCGGTCGATTCATTGCCAACGTAAGTCACGCGATAAAAACCCGCCTGCGTCCCACGGCCGCCCACCGTGAAATAGAGCGCGCCGTCATCACCAACGATTGCCGCCGTGAGATCCAGCGGCTTGTGCGCCGTACCGTTGTGCAGGGATTTCGGCGCCACGAAATTCTCCCAATTCGCCGTGTAGCTCGCGCCGTTCGGATGCAGGTGCGCGGCGATGAGCCGGCCGTAAGTCCAGTCGAGCACGTAAAAGGCCTTCTGATATTCGGCAGGGAATTTCGCGCCGGTCCCGAAGAGCACCCCCGTCGGCGAGCCGATGCCGATATTTACCACCGCCGGCAGACTGTCCGGATAATACTCCGGCCACTTGCCCGTGCCTTCGCGGAAGCCCTGATCCGCCCCGCTCGTGGCATGAAAAATCCGGATCGGCCGATACCACGGCGTCCCCCAGTCCCACTCCATATCGCTGTCGAAACCGAAAAGCTCGCCATCCGCATTGAACGCGATGTCGTATGTATTCCGCTCGCCGGAAGCGACCACCTCCGGATTCTTCCCGTCCGGGTCGAGGCGCAGGATGAAACCGCCCGGCGGCTTGTTCCCCGCCCCAAAGCCATTGCCGTCCTCCGCGCGCCCCAGCACCAGATCGTCGGCGTAGTTGCGATAAGGCGAAGTTGGCAGCGTATCCGTGGGATGCGGTACAAAATTGCCCGTGACCACGTAGAGCTTATTCTGCGGCCCCACCACGAGACCATGCGAACCGTGCTCCCCGCCGCCTTTGCCCTCGGGCCAGGCGTAGATCTGCTCAATCTTGTCGAACTGGCCGTCGCCCTTCGTGTCAGTGCAGCGATAGATGCCGAAGCCGCTCTTGCCATCGGTGGCCTTGCCCTTGCCGTTGATATAGAGCGCATCGAATGCCCAGAGCATTCCCATCGGCTCCTCGAAAGGCAGCTTCAGGTCCTCGTCGTTCACGACCTTGCCATCCTTCAACGTGAGCCGGGTGATTTTCGCGCCATTCTGCGCGCCGAGGATCAGACGGCCCTGCGGGTCCTTGGCCATCGACACCCAGGAGCCGTGGCGCTCCTTGTCTGCGCTCAGGAGCAGTTCCACTTGGAAGCCGGGAAGTGTCTGCAAATCCTCTGCGGCCGTGGCTACGCCGGAAGCGGGCGCATCAGCCTTTTTCTTGCCCGAAAAGACCTCGCCCCATGGCTCCATACCGAGCTTGCCTTTGACGAAAGGTTTGTGCCACGCGCTCGCATCAAATCCCAACGTGTTCCATCCAGGCGTCTCCGTCTCGGAGCTCTGCCACGTGCCGTCCGTAACGACGAGCTGGCGGGTCCCATCGGGATTGCGCAGGTCCAGGCTGGCGATGAGAGCTGCGTCGCCGGTGACGTTCTTGCCGCGAATAGCCAGGACATTCGGCCCTTTATTGAGAAAGCGCTCGACCGGTTTGGAAAGCGGCTCTTTCCATTCGTTCGTACTGCCCACGTCCGTCCCGTTCAGGGTGACGATGGCTTCGTTATCACAGGTCACCTTCAGCCGCGCCTGCGCCGGCACGACGTCGAGGGTGAATTCCTTCCGGAAATAGCGCACCTCGCCATCGGCGGCTTTTTCCGTGTGCCAGATCCACTCGGGAGTCTGGGCGACGCCCCGGGCGAGGCAAAGTGCGGTCACGGCGGCGGCGAGGAGGAATTGCTTCATGATCGGAAAGTGAACGGTAGGGGCTTCGATTCTAACCAGCCAACGGGAGTCTGCTTAGGAGCCGAAAATCCAATGGCGAAAACGGAGGACAATGTCTTCTGCAAAAAGAATTTACACAGCCGTATACGTCATAATGGGTCGAAGGCGCAGTCCGTGCTAAGATTGTCCCCAAACCCCTCCCCACCATGGAGTTTGCCACTCTCAACCCTCCCCGCCAATTGCGCCAATTGCACTGGTGGCGGCTGCTGCCGTTCCTCCTCGGTCTGCTCTGCGCCTCTACCGGCTGGGCCGTCGAACGCCAGGCGCTCCCTCACGGACACCTCCCAAAGGCCGCCCAGGGCCTGCAGCCCACGGGCCTCGTGGACCGCGCCGAAAAGCTTCGCCTCGCCATCGGCCTCTCGCCTCGGAATCCCGAAGCGCTCCGCCAACTCATCCAGGACCTCTACGACCCTTCCAGCCCGAAATTCCGCCAGTACCTCACACCCGCCCAGTTTGCCGAGCAGTTCGGCCCCACCGAGGCAGATTACCAGGCCATCAAAGATTTCGCCGCCGCACATCGCCTGCGCATCACGGAAACCCATCAAAATCGCCTCATTCTCGACGTCGAGGGCGCAGCCGCCGACGTCGAGACGACCTTCCACGTCCAAATGCGCACCTTCGACCATCCTCGGGAAGGCCGCCAATTCTACGCGCCGGACATCGAGCCTTCGGTCGATCTCACAACTCCGCTCCTGCATGTGAGCGGATTGGAGAACTACTACCGTCGTCACCCCAATCTGCACGCGCTCCCCGCCGGCGGCCAAGCGCAGGCCACCCCCAGCGCCACGGGCTCCGGCCCCAGCGGCTCCTACGGCGGTGGCGACTTCCGGGCCGCCTATGTGCCCGGGACCAGTTACACCGGCGCCGGCCAGAGTGTGGGCCTCGTGCAATACGACGGCTATTACCCCAACGACATTACCTCGTACCGCACCCGCTTTGGCCTGACCGCCATTCCTCTCGTCAATGTCGCCATCGACGGCGGCATCTCCTCCCCAGGCACGGATAACAGCGAGGTGGCCCTCGATATCGAAATGGTCAACGCCATGGCCCCCGGCCTCTCGACGATCTACGTCTACGAGGCGCCCAATGGCAGTGCTTGGGAAGATATGCTCAGCAGAATGGCCAATGACAATCTGGCCAAACAACTCAGCAGTTCCTGGAGCGGCGGCGGGGCCAATCCCACCGCCGAAGTCATCCTCCAGCAGATGGCCGCCCAGGGCCAATCCTTCTTCAATGCCACCGGCGACTCCGATGCCCTTTCCGGCGCGATCAGCTTTCCGAGCGACAGCGTAAATGTCACTGAGGTCGGCGGCACGACGTTGACGACCAGCGGGCCGGGCGGCTCCTATGTCTCCGAGACCGTCTGGAACTGGGGCTTTGTCTCCAGCGCCAATGCCTATATCGGGAGCAGCGGCGGCGTGAGCGCGAACTACGCGATCCCCTCCTGGCAGCAGTATCTGAGCATGGCCGCGAATCTCGGCTCGTCGACCATGCGCAATGTCCCCGACGTGGCGCTCACCGCGGATAATGTCTATGTCGCGTATAACAACGGCTCCGGCGGCATCTTTGGCGGCACGAGCTGCGCGGCGCCTCTCTGGGCGGGCTTTACTGCGCTGGTGAACCAGGGGGCTGCGGCAAATTCACAGCCGCCGGTCGGTTTCCTCAACCCCACGCTCTATAGCATCAGCCAGAACTTCACCGACATCACCACCGGCAACAATTTCAGCTCGAGCAGTCCCACCCTCTACGCAGCCAAGCCTAGCTATGACCTTTGCACCGGCCTGGGGACGCCGGGAAATGTGTTGCTCGATGCGCTGCTTGGGGCCGCGCCGACGGGCCTCGTTTATCCGGCAAACCCGGCAAACTATACAACAGGCGGGGCCATTCCCCCAAATCGTCCCGCGAACGCCGGAGGTAAAATCACGTCCTACACCGTGTCCCCCGCGCTGCCGGCAAATCTCACGTTGAATCCTACCACCGGCCTCATTACCGGGACGCCGGCAGCGCTTTCCGATGCGGCGACTTACACGATCACGGGTGCAAATAGCAGCGGCGCCACAAGTGTGGATGTGAGTATCTCGGTAACTGCGCCGGTCGCGCCGACAACTCTCACTTACTCGGCCAATCCCGTGGCTTACCCCACCGCCACATCGATCACGCCAAATACTCCTTCCAGTCAGGGCGGTCCCATCCTCACCTATTCGGTCTCTCCAAGCCTGCCCACCGGCTTGAGCCTCAATCCGACCACCGGCATCATTACCGGAACGCCCACAACTGCCACTTCTGCAGCCAATTACACGATCACGGGAACGAACTACGCAGGCTCGACCACTGTGGTGGTCAACATCGGGGTCGGCCTGGGCGCGCCCAGCAATCTCACCTATGCGACGAATCCCGCAGTTTATACCAAAAGCAAGTCCATCAGCCCAAATCGAGCGAGCAACAACGGCGGCAACGTCTCGAATTACACCATCTCGCCGGCCTTGCCCACCGGCCTGAGTCTGAAGAGCAACACGGGGACGATCAGCGGCACTCCCACCGTTGTTTCCGCGTCCAGGAACTACACGGTCACCGCCAGTAATGCCACCGGCTCGACGACCTGCACGCTGAATATCACCGTCAACGACGTCGCGCCCTCGTCGCTCACTTACTCGACGAATCCCGCCACCTACACCAAGGGCATTTCGATCACGACAAACCGTCCGAACCATGGCGGCGGCACGGTGACCTCCTACACGGTGGCTCCTTCGCTGCCCGCTGGCCTCAACCTGAGTGGCTCAACCGGCAACATCACGGGTACGCCAAATACCCCTGCCGCACAGGCCAGCTACGTCGTCACCGCCGCGAACAGCGGCGGCTCGACCACGGCCACCGTCGTGATCACGGTCAACGATGCCGCGCCGACCTCGCTCACCTACGCCACGAATCCGGCCGTCTACACAAAAGGCGCTGCCATCACGGCGAATCAGCCAAGCCACGGCGGCGGGGCTGTCGCCTCCTACTCCGTCTCGCCCGCCCTGCCTTCGGGATTGAGCCTGGATTCAGGAACCGGCGTCGTCTCCGGCACGCCCACCGTTCTTGCCACGGCGGCTAATTACACCGTCACTGCAACAAATGTCACCGGCTCAACCACGGTAGCGCTGAATATTACGGTCAAAGACGTGCCGCCCTCGGCCCTTTCTTACCCCGCGAATTCGGCCAATTACCTGGTCAATCAAGCAATCGCGAATAACACGCCGAGCAGCGCCGGCGGCCCAGTCGTTTCCTACAGCGTGTCGCCCGCGCTGCCCACCGGCCTATCGTTGAATCAGACCTCTGGCGTGATCAGTGGAACACCCACGACTCCTGCCGCCGCCGCGAGCTACACGGTCACGGCGACAAATACTGGCGGCTCGACCACCGCCGGCTTGACGCTCGCTGTCGTCTCCCCGATCCAAAACTGGCGGCTCCAGCGCTACGGCACGACGAGCAACAGTGGCAACGCCGCCGATGCCGCCGACCCGTACAATACCGGCGTCCCCAACCTTCTGGCCTTCGCCTTTTTCGGTCCCGCGCAGGACCCCGCGCAAAGCCAGATCAGCCTACTCCCACAGCTCCAGACGTCTGATACCAGCGTCTACTTCAGCTTCACCCAGCCCTCGGGAGTGACCGGCGTCACCTACGGGGCCCAATGGACGAGTTCACTGGATGCTCCCTCCTGGCAATCCATCGCCGACACCGGATCTGGAAACACCCACCTGTTCAGCGTGCCCTTCGTCGGCAACTCACAAGCGTTCCTCCGGCTCGTCGTGGCCAGCCCTTAACTGAAACCGTGCATCCTGAAGGGAACGATCAAGATACAGGGGTTCTGAAATCGGGGCACTAGTGTGCTGTCACAGAAATAGGTTCGTACATGGCTTCGAGTAAGCTTTCCCATGCGCGATCGATCTTCTCCAAGATCTGCTTTGGGTCTGCGCGCCA
>FTCV01002626.1_pt1 | contig 32912 bp, 32 predicted proteins | sample 1639691 | NCBI WGS metagenome assembly FTCV01 (sample SAMEA3914864, study PRJEB12502) | metagenome | biome: forest; material: soil | place: USA | collected 2012-03-12 | depth 0.3 m
CACCACCGTCCTGCGGGACACCCCCTGGTTCATCCAGGGTTTAGATCTTTGACATTTTAAATCAGCGTCAGGCGATGCCTGAAGCGCCGCTTTCGGGTGACGCTTTGCACCGGCGCTCCAACCGTGGCCTCTCTGCAATGGGAGCCAGGCCCGCTCGCGGTTCTTTGCGGAACTGCGTAGTGACGGCCGTATCCGCTCCGCTTGCGCGGCGGTGGGTTGGCGCGCGCCAAAATTGGCCAAACTCCAGGCGCGCCGAAGGCGCGTAGCACGCCATTGACTTGCATGGGCGCCCATTGGTGCGATCTCAAGGAGGCGCGCCCGAACGACCCCCGCCCTATTGCAGCTGCCGAACTTCGATATCCTTGAAGCTCGCCTTCGTCATACAAGTCCCGATCGAGAAATCCTTCCCTGTCTTGATCGGATCTGGGTCTGTCCACGAGCCCAACGAAGCGCCATTGCGGGTGATTTCGACGACGCCCGTATTTGCATCGTACGTGATGAGCAGATCGATCCACTGTCCATTTACGGGTGTCGAAGCCAGTTTTTTCACATCCTTTGGCTTGTTATCCGTGACCTTGGCAATCGAAACCTCGGCGTGGCCTTTTTCATTCAGCGCATCGGCGATGAGATAGCCGTTGCCGCGCTCCAGCTTGTCCCCGTCGTCGCACATGATGTAGATCGTCGTGCAGGCCGATTTGCCGCCGTAGTATAGCTCTTTCAAGCGGTATTCCATCTTCCCGCTCTGGGCGATGGCATTGCTCGCATTCGAGACCGTGTCCTTGTTATCGTGTTGCTCGATCTCGGTATCACTCTTGATGACCCATTTGCCTTTGGGCATGCGCCAGCCGCTGTGAAAATTCTCGAACCGCGCCGCCGGCTTCGGATTCGCTGCCGACGCCGCTGCCGGAGGTTCGACGGTCGAGGTCGGTGCCAAAGTCGCCGGCGCAGCGGGTGCGGACGCTGCGAGAGCCGCCGCGCGGGCCAGCACATCCGTCGCCCCCGCGGGCACTGCGCCGGCCGACGAACCCAGAAGGATCACGACGCGCCCCGCCTCGACGCGCGCCACGCGCACAGTCAGCCCCACGTTGGCCTGCATCGTCCCACCGGGCTGCCCGTTTTGGTACAGCTGAATGGGCGTCGCCTGCGTGATTTTGACGTCTTTCGGCCAGAGCTTCGGATTGGCCGCGATCTGTTCCAAGGTCAACTCCGCACGCGCCAGAGCGCCGAGACAAAGCCATCCCAAGCCAATAAGCAGAACAAAACAGTGCTTCATACGATCTTTAAGCAATTAAGTGACAAGCCAAATCCAGGACGCGCCGAGGCTGACTTGACTCAAAGGCCGGCGTCAAGCATCTCCCGACGTCTTCGCGGGATGTTGCAAACGGCCGCTACTTGGACACGAACACGTGCACTCCATTCCAATCGTCCGGCGGCGGCTCTTCCAGATACCGCTGGCAGCGCTCGAGGAGCACCCGCGCCGCAGCATCCGCCATGCACGGTTCCAGCAACTTCGCCGCCCCGGCAAAATCGCGGGCCATACCGGCCGCAAGCGCTCGCTCATAGACCGCGTTGCTTTCGCGCCTTTCCGATGGCTCTCCGGCTCGGCCTTGCAACTCGTAGATGCGGATGGCCTCCCCCTTGCCCTTTACCGCCACGACATCAAGCCAGCGAAATTGAAAATCCGCCTTTGCCCGCTCATAGACGCTTTCACTGACGATGATCGAAGTCCCATAAACCTTGTTCAGGCCTTCCAGCCGCGAAGCCAGGTTTACGGCGTCTCCGATCGCCGTGTAGTTCATCCGATTTGGCGCGCCGAAATGGCCGACGAGCGCGGACCCCAGATGCACGCCAAACCGGGTCTCGAAGGCGGGCAACCCCGCCCAGTCTTCTGACGCAGCCAAGGCCTCGCCGCATTCCCGACAGCGCAGGGCCGCCTCACAGGCCCGCCGCGCGTGGCCGTCGGCGAGATTCGGCGCATTCCAGAGCGCCATGATGGCGTCGCCGATGTATTTGTCGATCGCGCCGCCCTGGTCCTGGATCGTTCCGGTCATCGCTTCGAGATAGCGTCCCAGCGCCGCGGCGAGTACGCCCGGCGCGAGGCGCTCGGAAAAGGAGGTGAAATCCTTGATGTCCGTAAACATGATCGACAGCTCCCGCGCCTCTCCGCCCAGCGCCGGCTCGCTCTTTTCATGGTAGAGCCGCCGCACCAGGTCCACGGGCGCGTACTTGGCCAGCGTCCGCATCGCCGCTTTGGCCTGCTCCAGGCCGTCCAGCACCTCGGTGACATCGCGAAAAGCCGAGTCGACCGGCCCCGGCGCGAAATCGAAGCGCTTCATCTTCATACTCTCCTTGACGATGAGTGCCTGCGCCTGGCGCACGCGACGCAGAAGGATGGCTCCGCCCACGGTGAGCGCCGCGACGATGATGAACGAGGCGGCGAGCAGGTGATTCCACGTGCGCTCCAGCGCTCCAAGATAGTAGCTCCGCGGCGCCACGATCCCGACGATCCAGTCCTGACTTTCCTCCTCCGTCAGCGGTTGAAAGGTCGTGAGAAACCCTTCGCCGCCGACGGAAAGTCTCCCGGAGATCGGCGGGTCCCCCGCGGTCAATTGGCGCAGCCGTGGGTCAGCCAGCGCCGCGACTACCTCCGCCGGCGGGTGCGCCGGTGTCACGCGAAGACCGATATCCGAATCGTACAGCCGATCCTCCGGCGCCAGCCGGGTTACGAGGCGACCGTAATCGTCACAGAGGAAAATGCGGTGAGGGTCCCTGGTTCCCGCCGGCGCGATATTTGACTTCATCTCGCGATCGAGTTGCTCGGTAAGCAGCCCAACTCGCAGGACTCCCGCAAACTTCCCCCCGGCGTCCGTCAAAACCTGCTGCACACTCACCTCGGCGCGGCGCTGCTCCTCCGGCAAAGTCTCGTCGATTTGCGAGCGGTGCAGATCGCTCCAGACGAAGCTGCCAAAAAACTGCTTCTTGGCGGGCGTTTGGAAAGTCAGATGCGTGGTGGGATCGGCTACGATGCCGTCGCCAAAGTCGGACACGGCCGGTTCCGTTGCGAAATTCACGGCGGAAATCAGGGCGCGCCGTTCGGCGGCGAATTTCCCGTCCTCCTGATGCACCCGACGGCTCCAGCATAGTCCATCGGCCGGCCCGTCGACACTTCGCACCACGGTCACCTGCCCTCTCGGCTCCGGTTGGAGACGGATCGAGCCGTTTTCATCGAACCCGACCTGTTCCGCATAGGTGAAGGTCAGTTCGCCGATCCGCGCATCCGCCAGCAGCAGCGCGAAAAGCCCAGACTCGACCGCCGCCGGTTGGCGGGGATCGACCACCCCGCAGCGAATCTGCTGCTGGAAACTGCTCGCCGCCATGGGAGCGAGCGCGAGGTAGCGCGAAATACGCTGCGCGATTTCGCGACTCGCAGCATCGCGGCTCCTTTCCGAGCTTTCGGTGAGCGCCGACCGCGAAGCCTCGAAGACCACGGCAAAAAGGAGCGCCAACAGCGCCGTCAAAGCCGCCATGCCGGCCGCCAACACCTGTCCGATCGTAGGCTGAAAGTGGCGATGGGGAGCGCTCAAGCGCCGCGATTTTACCGGAGCCACACGTCGATTGAACGAAAAATCAAACTATGATCCGTCCAAAGTGGCATTTTCCTCTCGCCGCATCCGCCGGACGGTTCAGCTATGTTGGGAATCTGCTACAATGTTCGATTGGACACCGCAGGCCGCCTATCTCGTGGCGGTCGAATCGCCGCCGCCCTTCTTTCCGCGGTCGCAATGGCTCTCGGCGGCTGCGCCGTCTCCAGGGAAGTCCCCTTCAATCCCGCCGACTTCGCCCGTTCCGCCGCCCCGGGCTCCGGCAAAGTGACGGGACAGGTCTACGCCATCCTCCGCAATGGCCGATCGCTTACCGCCGATGGCGAACCGGTGGTCGTCGCGCCGGTAAATGCCTACACCACTGAGAACATCCAGCGCCGCTACATCGGCGGCGAACACCTCCGGTCAGCCGATTCCCGTATCGACCAATATCTCCACACCGGAACGACTGACCGGGACGGCAACTTCACGGTTCGCGGCATTCCTCCCGGCGAATACTACGTCGAAAGCGAGGTCACCTGGACGACCTCGCGCCTCGAGACAGATAACGACGGCATAGAGTCCAATATGCACGTCGATCACGAAAAACTCGTCTTCAGCAGGATTACGATCCGCAACGGCCAAGTCGTGCGCGTGACCGCATGGAATCAAAGCAACCCCGTTCACGATAGTTTTTACTCCTACGGCGGTTCGCTGGTTCGCCCGCATCATCAATTGGTCGACCTCTGTCAGTAACGAAGCGGCGAAATCGTCGTAGAGACAATCGCTGTGTAATGCCTCGAGCCAAACTGCCGAAGGCTTTTGAATCTCGTCGATTAGAAATCCTCACTGATATTAAATGAGGTAAAAAAGAAAGCCATCCGGAGGGCAAACAGCCCTTATTTTAAAGGAGAGCGCTTCATCAGCGTAGGTATGGTTTTGTAGCAACTACAACGCCGTTGCCAAAGATCAGACTGGTCTGATGCCCTCAATCGACATCGGTGGACTTTCGGTAACCCTTCAGCCGATTGCTCGCCGTGGGGCGATCTAACGGCCCGACGTGTAGCGGGATCCGAGCGCTTTATCGGTAATCCCATTACTACCATACTCAATATAATTACCATAATTACCCCAATTGAAATACCTGCGACATTTCTCTTGTCGTTATCACTGTGCAAACTACAATGCGCGCAGTTAAACGCGACGGCATGCCACCCCGGTCATCGCAAAACCTTGCGAATACCACCCATAATTAATGAAAAGATTCTTTCTTTCCGTGTGCGCCGTGATTGCAGCCTGCTCCGCTCAGGCGCAAAACCTGATTGTCGACGGAAATTTTCACAACACCGCCGCCAACACCCCCTATTCCAATACGACCGTGAGCGTTTCGAATGGGCATGTTGATCAAGGAGCTTGGCAGCTGGGCAATCAAAATGGGGAAAATTCCACCGATTTTGCGTTCAGCGCCCCGGGAGCGGCCGGCAATAATACCATCACGTTGACCAACCGGGGCACGAATCTGGGAGCCTACGTTTCACCCTACACGACCATCGGCGGCACCACTCTCGTTCAGTTGACCGCCGGTCAGGGTTACCAACTGTCAGTCAACCTCATAGCTGGCACGCTGGACATATTTGTGGGCTCAACAAATGTAGCTACTCTGACCACAGTAGGCACAAATATTGTCAATTTTACAGCGCCCGCATCAGGCGGAGAGGACATCAGATTCGTCGACGCCACTATCTCTCCCGGCAATTCACCTCGCGCAGTTACATTTGGAAACATTTCGGTCACCGCCACGCCAGAACCAAATTCGGTGGTGGCAATGGTGGGTCTGATGGCCGGCGTCGGCTGCCTCGTCGAACGCCGCCGCCTGGGCCAGCTCCTCACGACCTGGCGCGCTGCCCGCATCTGAGGTCGGCCGGGCCTCGTTCGGCCTTTGGCCCTCCAGCCTCAATTTTTACGGGAACCGCTTGCCTTGCGAGCGGTCGGGATGTGATCTACGCATGTCGTGAAAATTCCCGCATGCGTATTCGCACCCTTTAGTTGAAGAAGATCCTGCTCATTCTCTGCGCCGTCGTGCTCGCGGCGCTCGCCTTTGGTGGGAAACCCCTGTATCAGCACGCGATGGCCCTGCGGCTGCAGCGCGCCGCGGAGCAGGCCGTTCAAAAGGAAAAGTTCCCCGATGCTGCGCGCCTCTATGGGCTCGCGCTCGCGCGGCGGCCCTTCGATCTGGGAATTCTTCATTCCTGTGCAGATTTCCTGAAGCGCATACACAGTCCGGAAGAGCTGATGATGCGCAAGCGGATCTGGGATCTCGAACCCAAAAGTGGCGAAGCCTTTCTGGATTATGTCGAGTCGGCGATGTTCTTCCAGAAGCCACGGTTGGCGCGGCAGCTTTTGCTGCACGCCACTGCTCCGGAGCTCATTCAGTCGGGCCGTTACGCCCAGTTGCTGAGCGTCTCCTACTATCTCTCTCAGGAGTTGCCGCAAGCGGAGGCAAACGCCGCCGAAGCGGTGCGCCGGGAGCCAGCGAATGCTACTTTTCAGATCAACCTCGCGACAGTTCGCCTCGCGGATGCCGCGACGCAGGAAGCCGCAGTGGCCGCGCTGGAAAAATGGTCGACCGATCCCGCGCAAGGCGCAGTGGCCCTCCAGGCGTTGCTGAATTTTGCCGCCAGCGCTCGCCAAGAACCGCCGCGCCTTTCGGAGTGGCTGGCCACGGCTGAAAAAGTTATCACATCCGAGTCGCTCTTTTTCCCGGCCCGATTAAAGGTCGAGCGACGCTGGCGTCCAGCAGACTTCAATCGCGATCTCCCACTCTATCTCGAAGCGGAGAAGCGCTTTCCCGAAACGGCGCTTATTGCGGAAGCGTGGCTGCAACAACAAGGACTCAACCAGCAACTCCTGGACTACCGGTCTTCCCTCCCCGAGGCGTGGCAGACGAATTCGAAAAGCCTGACGCTCGCAGCCGAAGCCATATTTCAACTGCAGGCTTACGATCGGATCCCCGCCTTTTTTGAGGAGCCGGCGTGGAAACGACTGCACGAAAGTGCACAACTGATCTGGAAGGAACGCCTGCGGCGGTCGACTACGGTAGGAGATTCGCCCGACGAAGCCCGCGTGCGCTGGACACGCATCCTGGCCTCGGCCCATTTCGAACTGCCGGCGCTGCTGGATCTGACGCTGTGGACCGCGCAGTGGTCCTGGCTTCCCGAGAACGAGGAAGCCCTCTGGAGCGTGGCCGACACGCACGCCGCGGACTCCTCGACCGATGCCCTTATCGACCTCGGAAGGATCGCCTTTCGGCGCGGTGATGGCCCCATGCTGCTGCGCGTTTTCAACGGTCAGCTGAAAGAAACGCCCGACGATCCTGCGCTGCAGAATAACATCGCCTTCCTATCGTTCCTCTATAACAGCGAAACCTCCCGTGCCACGCGCATCTGCGACGAATTGCGCGCGCAACATCCAGAGGCGCCGGAGTATGTGGCAACCAGCGCCTTTGGTCGATTGGTAAAAGGCGACGTTGCCGGCGGTTTGCGGCTCTTCGACGGCGCCGCGACAAAGCCGGCCCCGGGAACAGCAGCCGGCGTCACCTACGGCCTGCTTCTGGCGGCAAAAGGCGATCCATCGGCAGCAAAATTTCTGGAGAATGCCGAGCGCTGGATTCATTTGCCTGAGGAGCGGCAATGGATCGACAAGGCGAGAAAGCAGATCGCCAGGTAGAACAACAGGGGTCTGGTTTTCTCGGGTTGGCCGATAGTGATTGGCTTTGAGGAGCACGGCCACCCGATGGCGCCGAGCGCAAGAGCCTCCGCACGCTCAATAGTCAACATCGCCAGAATCGGCAGCATCGAAGGCTACCGACGCAGAGAGCGGATCTTTGTGAAAAGCCGAACGCAAATCGTCTGCTGACGCGTGGCATTTCTCAAAAACTTGCCGCGGGGTCCCAGCCCGACTCGTACAAAACAACCGGCGCAGGATCTTCCAACCGGGTCAACAGCTCTGCGACGGACAACTCGCGACCCGGCAAAATCAACTCCGGCCGGATGTCCGCCAACGGCTGAAGCACGAAGCGCCGCAGATGCAGGCGCGGATGCGGAATGACGATCTCCTCGTTATTCAGGACCAGGTTTCCGGCATAGAGAATGTCGAGGTCGATCGGCCGCGAGGCATTGCGCGGGCGTTTCGATGGACGCCCAAAGGCCGCCTCGATTCCCTGCAAAACGGCAAGCAACGCCAGCGGCTGCCCCGAGTACTCCACCTCGACCACGGCATTGAGGAAGGCCGGAGCGCCGGGCTCCGTGCCCACCGGCGCAGTCTCGTAAATCCGGGAACTACACAGCGGCCCGCTCACCCCGGACGCCACCGCCACCTCGGTGCGGGCTCTCCGCAGAAAGCCCAGGCGGTCGCCGAGATTGGATCCGAAGGCAATTCCCGCTCTCAAATGTTCTTGAGCCCGAGCACGTCCTGCATGTCGTACAGACCGGGCGGCTTGCCATGAGCCCAGACGGCGGCGCGTAGCGCTCCGCGGGCGAAAGTCTCGCGGGACGACGCCTTGTGCGTGAGCTCGAGGCGCTCTCCGTTGTCGGCAAAGATCACGGTGTGATCGCCCACCACATCTCCGCCGCGGACCGCGTGCACGCCGATCTCTTCGTTCGTGCGCTCGCCCACGATGCCCGCCCGGCCATGCCGCGCCGCGGTCTTGTAGGAAAGCTGACGCGCCTCCGCGAGGATTTCCGCGAGACGCTTGGCCGTGCCGCTGGGCGAATCCTTTTTCAGCCGATGATGCATCTCAACCACTTCTAGGTCGAAGGATGGCCCCAGGATTTCCGCCGCTTTGCGCGTGAGCCAGAAGAGAGTATTGACCCCAACGCTGAAATTCGGCGCGTAGACCACCGGTACGATCTGCGCCGTGTGGTGAATGCCGGCGATCTGGGCATCGTTGTGCCCCGTGGTGCCGATGACCAGCGTCTTCCGGTGCTCGGCACAACGCGCCAGCGCCAATTCCAGCGCCGAGTGGTGGCTAAAGTCGATGACCACATCGCACTCCGGCACCGCTCCGGCGAAATCGTCGCCGCTATCGATCTCCGACGTAATTTTCACCGCTTCGTCTCCGGCGGCGCAACCAATCACGGCCTGGCCCATGCGGCCGCGGGACCCGTTGATGAGGATCTTGATTGGCGTCATTTCAGGACAAAAAGCGCAGGTTTCGCAGCGTCGTCTCCAGCGTGCGGCGGCCGCCCTCGCTCATCTCTACGAGCGGGAGGCGCAGAGTCGGCTTCATGCGCCCCACCATGGCCAGCGCCGCCTTGATGCCGGCGGGATTGCCTTCGATGAAAAGATCCTTGAAGAGCGGGTAAAGCCGCTCGTGAACCTCGCGGGCTCGAGCATAATCGCCCGCCAGCGCCGCCTTGACGAGTTCTCCGACCTCGCTCGGCGCGAGGTTCGAAGCGACGCTCACGACGCCGCGTGCGCCCTCCGCCATGAAGGGCAGCGTAAGCGAGTCGTCGCCGCACAGAATATCGAAGGAATCGGGCAAGGCCGCACGCAATTGGCTGACGCGATCAACTACGCCGCCGGCTTCCTTAATGGCGACGATATTTGGGCACTCCGCTGCCAGGCGCTTCACCGTGTCGATGGCGATCTCGATGCCGCAGCGGCCCGGGATCGAGTAGAGCATGATCGGCAGCTTTGTGGACTGGGCAATCTTCTGGTAGTGGCGAAAAAGTCCTTCCTGCGTGGGCTTATTATAGTACGGCGCCACAAGCAGGCAGGCATCGGCCCCAAGCCGCTCGGCGTCCGCCGTGAGCGCGACCGCTTCGGCCGTGGAATTTGAGCCCGACCCGGCGATCACGGGGCAGCGCTTGCGCGTGAATTTCACCGCCAGTTCGATCACGCGGGCGTGTTCCGCATGATCGAGCGTGGGCGATTCACCCGTGGTGCCCACGGGCACGAGGCCCGTGATGCCGTTTTCAATTTGATGTTCGACGAGGCGCTCGAAAGCGCTCTCGTCGATCCGGTCATTATCAAAGGGCGTGACCAGCGCCGTATATGTCCCTGCAAACATAGAAATAAGGGGCGACGTACTTAGTCCGGCTCACCCGGCCTGTCGAGTCCCGAGTCAGAGATTGGCCTGGCCTTCGAAGACGAAGTCGGCCGGGCCGGTCAGCGTCACGTTGCGATATCGGCCCTCGATTTTCTCGAAGCCCACCGTCAGGACGTCCCCGCCCTTCACCCGAACGGCGACGGGTGAAGCCGCGCCTGTGAGCTCGCTGAAAATGAGAGCCGACGCCACCACGCCCGTGCCACAGGCGAGCGTCTCGCCTTCCACACCCCGCTCGTAGGTGCGGATGGCCAGCGAAGCCGGGCCAGTCCGCTGGATGAAGTTCGCATTCGTCCCCTTGGGCGCAAAATGTTCATGCCAGCGCAAGGCCGCGCCCAGCGTCTGGACATCTACCTTTTCGAGATCGGCGACCTCAGCCACGGCGTGTGGCACCCCGGTGTTGACGAAATGCACGACCAGCGGCGCGCCGGCGGCGATCAGTTGCGCGCCCATCGCCAAGTCCTTCGGCTCGCTCATCTGCAGCTCGACATTTTCGCCAAGCAGGCGGGCGGTGATCACGCCGGCGATCGTTTCGAAAGTCATGCGATCCGTCTTCCCCGATAGCCGCCCAGCGAACCGCGCGAAGCAGCGCGCGCCATTGCCGCACATTTCGGCTTCGCCGCCGTCGGCATTGTAATAGCGCATGCGAAAGTCGGCGCCATTCTGGGCCGGCTCGACCGCCAGGAGCCCGTCGCTCCCCACCCCGCGATGCCGATCGCACAGCCGTGCGATTTCTTCGCGCCCAAGAGAAAGCGACCTATCGCGGTTATCGACCATGACGAAGTCGTTTCCGGCGCCGTTCATTTTGCTGAAAGTGATCATAGTTGTTCCGTTTAGCACAAGAATGGCAGACCGCCTAGAGCGTGTTGGCAAAGTCGCTTTCGGTGAGGCCTCGAGGGATTTCGGCGCTGGGCAAGGCGCGAAGAACGCTGATATTTGAAGTCATCTCAGCGTGATGAGCCACGCCGCCCCGCGCCGAATGAACCGCGGAATCGCTAAAATGGACTTTGCCATCATGCCCCTAGTCCGCCGGATCACATCTTGCTTTTCTCACCGCCCATCCCTTATTTTTGACCTCATGCGTTCCCGTCTCCTCCCTTCCCTTCTGCTCGCATCCGCGCTCCTTCCGACGCTCGGCGCCAAGGCTGCCACTGCCGGACCTGCTCCAGAATGGGCGCGCTTTCGCGGCCCGGACGGCTCGGGCGTGGGCGTAGCGCCAAACCTGCCGGCCAAATTCACCGAGGCCGACTACAATTGGAAAGTCGAGCTTCCGGGCAAGGGACACTCCTCGCCGGTGATCGCCAATAACAAAGTTTTCGTCACCTGCACCCCGGCCGATTCCGGCCAACGCATGCTCGTCGCGCTCAACGCGGCGGATGGAAAAACGCTGTGGCAAAAGAGCTGGGAAGGTCCGGTCTTTCAGCAAAATGCGGACAATTCCTTCAGCAGTTCCACCCCCGCCGTCGATGCAGAACGGGTCTTCGATTGGTGGACTTCTCCCGAACAATCTTATCTGATGGCGCTGAGCCAGAAAGACGGCTCCGAAATTTGGAAACGTGAACTCGGCGGCTTTGTCTCGCAGCATGGCTCCGGCTCCTCGCCGATCATCTTCGAAGACAGCGTGATCCTCGACTTTGGCCAGGAAGGCGCCGACGGCGCCGGCAGCTACACACTGTGCGTCGATGCCGCCACTGGCAAGGTGCGCTGGCAGGTGCCGCGGCTCAGCACGAGCTCTACGGCGTCGACTCCGTGCATCTACCATCCGACCGGCGGCGGCCCTGCCCAGCTCATTGTCATCTCGCGCAATCTGGGCATTAATGCACTGGACCCGCACACCGGCAAGACCATCTGGGAAATCAAGGATCTCATGCCCCGCCGTTGTGTCGCCTCCCCCATAGTCACGAAGGAAGGCATGATCATCGTACAGTGCGGCGAAGGCGGTTCGGAAAGCTTCGTCTACGGAGTGAAGCCGGCCGCGGATGGCAAGTCGGCGACGAAAGCCTTTGAAGTGCTCAAATCCGGCGGCTATGTGCCGTCGCCTTTGGCGGTCGATGACAAGCTGTTTCTTTGGAAAGAGAATGGCAACGTCTCCTGCGTCAATGCCGGAACCGGCGCGCCGATCTGGAATCACCGCGTCGACGGCCCCTTCTACAGCTCGCCGGTCTATGCGAATGGCCGCCTGTATAACATCACCCGCAAAGGCGATCTCCTCGTGCTCGGCGGTGGCGATACTTTTGAGCAGATTGCGAAGATCCCGCTGGGCGAAGGCACCTATGCTGCGCCGTCATTCTCCGGTGGGCGGATGTACATTCGGACCTTTACGCACCTGATTTCGGTCGGGAAGTAGCCGCTTTCCTCCGAGTTCAGGACGCGCTTGCATGTTTGCTGCCGCGCATTTGCTTAAGTGCGCGCGCGGCCTGCCGTCGTAAAAGAGGCTTCCAGCCTCTTTCCAGACGCGAACTGCTGTAAGCAGAAGCTCGTTCATAAACGCGCGACCAGTCGAACGACACGCCATCAGAACCTGGAGGAGAAAGCAGACTCTCCCCGGGGGAGTCGCTTTCACGCCGAGCGTGCAAAATGCCCACGCTTTCCAGAAATGCCGCCCGGCCGCAGGATTGCAAAATTGGCCAATCTTCAGGGTGCGCACATTTATGTGCCCTCGTGCGAAGCTCCAGCTTCGACACGCGTCAAGGGGAGCTCCGAGCTCCTGCTCCCCAGCCGGGGGTGTCTTCGGGCAGGAGTGGAAGGTCTCAGGGAGGGCGCGGTGAGTCTGCAGGCCGGCGTCAGCGCTTCGAGAATTGGCCAACCTCCAGCGGCGCGCCACCTCGAGAATGTGCGTCCAAATAACTCTCGTGACGAATCTCCAGATTCGTCACGCGCAGAGGAGCGAATTTCCAATTCGCACGGAGGGGGTGGTCTGCGGGTGTCTTCGGCCAGTCCGCGGGCGGGAACGGTGCGTCTGCGGGCAGGATTGGCGATTTGTTATTGGAGCTGCACACAGTCCTACCAAAGATCGTGCGCTTTCAAATACTTCACCAGCTCTGGGAAAAACTGCACCGCCACAGCCACAATCGCGGCCACGACGAGGCAAACAATCACCCAGATCGTGCGATGCGCAAACCGCCCCGCCCGCAACTTCACCAACTCCGTGTAGTGCTGTTCGATTTGCCCTTTCTGCCTCTCCACGATGCCGCGAAGCAACTCGTTATCCTTATGCAACTGCGGATCGGACACCGACTCAGCCTTGCCTTCCGCTTCTTTGACCCGGCGCAGCAGCGCTTCCATGTCACCGCGCTGACGCTGTTCCGCTTCGGAAATTTTCTTAAATTCCGCCTCGGCGCGGCTCTCCGCCCGCTCCGCATCCTGACGCGCCCGCTCGGCAATCTTGATCCGTTGTCGCAACTCCAGCAACTCCCGACCACTCTCGGATTCGTTCAAGTCCCGGCGCAGGATCTCATTGTCTTCCGCCAACGCATTTCGCTCGGTTTCCAGACTGGCTCGGGTCTCTTCGGTAAACCGTAGGGTTTCACTCTGCTCCGTCAAGAATTGCTCCAATTCCTCAACCCGCTGCGCATGGCTGTCGAGCGTCTCGGCGGCGGCCTCAGCATTGAGTCGATGCGCGGTATTCTGCCGTTCGAGTTCGGCGGATTCCTCCAGGATCCGTTCGCGCTCTGCTTTCAATCCGGTCACCGTCGTGCGGGTCTCGTGGAGTTCCCGAGCGTGCGAATGCATCTGCGCCTCGGTGGCCGTGAGTCGCTGCTGATGGTCGACGTAGTGATCCCTTAAAACCAGGTTCTCGGCCTGCAACCGTTGGACTTCCGCCTGCAGCATCGCTGAGCTGCTGCGCAAACTTTCCCGCTCCTCGTTCGCCTCCTGCAAGTCCCTACGGAGCGTCTTCGCCTCGACTCGGGCATGCGCCAGCTCACGTTCCAGACGCAATGTCAGCGGCTCCTCTTCCTCTGCCTCCGCAGCCGTCGGTCGCGTCGGGTAGCCCCGTGGACGCAAACCGGCGCTGGCCGCAACCTGATGGGCGGCCACGCCATCGATGCCATCCGCATGCCGCGAAGCGACATTGCCCTGCTCAGGCACCAGGATCTCGCTCCGGCATTTGGGACAAGTCGTCGTCAGCCCCGCTCCCGCAGGTTCGGCCACGAGGCCTTGGCCGCAATGGATGCAATCGAATTGGATTTCCGCCGTCATCAAATGGCTAAGCCGTGGCGATACAAAAACTCAGGCGCAACATCCGCAATGCGTCTGAATTTGCGCGGAATCAATGATCCGATGGGCTCCGGAGGGTGAGACCTGGGCGATCGAGCACATGGGTTTACACCAATAGGTGGCGCCAGTAGCTCGCGCAAGGCAATTCCGCCTTGCCGCCTTGGACCAGTCGCGTGAGTATGCCGCCGTGCAAACGCGGAAGTTTTCATGGCATAGGCCCGACATCTCTCATCGGGCACGATCTGGCGCCCACACATTGACCGCTTAAATTTTAGGCTGCCCGAACCGGTTCAACGCCGTTACCCCCAATCGATCGCCCGCACATGTGAACACAAAGGCATTCAATACCCAAAACGATCGGTTCGAACTTCCCGGCTTCACTGCCATCTTCGCGTTCAAGACCGCCGGCAGTATTGGCTTCGATCTGGCGATTCCGCGCCCCGCCCACGCGCACATGCATCCGGTCCTCGGACACATGAAAATCCACTCTCCGTGCACCGGCGTATTCGCAACACGCTTTGTCGTTCATCTTCCCGGCTCCCGCGATTTAGCAAGACTCCCGCAGCCGCAGCGTTTTCAGCATTGCCGTAAGCTTATGTTCCGCACGTTCGACCAGTTGGAGCTTACGCCCGAGGAACTACACTCCTACGAGGCTACTTTTATTTTCCCGAACGACAGTTTTGTGATCACACACTCACCAGATTTTCTCTATGCATGAGCCTTCCACCCAGGTTCGCTTTCGCCCGAAACATCTCCCGCGAACACAGGATCGAAACCGCCAGACGTAACTCGCGTAACCTGATGCATACGTTTCGCTTTCGCAGCACACGACGATCACTCACCGCAGATGAAGTCCGAGCACTTCGAACTGTCAGCAAGCTGTCAATCTTCGAACTCCAACGCCGCGCCAGCCACGGTGAATTCATAATTGTGCTACAGTCAGTCCGAAATCTCCCTACATTAGAAGCCCTATGTGGAGCAATAGAATCCGGTTCGTTGCCACTTGAGATTTACAATTCTCGTTGCGGGGACGCACCCGACCAGCACCTATCTCCAAACCAGTTTCGACGCCACCTCAAGCATCTTCGACGGATTGAATCTGAAACAGCCCTTTCCATCGAAGCCGAATTGGGCGAAATTACCCCCGCTGAATTCTATCAAGGTCTCAATGAACTCGATCGCGACGCCTAAACGCTGCGCCGAACCGCTTTGGGCGGTCACGCTCATGCAATCCACCCTGGCTTTTACCCGTCACGGCTTTCCGGAGCCCGTCCCCACCATCGGGATGGCAGCATTGCGCGACTATCGGACCGCACGTTCACTCCCCACCACGCACCATATGGAGCGGAGCTCCTGAGCTGACACTGAATTCGAGGGCGTAAGGCAACCGGGCATCTTGCACTTAAACGACGAAATGAATCCCTCCACGACATACGCTTCCTGGTTTCTGGGGAATGTCGGGCCCGCGCTCATCGTCGGATTCATCTTATCATTATTGCTTTCACCCATGATCATCCGTTCAGCAATCATTCGCTCCCGCTGCGAGATAGCGCTCTCGATCGCCATCGCCATCATATGCATCGGCGCACCTCAGGCATCAGACATGCCGCGAGGTTATGATCTGCCTTGGGCCGTCGCATCGGCATTCGGCGTTGCGTTTACGGTGTCTTGGCTGCGCTTCACCACGGCGAGGAGCGTCCTCGGCTGGGTCTGTCTTGCTACACACGCCCTTTTTTTTCTCGAAATCGTTCAGCATCTATAAACGCATTGCAACATACGTCGCCCAGATATTCTCCGAGGGCGAAACCTCCTTGGTGGCACACACACCACGGCGTCCCAGGTCGGCTCACCTAGATCGGTCCGTGAGCTTGCGGTCGTTGGCCAACTTATGGCATCATGAGGCTTGAACTCGAACCACCGGAGAAACGATGCCTCGGACTCACATTTTCGCAGTGAATTTTGCAAAGGTCTATCCGCTGTATATTCAGAAAGCGGAACGCAAGAATCGCACCAAGGAAGAAGTCGACCAAATCATTTGCTGGTTGACGGGTTATGACCAAGCGGGATTAAAGCAGCAAATCGAGCAGGGAAATGATCTTAAAACCTTTTTTGCTCAATCACCAGGCTTCCACCCGAACAGCGCGCTCATCAAAGGGACGGTTTGCGGCGTACGCGTAGAAGAAATCGAAGATCCGCTGATGCAAAAGATTCGCTACTTGGACAAGCTCATCGATGAGCTGGCAAAAGGGAGAGCGCTGGAGAAGATTCTGCGGCAATAATCGATGAGAAAGTGCGTCAAGGCCTGATCAAACCATGCGCTGAAGCGGTTCCGGGCGGGCCCACTTACTGCGAAGCCGATGCACGCCCTCGCCCGGAGCGATCTCCGGCGACTGCGGGATGGGAGACGTTTGTCCACTTTGCACGCTATGCGATTTCAACGCTACCTCGATCAAGTTCGTGATTGGCCGAAATCTGGCCGCCACATCCTGGCGCAATTCGATCCTGAAACAATCTACGTCTATCAGGCATATCGACCTTCGATTGCTCGATTCGCGGTCGAACATCAGCAGTTCGGCGGCGATTTCAGTTTCAGCCGGATGAGTTGGATCAAACCCAATTTTCTATGGATGATGTATCGAGCCGGTTGGGCCACGAAGGAGGGACAGGAGCACATCCTCGCGGTGCGTCTACGGCGCACGTTCTTTGACGAGTTGCTTCGGCTTGCCGTTCCTTCGGGCTTTCATTCGCGGCGTTTTGCTACGCGCGAGGAGTGGCAGGCAGCTGTACGGTCCTCGGAGGTTCGTCTTCAGTGGGATCCAGACCATAACCCATCTGGCAATCCGGTCGAACGCCGCGCCGTGCAGTTGGGATTGCGAGGAGGCGCACTTCGGCGATTTGGACAGCAGGAGTTGATTTCCGTCGAGGACATCACGCCATTCGTGGCCGAGCAGCGTCAGCATCTCAGCAAAGGTTTCGCTGAACTTTGCACGCCGGAGGAGCGAGTCTATTTTCCAAGCGACCCAGAGGCAGTCACTACCGTCGGCATTGACATCACCACGACCTGATCATGCACGTGAAGCGAACGGGCGCGCCTAATACATCATCCATGAACACGATTGAAATTCGAGACCTGATGAAGGATGCATTTCTAGGCGTCACGCTCGACGGCGGCATCAGCATTCGACAGGGCGAGATCTGCGATTATTACGGCACGGACAATGACGGCAAGGAAGTATCAGACGCGCAGTTTGCGGCGATTCCCCGCAGCGAAATCACCGACGATTGGACTACCATACCGCTTGCCGAGTTGGAGCGGTATCCGTATTTGGCCTACCTCGACGCAAAGGGTTTTCGCTACTATATCCCGGCTTTCCTCCTCTCCCTTTTCGAGGACGCACAGAGCGCATCGATGCGTGTTATTGCGACTTTGTCGTCCGTCTATCCCAAGCGTGACCTGTGGCTTCATCACATGCAGCAGTTCGAACTTCTCGACGCGAGGCAACGATCTGCGATCGCCAGGTTCCTTTTCCATCTTCAGGACGACCCTCGCCTCGAGGCATCAGACCAGCGTCTTGTTTCCCGCGCGCTGCAGGCGCATTGGCAGCAGTATCTCTAACCCTCCGCCTCACCGTGGCTCCGGAAGGCAAACCATGTCTGCGCTTGTCCGAACGGCGGCGATGCGATTTTATGCGCGGGCATCTTTCTCGCCATGTTTGCCGATCTCACCGGTCCCGCCGTTGCTCACTCCTTCACGCCGCGCGCAGGCATCGCCCCGCGCACGCTCATCGATCCCGCCGCCAATGCCGCCTATCGCTCGGTCTTCGACGCCTCTGTGGCAGACGTCGACGCCGCGGCGGAAAGCGCGCAGAATATTTGGGATGTCGAGTGGCGCGACTTGGCTCCCGGGCGACGCTCGGACCTGCTGTTCAAACTGGCCGGGCTCATCGAGCAACATGCCGCCGAGATTGGCGCCCTTGACTCGCGCAGCATGGGTAAACCGATCGCCGCTGCCCGCGGCGAAGTCCTCGCTGGCGCTCGCACTTTTCGGTACTACGCCGGAGCCGTGGGTCTACCGCAGGGCCAAGTCATTCCCGTCGCCCGCGGCGGCTTCGACTTTACCTTGCGCCAGCCGCTCGGCGTTGCGGCCTGCATCGTCCCTTGGAATTTCCCTTTTGCCATCGCCTGCTGGAAAGCCGCGCCGGCGCTGGCGGCCGGCAACTGCGTACTGCTCAAGCCCGCCGTGCAATCGCCTCTCGGAGCGCTGGCGTTGGGCCGGCTCGCGCTCGAAGCCGGCCTGCCCAAGGGCGTGCTCCAAGTTTTGCCTGGTGATGGCGCCGACATCGGGGACGCGCTGGTCACGCATTCCCGAGTGCGGAAGATTTCCTTCACGGGATCCACAGCGATCGGCCGACGGGTCATGGAGTTGGCCGCGCGCGATTTCAAGCGCGTCTCATTGGAACTTGGCGGCAAATCGCCGAACATCGTTTTCGCCGATTCCGACTGGGAAAAGGCCGCCGACTCCGCTCCGGGATCGGTCTTCGACAATACTGGGCAGGATTGCTGTGCGCGGTCTCGGGTTCTCGTCGAGGAATCGATTTACGAAGCCTTTACCGAGCAATTCCTCGCCGCCACTGCAAAGCTACAACCTGGCGATCCTGCTGACGAATCGACCGAGATGGGGCCGCTTGTCTCCATCGATCGGCGCAACATTGTGGAAGGATTTCTAACCGAAGCGCGCGCCGCTGGTCACACTATCCACGGCGGATCGCGTCCCGATGGTCCGGGCGCTTTTCTCAACCCGGCGATCATTACCGGCGTCGATCCGGCAGACCGCTGCTGGCGCGAGGAGATCTTCGGTCCGGTGGCCTGCGTGCGTCCCTTCAAGGATGAAGAAGCCATGATTCGCGAAGTGAACGCCTCGCCCTACGGCCTGAGCGGTTCGCTCTGGACTCGCGACCTCAATCGCGCGCTGCGCGTGGCGCGCCGCATCGAGGCCGGCGTCGTCAGCGTCAATTGCCACAATAGCGTCCACATCGAGGCGCCCTTTGGCGGCTTCAAACACAGCGGCATCGGCCGCGATCTGGGCCTGGCCGCACTCGAAGGCTATACCGAGTTGAAGAATATCTACATCGCCGAATCCTGAGCCACGAGGCGGCCAATTCAGCGCAAGATCACGCTTTCCCTGCATACTCCCATGACTCGAGAACAACTCCTCAACGGCATTCAGGAAGGCGCCATCGACACTGTTCAAGTCGCCACGCCGGACATGCTCGCGCGCCTCGTCGGTAAACGCGCCACCGGCGCTTTTTTCACCGATCAACTGGCCAACGGCAGCACCCATGCCTGCAATTATCTGCTGGCCGTGGACATCGACATGGAGCCGCAGGATGGCTATCGCCTGGCCAATTGGGAGGCGGGCTTTGGAGACTTCGAGATGCGGCCTGACTTTGCCGCAATCTTCCCCTTGCCCTGGGAATCCAGCGCAGCGCTCGTCCTGAGTGATTTTCATCATCACGACGGCCGTTTGGTGGAAGAGGCGCCGCGCACGATTCTCCGCCGCCAGATCGAACGCCTCGCCGAGCGCGGACTTCGCGCGAATATTGCCAGCGAGTTGGAATTCTACCTCTTCAATGAGAGCTACCAGGCGGCGGCTGAGAAGAGCCATGCCGGCCTCACACCTTCCAGCAACTATCGCATCGACTATCATCTCGAGCAGCCGGCTCGGAATGAATCCATCCTTCGAGAAATGCGCAACTCGCTGCTCGCCGCCGGAATTCCTGTCGAGAATTCCAAGGGCGAATGGGGCTGCGGTCAGCACGAGATCAACATCACCTACGCCGAGCCCCTGCTCATGGCCGATCGCCACGTGGTCTTCAAGCACGCGTCCCGACACATTGCCCAACGCCATGGCAAGAGCGTGACTTTCATGGCCAAGCCCTTTCGCGGCGAAGCTGGGAGTTCGTGCCATATCCACATCTCGCTCCGCGACGCGCAGGGCAACGTTTTCTGGGATGAAAAAGCCCACGGCCCCAGCGCGCTCTTCCGCCACTTCCTCGGAGGCCTTCTCAAGTACTCGCGTGAACTCTGCCTCTTTTTCGCGCCGACGATCAATTCCTACAAACGCTACGAAGCCATGAGCTGGGCGCCGACTCGCCAGGCCTGGGCCACCGACAATCGGACGACCGGCTTTCGCGTGGTGGGACACGGACAGGGCTTCCGCGCAGAAAACCGCATGCCCGGAGCGGATGCGAATCCTTACCTCGCCTTTGCCGCGATGATCGCGGCAGGTTTAGCCGGCATCGACGAAGCGCTCGATCCCGGCGCAGAATATTTTGGGAATGCCTACGTCGACTCAGCCCTGCCCGCCCTTCCCTCCAGTTTGCGGGACGCCCTGGATCTTTTTGAAAAAAGCGATGTCGCTCGGGAGAGCTTTGGTGAAGCAGTCGTGGAGCACTATGTCCACGCAGGGCGCTTGGAGCAGCGAGCCTTCGACTCTGCGGTCACAGACTGGGAGAGAAGGCGGTATTTTGAGAGGATTTGATTTGGTGGGCGGTGCTCGCAGAGGGCTTTTACCCACGAGTGAAAAACCACCCTGAAGTGTCAAAGGCGCTCCGAGACGGAGAGGAGAGACTTAAAAATCTTTAAAATTTCATACATCCACCCGCCCCCTCTCCGCCGATCCAGTTCCCGCAATCACTCGATTGTTGGCGCCGGCTGTTCAGGGGTGGGCAGCCGGCGTCGCTTTTTTTCCCGCTCGAAGGCGTGCGCCTCTTGCCGGGTAGAACGACAAGAAACGCCGCTGAATTTTTCCGCCGCGCCCGCCTATCGGGCAAACGTCGCTTCCTCCAATCGCCCGCTGGTTTCCTCCAGCGCCTCGTCGATCATCCGGCGGCGCTCGCGCGGCTCGCTCCAGCGCCATTGGTGCTCCAGATCGAGCGATGCCACGGGGTCGAAGTAGAGGAATTTCTTCCCCGGTTTCACCGCCGGGCTCGTAAAGACGGCAATGCCCGTTGCCTGATTGTAGTGCTCGAAAGAATGCGCGTCGCGTTTTCCCCCGCCGCCCGGCGTGTCCACGACAAAGGCCGGCGTATTGAAGCCCGCCGTATAGCCGCGAACATGCTTCTCCACATTCAACCCCGAGGCCAGCGTCGTCCGCAGGTCCTCCACACCCGGCACCATATCGTGAAAGTAGACGTAATACGGGTGAATATTCACGTAGGAGAGCCGCCGGACCAGCGCCTGCATCGTGGCGACGTTGTCATTCACTGTGCGCTGCAGCACCGTCTGGCACCGAACGAAAATCCCCCGCTCGACCAGCCGATCCATGGCCTGCTGGGTGACGCCGGTGATTTCATTTGGGTGGTTAAAATGAGTATGCACCACCACGTCCTTGTGCAGCGTGCGGGCCAGCTCCACGACGCCTGTCAGCGCATCCGTCCACGCGTGATCGGTGAGAATTTTTTGCGGCAAAACGCACAGCCCCTTCGTGGCGAAGCGCAGCCGGCGAATATGTGGGATGCGCAAGAGGCGCTCGCCGATGAGTCGGATATGGTCCGCCTTGAGATTGTAGGTGTCGCCCCCGGAGATCACGATATCCTCCAGCGCAGGCGTCTTTTCGATGTAGGCGAAGGCCTGCTCCCAGCGCGCGAGATTGGCGTGCAGGCCGAGCTTTTCCGAAACCATCTCCGTTTCGGAGCCGATGGCGTAGGAGCGTGTGCAAAAGCGGCAATAGACCGGACAGGAGTCCAACGGAAGAAAGAGCGCCTTGTCCGCATAGCGATGCGTAAGACCGGGCGTAGGCGAATCGACCTGCTCGTGCAGTGAGTCGAGTTGCGCCATAGGGTGATTCGGCCGCTGCTGCGAGCGCAAGGGCAGGAACTGCGTGCGAATCGGATCGGTCCAGGGGGCGTTCCAATCGATAAGAGAAAGGAGATAGGGAGAAATGCGCAGCGCCATTGGCGCATTGCGGAGGCCTGCGGAGAGGTCCTCGTAAAATTCCTCCGGCGCCAGCTTTCCGACCGTCTCCCGCAGCTGGCGGACGTTTGTGACCGTGTGTTTTTGTTGAAAGAGGTGATTCTGGAAATCTTTCTCACTCACCGATTGGTAAGCGGGAATGCCGCGCCAGAATTCGTCGCGGCGAAGAGCTCGGTGATCTGGGAACGATTGCGCCGGGCTCGGCGGGTCCTCCAGGGCCGGAGCCGAGGGTGAGGAGGCTGCAGGGGGATCTACGTGTGCGGTGTCGAGGTACATAGAGAGCTTGGGAAAAAGGATAAATTTGCCGTCGCGGCCGGGAGAATTAGACCACCGTGGATGGCGGGGCGCTGGAGGCCTCGGGTTCTTCGATGACCGTTTCCAACACATCGGCCAGCGTTCGCTTGGCAAGAGCCGCCTGCAATGCGGCCTCCGCAGAAGAAAATACCTCGTCGAGCACCTTCTCGATTTTCCGCCCAACCGGGCACCTCTGATCCGGATGCTGGGGATGATGCGAAAAAGCCGGACCGCACTCCACCGCGCGATACACCGCGTCGAGGGTGATATCCCTTGGCGGCAGTCCCAGAGTCGCGCCTCCGCCAGCCCCTTTGTGCGTCTTCACGAGCCCAGCGCGCCGGAGTTCCGAGAGGATGCGTCGGATGACGACGGCATTTGTGTTGACACTGTCCGCCAACGAGCCGGAACTTCCCATCTCCTGGTCTTTGAAAGCCAGAACGGTAAGGATGTGTACAGCAAAGGCGAATCGGCAGGTCGCAGCCATCTCGGTCAGGATATGTAATCGAATCGGTTACAGTTTGTCAAATGGCCGGGTCGAAATTGCTCTCCACTCGTCTTTCGGGCGGAAAAGCGCGGAAAAAATTCTCGCGCGGTCTTCGCAATTCGAAAGTCCACAGCTACCGTGAGCCCCCGATGTCAGAACCGACGTCCCCACTGAAAGCCGCCACCCCTGTCGCACCGTCGCCCGACCGCCGGCCACGGCTGCTCGCGGGCGCGCGGCTCGCCCTTTTTGGCGTGCTGGTCAATTGCGCCCTGGCCACGATCAAGGTCGGCGCCGGCTACGTCGGCCACAGCTACGCCCTTATCGCCGACGGCATCGAATCGACGCTCGATATTTTTTCTTCGCTCGTCATCTGGGCCGCCCTCGGCGTCGCGGCGCGGCCGCCGGACGAAACCCACCCCTACGGCCATGGCAAAGCCGAGCCGATGGCGACGATCGTCGTCTCGCTTTTCATCATTTTCGCGGCCCTCGGGCTGGCCGCGGAAAGTGTGCACGAAATCATCACTCCGCACCATGCGCCGGCATCCTTCACCCTCGCCGTCCTCGTCGGCGTGGTGATCATCAAGGAATGGCTGTCCCGCCGGGTGGCCAAGGCCGGCGCCGAGCTGGGCAGCGGCGCGCTCGAGACGGATGCCTGGCATCACCGGGCCGATTCCATCACCTCCGCCGCCGCCTTCATTGGCATCGCCATCGCCCTCGTCGGCGGCCCCGGTTACGAGCCCGCAGACGATTGGGCGGCGCTCTTTGCCTGTGGGCTCATCGGCTACAATGGCTGGACCCGGCTCTATTCCGCGGCAAATGAAGTCATGGACGTCGCGCCCCCACAACGGTTGGTGCAAACGATCACCAGCATCGCCGCCGGCGTCCGGGGAGTCGTGGCCCTGGAGCAATGCCGCATTCGCAAGATGGGCGTCGACTACTTCGTCGACATCCATGTCGAGGTGCAGGGCAGCCTTACCGTTCGGGAAGGCCACGAAATCGCCCATGCGGTAAAGGACGCGATCCGCCGGGCAAATCCCGCCGTGGTAGACGTGCTGGTCCATATCGAACCGCACGAGCCGGCAGAGCACGTGGTTGCGGAGTGAATCTGATGACACGAAAAGCGGTGGCGGCGCCGTGTTTCCCCTTCCCGCCGCGGGCGCGATCTGGCACGCGTAGGGTCAGGCTATGCGAATTTCTCCGATTTCCCTTCTCGCTCTTTGTTCGCTCGTCGGCGTGGCGTGCGCCGACGAAGGCATGTGGCTTTACAACGACCCGCCGCGGCAATTGCTCCAGGAGCGCTATGGCTTTTCGCCCACGGCAGATTGGTTGGAACAGCTGCAAAAAGCCTCCGTGCGCTTTAATAGCGGCGGATCGGGCTCCTTTGTTTCGGCCGAAGGCTTGATCATCACCAATCATCACGTCGGCGCGGGTGAGTTGCAGAAATTCAGCGACGACAAACATAACTATCTTCGCGACGGCTTCCATGCGGCGACGCTGGCGGAGGAAAAGCGGTGCTTCGATCTGGAGCTCAATGTGCTCGACTCCATCGAAGACGTGACCGACCGAGTGAATGCCGCGGTCGCTCCGGGGCTTTCCGCGGAAGCGGCCTTTGCCGCGCGGCGCGCGATCACCGCTTCCATCGAAAAAGCCGCGCAGGACAAGACCGGCCTGCGCAGCGATGTGGTATCGCTCTACGGCGGAGCCAAGTACCACTTATACCAATACAAGCGGTATACCGACGTTCGTCTCGTCTTTGCGCCTGAGCAACAGGCCGCATTCTTTGGCGGCGATCCGGATAACTTCGAGTACCCGCGGTTTAACTTGGATATCTGTCTTTTCCGCGCCTACGAAAATGGCCAGCCCGCAAAGATCACTCACTTTTTGAAATGGAGTAGAAACGGCGTGACGGACAACGAACTCGTGTTTGTTTCGGGTCACCCGGGCCACACGGATCGTCAACTCACTATCGCCGAGCTCGAGTATCAGCGCGATCAGGCATCTCCGCAGCGTCTGAGCCGCCTCTACGATGAAGAAGTGCATTATATCGCCTGGGGCGCCCGCAGTGATGAAAACGCCCGGCGCGCTCGGGAGAGTCTTTTCAGCGTCCAAAACAGCCGCAAAGCATCCGAAGGCCGCATCGCCGGCCTGCTCGACCCGGATGTTTTCTCCGCCAAGCGTACGGCCGAGGAACGCCTGCGCCAGGCCGCCGCGACCACGCCGGCGCTGCAGGACGCCGCCGGCGCGTGGGATCAGATCGACGCCGCCCAAAAGGTCATCGCCCAGAATTTCCGCCGCAACGGGCTCTTTGAAGGCGGCTCCGGCTTCCACTCCACGCTCTTCAGCATCGGCCGCACCCTTCTCCGCTCGGCGGATGAGCGCGGCAAGCCAAACGGCGAGCGCCTCCGCGAATTTCGCGACTCGAACAAGGAGTCGCTGGAACTTGGCCTCTTCTCCGAAGAGCCGATCTACGACGATTTCGAGACGCTGAAACTCACGAACAGCCTGACCTGGCTCGTGCAGCAAGCTGGCGGCGACGATCCGCTGGTCAAACAAGTCCTGGCCGGCCAAGGTCCCGCCGAGCGCGCAGCGGCGCTCATCGCCGGCTCCAAACTCAAAGACGTGGCCGTACGCAAAAAGCTCTATGCAGCCGACTCCGCGGAAATCGCTGCGGCGAAGGACCCCATGATCGAACTCGCCCGCCTCATCGATCCGGAATCCCGGCGGCTTCGGAAACTCCTGGAGCCTCAGGACGAGATCAAGCGGCAGGCTTACGCCAAAATCACCGCGGCTAAATTTGCCATCGATAAAGGCGCCTCTTTTCCAGACGCGACCTTCACGCTGCGCCTGGCCTTCGGCGCCGTCCGCGGCTACGAGGAAAATGGAAAAGCCATCCCCTTCCAAACGACCTTTGCCGGGTTCTTCGAACGCGCGGCGCAGCATCACAACGAACCGCCTTTCGACCTGCCGCAACGCTGGATGGAACGAAAGGATCGCCTGGACCTGACCACGCCTTTCAATTTCGTCTGCACCGCGGACATCATCGGCGGAAACTCTGGAAGTCCAGTTGTCAATCGCGCGGGAGAATTCGTGGGCATCATCTTCGACGGCAACATCCAATCCCTCGTCCTCGACTTTGCTTACACGGAGAAACAGGCGCGGGCCGTCTCCGTGAATTCTCAGGCCGTCACCGAAGCGCTGCGCAAACTCTACGACGCCGGCGAGATCGCGCAGGAGCTGGAAAACGGACGGCGACCGTAGCTAGTCCACACGCGACGCGACGCTAGTTTTTTGAAGTGCGGGTGCTTGTTCCCGCTTCGTCAGCGCTTATTCACGCAACGCAATCAGGGCTCAATTCCGCGTGAACTGTCATGGTTTCCGTTGAGGAACTGATCGCGGTCTAATAACACAAATACAAAGCTGCTTTCAGGAGTGTTGCCGTTTCGAGTGAATCCGGCGCCTCACGGTAAGGATTCGCGGACAAAGCGGGAGCAAGCTCCCGCACTCCAAAAACCTAGCGGTTCACACGCCCCCCTTGTAAATCGCGGAACCATTAACACGCTGAACCCGCTCGAAAAAACAAAACACCAAAAGCCGCGCTCACGCGCGGCTTTCGGCAATAACTTACGAAAAGGAAACCCCTTAGCGCATCAGCAACGCCTGGCGGGCGCGCTTGATCTCGCGGGTGATCTTCCGGTGGAACTGCGCCGGCATGCCAGTCACGCGACGGGGAAGGATCTTGCCGCTTTCGGTGACGAAGCGCCGGAGCAAATCAGGATTCTTATAGTCGATGGCGTCGATGGTGATATCGATGCGCCGGCGAGGCATCGGCCGGTTGGCGCGCCGAAAGGCGGAGCGGCGTTGCGGGGTCTTGGGCGTTGACATGAGATCGGATTACTTGGTCTCCCGGTGAAGCGTACGGCGCTTCAGATTCGGGTTGTACTTCTTCTTTTCCAGGCGCGTCGGAGTGTTTGGGCTCTTCTTGTTGCGCTTGGAGATGTAGCGGGAAACTGGCTTGCCCTCGGCTTTCGCCTCGGTGCACTCCAGGATGATGAAATCGCGGGCCATATAAATATTTACTCTTTGGTTTCGACGACGGGTTCTTCTTCTTCGCCCTCGCCGCCCTCTTCGCTATCAGTCAGGCCGAAGAGCGAGGTTACGGGGGTCCGCGTCCGTTGCGCCTTGGTCTGCTTTTCCAGCTGAGCCTGGCATTCGACGGTGTAGCGGGCGAAGGGGATGGCTTCGAGGCGGGCGTGGGCAATCGGCTTGCCGCTCATCTCGCACACGCCATAGCTGCCGTGCTGAATGCGCTTGAGCGCCTGCTCGATCTCGTAAAGAGCGTCCTGTTCCTGGGAAAGGAGCGAGAGAGCAAAATCGCGATCGTAGGCGTCGCTGCCGGCATCGGCCTGGTGCATGCCAAAGGCGCTGGCTTCGCTGCCTTCCGCACGGGAGCGCAGGGTATCCTTGGCCACGCCATTCATGGAGTCGAGAATGTTGTCCCGGAGAGCCAGCAGGCGCTCTTTTTGTTTACGGAGGAAAGGAGAAAGCTTCGCGTCTTCGTCGGCCTCACGCTTGGCAGCGGCGCCATCCACGACGAAGGCTTCGCCTGCGGCGACGACCTTTTTCGCCTTTTCGGATTTCTCCGCAGGCTTCTCCGCCTTTTCATGTCCTTTATCTTCCGCCGGAGCCACTTCGGCTTCAGCGGTTTCCACCGGCGCATGCTCGTGATCCGCGGGAACCTTGGCATCCGCCTTGGGAGCTTTGGCAGACGCGGTCTTCGCGGGTTTCGCGGCGGACTTATCGGATGGAGTTTTCGGCATATATCGCGGGAAGGGGGCCTGCTCTCTGGAAAATTGGAGCGCGTTACTTAATGGCTTTCGTATGGAGCTGCAAGGGGAATCCCAACTATTTTCTACGGGATCAAAGCGTGGTTCTCAGGAACTGGCGCTCGAGTATCGGCGTAGCGCAAATCGCCAGAAAAGCCGCGTTGCCAGCAGGATGAAAGCCGTCGCGCCGAACAGGTTAAGCAGATTTCCCGCCGGATTCTCCCAGGCCCGGGTGATGATCCGCGCGGGCACGTTGGCCACCAGGATGACCGGGATCACCGTGGTAAAGACCCGCCGAAAGATGCCGTGGAAGACGACATCCGGGTACCGGCCAACGTTGAAGAGATTGAAGTAGCCGAAAATGATTCCCTGGGCGCGGACGATCCAAAAACTGAGCGTCGCCAGCCCGAACATCACCGAATAGTGCACCGCGACCCCCAGCAAAACCGCGCCCGCATAGAGCAGGACCTGGTAAAAATGGGGCGCGACGCTCAGCTTGATCATGGAAAACGTCACGATCCCCACCCCCACTAGGGCATTGATGAGGTTATCCAGGCCAAATTGCCGGGTGGAAACGGCAAATTGGGCATCCACGGGCAGCAAAAGCATGATGTCCAGCTTCCCGGTGCGAACGAGTTCGGGCAAATTGGCGAGATTTACGTAAAAAAACGCCTGAAAGATCTGTCCGATGAGCTGATGCGTGCCGATCAGCGCCACCACCTGCCATTTACTCCAGTCGCCGATGCGGTCCACATACTGAAACAGGACCTCGACGTAGACGATCTGCCCCAGAAACCAAAGCAGCTCGACGATCATCCAGAGAATGAAATTCGCCTTGAAGCTCATCTCGCGAATGAGCGAGTTGCGCACCATCATCCAGTAAATCTCGGCGTAGTGTCGAAGCGTCATGCTAGCCTCCTACGGCCTGGTAGTGCCGGATCCCCACCCGCCAGAGCGACCGCGCCAGAAACAGCGCCGCAATCATCCAGCCCGCCTGAAAAAGGAATCCGCGAATGATCTCGGCAGTGCTCAGGCGCTCGAGGAAAATCTGAGCCGGGAAAAAGATCTCGTAGGCAAATGGCGTGCAGTTCAGCGCCCCGTGCAGCCAGCCCGGCAGCAGATCGAGCGGGAACACCTGGCCGCTGAGGAAATACTCGAAGGAAAAGAAGATGAAGATGAGCGTCGAGATCTCCAGGATCCAAAACGCCATCATGGCCAGCGAGTAGGCGATGAAGAATTGCAGCAGCGCCGCCATGGCCACCGAAAGCGCAAAAAGCGGCCACGTCGCCAAATGATGCGGAAACTGCACGAACTCGCGCAAAAACCAGAAAATCACCCCCATCGCCGGGAGCACCACGACCGTGTAAAGCGCCCGGTAGCTGACGAATAACCCCGCGCGATACGCCAAATGATTGATCGGCTTGATGATGAGCGCGCTGATCTGGCCATCGCGAATTTCCGCGGCGATGCGCCACTCGTCTTCCGTCGGCGTGGCTAGGATATCCACCACCGAGGTCAGCATGAAATAGAAGACCATCTGTTGGAAATTGTAGCCGCCGATGTTGCCACCGCGCGCCGTGAAGAGCGCGCGCCAGATGAAGACCGTGCCCAGCAGCGGCGCCGTGCCGAAGGCGACCCGCAAAACGAAATTCCACCGGTAGGCAAAGGTATCCTGAAAGCCCACCGAAAGCACCTTGAGGTATTTCGCGATCACCGTGGCCGGTGTATCCCGCAGCGGCGCCGTCGAAGTCAGACTCGTGCTCATAGCCCGATTTCCTCCCGTTTGGCGGCGGCGAGTTCTGCCGCCAGATTGATGGCCGCGACCATGCTTTCAGGCCGGGCAAGACCGCGTCCGGCAATTTCAAAGGCGGTGCCGTGATCCGGGCTGGTCCGTGGAACAGGCAAGCCGAGCGTCACATTCACCCCTTCGTCGAAGGCATGCAGCTTCAGCGGGATCAGCCCCTGGTCGTGGTACATGCAGAGCACCGCGTCGAATTCCCCCTTCGCCGCCCGGTAAAAAATTGTGTCCGGTGAAAATGGGCCGGCAAATTGCCCATCCACTTCCCCTCCCCGGTTCAGTTCCGCGACCGCCGGCTCGATGATCTCGATTTCTTCGCGTCCCATGGCGCCCGACTCGCCGGCATGCGGATTCAGTCCGGCCACAGCGATCCGCGCGGGTCCAGACAGGCCTTTTCCTTTGCGCCGCTGCTGAACAAAGGCCGCCAGCAATCTCCCCACCCGAACGATTTCGGCAATGGAAAGCATCTCTGGAACCGCCCGCAGCGGCACATGCACCGTGACCAGACCCACGGTCAATGCGCCGCCGGTGAGACACATGGCAAAATCCGTCACCCCTGCGCGTTCGGCAAAAAACTCCGTCTGCCCGGGAAAGGCAAAGCCAACGGCCTGCATCCGCGCCTTGTGAATCGGCCCGGTCACCACCGCCGCCAATTCCCCGCGCCGCGTGAGCTCCGCCGCCTCCTCGAGCGCCCGCAAAGCCCCCTGCGCCGTCGCCATGGTCGGCTCCCCTGCTCGGCCGGCTTCCGGTTCGCCAATGAGCCGATATTCAAATCGCCGATCGAGCAATTCTGAACGCAAGGCCCCCGCAGCGACCTCGGGACCGATGCCCGCGACGTCGCCCAGGGTAATGCCAATCACGGGAGCGGTTTGCATCACGTTTGGAAGAGAAAGCCGAGGCGCGCCGTCGCGCCGCTGAAACGGCTCAGTAAATTTTGATGTATGCCTTCTTTCGCAATTTTGCGATCCACTCCTGCTGCGCCTTTTGCCGCTCGGTCTGCAGAATGTTCTTCTCGATATCTTCCCGCACCTGGGAGAGCGGCTTGACTACCTGGGATTTCCGCGCCTCGCAGAAAAGGAGATAGTAGTTGCCGCTCAGTTCCACCACCTTGCTGACTTCGCCGGGTTTCAGGCTGAAGGCCACTTTCGAGAGGCTCTCCGTGAGATAGCGCCGATTGATCCAGCCCATGTCGCCACCGGATTCCTTGTTGGAGCCATCTTCCGAGTACAGCCGGGCGAGGTCCTGAAAGGAAGCGCCGCCGACCACCTTCTGGCGGATCTCGTCGACCACCTTGCGGGAATCGCCGCCCTGTTGCACCACGATGCTCCGCAGGTGGATCTGCTCTTCGCTCGTGTACTGGGCGATGTTCTGGTGATAGATCTCATCGATCTTCGGCTCCGGCACGACTGACGACGTCTTCACGATCTGCCCGCGCATGGCCTGGACGATGATGGAGTCCAACTGTTCCTGGCGGAATTTCTCCAGCGTGTAGCCTTCCGCGGTGAGCGTGCGAATGAAGGCCGGACGGTCGCCATTGAACTGCTCGCGGATGATTGTATCCACCCGATCATCAACGACGTGGTCGGGGATCCGCGCTCCCTTCTCCTTCATCCTCCCGAATTCCTGCAAGATCAGTTGCCGATCAATGAGGTCGTTCACTGCCTGGAGCCGGATCTCCTTGATCTGATCCGCCAACGCCGCCCCCTGCAAATGCTCATGCGCGGCCTTCTCCTTGGCGGCGACGAGCATGCGGACCTGCGAAAAGGTGACGACATCCTGGTTCACCACGGCGGCGATTCCCTCGAGAACATCCTGCCCGCGCGCATCGGGCAGAGTGGTGGAAAGGGCGGCCAGAGCGGAGAGAACCGCGATGACGCGGCGGCGGAATACGTTCATGAAGGCAAGCGGGTGTTTTCGAAAAACCGGCCAAAGCTAGAAGTGGCGTCCGGGAAGTCAAACGCGGAAGTGCGCGCGGCGCCAATTGCAAAAAATTTTAACGCGCCACCCGCGGGGAGTTCCTTTACGACGGGATTGAGGATTTTTAGAGCCGACACTGCCGCCGCCAAAACATGATCGAGCCTACAGCGGCGCACCTTGGCCTCATCGCGGCGCACTTCGGTCGCTCACTTTTGGCGCGGACCTTCTGCGGCCTTTTGTTCCTTCTTGTTGGACTCCTGCAAGCTTCGCTGGCGATCCATGAGATCATTCACCGCCTGCTGCCGGATCTCCTTGATCTTGTCCGCCAACGCCGCCCCCTGCAATTGTTCGCGCGCCGCCTGCTCTTTCGCGGCTACGAGTTTGTCGACCTCCGAAATTGAAATGGCCTGTCCATTGACCACTGCGGCGATTCCTTCGAGAACCTCGCGGCCAATCGCGCTGGGAAGTTCAGCGATAAGAACGGCCAATGAGAAGAAAACCGCGAGGACGCGGCAGCTTGGTGCTTTCATGAGCTTGCGTTCGATTAAAACCGTACCCACTTTAAAAGTCGCGTCCGGGGAGTCAAACTCGAACTCACCACGCAACAAATCCGCAGGAGCAGCTGTCTTTGCGGCGCCACAAAATCGCGCTTCTATGAACGAGCTTCTGCTATGAACGAGCTTCTGCTATGAACGAGCTTCTGCTTACAGCAGTTCGCTTCTGGAAAGAGGCTGGAAACCTCTTTTACCCTAAATGGCAACTGACATTTGCGCAGCCTAGCACATGTCCGCGATGTCGTCGAAACGGCATTTACATACGCCAATCTCTTGCCTGCCGAGCGGCAACTGACGTACATCAGACGCAATGCTCGACGACATCCAAAAAGTCCTTTTCCACGAGCAGACGATCCTTTCGCGGCTCGACGCGCTGGCCGCCCGCATTACGGAGGACTACCGAGGCCAGGATCTCAGCATCATTGCGGTGCTCAATGGTTCGCTCATCTTCGCGGCCGACCTCCTACGCCGCCTCCCGCTGCCGGTAAAGCTCGATTGCCTCTCCGCGTCGTCGTATCGCGGGGCCGCGCAGAGCAGTGGGTCGGTCAGTTTTCGCGAATTGCCCATGAGCTCCGTGAATGGCCGCCATATCCTCATTCTCGATGACATTTTGGACACGGGCTTAACCCTCCGCTCGATTTGCGAGAAACTCCGGGTGGAGGCCAGTCCCCTTTCCGTGCGCATCTGCGTGCTGCTCCGCAAGGACAAGCCGCGCGCGGCGGATCTGGAGGCGGATTATGTGGGCTTCGATATCGGCGACGAATTCGTGGTTGGCTATGGCCTGGATTACCAGGAGCGCTATCGCAATCTGCCTTTCATTGGCGTCCTGAATTCGGCCGTATTCTCGAAGTGATTCAAGGTGTCGCCAGACAGCGAATGTTGGCTTGTGGCAATCACTTCCGGCGCCCCTCCGGGGCGCACTGGAGTTTGGCAATTTCCAAGCGCGAGCATCGGAGACGCCTCCCGCGCTTGGAGAGTGTGAGCGGAGGGGCCAGGGAGGGGAGCCATCCTTGGCGCCCACCAGCGTGGCCTTCGCGCTGCGTCCAACGCTCCGCGAGATGTTACGCCGGGCGCGCCAAAGGCGCGCTACGGCTGCTTTCAGCAGCCGCGCATTTGTGAATGCCAGACGAACTCCGCATTCATGCGGTTCAGTGCTTGCGGAG
>FTCV01002330.1_pt1 | contig 32782 bp, 27 predicted proteins | sample 1639691 | NCBI WGS metagenome assembly FTCV01 (sample SAMEA3914864, study PRJEB12502) | metagenome | biome: forest; material: soil | place: USA | collected 2012-03-12 | depth 0.3 m
GAGCGCGAAGGCTTCCTTGATCTCGTTGCGCTGCGCCACGGAGAAGCCGGCCCGGCGGAGGCCGATGATATTCAGGCCCGCGATCATGTTGACCTCGGCGCCGATCGTGAACGGAGGGATGTCTTTCGAATAACCGCTGATGCCCTGAGCGATGACCTGACGTCCCACGCGCATGTGCTGATGGAAGACGGCGCCACCGCCGATGAAGACGCGATCGGCGACCTGGACATGGCCACCGAGCAGCGCGTTGTTCGCGATGATGATGGAATTGCCGAGGTGCACGTTGTGCCCAAGATGCGCGCCCGCCATGAGAAAGCAGTCGTTTCCTACGGTCGTGACGCTGCCTTCGGTTGTGCCGCGATGAATCGTGCAGTGTTCGCGGATGCGATTGCGATCGCCGATCCGGACCTCACTGCGAACCTGCGGATTGAAGGCGAAGTCCTGCGGGTCACCGCCAACGACGGCTCCGTACCCAATGACATTTTCGCGTCCCATCGTGACATGCGCGCCGATGACCGCATGCGCCTGGATGACCGAGCCGTCGCCAATGCGCGCGGCTCCTTCGATAACGGCGTACGGTCCGACCTCCACGCCTTCGCCAAGGATTGCTTCAGGATGGATGATCGCGGTGGAGTGAATCTTCATGCAGGAGCCCGGGAAAATAAGAAAGGGCTACTGCCGAGGACGACCTTTTTATTCGGAAAAAGGCGTTGGTGCGCCGTTCACGGTCGACGGCGCAGCAAGGCAAGAAAGGCGATTGCTCCGCCGATGACGACGGCCACGCTGGAGCTTGGAGCAGATTGCGCGAGGCTGGTAGGCATGGACGCCTGGCAATGAATAGCAGAAATGCTGAGTGCTACGGCTGCGATGAGCCATATCTGAGGTGAACGATGCATGGCTGGGGGTGGTAACGTCGAGACTATGCTGCAGGCAGTGGCGCAAGTCAGCTAATGTTTTTGCAAGAGAACAACTTCCGATGGGCTGATGCAAATCTCAGCGCTGTGCCAAATTTTCGATGCATTCCGCATTGATGCCTCACGGTTCTTTCGGCATTCCTCGGTCGGATCTTGTCACACTTCCACCCATGGCATCGCTAACGATTCACGAACTTCCGGAGCAGGAGCGCCCACGCGAACGATTGGCAGCGCACGGGGCATCGGCATTGAGCGATGGTGAACTTATCGCGATCCTGCTTCGCACGGGAATTCCGGGCGCGAGTGCGATCGATCTCGGGCGGCAATTGCTCAATCGCTACGGCTCGCTGGCCGGGCTTGCACGATGCACCGTCGCGGAATTGGTAACGACGCTTGGAATCGGTGAGGCGAAGGCCGTGCAACTCGCTGCGGCTTTCGAGTTGGGAAATCGTCTCGCCCGGGAGCAGCTCCGCAAACAGCGGATGGATAAGCCGGAACTGATTTTCGAGTTACTAGGCGCAGAGATGCGGGCCCTGACCAAGGAGTCACTGCGCGTGGTGCTGCTGGATACGAAGCTGCAGCTCATCAAAGTGCACGAAGTCTCGATGGGCAGCCTGACGGAGAGCGTTGCGCATCCTCGCGAAATCCTGAAGCCGGTGCTGACGCATTCGGCGTACGGCTTCATTTTGGTACACAATCATCCATCCGGCGACCCGACTCCCAGTGACCAGGATCGGAAGCTGACGATCCGAGTAAGAGAGGCGGCAAATCTCCTGCAGGTCGAGATGCTCGATCATGTGATCCTCGGCAACGCGGATAATGGCAGGCGGCCTTACTTCTCTTTCGCGGAGATTGGAGTCGTCTAACGAAGGCGAGATGCCGCCGGCAAAAGTCGGGCTAACGGTTAACGTCGTCGATCAGTTCGACCCAACACCAGAAGAGCGCTTAATATTCTTACATGCCGGCGTCAATTCATTTTGCCGCCGGTTGTCCTTAAGTCGCAATTTGCTAGAATGACCGAGTGAAGTTAAATGAACTGCGTTCCTGCTGCAATCGCCGCCATGATCAATCCCGTTATAGCTTTGCTAAGTGTGGTCGTTGTCGCTTCGTGTTTCGCTGAGGAACCCGGACCTCATTACAAACTTGTGGATCAAACCAAGCCAGACAACGAGATTGAGTTTTTTGGCGGACCGCACATCGATATTGTCAAGGAGGTGTATCGACGAACGGATGAAGGTAGCCCGGCGTTCAAAATCGTCCTAAGTTCACTTGCCGATCCCTCAAAGAAAGAATTGCTTTTCGCCTATGACCGGGCAGCCGAGGCCGATCTGTCCCCAGATGGTAAATGGTTTGTGATCAACGACCGTCCGGGTCGGGGACAATGCGAGCCTCGTTTGTTTAAACGGCACGCAGGATTGAAGTTCACGGAGCTCAAGGAGGCCAGGATCCAGCAAAAAGTCGTCGACTTTTTCATTCGCTCCAATAAATTCCCCGAGAGCATTCGTAAACACCTGATTGGGGAGAGTGATTGCTTTGTGGAGTCGATTCTGTGGTCTGATGATTCGAAGTCTTTGCTGCTGCGTATCACCAAGGGCCAAACAGGCGAGCCAATCTGGATCTACAATTGGCGTTGCATTTATGATCTCAAAACGGGGGAGCTTTCCACAGACCTAAATATCTTAAATCGGGGCTCTATCTTGCCTGGTAAGTACCTTGTCCCAAATGAAGCGACTAACGGAGGGAGAAAACGCGTGCCATGAGGGGCATCTTCTCATGCCGATGATGTATGCATGATTGCTTGAAGGTTTTCACTGCCTCAATTTGCGTCAAAGATGGACGAAGACCGTAGGCATCCTCGACGGCAATTTGATCCCGCTCTCGTTGCGAGTTATCTCGAGGGGCGAAAGATCGTGTCGGTTGAACTGATGCCGTTGGGCAAGAGTAACACAAACTACCGGCTGATCCTGAGGGATGGAGAAGTCTGCGTGTTGCGACTCCATAATCCTGGCTGCAACGCCGAACGTGAGAACCACATCTTGCGCCTCGTCAGGGAAATCGTGCCTGTGCCCGCAGTATTGGCAAGCGGCGGCGATTGGTCGATTCACTCATTTATGGAGGGAACCGCATTGGCCGAGGCTCCCCAATGTATAAGAGCGGCAGCGGAAGCCCTCGCAAGGATCTCTTCGCTCACATATACATCAAGCGGTTGGATTCAAGCAGACGGGTCGATTAGGCCATTTGATTTCGGCAATCGAGAAAGTTTTGTACTGTCCATGCTCGAACGCGCTGACGTGTGCGCGTGGATTGGGCCCAAGACCGCCGCGGCTTTGCGCCGTATCGATGCGGAGCAAGAACCGGATCCAGACGAACCGCGTCTCGTGCACGGGGACTTTAATCCGACAAACATCCTGGTCCACGAGGGCGAGGTTACCGCGATCCTCGACTGGGAGTTCTCTCACGCAGGGAGCCCATATATGGATATTGGCAATCTCCTGAGACACACCGACCGTAAGTATCACTGCGAGATCGAGGCGGGGCTTGTCGCGGGCGGACTGGATGTGCCAACCGACTGGCGACGAACGGCGGAGCTTATTGACCTCAGTAGCCACCTTGAATTTCTTACAACGCAACGATCCAATGCCTTCAAACAGCAATGCGCCGATTGGATCCGCGAATTTGTCGAGCGATATTAGTCGGTCGGGGACGCATCTGCCTGTTGTGACGGCATCTCTTTGCTGGGCGGTACAAGGCAATGATCGTGGACGACGGAGGTCCGCCGCCCAGGGCGGCTTTGCAGGAGCACCTTTGTTCGGTGTCAAGATATAGGGCATAGGATCAATCTTCGAACACGAGCCTTGCATTCTGCCGGCGGACTCTCTCATTCGAGAAATACCAGCGCCAGACGATGCCGTCTTCTCCCGCGACTACGATCGAAGATCCTTCGGCAATGTAGGGCGCCAGCGCAGAGAACAGGAGATCCTCATCTCCGAGATTCTCGCCTTGAAAACTCAGTTCTTCGATTCCTCCTTCCTCATCAACGACTGCATCCCAACGCCAGACGCCCAGTGCGTCCTCAAGTGAACGTGCATTCAGGAATTCAGAAGAATCGTTGATCCACATGAAGTGCATTTGGCCTGCGCATCCAGTGGTTTCCCTTCCCACTAGATTCTTGATGGCTGCGAGAGCGGAAGCCGCGTGGACTGACGGCAGGCTGAATGAAGCCGTTATCTGATGGATCGCGTAACCCATGGTTTCAATGACGATGTGGGATGATGCCGAATGGTATTAGGTCAGCGACCGTCCCGGACGGAGATAAGTGTATATTGCAGGCTGACCGCCGAAGCCCCGGGTGGGTTGCTGGAGCGCTTTGTTGGGCGAGGTTATTGCGTGCTCATTTGCGAGAGTAGAGCGGAATAGGATCTGCGTCGCATTGGGTTGCGTCGATCTGCTGTTTGTAATTAATGGGCAGCGGCAAATACTCTGCAAGGTGGGAAACCATCTCGTCGAATCCCTCCATGCCTTCGTTGACTTCGATAAACTCGCCGTAGTCGTACTCGAAGGAGAGGACGAAGGCGGACTCTGTGATCAGGTCTATGCGCGAGGCATAAACGCGATAGACGTCCGGCCACAAAATTCCATATTCCTTACCTTGTGGTGTCAGCACAGAAAGCCTATCCGGGAGTAGCCGAATCAGATGCATTCGACTGGAGCAAATTGTTCGGCCATTTAAATCGATTAGAGAAAGCTCAGTAGACGATTCAGCGAGAGTCATCGCACGGCCCTCTCCCGGCTGCAAGAGTTCGTTGGCGTGCTATTGAGCCGGCACGGCGCTCGCGCGCTGGAATTTCCCAAAGCGTAATGCCAGCGATGGCAGAACTAGTAGATTGAGCGCGGTCGACGTGACCAGTCCTCCCAGGATGACCACCGCCATGGGGCCTTCGATTTCGTGTCCGGCGGCTTCCAGGTGGATGGCGAGCGGCAGGAGGCCCAGCGCTGTCACCAGTGCGGTCATCAAGACAGGGGCAAGCCGCTCGCTGGCGCCGCGGAGGGCGGTTTCGAGGTTCCATTCGGCGCCTTCTTCTTCGACCAAGTGCTCGAAATGCGAAATCATCATGATCGAGTTACGCATGGTGATGCCGAAGAGCGTGACAAAGCCGACCAGCGATCCGAGCGAGAGGCTGCCGCCTGTCAGGCACACGGCAAGGACACCGCCGACTAATGCAAAGGGGATATTGACGAGTACGAGCAGAAGATTGCGGCCATTCCGGAAGACGATCGATAGAATGAGGACGATTCCTGCGAGCGTGAGGAGACTGTGCCAGAGCAACTCGCGCCGTGCCTGGGCCTGTTGTTCGGCGGCGCCGCCGAATTCAAGATAGACGCCGGCGGGTAACTGCACTTTTGCCGCGATCTGGCGCTGGGCGTCCGCAACGAAAGAAGCGATGTCGCGCTTCTCGACGTTGCAAGTGACTGCCTGGCGGCGGCGCGCTCCTTCGTGTTCGATTGTGTAGCGACCGGTTGTGAGCGTGATGTCGGCAAGCTGTCGCAGCGGCATGCGTCCGCCGTTTCCGTTGGAAAGAAGCAGGGTTCCGATCGTGGCTGGATCGCGGCGGCTGCGTTCTTCGAGGACGCAGCGCAAGCCCATGACGTGATTTCCCTCGTAGATCTGTGCTACGTCTGTGCCTTGATAGGCAGTCTGAATGGCATCAAGGACGTCGAGCGGACGAAATCCAAACTGAGTAAGTCGTTCGGGCCGCAGGCGGATGGACATAATGGGCGCGCCTGCCGAGGACTTGACCTGCACATCCTGCGCGCCTGTGACCGACTTGAGCACCGCACCGACTTCGCGGGCTCTGGCATCGATAACATCGAGATCATCTCCGAAAACATTGATGACTACTTGCGCGGTTTCGCCGGAGATTGTTTCGCTGATGCGATCTCCAAGGAAGGTGAGCACTTCGGACTGGATCCCGGGAAAATCCTTCAGGGTTTTTCGGAGATCATTCTGCACATCCTCTTCGTCGATCGACTCACCGGGCTTGAGTTCGACATGGAATTCACAGCGGTTCGGCCCCCAGGTATCTTCACCAGATTCGGCGCGGCCGGCCTGCTGCGAGATTGTTGCGACATGTTCGTTTTTCAGGATTTCCTCGGAAATCCGGCTGCCAAGGCGGATCGTCTCGGCGAGTGACGTTCCAGGTGCTGCGGTGACTTGGAGCACGAAGTGGCCTTCGCGGAAGTCTGGCAGGAATTCGCCGCCAAAGAAGGGGATTGCGGTCCCGGCGGCGGCGATGAGCGCGAGTGCCGCAATCGTTGTGATGCGGGGATGCTCGCTGACTGCAATGAGCAGGCCGCGATGCAGGCGCTTGAGCGCAAGCAGATAACCCGGCTCAGAATGCGGCGCAGTCCGCGAAAGAAAAAGCATGCAGAGCGCGGGCGTCACTGTTAGCGCCACGATCAGCGACGCCACGGTGGCGAGGATGAAAGCATTTCCGAGTGGCGCGAAGAAGCGCCCTTGCAAGCCGCTCATCGTGAGGACCGGAACGAAGACGAGCGCGACCACGATGGTCGCGTACACCACTGCGCTACGCACTTCCAGCGAGGCGTCGAGCACGACGTTCATCAGCGGGCGGGGGGCTGCGAGGATCCTGTTTTCGCGGATGCGGCGCAGGATGTTTTCCACGTCGATGATGGCATCGTCGACGACGACGCCGATCGCTACAGCGAAGCCGCCGAGCGTCATCGTATTGATCGTGACGCCGCGCCAGTCGAGAACGATGACCGCCGCGAGCAGCGAAAGCGGGATCGAGATGAACGAAATGAAGGTCGTGCGCAGATCGAGCAGGAATAGCAGCAGCACGATCCCGACGAGGACGCCGCCCAGCAGAAGCGATTGCTTCACGTTTCCGAGTGCAGTTTCGATGAAGGTTGCGGGACGATGAAGTCGCGAGTAGAGCGTGATCTTCTCCGCGGCGAGGACTGGCTTGATCTCTTCCAGGGCCTGCTCAACACGCTTCGTGACTTCCATCGTGTTCGTCCCGTACTGGCTCGCCGTTGTCAGGAGAATCCCGGGGCGGCCCTGGATGAGGGCTTCGCCGAATTTCGGCTCCGCACCGCTCACGATGTCGGCCAGATCTCTTAGTCGGATGCTGACTCCTTCCTGCGTTACTACGACTACAACATTGCCCAGATCTTCCGCCGAGAGGGAGGCGCCTTCAGAAACTAACATGACCCTCTGCGTGGGCGTCTCGATGAAACCTGCTCCACGCACGCCGGTCGCCGATTTGGCGGCTTTCAGGACATCATCGACGGTCAGATTGTAGGCGATCAGGCGATCCGGCCGGAACTGCACCTGAAGCTCACGCACTTCACCGCCGAAGACATTGATATGAGCGACGCCGGGAACGGACAACAGTCGTGGACGCAACGTCCAATCGGCGAAAGTCCGAAGCTCCATTGGAGTGCGGGTATCGGAAACAAGGCCGATCTTCAGCAGATCCATTGTCGAAGACGTCAGCGGCGACATCGTCGGTGTTTTCACGCCATCGGGGAGACGCCCTGCGGTTTCGGCCAGCTTCTCCGCGAGTAACTGGCGCGCGGTAAAGATATTCGTGCCATCCCGAAACACTGCGGTGACCGAGGATAGGCCCGGGATCGATTCCGAGCGCACTGACTCGATATCGCTGCCGCCATTGATGGCTTCCTCGACGACGCGTGTGACCAATGTTTCGACCTGCTCCGGGGCGAGGCCTGGAGCTTCCGTTTGAATATCCACCTGCGGCGGCACGAAGTCCGGCAGAACGTCGAGCTTGGCCCGCATGGCGACAGACGTGCCGTAAGCCAGCACGACGATCGCCAGTGCTACGACGATTCCGCGGAAGCGGAGAGAATGCTGAACGATCCAGTTGAGCACAGGCAGGTTAGATAGGTGAAAGTGATGAAGCTGATGAAATGGGCGGGAGCGCTCGGATGGACGGAAGCATGTGGTGAGCGACTGCTAGCGATGATTGGAAGATTGAGCAGGACGCTGTTAGTCGTCGCCGCCTCCGCCCTGGACAGTCATCTCGCTCGACAGGAGAGTCTGGGCGCCAGTTACCACGATCTTTTCGCCCGCTTTGAATCCCTCACTCACGAACACGCCGGTTTCGGTGATGTGACCGGGCGGCACGCGGCGGCGTGCAAATTCTTCGTCTTCGCTTTGCACATAGGCCCAGGTTTCACCGGCATAGCGAACGATTGCGGAGCGGGGGATCACCACGCCTTCGGTTTCGTCGCCTGGGAGTTCGAGAAAGGCAGTCACCGCGACGCCTGGCCTCACGGGGAAGGGTGGATCGGAGAGTTGAAGCAGGAATCCTTGTGCCTGAGCCTTTGGATCGATGCTGGAGGCTGGAGCAACGGATGCCGCGGTGATGGGTTGATCCTCCCGACCGAGCACGGAGATCTTTGCGGCAGTCGGTTCTTCTCTTACCGACTCACCACCGGGAACGTCGACGCGGATGACTGCGGCCTTCTGCTTGATCAATTCATCGAGCAGCGTGCTGCGTGCGTCGTCATCAAGCGCGGCGATGGCCGTGCCCCATTCGAGCGAAAGCCTGCGGCGAAGAGCGCGGGCGCGGCTTTGATCCGCACGGTATTGAGAGGCTGCAGTTTCCACGGTTTTGCGTGAGACGTTTTCATTCGACTCAAACAGGCTGCGGGCGCGATCTGCCGCGGCGCGAGAAGCCTGGAGCGCGGCATCTGCGGCGACCATGTCGCTATCGAGGGCCGCGAGTGCCGCCGGATCCGTGGCGAGACCGTATGCAATGATCTGAGGGCGCTGCTTGACCTCGGAGAGTTCCTGTACGCCAAGTCCGATCCGCTCCTGCCCTTCCTTGTCCAGCTTCACGACCGCTTCCTCTTTCTTGTCTTCTTCCTTTCCTTCCTTCTTTTCCTTGTCGTCGTCCTCCTTGGCGCTTTCCGACTTGGGTTTCTCCTTCTTTTGATCATCCCCATCGTCGGTATAGACGTGCGTGGTGATGACATGGCGCCAGAACGGCAGAAGCACCGCGGCTGTGCCGGCGAAGATGACTAGTAAGAATAGAAGAGCGAACTTCTTCATTTGAGAGTGGTCTGTGCTGCGTCCTCCAGTTGCCCAAGGGCCTGCTGGGCTTCCGCGAGTGCGTCGAGGCGCGAGACGTTGGTGGCTTCGTATTCGACTTCCGCGCTGAGCAGGGCGAGTCGGTCCGTTTCACCCGCCTTGAGCAGGACTTCGGCGGATTGTTTCTGCTTTTCCTGCGAGGCCAAAAGGCTGTCGGCGGTTTGCAGTTTCTTCAATGCGCCGCGGAAGGTCGCCAGTGCCTTGTCGATTTCTCCAGCGGCCTTCATTTGCTGGGCGCGGAACTTCGCCGCGGCCTCGGCGCGCTTGCCGGTCGCTTCGGCGATCGGACCCTGGTTATGATGAAAGACCGGTAACTCGACCGTTGGCGTAATGAACCACTTATCCTGACCCTGATCCCATAGGTAACCGGGATTGAAATGAAAGTCGGGATATTGCTTTGCTATTTCGAGATGCAGCGCGGCTTCGCTTGCGGTGTAATCTGCGAGAGCGCTGAGGACATCGGTTCGCCGGAGCATGGCCTTTGAGCGCAGGCGATCGGCGGCGACGGCTTCCGGCGTGCGTGCAAATTCGGAGAGATCCAGTTGGATGGAATCGATGGCGCTCGCAGGAATGCCAACGGCATCGGCCAGAGCGGCACGCGATTCGGCCTTCATGCGCTCGGCATCGCGCAGGAGAAGCTGGCTTTGATTATAGAGCAGCCGCTGCTGGATGAGTTCCGGACGCGAGATCTCGCCGGCAGCGACGCGTTCATCGAGTGCGCGCAGGGTTTGATCCTGAGTCTGCTGCTCGTGAGCGAGGAACTCCGCGCGCTGTGTCGCCGCGTAAAGCTCGACAAGGCTCTTGCGCACGCGGCTTCGGACCTGCCATTCGGTGGTCACGATTTGAAGCGCAGCAGATTGTGCAGCGGCGTGGGCCTGATCTAGGCGGTAGCCACGTTTGCCTGCGGTTTCGATCGGGATATCCAGGCTGAAACCGAGCGACCACGGTTTCATGCCTTGCAGCATGTTGCCGGTGATCTGTCCGTCGAAACCGAGCGTGGGGTTCGGATGCGCGCCCGCCGTGCGGATTGCACCCTGCGCGGTGCGAAGTTGAGCACGCGCCAATTCCAGATCGGGGTGAAGGAGGAAGGCCGCCTGCGTGAGCGCCTCGCAATTCCACGTCGGAGGCGTATGACCGAGCGCCTTGGCAATGCCCTGGCGAATCGCCGGATCATTCAGGTTCCGGCTATCGAACCGCGCGGCTTCCTGCCGAGGGGTAGTCGGTTCGGCGTGGTAGGCGATGCAGCCCGCCAAAGCAAGCGGAGCCAGGAGTAGAATGAAGCGAGAATGCGCGATCAGCACAGGAGTAATGACGAGTACGGGAATATCTATCCGGCACTCGGCAGCGCGAAAGTGCGCCACCCCCTGTGAACCTTACAGTTGTGAAAGGTTAATATAACGATCCCGCGCAAGCGCGGAATTCTAGCCGTTTACTGAATGCCGAACTGTAGTTCGATGATGTTATTCTGAGACTCTGGGCTTTCCCAACTAAGAAACACTTCGCGGCTTTCGCCGTTGGGTTGGTGGCCAGCTGCAATCGCTTGCTCCACGAGCTTGCCCCAGGCCGCGCCCATGCCGGCAACTGGTCCCTGGAAGATCACCGAGGCGCATTTGAACTTGGGCAACGCGCGGAAATAGAAGTCCCCACGATAATCGTTATCGGCGGCGTGGACCGGAAAATCGGCTTCGAGAGTGAAGGGTTCCTCTGGGTCTCCTTTGAAGCCGATGTAGCTCAATACAATCGGTCCGTTTTGAGCGAGCTTCAGCTGTACCGCCTTTTCAACAAGCATTGGGAGGGTCGCCGTGGCAAACCCGCCGACATCGGCAATCTTGAGCTGTTTCTTCGCGCAGAAGAACTGCTTTTCCGGCACCTCCTTGATCCGAATCTTGGTGATGTCGGGTTCCTGGGCGGAAGCGGAGACCAATGCGACTGACAGTGCGGCGAACAGGAGAGGGAGTTTCATGCGTCAGAGTGATTCCAAAACGTTGTGACCGGGACTGATGACGACGGACATGTACCCGAGTCATGCCATCTTCGGCAATTTCCTTCTGTGGCCTTGGATCGACATTTGGATCGACGAGCACACCGTCTGGAAGGAGTCGGACTCTGGACGGTTTCTCAGGCGTGACACGCAGCAGTTAGGGGCGAGATTGCGATTCTTTGTTCAACAATAGACAAATTTGCGCGCCCACTGCGTCTGAACGTTATCAATGATGTCACCTCCCGATCTCGCCTGCCTGTACGATCAGCACGCGCAGGCGTTGTTCGCGTTTCTCCTCGATTTCACGGGCAGAGAGGCGGATGCGAGGGACATCCTTCAGGAGATTTTCGTGCGTCTTGCTCGTGGTGACATCCGTTGGCCTGATGTGAAGTGCGAACGGGGATTTCTCATCCGCATCGCGCACAATCTCGCGGTCGATCTGATTCGCCGCCGGGACACACGGACGCGAAACCATGAGCTTTTTACCCAGGAACGGGTTGCGTCCATCGAAGGCGCCGCCGACCCGGATGCGCGAACGTTCCAGATTGCCCTGGAAAAGGCCATTGCGGAACTGCCGTTGGAACAACGGGCCGTCCTCCATCTCAAGACGTGGAGCGGCCTTACATTCGAGGAGATCGCCGAGGCGCTCGAGATTTCACCGAATACGGCAGCGAGCCGTTACCGCTACGGAATAGACAAACTTCGGGTGCTGCTGCGTCCCCTTTACAAAGAAATTCAATGAACCCCGACGATATCGAACGACAATTGCAGGATCGGATCATGCGGCCGATCCCTGCGGAATGGAGACAGTCCATCCTATCCGCGGCGCAAGTGGAGCGGGCGAATCGGCTTGCAGGGAAATGCCCTGCTACCCGGCCATGGATCGCACGGCACGCCGGTTGGGCGGCCCTTGCGGCAATTTGGGTGATCATCGCTGGAATCCATTTTTTCAATTCGGTCGATGTGCCAGCGGTCCGCATCGGCAGGACTGCATCGGTCGAGGATTGGGCGATGCACTGGCGCGAAGAGCGCCAAATCCTTGCTGAGTTGGGCGAGTCTCATCCAGTCCAACCCGTGCTGCCCGACATCGATCCCAGATCTCCAAAAAGTGGCAGTCGTCTTCGCGTAGTCCGAACCAATTTCTCTGTTTAACCCTATGACTCTCATCACTTCTGAAACCGCACTAAAACCTTCGTCGTCGCGTCGCTGGCTGAAGCGTTTCGGATGGGGACTGCTTTGGCTCTTCACACTCGCGATCCTCGTGATTGAGATCGTCAACTGGAGAGGACGAGTGGCCTGGAAAACCTACGTGGCAAGCCTCGAAGCCAAGGGGGAGCGGCTGGATCTGGATGCAATCATTCCTCCGCCGGTTCCCGATGCCGAGAATTTTGCGGAAGCACCGCTTTTCAAACCCCTGTTCGACTACGGAAGCGAAGACGGTTCTGTTATCCCGAAGGATCCGGACGAACGGGTGGACTGGATCGCAAAGCAAATCCATGCGGGACGCTCGCTTCGGAATGAAAAAGCCGTCAAGGCCTTGGAGGATATGAAGGTGCGCCCCATGCCGAAGCCCGGCGCGGTCGGCAATTGGCGCAGCGGAATACCTGAGGATCTGGACGCTTTAGCCGACGCATATCGAAAAGATTCTACTTATCCGCATCCCTCCGAGACAAGTACTTCGGCAGAGACGGTTCTGACAGCACTTACCAAGTTCGATCAGATCTATGCTGGCTTTCGGGAAGCTTGTGCGCGTCCGAAATCGCGGTTTCCTCTTTGTTATGAAGCAGGCGTGGCGATGCCGGTGCGGCAGGGGCGACCGCTCGTGAATCTGGCTCAGCTTGCACGGTGTCGAGCACTGGCCGAATTGTCGCTTGGGAACGCGGATTCTGCTTTTCAAGATGTGTGCATGATATTGCGGTCCGCCGACGCCATTCAGGGTGAACCGGTGCTGATTTCGCTTCTGGTGAGGGTTGTACTCATAGAGATTGCCTGTCAGCCTCTGTGGGAGGGGATGGCCCGCCACCAATGGAGCGACGCCCAACTCGTGGAGATGGAAGGCCGATTGGGACAAATCAATCTCGCTGCGCACTACCGACTGGCAATTCGGGGCGAGAGGATCACTTTTCTCTCCTCTCTGGATCTCATGCGTCGCCATCCGTCCGAGATTCGCACTCTATTTTCGACTGCCAGTACCAATGAGCCGCAGTCAATCCTTGGCGGACCGCTAGCAGGATATCTTGCTAGCGGATGGTGGGATCAAAACAAGGCGACGATGGGTTATGTGTATGAGAGCGTGCTCGGTTCGGTGGATGCACATGCCGGTCGCTTCTTTCCTGATCGAATTACCGGTGCAACCATTCCGAATTCATCCGTATTTACCCAAATTTCAGTTCCTGTTTTCGTCGACACAGAGGATCGATGCGCGTTTACCCAGGGAAACATCAACATGGGGCGGATCGCCGTGGCTCTCGAGCGCCACTGGCTGAAACATGGGAGTTATCCCACTAACTTGGAGTCCCTGGATCCCGAGGTCAAACCTGCGGGAACTAGCCTCCCGGCAGATCCCGCAACGGGAAGAGCGGTGCACTACATTCTCAGTGACAGTGGATTCCTGCTCTACTGCGATGGCTGGAATCAGAAAGACGATGGCGGCAAAATCGTATGGCGCGACTCCAAAATCGGACGAGTGGATCCAATGCAAGGTGATTGGGTTTGGCCGGGCAGCATCGCGCATTAATGGGGTCCCATAATCGGAGGCTGCGGATCACGTCGTTTACGAACGGCGCAAGCTGAACATGCCCGTAATGAGATCCCTGACCCGTATCAAGATCGACATCGCGAGCCCGGTGTGCCAGAAGGGTGCTCCTAACTTGCCTTCCCTATGAGCAAAATCGTTCCTTTGATCTCCTCCTGTACAGCGGGTCCCCTCGGTATTATCCATCTGCCGCGCCTTTGGCTGAAAGGTCTGCTTGGCGCGACCGGTCAGTTAGCCGATGGCTACAAAGATATCGGTCCGGGTTATGACTACATGGTGCTCGGAGCGCTCGGGATCAAACCCGATGACGCCCGTGCATTCATCCACGAGAAGAAGCCGACTTATCCTCAATTCGAACAGTGGGTGAAGAATTATCCTGGCGTGAAGCTCGACCAGGCGACGATCTTCAAGAGCAATGCGGCGGTCGCCGGCTATATCCACCGCGATGAAGTTCGGCATGAGATCCTGGGCGCCTGTAAGCTAGCGGACGATGGGTCCGTGAATCCCGGTGCCGTGGATCTGAACAATCTCGATGACTGGAGCGCGGCTCACGCAGCGATTACAAGTCACTAAGCGCGACCATCTGTTTTGCTGGAGCGGCGGAGCGCCCATGCTTCGCTCCCGCCGCTTCATTTGACGGATCATTCCAAGGGTTCGACCTGTCCAGGATTGAACGGGAATGCGCGCGCGAATGGCGACGCTTTCCCAACGCCTTCCTCATGTTTCGTTTATCCCTGATTCCTCTCCTGGCGGTCCTGGCTGCAAGCCCGGTGCTTGCGATCGATTTTCACGTTGCGCCGGGCGGCAATGACGTGTGGTCCGGACATTTGGCGCAGCCGAATGCGGACAAGACCGACGGGCCACTGGCATCACTGGCCGGTGCGCGCGATGCCGTGCGGCGTTGGAAGGCGGAAGGCGGAGCCGAGGCCGTGCGAGTATTCTTTGCGGATGGTGTTTATCGACTCAAGGCGCCAGTCGTGTTTGAGCCACAGGATGGAGGAAGTAAGGAAGCGCCGATTTCGTACGAAGCCGAACCCGGTGCGCATCCAGTAATCAGCGGCGGACGCCGGATCACAGGCTTCCAGCGCGGAGCGGACGGCGTGTGGACTACGCAGATTCCCCAGGTCGCGAAGGGCGCCTGGTATTTCGAGGAGCTGCTGGTCGATGGCAAACTCGCGACGCGCGCGAGGACGCCGAATGAGGGCTGGTTTCAGGCCGCAGGTCCAGCGACGGCTCCAATCGACGGCGTACCTCTTGCTGGGCCGCTGGAAAAGACGGTGCTGCTGGCGCGGACCGAGGATCTGGCCGGCTTGGCGGGGCTTTCCAAAGCCGAGTTGCACGACGTCAACACGATCGTCTATCACTCATGGAATACCTCACGTCATCGGATCGCAGGTCTGGATGCGACGATTGGCGCTGTGCAGTTCACAGGGCCAGCCCGATGGGGATTCTTTCAGCAGGAGCCGTTTCATCGGATCATCTTCGAGAATTACCGGGGGGCGCTCGATGCTCCCGGCGAGTGGTTCCTCGACCGCAACGGCACGCTTTCGTATATCGCTCGTCCCGGGGAAGACATGACGCGCGCGGAAGTCGTCGCGCCGGTGACGCCGCGCTGGCTCGCGTTGGCGGGAGACGACGCGCATGGCCAGTTCGTCGAGTACCTTCAATTCCGCGGGCTTCATTTCGACTGCTCGCAATTTCTTCTGCCGCCGGCGGGTTGGTCCGATCCGCAGGCCGATGCGGAATTGGGCGCCGCGATCGAGGCAGATGGGGCGCGGAATATCTTATTCGAGAATTGCGAGATCAGTAGCCCCGGCACTTATGCGATGTGGTTCCGTCGCGGCTGCTCCGATTCGCGAGTGGTCCACTGCCATCTGCATGATCTGCAAGCCGGCGGAATCCGGATAGGCGAGACTTCGGCGGTAAGAAGCGGCGATGCGCTCACGCGGCACATCGGCGTGGAAGACTGCATCATTCAAGCCGGCGGCCGTTACTTCCAGGGAGCGGTCGGAGTTTTCATTGGCCACAGCAGTGACAATGAAATCGTACACAACGATATAGGCGACTTTTACTACACGGCGATCTCGGTGGGCTGGGTCTGGGGTTTTGGCCCGAGTGTCGCGGCGCGCAATCATATCGAGTGGAATCACCTGCATCATCTCGGCTGGGGAGTGCTGAGTGACATGGGAGCAGTTTATACGCTGGGAGTTTCGCCCGGCACAGTGGTGTCGCATAACCGCGTACATGATATCTCGTGTTACTCATATGGCGGGTGGGGGCTGTATCCCGATGAAGGCAGTACGCAAATCACCTTTGAAGATAACCTTGTCTATCGCACGCAATCAGGCGGCTTCCATCAGCACTATGGGAAGGAGAATGTGGTCCGGAATAACATCTTCGCCTTTGGCCAGGAGATGCAGCTCCGGCATAGCCGTAATGAGGATCATCTCGCTTTCACCTTCGAAAAAAACATCGTCGTCTGGAATGAAGGAAAGCTCTTCGGTCACCTGGATCCGACGTGGCTGGGTGGGCAGGTGAAGCTCGATCATAACCTCTACTGGCGCTATGGCGTGCCTCAGAACGGGGGGCTCACAGATATCCGCTTTGCCGGGATGTCGTGGGCCTCGTGGCAGGGGCGAGGGCAGGATGCAGGCTCGATCATCGCCGATCCGCTTTTCGTGGCACCGGAATCGGGTGATTTCCATCTGAAGCCCGAGTCACCTGCATTCCAGATCGGATTCGAGCCGTTCGATTATGAAAAGGCGGGCGTTACTGGTGATGACACGTGGAAACAACTCGCGGCCGCGCGCCAGTATCCGCCGATGCGATTTGAAGTTCCGCATCCGGAGCCGGTCGCACTGACGCTGCACGATGGCTTTGAGTATGTTGAACCGGGTGGAGCGCCGAGAATTGCACACATCGACAATGGTGGGCGTCCAAACGCGATCCGAGTGGTGGCTGATGATCCAAGCGCCGGAATGCATTGCCTCCTGATCGAGGACGGCCCGGATGCGAAGCCGTCGTGGAACCCGCATCTCTATTATCGGCCCAATCACCGCCATGGCATCTCGCGTGTCTCTTTCGACGTGAAGGTCGAGTCGGAGGCCGTGGTCGTCCACGAGTGGCGCGATGGCGCCACGCCGTATCGCACAGGGCCGGCTTTCAAGATCAGCCAGGGCCGCTTGAGTGCCGATGATCGCGACTTGATGGCGATCCCGCCTGGGACGTGGGTACACTTCGAAATCGAAGCCGGCATGGGCGAGAAATCCACGGGGTTATGGACGCTGGTCGTCACTGTGAAGGGGAGTGCCCCACAGCGATTCGACGGACTGAAGTTTGTGTCGCCGGTCATGAAGTCGCTCGATTGGCTGGGGTTCAGCAGCCCCGGAACCGCTCCTGCCAAGTGGTGGCTGGACGAAATGGACATTGGCCACAGGGATTGAGGTGGCGCTAATCGCTCCAGTCGCTGCTCATCGTCCTCGCCGCCGACGGACAATTTTCCTGGGAATGACAGGCATGCCAGCCGCGTGGAGGAATGAGGAGCCGACCCGCCATCCCTGACGCAGCTGAAAGAAATCTGCCAGCGTGGCCGCGACATCTGCGTAAGTCTTCCGCGTGCCGAGCGGTCCGGCTTCATGGCCATGCAAGACCAGCAGGGGAACCTCCTCGCGGGTATGGGCTGCGCCGTGGAAAGTTGGATCATTGCCATGATCGGAAGTGATGATCACGAGATCGTCCGTTTCCACGCGAGCGAGGAAATCATCAAGCCACACGTCGAATTCCATGAGAAGCCGCGCGTAAACGTCCGGGTCGCGAAGATGGCCGCCCAGGCGATCGAAGTCGGAGAGATTGGCGAAGATGAGCCCATCGTCGCCGTTATCCCAGTTGCGATCGATTTCGCTCAGCCCTTCGAGGTTCGAGAGAGTCGGCGTTGATTTGGTAATGCCGCTACCGGCGAAAAGGTGGCCGATCTTTCCAATCCCGATCACGGGCAGCCCTGTCTCGGAAATGGCATTGAGCACGGTGCGCGGTGGTACCATCGGAAAGTCGCGCCCTTTGTGATCCAGAAACCGGAAGGTGCCGGGTTCGCCGGAGAATGGACGGGCGATGACCCGGGCAAGCGGCACGCCATTCGCACAGCGGCGGACGATGCGGCAGACATCGTAAAGGCGGGTGGGGGCGAGCACCGATTCGTGCGCGGCGACTTCCAGCACGGAGTCCGCACCGAAGTAGAGAATGGGCTCTTTGCTCTGCACATGGAGAGTCCCGAACTGGTCGAGAACGGAGCGGCTTCCATCGTGCTGGGCGCAGGTGAATTTCATGCCGGCGTCGGCTTCAACCGCGCGAACCCAATCGGTCGAAAGTTCCTTGGTGGCGGCGAATGGACGGTCGAGCGTTACCCCAGCGATTTCCCAATGCCCGCTGACCGAATCCTTTCCTGGGGCGGTCGAGCGCATACGTCCCCAGCGGCCGAGAGTTCCCTGCGAACGCGCGTCGAAGACATCGGCGGTGAGCAATTTCCACAGACCAAGCGCATAGAGCGCGGGCAGGCTGAGCCCCGGATGGATCCGAAGCAGATTGCCAAGGGTGTTTGCGTTTTCGTCCCCGAAAGCAGGGGCGTCAGGGACACTTCCGCAACCGACTCCATCGAGGATGAGCAGTAAGGCACGCATGCTGGATTTAGATTCCTAAAAGTGTCGCGGATCGGACTGCAGCCCGGCCGCGGCTGGTACGAAGTGAAACGGTTTGATGGCCGCCGCACTTCTGCCTTTTCGCCGCAGGGCTTCTTCGTGTTACCGTTCCATCGTGATCAAGTCCGAATCCGTTTTCATTGCCGGCCATCGAGGCCTTGCCGGGAGCGCCATGATGCGCGAACTCCAAGCGCAGAATTATACGAATCTGCTGACCCGCACACGCGCGGAATTGGACCTGACGGATCGTGAGGGCGTCCGCCGCTATTTCGCCGAAGCGCGTCCTGGAGTGGTGATCGTGGCCGCAGCGAAGGTCGGCGGAATCAAAGCGAACAACGACTTTCCGGTCGAGTTTCTTCTCGAGAATTTGAAGATTCAAAACAACTTGATCGAAGCGGCTCGGGATTTCGGCGCCCGGAAGCTTCTCTTCCTCGGCAGTTCCTGCATTTACCCGAAATTCGCGCCGCAGCCAATTCCGGAGTCGGCATTGCTGACGGGTTCTTTGGAACCTACGAACGAGCCTTACGCGATTGCGAAGATCGCTGGGATCAAGCTCTGCCAGTCGTATGCGCGCGAGTACGGCGCGAATTTCATCTCGGCCATGCCTACGAATCTCTACGGGCCCGGCGACAATTTTGATTTGCAGAGCTCGCATGTCCTGCCGGCACTTTTGAGGAAGGTCCACGAGGCCAAGGCCGCCGGGCAGCCGGAAGTCGTGGTGTGGGGAACTGGCACGCCACGGCGCGAGTTCCTGCACGTGGACGATTTGGCGTCGGCCTGCCGCTTCCTGCTGGAGAACTACAATTCACCGGAAGTCGTGAACGTCGGCTGCGGCGAGGATGTGTCGATCCGCGAGCTGGCTGAGATCATCTACCGGGTTGTCGGATTCGAAGGACGCCTGACCTTCGACACGACGAAGCCGGATGGCACGCCGCGCAAGCTTCTCGATGTCTCAATTCTGAAGGGCCTGGGTTGGGCTCCGTCGATCCCGTTGGAGGATGGAATCCGTAGAACCTACGAATGGTACTTGCGTCAGGTGAGGGATTACGATGGATTGGGCGCGAACTGAATGGCGAGCGCCACAAAGCCAGGACAAATGCCACATGGAGGCGAAGGGCAGGATGCAGAAGGGTTGCACGTGCCCGGATCGTGCGGAGGTAATGCTTTTCCGAAACAGGCGCAGTTTTTTGTGAGGAATACAGTGTTGGAATTGATTTTTGGGAACCGCGTCGCGCGGACAGTGAACAGCTTGGAAGCGATTCGGCGGGGATGAGTTGCATTTCATCTATGCGGATTCTACTCGTCGATGATCACGAGGTGGTCCTTCATGGCCTGACGGCCCTCCTGAGCTCGCGGGCAGGCTTCGAAGTCTGCGGTCTGGCGATTGACGGCGTGGAGGCGGTCTTCAAGGTGAACAAGTTGCGGCCGGATCTGGTGATCATGGATCTCAACATGCCGGGCCTGAACGGTTTGGATGCGACCCGGAAGATTCTGGCCGAGTGTCCGGAAGTCCGCGTCATTGTGCTGACAATGCACGCTTCCGAACAGGTTGTGCGCAGCATTCGCCAGGCGGGCGCCCATGGCTACGTCCTGAAAAGTCGCGGCGGGGAGGAACTACTTACCGCGGTGGAAGCCATCCGCAACGGACGCACTTTTTTCAGTCCGATCCACGAGCAGGTTCCTCGAAGTGGCTTGGCGATCGGTGGCAATGGCCGAACGTTGACGAGCCGCGAAAAGGAGGTCCTGAAGCTTCTGGCTGAGGGAAGTAGCAATAAAGAGGTGGGAGCGCGTCTCGGAATCAGCGTAAAAACGGCTGAGACTCACCGGTCGCGGATTATGAAAAAGCTGCGGCTCGGTTCGGTCGCAGATCTGGTTCGCTACGCGATCAGGAACCAGTACATCGATCTTTAAGCGGCAAATGTCCTTCTCTCTCCCTCAGGACACTGGATCTGACAACGAGGCGACATTTTTGTTAAACTATTTCAAGAATCTGGTATGGTCATTGCGGATGGAGACTGTGTAAGAGATTGCCCTACCAGGATGAGACAGAACCGAATCCGCGCCTATTGCCCGAGATGTCGGCACGATCAGGTCTTTGAACGTGCCGAGATGCGGCACGTCCTTCATCTTGGCATTACGGTCCTGACGCTGGGGCTCTGGCTGATTAGTTGGGTCTCCATGTGGATCGGTTGCCTCTTTCGCCCCTGGCGCTGCAAGCATTGCGGCTGCCATCGCCCGGGGAACAGTCCCAACCCCTCGCATGCTTCCAGGAAGGGTGGCGCTGGATCACCAGTGGGTGACGTGCCTCCGACTTCTCAATGGAGTAATTCGTAACTGAGCTGGCGGCTATTTCCGCTTCTCGGCCACCTGCGAACCAAGAGCGGCATTTCCAAAAGATAAAACCGGTTTTTCAGGCGGCCGTGCCAGAGCTGCGGTGGGCGTGCGAATTATTGTCGGAATGGAACTTTGAGAGGACCAATTCCGTGCCCTCTTTCTTGAGATTGTAGTCCACCTGATTGAATGCCTTGCGGATGAGGTGGATCCCCAGCCCTCCCGGTTGGACGAGGTCTAGCGGCCGGCCATGGATCTGCGCTGGATCACACTGGGAGCCGAAGTCCCGCAGGCGGAAGCAGACGCCCGATTCGCATAGCTCGCAGACGAGGCTGATGGGCTGATCCGGCTCATGGTTATAGGCGTGCCGGATCACGTTCGTACAGGCTTCATCCAAACCGAGAACCATCAGATCCTTCTCCGTCTCCGAAAACTCCAGCCCCTTCAGGAACTGGCGCACGAAGTCGCGGACGAGGGAAAGGTTCGCAGGATGGCTGGCAAATTCGATTTCGCGCTTCATGGACTCAGGGGAATGCTGCGCGGGGTCTCCACCATCCGGGGCGTCGGCAGTGGTTATCACCGGAGGGTGGGAGGCAGATTTCGTGCCTTGTAGGGAAAAGACTCAGTCCGGCCGAAGGACAGGGCGGGGCAGTACGAAACGCAGTTCGCATCCAGGCTCCGCGAACACTGGCAGCGCCTTCGCTTCGAGGGGCATTAACGGGATCCAAAAACGAGGACAGTGAGGTCATCGTGCGGTTCTGCGTCTCCACGATGTTGTAATTCACCAGCATTTAGAGAGTCAACCACATCGGAAGCCGTCCGAAAGTCTTTGGCGAGGATGCGCGACACGCCGTCGCGGTCGAGCGGGATGTCTTCGGCGTTGAAGCTTTCGATAAGGCCGTCGGTGAAAAAGACCAGCCATTCATGGGGCGCGAGGGTAATCGAGTGGCGGTTGCGGTTTAAGGTAGGGAGGATGCCGAGCGGCGGAGCTCCGGGCATCGCGATTTCTTCCGGGATCTGACCGTGTGGCCCGACCCGGAACGGGAGGCAATGTCCGGCGTTTGTCAGCTCGACGTGCCGCTCAGGAAGTGTGATCCGCCCGAGCATGGCGGTGATAAACATTCCCCTGATGGTATGCCCAATCAACATGGAATTCCAGCGCGCGAGTGCATCTTCCGGGCTGATGCCTGGATGGAGGATAAGACGCAGGCTGCTCAGGGCTTGCGCCATCAGTAGGGCGGCCGGCATGCCCTTGCCCGAGACGTCGCCGATGACGAAATAAAATTCATTCGGCCCGGTGGCCATGACGTCGTAAAAATCTCCGCCGACGTTCAATGCCGGACGGTAGGCGGCGGCGAAGCTGAGGTCCTCCCGATGTGGCAGATCCTGGGGGAGGAAGCTCGTTTGGATCTCGTGCGCGAAGGCAAATTCCTGGGCGATTCGATCCTGTTCTCGCTGGCGCTTGATCGTGCGTAGCTTGTCGATCGCGGTGGCGGCGAGATTCCCGTATGCGGCGAAAGCTTCCAGATCGGATTGATCGAATGCGGTGCGGCCGATCGGATTGATGCCCTGCAGAACGCCGATCTGCTTGCCATTGCGCGTGAGGGGCACGCATAGCATCGAGCGGGTGCGAAAGCCGGTCTGCTTATCGGTATCCCTGAAAAAGCGGGGGTCGTTGTACGTATCGGCCACCAGGATCGGCTGGCCCGTTTCCAGTACCCAACCCGAAATCCCACGTCCTCGCGGCACGATCAACCGGGTCACTGATTGGGGCATCCCACCCTTGGCGGCAACGAGTTCCAATTCGCCTGCCTCATTGACGAGGAAAAGCGATGCGGCCTCCACGCTCAAGACGCGGCGGGCGACTTCCAGGATTTCCGGAAGCAGCGTTTCAGTGTCGGTGATCCCATTGATGAGGGCGCTCACCTCGACCAGCCCTTTGTAAACGTGGAGCTGGCGCTCGAGCGTTGAGGGATCGGGAGACATTCGGTCCCTCTCCAATACACGAACTGCCAGTTCAATGAAATGAGGAAATCAAACCGGTTTTATCGCCCAGGTCCGCACAAGGCGAGGTGTGTATCTGCAGAACCGTTAGGGCTGTAAGAGCCGCAAGCTTCCGTTGTAAGGATCGATTTGGAGCGTGACGAAATTCGACGGCAGTACGTCGGCCTTGGATACGGTGATCTCATTAACGAGCGTCGCGCACCAGCGTCCGCTCATATCCTGCGGGCTGGTCGGCTTCGTAAGCGAAGTCTTGTCTCCCGGCAGGTACATGAAACTTACGAAGGTGTAGTTTTTCCCCACTCTTGGAAGTACCGGGTCCGCATCCTTCGGAGTTTGTTCGGTCAGGTTCAGGAGAGTGGAAAATTGCTTATTGGGGGACAGGACGACGTCCGCTTCCAGCCGCTTGAGCTGGAAATTCGGATTGATGCTTCCGTTGGGATTGTGCGTGACCAGCTGATAGGCGCGGAACAGATTCTGCGAACTCGGTGTTTCAGGATCCGCGTACCGGTAGAAGCGGACTTCGATGGAGCGATTGGTCGTGTCGGCGACCTGTTGGGCGACGCCGAGTTCACCGGCCAGATTTGCCGAAGCGCTCGCCAGCCGCTGCCCGCGCAGATAGCCATTCACCGCTGGTACCGTCATGCCGAGGATGATGGCGATGATCGCCAGCACCGTCAGGAGCTCGAGCAATGTGAACCCGCGAGTGCGGACAGACAGGCGGGTCATTGGCTCCATTTGCTATTCCGGATCGTGACGTTCGCGTTGAAGACGCGATAGTTGGCGTGATTGTTGGTCAGCAGATCGGTGAGCGATTTCAGGTCGGTCGGGTAACTCGAGACCTGCTTGAACCACGTCGGATCGACTAGCGTGGCGGCTCTGTTGCCGAGGCGCTGAACACCGATTTCGTCAATGGCAACCATGGTTACCTGCACGGCCGGAGTTAACTGATTCCGGCTCAGCTGGACGCGCGGATCGGAGGCCGTGTTCCATTGAAATTCCCGGCTGTCGTAGAGGTAATTTGGCGCGACCGTCGTGTATTCGGCCGGATCAGGCTGGCCGCCTTTCAATGGCAGCGAAAGCCGCGGGCTGATGACCAGCGCGATGATATTCTCGGCGATGGGATGGCTGGAATAAGTGACGATGTTCGAGTCGGTGGATCCTGAAAACCACGTGTAGTAATCGGACCGTGTCGTGGAGGTCATCCCTCGCAGATTCAGTCCGAAAACCTGCAACCGTTCCGATGGCTGCCGGAACTCCATGAGGCGCGAACGAATGCGGCCGGGAATGCGCTGTCCATCCGCGAGAAAGCTGGGGCGGAGACTCAGGTCGCTGCCGTAATCGAGATAGTAACCCCAGGCATTGATGGTGTCGTCGAGAATGTCGTTTGATTTCTGTTCGTCGACGCCGATCGGTCCCTGGAAAAAGATCGCGTGAGTTGGAGTCGGATCGCCGAGTTGCAAGAGATTCGACGCTTGATCGACGACGAAGTGGAGGTCGGATTGCCGGATGTACTTACTCGGCAAGGATGGGGTGTCGTAGTCCCAGTAAGTATTCAGAGTGGCCTGCCCGATCTGGCGAGTCATCGATTCGAAGGCCGTGCGGCTTTCACGAAACTCGGAAGCCTTGCTCCTTCCATCCACCCAGAGCCGCTGTGTCGCGCCCGTGACCTGGACGAGCATGATCATAATCAGGCAGATGATCGCCATCGAGATCAGGAGTTCCACCAGTGTAAATGCGCGCCGCGCCGGCAGCAGCTGCTTTGATTTGGGGGATGTCATGATCAACTCGCCGGTGGAACCTTATCCATCCGCGCGACCGTTGTGACATAGGTGCGGTAGCGGTTTGGATCGGTGAATGGCTGAAGAGAGGCAGGCAGATCCGTCACCTTCATGATGATCGTTGCGAGATAGGCATTCGCTACATCCGCTCCCGGGAGCAGGGGATTGTTTACCTGGAGTTGAACGGTATAGAGCGCCTGGTTGGCTGTCGTGACCGGTGTGCTCTGATCGTCGAAGTACCAGAAGGAGTTATTGAAATCAGCGAGATTATTCGTCGTGCTCCAGTCTTCCGTGGAGAGGCGGCCGATGATGCCCTGCTGAATCCGGGCTTCTGCATTCTGGCGGATCGCGATGTGCAAAGCCTGCTGACCATGCGGAAGCAGACCCACCATGGGGACGATGGCAAAGGCCAGGACGCCGATGGCGAGGACGACTTCAATCAGGCTGAAGCCACCCTGTTGAGCCGCTCGCCGGGCGTGGAAGCGAAAGCTGTGAAGTGGTTTGAATCGTCTGCTCATTGAGTAAGTGCTCTATGGGGCGAATTGCTTCCGGTCCACGATTCGGAACTTATAGTATTGATCCACTCCGTTTTTCGTGAAGTCGGTGGCTGTTGCGAAATCGGGAAGTGTTGTGTCGTTCATATCGACATAACGTTCGAGCAGGAAGGAGCCACGGTATTCACCAGTCACTTGGTCTTTTCCTTCAATCCAGGAAGCCGTTCCTGTGTCTGATCCGGTAGTCCCTGCTGTGCCTGACTGCTTGACCTTCTGCAGCGTTTGGACGCGCAGATGAACACGGTACGTGTTCGATTTTGTCGTCAGTCGAGGGTAGATATCGTTGTACGGATTTTCGCGCGCGTTATCGCCACTCAGGCTCATGCTCGCCCACCACTGCACCATATTCTGGTAGGATGTCGTATTAGAGCCTGCGGGGGAGTATTTGACGCCGGAGAGAAGCTTTGGAACCAGGAAGATATCGCAGATTTCCGAGGCAGAGCGGAAGATATCGCCCGTCTTGAACCGTTCTTCGAACCCGCGAAGAGTTCCCGTCGTTGGATCGAGGTCCACGCCATAGCGGAAGTCGTACGGGCAGGTATCGAGGCCCTTGTAGTTATCTGCCTTTCCGGTCGTCTGATCCTTTGCCAGCATAGACGGAATGGCGGTGACGCGTGCATCCGCGAGCACGGCATCGATGGCCGTGCGGCGCTTGATGTAGCGGAACGGCAGGATGTCGTAATTCATGTTGATCTTACCCGCAGTCGAAAATGGCTCGCTGATCGCGTAGGGTTGCGCCACTGGCATCCAGAAGAGATCGAGGAGCAGATGATCGCGCGGGTACGCAAAGCCGGGATGGTCTGCAAGGGTCGGCTCGGATAGGGCCGAAGTCGTGCGCGACGGCGGATTTGGACAGAAGAGAAGCGTCTGCCATGGCTGAGCTCGCATTACTCCGGTCGGAAGTGCGCCAAACTGCACTGCAGAGGCGATCTGGCGATTTGGAGTGAAGTTGATACCGGTGTTGTCCGGATCATAGCACCCGTACGTGTAGAGCGAACCGCACATAAGTCCCGGAAAGGTCTTGATTTCGGCAGGATTGGAAATCGCAAGCGAGGGATTGCGGATATAAGGTCCATCTTGGAAGATTCCAGGGCCATTTTCCCAATCGCCCGGCAGATAGGTCGACTGGCTGCGCGAGGCACCGTTCAGTCCGCGTGGGGCTGCGGGTACGCAACTTGGCGCATAGGTAATACCTCGGACTAAGCCCCCGGCCGTTGCCCAGGAGCTTGGGCGGTTTGCCTGGGGAATCGAGGACGTGACGCTTGCGATCTCGGTGGTGGGTGTATTTCCGCGTGGGTTGTAACCGACCTGTCCGAGCAGTGACCACCGCTCTTCACGCAGGCTGTGGCCGCCGCGATCGAGCCAGTCGCTGCTGTTATATAGAGGGTGGGTAGTGAACCACGAAGCGGGTACGGGATCCATCGCGGCAAAAAGGCGGAAATCGCCACCCGCGGGGCCTGTCGCATTTGCCTGAACCGACCTGACAACGTCTTCCGAATTGATCAAAGTATCGCGGTAATCCCGGTAGTCGGCCATGGCGGTGCCCAGTTTCGAACTCCACGTGCCCGCATTTCCTGATGGGGAATTGGCGATGCCGTTGATTTTGGCCATTCGGCTGTCGAAGCCGCGCTGGAGGGTAGTGTCGATCATCCGAGGGCGCGGCCATGTCGCAGAGCTCGGGAAGTTCATGTTGATCGTCTGGATGTGCTTGCCCGTGCTCCCTAGTTCCCCAGTGGAGAGTTCGATCTGGATGGGGCCGCCGGTGAATGCCATGGTGGTATTACTTCCACCGTTGCCCAGCGTTACTTCCTGTGAGACAAATGGGTAGTTTTTAGCTTCGTCAGGAACTCCCTTGGTGCTTGTTTTCGGAGCCCCACCTGATTGCAGCAACGGGAGCAATAGTGCCTGGTATGCTTCGGAGTGGCCCCATCCGCCGTACACGTCGAGGACATTTTGTAGCGATGTTGCGTTCCCGGGGAACCCAAGTGATGTCCCGTTGAGCGCAAATTGGTTCAGTCCCGTGATCTTGACCCGCATCGATGCACCGATATGCGGGATACCCGGCATCGGACGGAAGAATTGCAGCAGGAGAAACGCCTGAACCTTGGTTGCGACGCCGTTCGTATCCTTGTCGGTTGCGTAAAAGACGAGCGCGGCTTCTGTGACTGTGGCGAAGCGTCCAAATCCCTTTGTCGAGTTGATCCGCAGCGGCGCACTCCACCATTCCCCGGCCTGCCCGCTGGTGTTTTGCATCGCATACACGTAAGTGGGGCTCAAGCCCTTGGAGACAATGTTCACTTCCGAACGGATGTAATCGAACATCTCGGTCAGGATCTGGTCGCGGTCGGCTCCGAACTTCGCGGAGAATGACTTTCCAAAGCCGGGGACGTTGTTGTTTGTCAGCGTCTGGAGATAGGAATAGAGCTGCTGATTCCGCTGAACATTTGCATAGTCTTCGGTCGGATCACCGGCGCTATTGGTGGCGAGGGCGCCGCTGGAATCGACGCGGCTGCGCTGGAAGTAATACGGCAGCTTATTGCAGGTGGAAGCGAAGGCGATGACGTTATCGACCGCGTTGCGATACTGGGAGCTTTGGCTCAACGGCCAGAGCGCAAAACGCGGGCGGTTGAAGAGATTTACTTCGGGCGCGCGGCTATTGGCCGTGAGGAAAAACTTAATCTTCTCGAGCGTGCTCGTTGTAAGTGCAGTGTTGTTCGGAAGACGCTGGGCATTGGCGGACTTCAGTGCTCCGGAGAATTTTGTGCCAAATGCAAATTCATCCACCGAGGCGTAGAGACGATCATCATCCAAGGTGGTGAGCGTGGTGGAAATCGAGGGAACCGTCCCGCCTTTGGTTCCGCCGAGCGCAATGCGTGGTGTTAGTTGGTAGTATTGATCGAGCTCTGTCGGAGTCGGAGGTGTGGAAAGCGGCAGCCAGGTTCCCAGGATTGGGCTGAGACAGGTGCGGCTGGGATGCCCCGTGTAGCGGGTGAATTCGTTGCGCGCCGGGAGACTGGCGGCAAAGCCGAGTCCAGTCGCAGGAGGGTCCTGCGTAATATCGGGGGCCGCACCGCGCTCCATCTTCGTATTTCCCAACGGGGTATCCCAGAAAACTCCCTGACTAGCTGTGTTGACATTGACCTTAGCGGTTTCGTCGTCGGTCCAAAATGCCACGCGTCCGACGATCGGGTTTGTTTTGGTGACGATGCTGGAATCGAAATTCACCGTGCGTCCGTCCCCGCTGTTGGGCAGGGGAGCGACCAGCGTTCCGTCCTTCAATTGATAGAGCCATTCCACAGGCATCGGCGCCGGTTGGCTGAGGGTCGCACCTGGCGCCTGATCGATTTCAAAGCCCTGGATTTCTTTTGTGTCCGGCGGATTGAGGATCGGGTAATGTAACTGCGCCGTTTGCGCGGGGTCGGAGCTTGAAAGGACCGGTTCGTTGAGATCGGTATAGATGGACGGTTTCTGCGCCCAGTCGATCGGTGGTACTTCTGCGTTCGGATCAAACGGCTTTGGATTGGCCGTGTTGTTCACCACCATGGCTGACGATGAATAGAGCTTGTAAAGGTGGTCGAGCTTAGCGCGGCCCGGTGTGGCGGAATCGGCTATGGTCCCGTAGGTTCGAATTGCACCAGGCTGTGATGCCCATGTCTTCTGGCTGCCGAGTTGCTCGGTGGCCTGCCTGATCTGGCCGATGACGACGTTGGCCGTGGAATCCGAGAGGGTTCGAACCGTAACTCCTGCCGAGTAAGTATCCGACGCGCGGCGTTCGACCGTTGCCATGCTTAGGAACCCGACTACCAGTAGCGCGATCAGCGCCAGCGTGAGCAGGACGAAAATCAGCGCGACACCATCACGGCGGGACGTTGATTCACGAGCGATATGGGAGAGTCCGCACCGGCTGGTGCTCGCTTCCTTCGCCGAGCGGAGGTTCACGGGGGACGAATCGAAACTGGGGGCCATTTTCGTGAAAGGATGGCACGGTGACGATGTTTGAGCGTTCGAGTTTCGGTGGAGTAGAATTTCGAACACGGATCGCACTCGGGGCTGCGGCGCTCGCTGGATGCGGTACCCACCTCGGACGCGGTCACCAATAACTCCAGGACTTACTTTGTTACGCATAGGTTAGCCGGCTTACAGTGACGCGATTGGTTATTCGTCTCGCCTGCCGTAGCGGCCCACACGAGAAGCACCGATGGCGGCACGTAGGATCGAATGATTGAATGTTCTGAGGTCGGCGCATGGTTGGTGATGCGGGTTGGGCTACCGGGCGATGGGTCCGCCTCGATGTGTCATCGGTATCTCCAGCTACATTCCGCGCGGACCGAAAAACTGACAAAAAAAGTTCTAATATATCGAAAATGACCATGCCCTGATTCCCAGCTGGGGCATCGACGTGGTTCTTTCTTCGAGACTTGAGCCTTGCCCCGATTCCTGCTGTCCGGCTTTATGCGTGGCCGCCGATTTCGCCGCTGGCGTCCGGCCCATTTTCATTCGATTTACCCAGCACCTACCGCCCAAGCATAAATTCATGGAAGCACCAGAAGTCCCAACCGAACACCTTCACGAGGAGATGCACCACCAGGCCGAACACGGCGGCAACGAGTCCCGCTGGATCTCGGGAGTAGCCCTGAGTTCCGCCATCATCGCCGGCTTTGCCGCGATCGCATCCTTGATGGCGGGTGTCCATGCGAACGAAGCGATGATTGCCCAGATGCGCGCGAGCGATGCCTGGAACTATTACCAGGCCAAGGGAGTGAAAGCCGCCGTGTTGAGCACCAAAGTCGATCTCGTGACGGCGATCGGAAAGACACCGGAGGCCAAGGATGCGGAAAAGATCGGGTCGTACAAGAAGGACCAGGGGAGGATCAAAGAAAAGGCTTCTGAATTCGAAGAGGCGTCCCACGAACATCTCGAGACGCACGAAGCCTTCGCTCGATCGGTCACGCTCTTTCAGGTAGCCATCGCGCTCGCGGCTGTTTCCGTTCTCACCAAGAGGCGTCGGTTCTGGTATTTTGCCCTGCTGATCTCCGTTGCCGGGGGCTACTTCGTGACGGAGGGAATGATAAGGTCGAAATCTCAGAAGGAGCCCGAGCCGCTGGTTGAGGAAACCGAGGCGGGAGGAGAAAAGGCACACGGCAAGAAAGGCGAAGCCAGCGAACACGCTGCCGCTGCCGGAAAATCTGCCGAACACGGTACACCTGCTGGGGAAGAGAAGGCGGGAGAGAAGCCGAAGGGCGAGTAGGGCCGAGGCTCCGCATTATTTCAGGCCCGCCAATGCAGATCAGCATTGGCGGCGCTGGGCGGTCAGGGCGCGAGGCCAAATTAGAATTGCAAAGGGAGAGACAAAGTGTTCAAGTGAACAGTGTGTTCACCTTTCACATTCATCCGGTCGGTGGGTTGGACAAAGGGTTTGATCTCTCGTGCGAAGGAATCTTCCCCGATAGCGTGCATCACAGCCGTCTCATCGAAGCGGTGATTCATGCTGTGCAGGTCGGTCACCGGCTTGATAGCGAGATCCAGGTCTTCGATTGCGACGGGAATGTTGCGGAGGTTCTTCCCGTGCGATGGGGCGATCAGCCGTCAGTCCCGGATTGCCTCGCCGACTAGCCGTTTTGCGGTTTCCGAGAGGGAGAGTTCGGACGCGAACTGCCGTCCCGTCGGAGACATCTTCTTCCAAGTCTTGCGGAGGATCTCGACCATCTTGTCTTCTGGAGTCTTTCGGATCAGTTCTTCCAACTGATACTGGAGAGTCACAAGGCAGAGCGCGTCTTCCAGAATCTGGCACTCCGGGGCGCTGCCGAGATTTTTCTTCAGGTTCAGCTGCTGGACGCGCTCGATGATTTCTTCCGGGTAGCCCACGTCTCTCAGAATTTCCGCGGATTTGCGGGCGTGAAACTGCTTCAGGTCGCCGCGCCACTTGAGATAACCGACCCGGTTCATTTCATACGAGGAGCGGGGGATCTGCCACCGGCAGAGGTGCTGGCAGCGCGCTGCGAGGCGAAGTGGCTCTGATGCCTCCGGGCATAGACGCAGTACCCAGTCCGTCAGCCAGCGGGCATACAAAAGCTCACGCGGTACTTGCGTGCCGTCGGCTTCGACCAGGTTGGGATCCTGGCTGTTCTCGTCGTCGAAGCGCCGCAGGGCTTCCTGTAGTAACGGAGTCGGGTTCATTGGGTGGTAAGCGTATCGAATCCCATACCGGGATTCCATGGCCATTCCCGGCAACTGCGCGTTGATTGATGCTGGGCATCTGAGAGATTGGCAGGCTTTTCCCCTCATTATGCATTTCAAATCGTTTCGATCGACTGCCGCTTGCTCGCCTCAGCTATCGCATTCGGCATCTGCACGAACAGGGGGAGGGGATGGCGATTCTGGGAACCCGGAACGCAAGTCGCGTCAGCGGGCACTGGGCATACTCCTGGCGGTGTTCGTTGCACTGGGGCTGACCGTTCAAGTTGCGGCGGCAGAGCGGCCGTCGCTTCACCTTCTGTGCTGGACGGAATACGTTCCAAAAACGGTCATCGATGGGTTCAGTCGAACGAAGTCGGTAAAAGTCGAGATGGAGACATACAACTCTAACGTGCAGATGCTGGAAAAGCTCCATCAGCGGCCAGGATACTATGATCTGGTCCAGCCGAGTGGTTTCTATGTTGCGACGCTTGCGAAAGACGGGAATCTCGAGCCGCTTGAATTGGATAAACTACCCAACCTCGCGAATCTCGCGCCGGAGTTCCGTCATCCGGCACATGACCCGGAAGGCAAATACAGCGTGCCGTGGATGGCGGGGACGGTCGGGATTGTCGTCAATACTGACCGGATCAAGGAGCCGATTCGCGACTGGGCAGATGTCTTTGATGGAAGCCATGCCGGACGGATCGTGGTGGTGGACGATCCTCGCGAGATGGTAGCCTGGGCGCTGGCGAGTCTGGATTTACCAATCACCGATGTAAGCGATGCCGCGCTTGCGAAGGCGGGTTCGGTCTTGAAACGATGGCTGCCTCAGGTCGCCGTCTTTGATTCAGATGCGCCAAGCGCTGCGATGCTTGATGGGCGCGCAGATATCGGAATCATGTGGAGCGGTGAAGCGGCGCTGCTCTGGCAAAGGGATCGCAAGTTCAAGTATGTGCTCCCTGACCGCGGCGCACATGGCTTCATCGATAGCCTCGCCATTCCGCATGGCGCGCCACACAAGGCGCTGGCGGAGGCCTTCATCAACTATTGCCTCGATCCGAAGGTCAGCGTCTTAATCAGCCAAGCGTATCCTTACACCAATCCCAATCTCGCCGCCCGTCGCCTGTTGAAACCGGAGCAGCTGGAGAATCCTGCAAGTTATCCGCCCGGTGGATACCATCTGCCAGCACTCCGAAACGAAGGAAATACCACTGCTGCAGTTGCCGACTTCGTAGGAAAACTGCGTGCTGACTTGTCTGCCAAATCGCCTCGTTAGCTGACCGGACGCGATGCGCACCCAGCTGCGTGAGCGACTTGCGGTATTCCTGAGGGAGCTCAGATCCCTGTGTTTCGCCGCAGGGCTAGAGCGGTTTAAATAATAATATGTCTGATTTAGGCTGGCCACTTGCGAGTGGTTTTGGCACACTCGGACATGCCTCGAAAGACTCTCTCGATCGACA
>FTCV01001555.1_pt1 | contig 32765 bp, 21 predicted proteins | sample 1639691 | NCBI WGS metagenome assembly FTCV01 (sample SAMEA3914864, study PRJEB12502) | metagenome | biome: forest; material: soil | place: USA | collected 2012-03-12 | depth 0.3 m
GAAGATATTTAATGAAATCCGCCACCAAAATAGGTACCGTGCTCCGCGCCGGACAAAAATGACCGGCGAAATGCATGGGGTTAACTAACTGCCATTCAGAACAGACCCCTGTCCTATGCTCATCGACCTGCATGAGGTCGATCGCGGGCATGCCCACTTGGATCGGATTATTCATCTGGAACGATCGCTGCGCTGAACGCTACAAATTCCCCGCATGCGCCTGCTCGAACCCAACCCGCACTTCGGCTTGCTATTCGTAGAACTTCGACCGCCCCAGCGTCGCACGCGCTTGTCCAGCAAAATGTTATAGTTTCGAGTAACAAATGTTATTGCTCTGTCTCGATTTTTTGCCGCGGCCGGGAGTGATGGCGCAATGTTTCCCGGGTTGCGTTGCTGAAAATAACTCATTTTGACTGAGAGCGATGTTGGACGGCTTGACTAAGTCGTAAAAAGTTAGAATCTGTCACGCGTCTGGCCACCCGCCCGGTTCGGTGAAAGCGCGGGGTGAGTACATCCGGCTTCGATCTTCCCTCCTTCATTCATTCAATGACTATCACGCTCCTTCGTTCCTTCACGAGATGCGCTTTGCTGGCGATGTTTGTCGCCCTTGCGGCCACTTCCGCTTCCACCTTCGCCGCCGCTTTCAGCAACACCGGCGCGCCTTCCGGCCAGGAAAATGTCGACGCCGGCGCGGTGCTATTGCCCGGCGGCAAAGTATTGATCGCCGGGGGCGCAGCCAGCGCGGCTCAAGGCTCGCCGGTAACCACGGCTCAACTCTTTGATTCGCTGACTGGGGCATGGTCTGCGACGGGCAGCCTGAATACGCCTCGGGAAAACCATACGATGACCCTGCTCCAGGATGGCACAGTGCTGGTGACGGGCGGCTTCGATGGAGCCAATCCCTTAAATTCGACAGAGCTCTACGATCCCACGACCGGCCATTGGCGGATGGTCGCCCCGATGGGCATCGCCCGCGCGAATCACCAGGCGGTGGCGCTTACCGACGGCCGCATTTTCGTGGTGAGCTCAGGGAGCGCCGAGATCTACGATCCGCGCGATGGAAACTGGCAGGCGACCAGCGCCCCTCTTTCTTCGTCCGGAACTTCCGGGACCGCGACGCTGCTGCCCAGCGGAGAAGTGCTCGTGACTGGCGGAACGACTTCGCAGGCCGACGCCGAGCTCTACGACCCGATCGCCGACACGTGGACTGCGACCCATGGACTCGTCAGCCCGCACACGCGCGGCACGCTTACAGTGCTCGCGAGCGGCGATGCGCTGCTCGTCGGGGGCGATCTTCAGCAGGCAAATCCAAGCGCGCCTTCCGTCGAGGTCTATCAGCGGGGCCCAAATCAGTGGATTTCCGCCGGAGGTCTCATCACCGCCCGGCGGAATCATTCGGCATCGCTGCTGCCCAATGGCCAGATCCTCGTGATCGGCGGCAATGCCGCAGCTGGCGCGAATGCGCTTTCTTCCTCGGAAGTCTATGACCCGAATACGGGCAGATGGAAGAACGGCGCCTCCATGGCCGTGCCGCATGCGTTGCACACCGCGACGATCCTGCCGAGCGATCGCATTCTCGTCGTAAATGGAACGGACTCCGGCGCCTCGAGCGCGGAGTTGTGCGATTTCACCAGTCCAAGCGTTCAGGTTGGCGGAGCCAGCTTGTCTGCCCGCAACGCCTCGACTTACACCCTGCTGCCGGATGGCCAGATCCTGCTTGCGGGCGGCCAGGACGCCAATGGCGCCGCCTTCCCCACCTGCGAACTCTACGATCCAGAGACTGATAGCTGGTCCGATACGGGCGCCCTCAAAACTCCTCGCGTTGGCCACACCGCCACGCTACTGGTCAATGGCAAGGTCTTGCTCGTGGGCGGATTCATGCCGGGCACGGCAAGTTTCGTCGCCACTTCTGAAGTGTACGATCCCGCCACGGGCAAGTGCACAACCACCGCGGGAAATCCGCTCGCGCGGCACATCACGCACACCGCCACTCTGCTCCGGGATGGCACGGTGATCGTCGCGGGTGGCTTCAACCAAACCAGCGATCCTACTTATTGTGAGATTTACGATCCGGGCAGCGATTCCTGGAGCGTGGGGGCGCCCATCGATCAGCTTCGCGTAGGCGCCACGGCGACGCTGCTCCCGAGCGGACTGGTGCTCATGACGGGCGGAGCGAGTGGAGCACCCGTAGGATCGATCATTTACAATCCGATCGACTTTCTCTGGGAACCGACCGGCTTCGACGTTGTGCCGCGGAAATTTCAAACCGCCACGCTTTTGCCCACTGGCCAGGTGCTCGTCGCCGGTGGTCAGGATGAAAATGGAAACACGCTCCAGAGCGCAGAGCTCTACGATCCCGTCCAGAATGGATGGACCTCTGCGCAGGACATGCTCGCTCCATGCTTCCAGCAGACGGCGACCGTGCTCGCCAATGGGCAGGTGCTCATGACCGGCGGCAATTCGAGTATCAGTACGGAAAGCTACGATCCGGCGACCGGGCTATGGCACGCGGCCGCGGCCTTGAGCAACGTTCGTCGGGGGCAAACCGCCATCGCGTTGGGCTCCGGGCAGGTGCTGATCGCCGGCGGCGCCGTGAATTCAAGCCCTACGAATGCCACCGTGCTTTACGACCCCGGCGTCGGCGCGGACCCCTTCACGGAGCCGCAGATCTTCAGCGTCCCTCCGCTTCTCTCGGGCGAAAACCTTTCGATTTCCGGCGGGCGGTTCTCCGGCGTCGGCGGAGGCAGCTCGGGAAATACCCGCGATTCGAGCACGAACTACCCCATCGTTCGTCTCGAGAGCCTGGCAAATGCACAGGTCGCTTTTCTCTCAACACAATTTCTTTCCAATACCGCGCTTTCGACCATCCCGATTCCCAACTTTCCCACCGGTTACGCCCGGCTCAACGTGATCGTCAATGGAGTGCCGAGCGAAGCGGCCTTCGTCCAGGTCGTTCCCGGGGCACCTTACGTCTTCACCGATCTCACCGAAAATACCACGAGCAGCTCCGTGGATCTGTTTGCCAAGGTGGTGGTCAATAGCCCCACCGTCGTCTTTTTCGAATACAGCACAGATCCGCTCCTCGCGACTTTCACCACCAGCAGCGAAAAGGTGGTGGGCCCACTGAACAACACGCAAGTCATCGATATCCCCATCGGCGGCCTCTCGGCTCATACCACTTACTACTACCGCGCGGTGGCTCGAAATGCTTCGGGCACGATCATCGGGGATATCCAGCTGGTGCCCGTCATTACTCCGAATACCGCTCCCACCGCATCGGACGGTGTGGCGAACCTTCTGGCTGGATCTCCGCAGACGCTCACGCTTCCCTTTGCCACCATGGATGCCGATGGCGATCCGGTCGCGATCGCGACCATCACCTCCGCGCATGGGCAGATCAGCAGTACAAGCGGAAATCAAGCGACGGTCGTGTATTCGGAGCAGTATGCGGGAACCGATACGGTGACCTACACCGTCGCCGACGGATTTGGCGGGACTGCGGGCGGGACCGTCACGATCACCGTGAAGAGCCCGGCCCCGATCGCGACGGCCGATGCGTACTTCCTTGGTGAGTCCACTCTCGCGCCGCTGACTTTGGATGTGCTGGCCAACGACATCTCGTCCAGCCCAGCCAGCTTGACCATCACGAGAGTGGGGCCGCCAAAATTTGGGTCGGTCAAGATTGCCCTGGATGGCAAGAGTCTCACCTATACCCCGCGCGTCGCGTTCTCCGGAGTCTCGGCGACGGAAAGCTTCATCTACACGATTCAGGACGCCACTGGACTGACCGCCACGGGAACCGTGCGCGTGAATCCCTTCAATGTGCTCAAGGGCGCCTTTGACGGATTGCTCCAAAACGGCCCGAGCGTCGGCTATCTCTCGCTCGTTTTCACGGCCAATGGCAGCTTTACGAGCAAGCTCCGGCTCGGCGCCGTCAGTAGCAGCTTCAAGGGCACATTCGGCGCCGACGGTTCGGCAAATGTGACCGCCGGCGCGGTCTCGCTGCATGTAGCGCTTGATCCCACGACGGGCGAGATCACGGCCACCGTCATGCAGGCTGCAAACCTCTACGGGGGGCAACTCACGCGGGAGAGCTACAGCACGACGCTCGCCCCGGCTCCACAAGCCGGGCTGTATACGGCCGTCATCCCGCGGGATAACAGCGGGCCACTCACGCTCCAAGCGACAGCCGTGGCCACGGTGAGCAGCAAGGGCGTGATTACCAGCATCGCCGTCACCGGCGCCGGAGAAGGCTACGTCGTCCCTCCGCTGGTCACGATCACCAGCCCGCAAGGCAGCGGCGCCGTCGCGACCGCGACGATTAGCGGAGGCCAGGTTACTGGAATTATAGTGACCAAAGGCGGCTCCAAATATCCTTCGAGCGGAGTGATAGTGACCATCGATTTGGCCAGTGACAGCGTCCCGGCCGGGGCCAGCTATGCGACGATCAAGGTCGCGGCCGGCGGAACGGCCAGCGTTGCCGGGAAACTAAGCGATGGGACCTCCTTCTCCAGCAGCGGCTATGTCAAGTCGGATGGATCGCTCGCCGTTTTCGCACCCCTTGGCTATAAAACAGCAGGCACGCTCGTTGGCACGATTATCTTCCAGGATGTCCCGGGGGAAAGCGACTGTGCAGGAAATCTGACCTGGGTCAAACCGGCGCAGACGACCGTTCAGCGTTATCAAGCCGGGTTCAGCGCCACTCCCCCATTGGTTGGCGGCCGCTACGTGGCTCCCGCCCTGGGGGAAAACGCGATCGACTTCGACCAGCAGCCGATTACTGGCGGGGGATTTGGCGCCGTAAATGGCGACCTGCTCAGCCCGATCACTGATCAAATCTCGATTTCCACCGCGAGCGTCGTGCGTGAAACCTCCAGCCCTACCGATAAACTCACGATCAAGATCAACCCGGCCACCGGGCTGGTCACCGGCTCGTTTACGAGCGGCTTCTTCACCGCCCCTACCGGTCTGAAGAATACAAGCGTGACGCTGACCGGGGCCATCATCCAAAAGCAAGGTATCGTGGCCGGCTACTTCCTCGGGCCTCAGCACAGCGGCGTCTTTTCCTTTCCCTAGCTAGTAGACCGTGAGCGGAACCCGCTCATCCCAATTTCAACTCAGACAATTTTCTCGAAACTCTGCTCTGCTCCTGCTTACCGTTGTCCCCCCTCTTTCCGATCCGCGGGCGTTTCGAGTCGCGGCCATTTCGCCGATTTTGCGCCCTGCGGATCCGGCCTTTTCCCAAAGGCCGATTACATTACCGGCTGCGGCGCGTCACTGACCACTCGGACGGCTGGCAGTAGCTCTGGTCGCGATAGCACGCCGGCTGATGGTAGCAGGAGGAGTCCTGATAGCAACCGCGATCCACAGGTCCCTGATAGTGAACGATCACGTTGCGATCATAGCAGCGGTCGCCGCGATAGATTTCGACGGTGCGGTCGCAATGGCTGTAGTTGCCCCCGGTGAAATAAATCGTTTCGGCGGAAGCGTTTTGGGTCGCGGCAAACAGAGCGCCGATGGCGAAGGCTGCGGCGAGGGATTTGGAAATCAAGGTTTTCATCGTTTTCAGTTGGGTTGATGGTTTTTGTTCTCGGCCGCTGGAGGGTTTGGCCTCAGCGGCGTCTACTTTAATTTTGGGAAACCGAAATCACTTGTGACGAAAATCTCTGACCGGTCGGCCAAGAAGCGCCCCGGCCGTCGGCGGCAGAAATTCGCCGCAGGAGTCGTTTCCGGGTTAGTTCCTTCTAGTTTCCTCATCGCGTCAAAGCGCGGGTGGGATACGATGGTTCGCATGGCTTTCGCCTCCCGCTTCTTTTCCGCCCGCCCCGGCGCTTCGTTCACGATCGTGCAGGCGCGCTGCTTTACCGGAGTAGTGATCGGCATTTTTGTGACGATGCATCTCTCGAATCATGCGCTCGGCCTCATCTCGGTCGAGGCGCAGGAGGCCGCGCGACCGTGGATCATGGCTCCGTGGCATACGTGGGTCGGACTGAGCCTGCTTTACGGAAGTCTGGGGGTGCACGCCGCGCTGGGACTCGCGGCTTTGGGACGGAAACGGCGTCTGCGCATGCCTCCGGGGGAACTCCTGCAACTGGGGCTGGGTCTGCTGATCCCGTACCTTCTTTTGGGGCACATCGTAGGCACGCGCGGCGCGCGAATTTTGACGGGCGGGGATATTACCTATCCCCGAGAAATTGCGAATATGTGGCTGGACCCCGCGGTGCGGCTGCGGCAGATCACGCTCGTGCTGCTCGTGTGGGGGCACTTTGTCGCCGGCCTGCATTTCTGGCTCCGAATCCGTCCCTGGTATCAGCGGATCTTCCCTGCCGCGCTCGTGGCCGTAGTGCTGACACCGCTGCTCGCCTTGCTCGGTTTTGCCGAAGCGGGGGTGAGCGTGGGTCTCCGGGCGCGCGCGAATCCCGCCTGGCTTCAGGAAATCAAGGTCAAGCGGACGCCTGCGACGCCGGAAAAGGCCTGGTGGCGCGAGGCGCTGCACACCTGGGCGACGCCGGCCTGGCTGGGGATGATTGGCGTGGTCTTTGTCGGCGCGCAGGTGCGCAACTGGAGCCAGCGCCGCCGGCGTTATCGGGTCACTTATCCGGAGGATGTCGTGACCGAGGCGCCGATCGGCATGTCCATCCTCGAGGTGAGTCGCATGCTGGAGCGGCCGCACATGTCGGCCTGCGGGGGCCGCGGTCGCTGCACCACCTGCCGGATCAAGATCACCGCCTGCGCCGGCGAACTGCCCGCGCCTGAGGAAGCCGAGGCGCGCGCCCTGGCCCGCATCGGCGCGCCGGCAGGCGTGCGGCTAGCCTGCCAACTGAAACCGGTCGACGACATTTCCGTCCAGCCGCTGGTCAATCTCAGCTCGGCGTCCGCGCATCAGCGTAATCCCGTGCGGCGGCAGGAGTTTGGCGAGGAACGGCAGATCACCATCCTTTTCATCGACGTCCGCGGCTCGACCCGGCTCGCAGAGACCCGGCTGCCCTACGACGTGGTGTTTCTCCTGAACTACTTCTTCGCCGAGATGTCCGACGCCGTCGATCTGGCCGGCGGCTACTACTCGAATTTCACGGGCGATGGCTTGATGGCGCTCTTCGGGCTGGACCGCGCGCCGGACCACGGCGCCCGCGCCGCGCTGGAATGTGGCCTGCGAATGTTGGAACGCCTCGAGCGCCTGAACCAGCGGCTGGCCGCCGAACTGGACGCGCCCATCGCCATGGGCATCGGAATTCATACCGGCGAAGCCGTGGTGGGACGCATGGGACCGCCCAAGGCGCCGATCATTTCCGCGCTGGGCGACTCGGTAAATACGGCCGCGCGCCTGGAAAGCATGACCAAGGAATTGCACCGGCCGATCGTGGTCTCTTTCGATACTCTGGAGGCGGCGGAGCTGAACGCCAATGTGCCGCGGCAGTTGGTGACTCTCAGAGGCCGCTCGACGGAGTTGGCCGTGGCGGCGCTGGATGCAGAAAAACTGCGAGCGGCGCTGGAGGGCTCGAAAACAATTGTGGCAAAGGACTAACTAACCAACTTGCATCTACAGGACGAAGGGATCTGGATTCTTTGAAGCCAGGCTCCTCGCAAAGTAGGCATCGTCTTTCACAGTTGCGGCCGCCAATTGCTCACAGAGCGCATAGAGCGTCTCCAGCGGTAATTCCGGCAGAACCGGAAGGGGGCGCTCAGGTGTCGGCAGATCCAGGTCCAGCCAATCGGGACTCGATTTCGTGTCGGAGGGCTGTGTTGGCATAGCGCTCGAATATCTCCGCATATCCGTCAGACGCAAAGGTGATTTGGTTCAATTGCATCAACGTCAGAACATCTCCCATGTCGCGCTCTCTGCGCTCGATTTGGCTGCTGCGCAAGGCATGCAGCTTTAGGGCAATGAGATGCCGAAGCGAAGGAATCTTCACTTGAGATTTGCCGATGGAAGTCAGGCATGCGTCGGCCGCGAGTTTCGAAAATGTCTGCTCATCTACCAGCATGAGGTCGATCGCGGGCATCCCCACCTGGATCGGATTATACATTTGGAATGATCGCTGCACATGATGATGTCGGTAGCCAAGCGATAGGATCAAGTCATCCCATTTGCGCCGCTGCTGCTCCTGGATAAGAAAATCCACGTCTGCAGTCTGCCTAGGGTACCCATACGCGATCACGGCGTGTCCACCGATCATGATGAATGGCAACTCAGCTGTTGCCGCACGTTCCGCGATAGAGGAAATGATCTGCATGCGTTAAGGCAGCGATACTGCGGCCTTGGCTTTTCGTGGCAATCCGCTATTTCCTGCGCCATGCTTCGCCGCCGCACTGCGATCCTCCTGGCGCTCCTGGCGCTCCTGACGGTCGTCCGGATCGGTCTTGGGGCGACGCCGGATGAGTCGGAGCCGATTCATCCGCTGCCTTTCACGGTCACGGTCGATCGCAATGCCGCCCGCGTGGGGGAGAAGCTCTTCGTCGAGCCGCGCCTGTCTCTTGATCGCAGCGTCTCCTGCGTGAGTTGCCATCCCTTTGCCAATGGCGGCGCCGATCCGCGCCCGCACTCGATCGGCGCCGAAGGCAAGCCGGGAGGCGTCAATGCTCCCAGCATTTTCAATCTGGAGTTTCAGTCGACTTATAACTGGACCGGCGCTGCTCCGGATCTCGGAACGCATCTCGATCTGCCCATGAAGAATCCCGCCGTCATGGGCATCAGCCTCCGCGAAGCCGTTGGCCGACTGAAGGACGATGCCGCCTGGGTCCGACTCTTTCAGGACGTTTTTCCCGATGGGCTCACCGAGGAAAATCTCCGCCACTCACTCGTCGAGTACGAACGTTCGCTGGTCACTCCAAATTGCCGCTTCGACCGCTGGCTGCGCGGAGACGCCACCGCTCTCACGGCGGAGGAACTCGAAGGCTACCATCTTTTCAAATCCCTCGGCTGCACGAGTTGCCATCAGGGCACGAATATCGGCGGCAACTTATTCCAGAAATTTGGCGTCATGGGTGATTACTTCACGGACCGGGGCGAGATCACGAAGGCCGACTATGGCCGATTCAATATCACGAATGACGAACGCGACCGGTTCGTCTTTCGCGTGCCCAGCCTGCGCAATGTCGCGCTGACAGCGCCCTACTTTCACGACGGCACGGCGAAGACTTTGGCGGGGGCGATCCGGACCATGGCCCGCTATCAACTGGCCCGTGACGTGAGCGAGAAAGACGTTGCGCGGATCGCCGCTTTTCTCGGCACACTCACCGGCGAAATTCCGAAGGAGCCGCATGCCTCGCACTGACTCCCGCCGGGCGCGCCGCGCGGCCTTCAAGAAATCGAGCCTCGCTTGGATCATCGGAGGCTTTGGCCTGCTCGGCCTGTGCGGCTACCTGCTGCCCTATGCCTGGCTGGATACCCGCTCTCACCAACAGTACGAAGAGCGGCTGAAGCAGGCGCGGGAATTCGAGGCGCGGCTCGACCGCGAGGTGCTCCAGACCCGCCTCGGCCTGCTGATCGACTACGATCCGCTAGTCGCAGCCACGCGCGAGCGCAATCGGCTTGTCCGGGAATTGGCGAGGTTCCCCGCCTTCGCCGCACCCGAACGGCAAAAGCTCGAGGAATGGCGGGCCGCCATCGCCCGGAATGCCGCGGAAAAAGACAAGCTCGTGGAGATCTACAAAATGCAGCATGCTGTGCTGCGCAATTCGCTGGCCTACTTCCCCAAGCTCATCGACGAATCGAACGCGCGGCTCAACGCTTCAGCCGGGGGCAATCAGACCGTTCTCCTCCTCAACCGCCTGTTGCAGGATGCGCTCATTTTCAACCTGACGACCACGAGCGAGATGGGTGAGATGCTCGCTGCAGATGTCGGGCAGCTGGAGGCGCTGGCGCAAAAGGAGGCGCCCGGCGCGCAGGATGAGCTGGCGCAAATCGTGGCCCATGCGCGAGTCATTCTCGAGCGCAAGCCGATCGTGGATGCAACCCTGCGCCAGATGACGGCGTTGCCCATTCTCCCCGCCTACGCCGTCCTGCAGGCCGGCTACGACGAAATCTCCGCCACAGCGCTGCAGCGCGCGGAGACCTATCGCCTCACGGTATACATCAGCAGCCTGGCTTTGCTTGCGCTGGTCTTCTCCCTGGTCGTCCGGAAATTCCTGGCCGACGAGCGGGAATTGCGCGCCTCCAAGGATCGGGTGGATGATGCCCTGGAAGCCACGCGCGCCGCGGAAGCCAAGTATCGCAGCATCTTCGAGAAGGCGGGAGAAGGGATCTTTCAAACCTCGGCCGACGGCCGTTATCTCAGCGCGAATCCGGCGCTTTCCCGCATTTATGGCTACGCATCGCCAGAAGAGCTGGAGAAGGCGGTGACCAGCATCGGCTCGCAGATTTACGTAGATCCCAGCCGCCGCCAGCTCTTCATCGAGCTCCTGGAGAAAAACGACGAAATCTATGATTTCACCTCGGCCATCCATCGAAAGGATGGCGCCATCGCCTGGATCTCGGAGACGGCGCATGCGGTGCGCGATACCGCCGGGGAGCTGCTTTACTATGAAGGCCTCGTCTCGGACATCACCGAGCGCCGCCTCGCCATGCTCGCCGAACAGGAGCGGCACGAACGTGAACTCCTCCGGCAGCGGGCGCTGCTCAATCTCTCGCAACTCGACAAACGCGAACTTGCCGCGGCTTTGCAGGAGGTGCTTTCCGCAACTCTCAGGACACTCGGCACGGACCGCGCCAGCGCCTGGCGGATCCATCGGCATCCCGAAAACGGCGCCCGGCTGGAATTCCTCGATGGAGCCGGACACCACGGCGAACCGCCCACCGCCGTGCAACTCGGCCTCGCCTCGCGCTATCTCACCGCCCTCGAATCCAAGCCCTGCCTGCCTTGCCCCAGTGCCCTCGAGGACGAACATATTCGCGAATGGCCGCGTGAAGCGCTGCTCGGCGCCGGCCAATGCGCGGCTCTGGACATCCCCATCTGGGTGCAGGGCGCGCTCCACGCGACACTTCGGCTGGAACATGCGAAACATCCACGAGCATGGGCGGTGGACGATGTCGATTTTGCCGTGGCCGCTGCCAGCCAGATCGCGCTTTGCTTTGAAACCGCCGACCGCTTGCGCGCTGAGGCCGAGGCGGACCGCCAGAGGGATCGCGCCGAAGAGCTCTTGTTAAATATCCTGCCCGGCACGATCGCCGAACGCCTGAAGAGCGGCAGCGGCCTCATCGCCGATCACTTCGGCGAAGCCACCGTCCTCTTTGCGGATATCGTGAATTTCACCGAATTCTCGGCCGATCGTCCGCCGCGGGAATTAGTTAGCTTCCTGAACCGCGTCTTCTCCGCCTTCGACCAGCTGGCCAACGAATTCGGCCTGGAGAAAATCAAGACGATCGGCGACGCCTACATGGTCGTCGGCGGCGTGCCCTCGCCGCGCGCGGATCACACCGAAGCCGTGCTCCGCATGGGCATTGCCATGCTGGAGCGCTGTGAGCAACTCAACCGGACGGAAGAGACTCCGTTCGCGATGCGAATTGGCATCAATTGCGGTCCGGTCGTGGCGGGTGTTATCGGCATCCAGAAATTCATCTACGATCTCTGGGGCGACACCGTCAATCTGGCCAGCCGCATGGAATCACAAGGCCTCACCGGGAAGATCCAAGTCACGGAAGCCGTCTACGAAACCCTGAAGGATCGGTATATCTTCACGCCGCGCGGGCGGATCGAGATCAAGGGCCGAGGGCTTCAACCGGCGTATCTTTTGGTAACTAACGGGACGCCGGAGGCGTTTGCGACAACAGAACCCAATCCACTGTTATAATTTCTGACCGGTCGACCAAGAGTTGCGCCGGTCGCCGGCAGCAATCCCATTAGATCTGGCGCCAGAGCGGAAGCCCCGCTCCTCCAAACAAGAATGGTGACCGGCCGTCACGTTCCCCACGAAATGAGCTCGGGCCGTTTTACGGTGAAGGCGCGGTATGAATGTCCCACCGCACCTCGATTTGATGCCGCGCGGCATACGTCTTCCCCGCTGCCGTCAGCCGTTCCGACAAGGCGCGGAATTGCGCGCCATATTTCGTGGCGATGGACGACGCGGCCTGCTCAATGGCGCCCTTCGGCGCGCCGCCGTCATAAAGTTTGGCGAGCCCCTGATACTCATTCCGATAGACCGAGAGCACAAATTCATGGAGAGCGAGCGAAGCCTGCGCCATCTCCCGATTGTCATCCGTCAGCTTCAGCTGCCGGACCTTGGCGAGCGACTGCTCGACGAACGCGATCTTGTCGTCGACGACCTGCTTCCGTGTCATCGGAGCGAACGCGCCCGTCTTGGCATCCGTGAGCTTTACCGAAGGAGATTCCAGCCGCTGCTCCATGCCTTTGCTTGCAAAGTCCTGAATCATATTGCAGTTCAGCACCGCACTTTCGAAACAGGACCTCGGTGAATCACCGCAGGACGAAAAGGCCACGACCAGCGCGAGGCACAAAAGCCGCCGCGCGATTCCTTTGGCCGACTTCAGGCTAGCGAGGAGAGTATCGATGCCCGTGAAAGTTTTCATACTCGAGTCAGCATCAGGCGCCGGGAAGGCGCCGCAAGACAATTCTCGCCAGGAATGACTCACAGTTATGGGTGAGGGCATTCAAGGAGAGCTGCTCATAAGTTCGCGGCTCTGAATCACTAACAGCAACCCCTGCGTCACGAGTCAGGGGTCAGGGCAAATTCTCGACCCATCGGCCAACGGCCGACGCATCGAGTGTTTTTCGTACTTTCGGGGGATCTTTAGCAGCTTCGCGCTCGACTGCGCCTATTGCGGTGTCAGCACGATATAATCAAATCCCCCGCCATACCCGCTGCTGCTCGCATTCTTTCCCGTCACCGTAAAGCGAAACCACTTGTCACCGCTTGTTGCCGGGGTCCACGTGCCGAGGTTCAGCTCCACATAGGTCGTCGAGGCGGAGTACAAATCCTGCGGCGAACCCAGGGGCACAGGGGAATTATTGCCCGCCTGGCCGATGGCCAACTGATAGATGCCGCGGGAGCCGAGCTTTTTCACCCCGATCTTCACATTGTAGGAGCGGGCGAAGAGAGACGGCACGAGGAGAGTGAGTGAATTCCCTACGGCATTGGCATCGAGAAAGACGCCTTCGTCGCCGCTCATATTGACGTCGGATCCATCATGGTAGCCCGGCCCGGTCGAACCCGCGACGGTCAACAATTCGGCCTCGTATTTCTCCGGTCCGAGAATGGCGGCTTCCACGGCGGCGGCGATGCCTCCGGCGCCGGCGTCATTCGGATGCACGCCTGGGAACCATTCGGGATGTCCGCTGGTCGCGGTGTGCACATCGGCCAGCGGCGCGTTGTTATCCGCAGCAATCTGGACCTCCAGGGGCGCGATTTGGTTATTGAGCACGCTGGAGGAGTTGCCGCCAAAGCCCGTGCCGTACATGTAGGGCGCCGTGATCACGTAGACCTGTGGATGGCTGGACAGCGCACGGTAATGGGCAATCATCGCCGCATAGTCGCTGCTGAAAGTCGAGTGGTTCGCCCAATTGGCGTCCTTCGAATCGTTCGTGCCGAGCATGATGACGACGATATTGGGATTAAAGGAGCCGGCATTCGTATACTCGGAGGTCTTGATGTAGGGCGTATCTCCGGTGGAAAGTAGCGTCGCGCCGCTGTGGCCGAAGTTGCCGACATTATATCCCGACCCGAGCAGGCGGCCGAGTTGGGAGGGATAGGAATTGCCCGACGTCGCGCCGACGCCAGCCGTGATGCTGTCGCCAACACAGGAGACGCGGATCTGGCCAGATGCGGCCACGGAGAGAGACACAGTGCAGCACAACGCCGCGAGAAGCGTGGATTTCATTCTGGGGAATACTTGTTGAGGGGAAAAACCAACGGGCGCGCCACGCGCCAGCCAGCGCGGTGAGACTAGGCGGCTGGCCAAAATTGCGCAATCACATGAAGATGTGGGCGATTTCACCAACGCACCCTATCTTCTTCCATGCCCGACAAACGCCAGCACCGAGGACCCCACCCGGAGGACGCCGCCGCCTTCGCTCCGGAGTTTTTACCGCGCCTCCAGGCTGCCGTCTCCGACCTCTGTTGGTTGCTGACGCACGGCTATGCCGAAAAATCTGCGTCCACGCTGGTCGGAGATCGGTATTCCCTGACGGAACGCCAACGCATGGCCGTGCGGCGGTGCGCTTGTTCTGATGAGGATCTGACGGAACGGGGGCGGAAGGAAGTCCCTCTGGGTGAAATCGCGGGCGCCGCCATCGAGCTCGATGGCTTCAATGTTCTGACCACGATCGAAGCCGCACTGGCCGGCGGCGTGATCCTCGCGGCGCGGGACGGCTGCTACCGGGATCTCGCCAGCATGCATAGTTCGTTTCGGCACGTGGTCGAAACGCCGGCCGCGATCGTTCTACTGGGCCGGGCGCTCGCGGACTGGCGGGTCGGCCCGGTCCTTTGGTATCTGGACCGCCCGGTCTCCAATAGCGGGCGGCTCCAACAACTCATCCTGAAGCTGGCCACGGCCGAACATTGGGACTGGCGAGTCGAGCTCGCGCCGAATCCCGATGCCGTCCTCTCGGCATCAGCCGAAATCGTGGCCACGGCCGATAGCATCATCCTCAATCGCTGCGCGCGCTGGTTCAACCTCGCGCGCGCCGTGGTCAGCCGCCACATCGGCGACGCGCGTGTTTTTACGGCGTGCCCAAATCACGTCTCATCTTTCCCCACATAGATCGCCTCGTCCGGCCAATCCTTACGGATGTAGCCGTCCTCCATGTTAACCGGCAGCACATAGTTGCGCATGAGGCGCACAGGCGAGAGGATGCGCATCGTCTCGATTTCCGCGATGGAATTCTCCCCATGATTGCGCTGCAGGCTGGGGATGAGTTTCTCCTGCACGGTCTGCACGATGTCGAGATCGCTGGCCCCATCGATGAAAAGCAGCATAGCCAGCTTGCCGTCGATCTCGGCGATGTGACTCTCGAAGAGAATCTCCGTGAAGATCGAGCGCACATACGGCTCACGCTTGATATCCGCCAGCAGTTTGTTATACGTCACCCCCATGCAGAATTTCAGGATGTACAAATGGCGGGTATTGAACTCGCCCGTGCCGGTCGCCGTCAGGTCCAGGTGGGTGAAGTAAGATAACACACCGGACTGCTCCAGCTTTTGGCGCTTACGGCCCACGGTGCGCACGTTTACACCCGTCGCCTCGCCGATCCCGTTGTCCGATTCGCGCGGATCACGGACCAAATGGCGAACGATCAGGCGTTCCTGCTCATCGAGTTTTCTCATACCAAAAATTTTGAAGGGAAAAAGGACGCTGGCGCCACGGTCGCCGGGGGTCGGAGGCCGAGATGCAAGCGTGAGGTCAAAGTTGTAGGGAAGTGGCAGAATCTGTCGCAAAAAGGGGCGCAAGCGAGCAAAATTCCGACACTTCTTTGCCATAAATTGCTGAAAATGGCAGTTTTCGGACTCGACGCCCGCCAGCGCATCACTTTCGGGGCACGGAACAATGCTCTTCCCAATCACGCAGCCGCATCCGCCGGCGGCCCCCCGCGAGGGGCGCCGGCGGCCCCTGCCGGATAAGGGTTTCACCGTCGCGCCAGCAGCCTTGGGTAAGTACAATCTTCGGCAGCGAAGGCAACCCGAGATCGTTGGTTAAAAGGCGCTCCACCACGAGATCCCCCGCTGCCGCTCCCGCCTGCTCGATTTGTTGATCCACGCCCGCCCAGCCTTCGTAGCAGGGATGTCGGTCGAGATGCAGCAAACCAATGTCCTCCGGCGCCCGATAGCCCGCGCCCTGCAGCAACTGGAGGAGCTGCCAGTGCACCGTCATGATCACCTCCGGCCGGTGCTTCCGCAGCCAGCGAAACACGGTTTCATCGCTCCGCCACTCCGCAAAAGGGATGCGATCGGCCGCCGCGATCTGTTGCTGATAAGTCATGAGCGAACCGCTCCAAAGACGCCGTCCGCGAACATCGATCTCCGGGGCCAGGAGCAGGCCGATGCGCCGATAGCCGCGCCGGCGCAATTGCCGAATGGCGAGAGCGGCTGTGCTATTGAAGTCGTTTGAGGCGCGAGAGAGATTTGGCCGCACCAGGGTATAACCATGCGTTGCCGCGGCGTAGGCGCTCCAGTCCAGCCGGAGGTGGCCGTGCGCTGTCGGCTGCGCGCTGACTACAAGGCCGCGAATTCCCCGAGCCTTAAAGATGCGATCGAGCCGGTCCGGGCGCATTCCGGGCGCATGCAATTGCAGCTCTTCCATTTGATACCCGAGCGCCTCGCAGCGCGCCCCGGCGCCGCGGAAAAAGCGCTCAAAGGTTTGGATCTCGTGCATGAGCGCCGGCGGAGACAGGCAATTGATAAAGCCGATCGTCGGTTCATCGCGGGTTGCCCGCGCGCAACGCCGATGCGACATCCACGCGGCCACGAGCGGATTCGCGGAATAGCCAAGGTCACGCGCCACCTGCTGGATTCGCTCCCGGGTTTCCAGGGGAATGCGGGCATGATTCCGCAACGCCAGGGAGACCGTCATATGGCTCACGCCGGCGGCATTTCCAATCGTTCGGAGGGAAACGTTGGGCATGGTTTCCTTGGAAACTGACGTTCCGATTGCCGTTTGGCAAGACACAACGCTTAGCTCCGGACGCAACTTCCCTCTCCCCGGAACATGAAAAAACTACTCCTCTCCCTGGGCTTCGCCCTCGTCGTCTCACAGGTCCACGCTGCGACCTACTATGTTTCCAACAGCGGCTCCGACTCCGCCGCCGGCACTTCGCTCACGGCTCCCTTTGCCACCATCCAGAAGGCCGCCGGCCTCATGGTCGCGGGCGATTTTTGTTATGTGCGCGGCGGCACGTATCGCGAAACGGTCACGCCCACCCACTCTGGCACGTCGAGCCAGCCGATTCGTTTCAGCAATTACAACGGCGAATCCGTGACCGTCACCGGCGCCGACGTGATCTCGGGCTGGACCCTCACCAGCGGCTCCACCTACCACGCCTCGATGGGCTGGAACCTGGGACAGGGCCTCAACCAAATCTTCGTCGATAGCAAAATGACGATTGAGGCGCGCTGGCCATATCCAGGTCTCGATCCGCTGCATCCCACGCTGGCCAAAGTTCAATCCAGCCCCACCTATAACGAAATCGACGATGCAAATCTCACCCAGCCGAGCGGGTACTGGAATGGCGCGACGATCTGGATCGAGCCGGGCCAGAATTCCTACAATCCGTGGGTGGCCCTGACAGGTACGGTCACCACCTATACGCCCGGCAAACTCATCACGAACCTTCCATCGACGGCGGGCTCGAACAGTCTGCCGGCCGCCGGCAACTACTACTACCTCACCTTTGGTCCGCTCAGTTCGCTCGACCATTCCGGTGAATGGCAGCTCAACAGCGGGACGCTTTCGCTTTGGACGCCCGACGGCACAAACCCCAGCGGACACGTCGTCGAGGCGAAACATCGCACGAACGCCTTCGATTGCACCAATCGGCAGTACATTACGATTCAAGGCTTCGATGTCTTCGCCGCCGGTGTTTCTTTCTCTGGCGCCACAGGTTGCCTGCTCGATCAATGCGTGCTCCGCTATCTCTCGCACTTTACCCTCATCAGCAGCGGCTGGGACACGGCGGATACGAGCGGCGTGGTCGTGAGTGGCAGCGGCAATACGGTGCGGCACTGCTGGATCGATACGAGCGCGGGCAATGGAATCACGCTGCTCGGCTCGAATAATACGGCCCAGGATTGCGTCGTGCACGAGGTGGACTATGACGGCATCGACAGTTGCGCGATTCGCGCCAAGGGCAACGCCTTGTTGGTCAAGCGCAACACGGTATATAACACCGGGCGCGCCGGCATCCTCAACCGGGAGCTCACGGCGAGCACGATCCAGTACAACGATATCTCCCGCTTCGCGCTCTTTTGCCGGGATGTCGGCGGCACGTACTGCTTTCATACCGACGGCATGGGCACGGTCATCGCCAACAACTGGTCGCACGATACGGGAACCGGCCTCTTCAACGCGACCCTCGTCGGCGTGGCCGGCCTCTACCTGGACAACAATTCCGCCAACCACATCGTCCACCACAACGTGTGCTGGAATACCTATGAGGGGATTCGCATGAATCCCTATAGTCACACGAACGGCATCTACAACAACGACTTCTATAACAATCCAGGCGGAAGCATCACCGGCGGCGGCGACTTTGCCGGCACGGAAATCCTGAACAATATCTTCTCCGGTTCGGTTGCGTCCGCCACCTACGGCTCCGGCTCCATCGCCAATAACATCCTCATGGGCACGGATCCCAAGTACGTGAACCCGGGCGGGTTCAACTTCGAGCTCCAGGCCGGATCGCCGGCCATCGACGGCGGCCAGGTCGTGTCGCCATACACCGATGGCTATATCGGCTCGGCGCCGGATATCGGAGCCTATGAATCCGGCGATACTATCCACTGGACCGCCGGCGCTCGTTATGAGGCGGAGACCCTGACCGTGCCGAATTCCTCCGGCGACACGGTGCGCGTCTTTGCCGACACCAACATGAGCGACGGCTCCGCAAGCATTATCGATGCAAATGCCACGGGCGACTATGTCACCTATCTCGTGCCCAATCTGCCCGCCGGCGCCTATCACGTCTGGGTCGGTACGAAGGCCTTCAATACTCGCGGCCAGTTCCAACTGAGCATCGGCCGGGCGGACAACTTCGCCGGCACCGCGAGCAATGTGGGACCCGTGCAGGACCCGTATAACGCCGGCTCGGTTTATACCGAGCTGGATCTCGGCACATGGTCGCCCGGGACGACGAGTGACAAGTGGTTCCGCTTTACGGTCACGGGCAAGAATGCGTCGAGCGCCGGCTATACCGTGTGTGTGGATTACATCCGCCTCGCGCCGTACTGACCGACGCAACACAATCGCCCTCCTTTGCATTAGCAGAGGAGTAGAGCCGGCTGTTTAGGAGATGCGTCGATCTCACCGACAGCCCCTCCTGGGAGCGCGGGCGTCTCGCCCGCACGGCGCGGAAGCGTCCGAAAAGACGTGGGCTTCGTTTCGAGCGAACCGCGCAGCGGCAGCTCGTTCTTACATGCATAACAAGCCGCCATGCCCCGTCTGACAGTCTAAAACTATGTCCTTTTCGACGCTTCCGCGCCGTGCGGGCGAGACGCCCGCGCTCCCAGGAGGGGCTGGTCGGAAACATGATCGTTATAGTGGCAGCCGCAATTGCTTCACCACCGGCGGAGCCAAGGTTGAAACTCCCACGCCTAACAAGCGCAATGGGCCCGTGACCAGCCGGTCACGGGCCAACAAAAAACACGCGATGCGATAAATCTCCGCCGCGCTCGCGAGGGGCTCATCCAAACGGATTTGCCGGGTCAGTGTGGTAAAGTCTGTATAACGCACTTTCACCTGCACGGTATGTGCGCCCATGCCGTCGCGCTCCAGCGTCGAGGCCACATCCTGCGCCATTTCGCGCAAGGCAGCGCGCAGAGTCGCCCGATCTTCCGTATCGACGTCGAAAGTTGTTTCGCTGCTGATGCTCTTTCTTTCCTCGTCGGCATCGACCGGCCGGTCATCGTTCCCGAAAGCCCGCTCCTTGAGTTTCCCGGCAAACGAACCCACCAGCGGCCGCAGGTCCGTTTTTGTGTCTTGCAAGTCGCCGATGGTCGCGATGCCCGCCCCGGTCAAGACACTGGCCGTGACCGGGCCGACCCCATGGATGGAGCCGATCGGCAACGGCCGGAGAAAGGCGATCTTTTCGCCATCGGGAATCACGGTCAATCCATCTGGCTTCTGGTAATCGCTGGCCAGCTTGGCGAGGAACTTGTTCGACCCGATGCCGATGCTCACCGTAAGCCCGCGCTCCTCGCGCACCCGTCGCTTCAGTTCCTGCCCCAGGCCCACCGCCGCCTGGAGCGCGCTGTCGCCATCGGCATATCCCGCAAAGCGATCGCTCAGATCGAGATAGGCTTCGTCGACCGAGACCTTTTCCACGACCTTCGCCACGCTCGCCAAAATCTGCATGATCGTCACGGACTCGGCGCGATAGACGTCCATGCGCGGCCGCACGAAGATGCCGTCGGGACACAAACGAGCCGCGGTGCGCGAAGGCATGGCCGAGCGCACCTTATACTTGCGCGCCTCGTAGCTCGCCGCGCAGACCACGCCACGCCGATCCGGCGGCGAGCCGACGATGAGCGGCTGGCCCCGATACTCCGGATGGTCTCTCTGCTCCACGGAAGCAAAGAAGGCATCCATATCGGCATGGAAGATGACGCGAGGCATGGGCGCCGCCATTTTCGGGCGAGCCCGCGGAAACTGCAACTGAACGCGGCGCCAGAGTAGGCGAGCAGCCGATGCCAGCGCTGCGGAATGCCGCGCGGTATTTTAGCGCGAGCGCCTGCTCCTGCTTTGTCGGCGTCAATTGCACACAGCAATGGCGCCTCCTGTACGGTTGAACTGCGTCTTTCCGTGGCGAAACTGATCGAGGAGATTGCTCAGCAAAGCTGTTTTGATGGGAGGTGTCGATTCGGGTGGATTCGACGCCTCCCTGCAAAGTCTCGCTGACAAAGCGGGAGCAAGCACCCGTTGCTCCAAAAACCTTGCGGTCAACCACGCTTTCGGCTCACACACGTTACTTCACCTTCTCGCCCCGGGCGCGGGCCCAGCGGCGGCGCGCCGCTTCGGCGAGCTTGGCTCGCCATTCCGGCGTGAATTTCGCCGACCCAGCCCCACGCTTCGATGAAGCCTTGGTTTTTGCCGATTTCGATTCGACGGCCTTCACCTTGCCAGGCTTGCGACCGCGCGTCTTTGAGGTCGTGACAGTCACAGCGGCTGCTCGCTTTCCAGCGATCGATTCGAGCTCGGCTTTGAGCTTTTCGATCTTCTGCTTGATATCAATGGCGCGCTTCAACTGGGAAATCGAGGGGGTATGATTAGTAGGCATGCTTCGCCTTCTTATATAGAATTAGTTATTCGTCAAACATTTCTGCATAGGTAAGCAACAAATTTTCCCCTCGTCTAGGCAAGTCGACAGGATCACTCCAGAGCAAACACAACTCCGCCAACGGGCCTTTAACGAAGCTCGTTGCTACAACAAAAAGCGGCGGCCACAAACCACGGCGCGCCGAGCCCTGATAAAAAATGCAATCAGACCCCCCCTCGCCCGGCATTTTCAATGTGTCATATCCCGCTGTATTCACGTTGTAATCGCTTGCCTGTGCCTGCCAAACCTTTCAATCTCCCCGGTGAATCGCAGCTTCAGTTGTTTCCCATGGACTATTCTCCTTTCGCGAAAGCGGCCTTCCGGCTCTGTCTCACTTGGCTCTGCGCCGGCATCGTCCGGGCGGAAGACACTCCTGCAAATTCCGCCCCTTCCCCATCTGCCTCGTCTTCTCAATCCGCCCCAGCCCAATCCCACGGCGCACGTGAAGACAGTCATGCGCCGGCCGCCGCCACGGTCTCGGTGACTAAACATACGGTGACGATCGGCGGCAAGGCGATCGAGTACAAGGTCACCGCCGGTTACCTCATCCTGAAAGACGAAGCGGAAAAGCCTGCGGGCAAAGAGGAAAAAACTCCGGATGCCGCGGAAGCCTCCAAAGATAATCTCAAGCCGAAGGCCAAGGTATTCTACGTGGCCTATACCATCGACGGCGCGGACCCGGCTACCCGTCCCGTTACATTTGCCTTCAACGGCGGGCCCGGCGCCGCCTCGGTCTGGCTGCATCTCGGCGCGCTTGGACCGCGGCGGGTAAAACTCACGGACATCGGTGACGGAACGCCGCCGCCCTACCGCCTGCTCGATAACCAGTATAGCTGGCTCGACCAGACAGACCTCGTCTTCATCGATCCCGTTTCCACCGGTTACAGCCGCCCCGTGGCCGGAGAGACGGCCCGGGAGTTTCATGGCTTCTATGAAGATCTGAGCTCGGTGGCCGAAGTCATTCGCCACTACACGACGCAAAACAATCGCTGGCCTTCGCCGAAATTCATCGTGGGCGAAAGCTATGGCGGCGCGCGTGCAGCGGCCATCGCTGGTTATCTCCAGGACCGGATGGATATCTATCTCAATGGCGTCGTGATTGTCTCTGGCGTGCTCAGTTGGCAGACCCTTGATGCCGGCGGGGCCAATGACCTGCCTTACACGCTCTTCCTGCCCAGCTTCGCCTCCGCCGCCTGGTATCATAAGAAGCTCGCTCCCGAGTGGCAGGACAAGCCGGCCGACGCCGTGCGTCAGGAAGCCGAGAACCTGGCCGGCAACGAATATCTCGTCGCGCTCGCCAGAGGCAGCGGTTTGTCGGATGCCGATCGCGATAAGATGGCCCATCGCCTGGCCAGCGTGACCGGCCTGCCGGTCGATACGCTCCTGAAGTATCGGCTAAAGATCTCTCCGGGTCGATTCATGGATGAATTGCTCAAGGACGAACATCGCTCCATCGGCCGCTTCGACAGCCGCCTTGTTGGCATTGCCTATGAGCCGGACGGCGCGGATTTCGAGCCCAGCTTTGCCACGATGCGCGGGGTTTTCGCCGCCTCGATCAATACCTATCTGCGCAGCGAACTGAAATTCGAGAGTGAGCTGCCCTACGAGATCCTGGCCAATGTCGGTCCCTGGAACTTTAGCAACTCCCAGAACCGTTACCTGGACGTGACCGACTCACTGGCCAAAGCCATGAACAAAAACCCCAAGCTCAAGGTTTGGGTCGTGTCAGGTTATTACGACCTGGCCGTACCTTACTTTGCCACGGACCACGCCCTGCGGCTCATGCATCTCGAGCCGTCCATCAAGGCCAACCTGTCGTTCAAGAAGTATGACGGCGGCCACATGGTTTATACCCAGGAAGCCGTGCTGAAGCAGTTCGACGCCGACTTCGACGAGTTCATCGCCGGCGCCTTGAAATAGAGAGCCCGCCCGTTACTTCGCCCCAAAGCCGAAGAGCACGATCGGCACGGTGCTGAAGAGGATCTTCAGATCCAACCAGAGCGACCAGTGGTCGATGTATTCGAGGTCCAGCTTCACCCAATCCTCGAAATTGGTGATCTTGTTCCGGCCCTTGATCTGCCAGAGGCAAGTGAGTCCCGGCTTCATGCTCAGCCGCCGCCGCTGCGCCGTGTTTTCAAATTTCTCGACTTCGTAAACCGGCAGCGGCCGCGGCCCGACCAGGCTCATTTCGCCCTTCAGCACATTCAGAAGCTGAGGGAATTCGTCGATGCTCGTGCGCCGCAGGAATTTGCCCCAGGGCGTGATTCGCGGGTCGTTGTCGATCTTGAAGACCGGCCCGCTCATTTGATTATGCACCGCCAGCTCCGCCTGAAGCATGGCGGCGTCCGTGCGCATGGAGCGGAGTTTGTACATCGTGAAGGGACGGCCATTCTTCCCGCCGCGCTGTTGTCGGAAGACGACGGGCCCGGGCGAGGTCAGCTTGATGCCGATGGCCGCGACGGCGATGATCGGTGAGAGCAGCAGCAGTCCCACGCAGGCGCCCACGCGATCTACGAGCCCCTTGATCATCAGCGCCCAGGACACTTCCGGCGTCGTCCGAAAAACGAGCATGGGACGATTGCCCATGACGTCGAAACTCGGCCGCGCGATGGCCGTGCGCACGAAATCCGCGAGCAGCCAGGCTTCGACACCCTCGATCTCACACACCCCGATGAACTCCTGGAGCCGGCTCAGGTGACTGTGTCCGCCGGCGAAGATGACGCGGCTCACGGAGTGCTCGTGCAAGGCTTGAACGAGATCCGTGACTGGTTGCGCCTCGACATCGATCTCCTGCACGATTTCCAGCTCCATGACCTCCTCGGGCGTAAAAGTGTGCCGAAAGCGGTAAAGGTCTTCCGGTGTGCCCGCCAGGATCACCGGCTCTCGCATCACCTCGTGACGCACCCGTTCGCGTTGATTGATGATGGTGATCCGCTCGCGGAGCAGCAGCAGCGCGCCGGCCAAAATGGCGAACATGGGCATCACCGCCCGGCTGGGGACATCCAGTCGGAGGAAGTAGGAGCAGGCCGCGATGATCAGGCCCAGCCAGAAGGCCGCCCTCGCCATTTGCGAGACACTGCGTCCGAAGGTCTTCTGGAGCGGATGCGAGTAGAAGCCCTGCGCCTCCAATAGAAAGGGGCCGGCGGGCAAAATGACAAAAAGAAGCCACTGGAAGTCCCGGAACGGCCCGATATGCTTGTCGAAGACAAAAAAGCCGGCCCCCAGGAAGCGCAGCGTATGCGCTCCCCAAAAGGCGATGACCAGCAGGAGGCCATCCACTATTTGCTGGAACTGGAGATTGAGTTCTTGTTTTCGGCCGATCATTCGGGAAGGTCGGTGCGGATTGCGTGCGCTAAGTGCGCGTCCAATCGGGATGAGCGCCAGAAAAAAATGCACTTCTTTACCGCAAACGCCAAGCGTCGTGGGCACAATCCACTCGCCGGGCGCCCTGCGTCGCGCCCTGAAGCTGCGGGGCGGCCAGGTCGATTTTCTGGAGCTGCGGGTCGACCACTTTGACCGAGACCCGGAATCGCTCCTGGCCGCCATCCCGCGGCTCGCAGCGCCGCTCATCGTCACGGTGCGGCACCCGGCTGAGGGCGGCGAACCGGCCCTGTCTCCGGCCCGCAGGCGTGAGCTTTACGGCCGGTTCATGCCGGCCGCGGCTTTCATCGACGTGGAGCTGCGATCCTGCGGCACGCACCGGGATGTGATCGAGTCGGCGCGGGCGGCTGGCGTGGGGGTTATCGTGTCGGACCATCATTTTCGGTCCACACCGTCTTTGCGCGCCCTGCGGGCGCGGCTTCAGCGATTGCGCGGAGTGGATTTCGACCTTTTCAAACTCGCGGCGCGCGCTGTGAAGCCGGCGGATCTGGCGACTTTGCTGGCGTTTTTGGCCGGAGCCAAACGTCCGCTCAGCGTCATGGGCATGGGGCCGTATGGAAAGGTTTCCCGGCTCCTCCTCGCTCGCGCCGGATCACTTTTCAATTACGGCTACCTCGACCAGCCGCAGGTCCCCGGCCAGTGGGAAGCGACGACGCTGAAAGAGCGCATTGGCGAGTTGCTGAGCGAGCACTGAGAGGGAGCGAGTCGTTGCGACCGTTCCCTGGCTTGGCGATCTTGCGCGCGCTGCCAGCCTGGAGATCTGCCCTGTTTGGCCAATTCTAGATCGATGCCTTTCCGCCGCCCTGGCTAAAAATCGCCACGACGTACGTCCTTTCCAAGCTCCCATCGACCACTCGCCAAAAACTATGACGTCCGCGGCTTGACGTACACTCCCAGCAGGGGACGCGCAGACGGCTTCAACGACGTAAAGTCGCTCACAAACCCCTCCGGCGTGCGGATTTCCACGTGTCCGGCGCCTCGTCCACCATACACCAATACCGACCCCATCGGCGCCAGGTATGGGTTGGTGACCTTCAGCTTCTTGAATCCGTAGCTCTTCTGCAATTCCCCGCCCGCTTCCTTCGCGTACTCGCTCTTCGGCCGGGTCTCCACGGCGTTGGCGGCTAGCAAGGCGTCTTTCACGTAGTGCCAGCACCGGCTGGTCGAGTGGGGATGGGCGCGCTCTTCGGCGATCTGCGCCGCGTGGAGCATGCGGGAATCGTACCGAAATTGGCCGGAAAACTTCCCGAAAAAGGACATTTCCTGCGGGTTGAGCTTACGCGCCGTGTGCGGATCGTAGAGGGAGCCGTCCGCCGAATAACCCTTCGCCACGGTAACCAAGAGCAGCAAGGCGATGACTGGCAAAAGGCTGATTCTCTTCGGCATAGTTGCGGAAATAACGGGTGCGGAGGCTACCGGGACCGGATGTCCCGTCAATCTCATTCGCACCATTGCGATGCGATTTTCTTGAGCATGATGCGGACCACTTATCGCAAGGTTGCCCAGAAGGTCGAAGCCTCTCAGATTTGAGAACATCTCCAAGCGCCGCCGAAACGATTCATTTTCTACCAGTCACCCCAGCGAGCTGAAGCGGACGGGGTGGGAAAGCGTTTGCAGATCTCATCGTATGTCGACTCGCAAAGCGTCGCGCTGCGTTTAAAAAACGCGCGCATTTCCCAACCCCGCCCGCGTCAACTCGCTGAGCGCTTGCTGCGCCGACTCAGCGTCCCAATTTCGCAGACATGATAACTTTATCAGATTATGCGATTTGCGCAATCATCTCGTCCAAAGTCGCGCAAAGTCCGTGCAGCGCGTCGCGATGCTTGCCCGGATTGAGGACCTCCAACTGCTCCGCGGCCTCCTGCAGCATTCGCCGCCCCGTAGTCGCGGCAAAGGTCACGGCCCCGCCTTCCAGCGCCCGCTCGATGAGCCGGCCGACGTCCGCATTTTCCCCGCTCAGGATGATTTCGCTGAGCCTCTGGCGCTCGGCGGCATCGCTCGTTTGCAGGAGATGCAGGATCGGTAGGGTTAACTTGCCCTTGCGCAGATCGCTGCCCAGCGTCTTTCCCGCCTTGGCCTCTTCGCCGGCCAGGTCGACGACATCATCGTAGATCTGGTAGGCGGCGCCGAGGCGCAGTCCGAAAATCTTCAAAGCCGCGACCACTTCCGGCGCCGCTTCATTGAGCATGGCCCCCAGCTCCGTGGCCACGGCGAAGAGCGCGCCCGTCTTCATCTCGATGATCTTGTAGTAGTCGGGAACGCTGAGATTGAGATCGAAACGCCGCTGGGTCTGAATGATCTCGCCGGAGCAAACTTCGGTCGCGGCATCCGCGATGCGCCGCCCCACTTCGCCGTTCGGGAAGGAAGTGGAAATCTTCAGTGCATGAGCGAAGAGACAGTCTCCCAGGAGCACGGAGATAGCATTGCCCCACTTGGCATTGGCCGTCGGCTGGCCGCGCCGCTTCTCCGCGCCATCGAGGATGTCGTCGTGCACCAGGGTCGCGGCATGGATGAGCTCCACGACCACGGCGAGGTCGAAGTGGCTTTTGCCGATCTGCCCGGTTGCGCCGCCCGCCAGGAAGGCGAGCGCCGGCCGCAACCGCTTTCCGTTGCTCTCGACAGCATACGACACGTAGCCTTCCAGCGCCGGGTCAAAAGCCGAAGCCTGGTCGCGAATGCGCGCTTCCACCTCGTGGAGTTCCGTATCGATGAGCTCGAACGTCTGTTTGAGCGCCTGTTTCTTGTCGAATGCGGGTTCGGTCTTGGTCGGTGTGAAATTTTTCACGAGGTGATTTGGTGCATCCTAGGGGAGATTCCGCGCTTTCACAAGTCCGGCGCTGTCTGGGCCACGGCTACCTCAGCCGTGATCATTTAAACCGAGAGGGATGGCGGCCCAGATTGCGCAAGAAATGTCCATGTGAGGATCCGGCGGAGCCAAGGCTTCGTTTTCCGGAAAATCTCAAGGCGACAGCCAGAGCAGTTCGCTGCCGCACATGGTAGGCGCCCAGGTCAGAAAGGTCGTCGAAGGGAAACGGAACCAGAATGACCTTATTCCGCATCACGGAATGGTTCGCCGTCCGCAGCCGTGTAAATATCCTCGGCGGGGTTTGCGAGGAATGCGAAAGCGTCGTTCGACGCGGCGGCGCGGAGCCAGGCCTCCTCTGATTCGTCCGCAGCGGGACCTGGGTCTAGTCTCCGTAGCCCTGCGGATTCTGCACATGCCACTTCCAGGCGCTTTCGATAATCGTGTCGATGTCCTGGAATTTCGGCGCCCAGCCGAGTTCTGTGCGGATCTTGTCCGACCCGGCGATGAGGCGGGCGGGGTCGCCGGAGCGGCGCTCCTTTTCCACGACGGTAATCTTCTTGCCGCTCACCCGCTCGCAGCTCGCGATGATCTCGCGCACGCTTGTGCCGCCGCCGGTGCCGAGATTGTACTTGGCGCTACGTTCCGCGCCGAGGGCGAGCATGTGCGCCTGCGCCAGATCCAGGATGTGGATGTAGTCGCGGATGCAGGTGCCATCCGGCGTCTCGTAATCGGTCCCAAAGATATCCACGTGGGATCTCTGGCCGAGAGCCACTTTCAGCACATTCGGAATAAGGTGGGTCTCGATGCGGTGATCCTCGCCGAAACGCTCGGTCGCGCCGGCGGCATTGAAATACCGCAGCGCCACGTAACGCAGGCCGTGGATTTCGTCGTACCAGCGCAGGGCCTGCTCGAACATGAGCTTGGATTCGCCGTAAGGATTGATCGGCCGCTGGGGCAGCGTCTCGTCGATCGGCACGCGCTCCGGGATGCCAAAGGTCGCACAGGTGGAGGAAAAGATGAACTTGCGCACGCCGGCGCCGACCGCCGCGTCGAGCAGATTGATGCCCGCGGTCACGTTATTGCGGAAGTACTTCGACGGATTCTGCATCGACTCGCCGACCAGGGCATTGGCCGCGAAATGCATCACCGCCGCCGGTTGCACCCGCTGCGTGGCGTCGGCGATTTCCTCGCGGTTCGCGAGGTCGCCCACGATGAGCTCGGACCGGGGATCGACGGCTTTGCGGTGGCCTTCAGTAAGATTGTCGAAGACGGCAACTTCATGGCCTGCGTTCAGGAGTTGTTCGACGCAGATGCTGCCGATGTATCCGGCGCCGCCGGTGACGAGAATTTTCATGGGGTGTCGTTTTTAGCCCGAGATCGGATCAAAGAAAACTGATAGTTGCGAGACTGAGCCCGTCAATCAGTCGGCCCTTATTTGCCCCGCGCGCTGCCCGGCCACTTTTCACCCACGGTAATGCCCAGGGCGCTTTCACCGACCGTGGTCTGCGCTTCGTGGAAATTGATGCCTTCCCTTTCCAGCACCGTGCCGGTGACCAGCCAGAGCTGCGTGATCGATTTGGTGAGTTCGGCCAGCGAGCCGATCTCGCGGCTGCGCGCATCGTAGAGTTTGCGCTGCTGGTCGATGACGTCGAAGGCCGAGATGAGCCCTTCGTCGAGCCGATGGTAGGCGATACGCACGGCTTCCTCGCCGAGTTGCCGGGTCTGCCGGGAGGTCTCGACGCGCTGGCGATTGATCTCGATGCGGCTGATCACGGTATCGACATCTGCCGTGACCGTCAGTTCGCTTTCCTGGATTTTGAGGATGGCCTGCTCCTTCTGCAGGGCGATGGCGTTGTACTGCGCGCGGGGCTGGCGATTGCCCAGCGGCACCTGGAACTGCACGCCGATGGACCACTGCGGGGTATCCCCAGACGCGATCTGGCCGCGGCTTTGGGCGAAGCCTGAGGCGAGGCCGTTGAAGCCGTAAGTGCCCACGATATCGAGCTGCGGCAGCAGTTGGTTGCGGGCGAATTTCAGCCGCACGTTCTGCAGTTCCGCGCCAATGAGCGTGGTCTGGTAGTCGTAGCGATGCTCGAAGGCTGTATCGAGGAGCTGGGAGCGATCGATTCTCGGCGGCGGGAGCGGCGGGGCAAATTCCGGTACGTAGAGGCGCGCGTTTGTCGCTTCGTATTTGCTCAGGATCAGCCGCTTCAGGGCGAACTGGCGCTCCAGGAAATTGTTTTTCGCGAGGAGCAGGGCCTCGCGGTCGGTGGAAACGGCGACCTCCGCCTGCTGCACGTCGAGCGGAGTGGAGAAGCCCAGCTCGGAACGGCGTTGGTAGAGCTCGACGAGCTTGGAGTCCGCAGCGATGGCATCCTGCCGCACCTTGATATCGGCCAGCGCATACTGCATGTCGTAGAAGGTCGCCATCACGCCCTGCACCGCCGTCGTGACGTTTTGCTTCCAGTTCAGCACCTGCGCGCGTTTGTTCAGCAGCGCCGACCGCACGTCCGCGAGATTGGCGTCTTTCCCGAAGTTGCGCAGCAACGGTTGCTCGAGGGTGATGCCCGCAAAGGTCTGGTCCAGCGGATCCGAAGGCTGCGGGTCTCCCGAGTAGGTATTCCGGAAATGATTGACCGACGCCTGGAATTGATAGCGCGTGCCGTACGGTCCGCGGCCTTGCAACGTGGCCGAGCTCTGCGTGTTCTGCTGGTCGAGCACCACGATGTCGTTGAGATTCTGCACAACGAGCTGCTGCTGTTGCAGCTGGCCGACCTGTGGATTGACGATGCCGCCCAAGGTGAGCGGCGTAAGCCCTTGCAGACCTTTTTGAAAATTGGCGCCCTCGTTCAGGTTCGCCTGGAGCTGCTGCTGCAGCGCCTGCGCCTGGGCCAGCGCCTCCGCCTGGACCGTCTGCAACTGCGAGTTCAGGTTGAGGGCGTTTTGGTTGAGCTGCGTGACTGCGGCTTGCTGCGCCGCGATCTGCTGGCCGGAGTTGGGATTGTTCGCGTCCTGCGGGATCCGCACCGACTGGTGCTGCACGCTCATGGAAAAGACCGGATCAAAGGCCCCGGCGGCAAACCGGATCTGCGCATGCTGGAGATGGATGCCGAGCCGCTCGAAACGCGCCTCCAGATTGTTCTGCAAAGCCATTTCGATCGCCGTGCGCAGGCTGATCTGCTCCGTGAGGGCGTGTTCGAAGACTGCTTCCACATCCGGCTTTTCCGGCGTTCCATTCTCTGGACCGGCCTTTACCTTGGTCTTGCCGTTATGCGGAGCGGGCGATGCCGCCGCCGGAGTCGGCATCGCGGCCGGCTTGGCATTTGGGGTGCGCGGAGCGGCCGGCGCGAGGAGCGGGGCTACGATGAGCCCGGTCAACACGGCGCGCCGGATTTTACCCAACCTCGCCTTGGCGGCCGGCGCCTGGCCGTGAGCTTCAGCGTCAGCGCCGCGGCCATTTTGGCCAGTGCGGCCGTCGCCGCCGCGTTTGGAGTGGAAATGCATGGGGCTTAGAAGCGGAAATCGAGGCTGATCAAATCGAGGATCGATTGGCGGACGAGCAACCCCCACGGGTGCCGCCCGGTGTGGATCACGCCGTGGCCGGTCATGCCCGGGCGCAACAGGTGCTCGGAATTGTCGACGTCGATGCGCACGATAAAGCTCCGCTCCAGCGGGATTTCCTGGCCGCGGGCGTCGATGCCGGTCGGGACGTCGCCGGAGCGCCGGGCGGAGAGCGCCGACGGCAAATCCTTCGCCGCCTGCACCGGATGAATCTCGGCGATGCTGCCATGCAGCGTCTTCCAAGGAAAGGCGTCCACACGCATATCGATGGCCTGGCCCTTGGCCACGTAGCGCACCTGTTTCTCGTTGACCGCCATCTTGATCTGGAGCGGATCGAGCGACCCGATTTCGCAGAAGAGTTCGCCGTTTCTGAGGAGTTTGCCCACCTGACGATCGAGATCGCGCGTGACTACCGTGCCTTTGATCGTGGCCTTCAGCACCAGGCTCTCCTGGTCTTTCTTGGCCTGCTCCATCTTGCTGCGATACTCCTCACGCTGGCTTTCCCCCTGGCGCATCTCGGTGAGGTGATCGAGGCCCATCGCCCGTTGCACACTGGCTTCAATGATGTTCAGCCGCGCGCCGGTCGTCGCCACTTGCAGATCGATTTCCCGATTGCTCAAGCGGGCGAGCTTCTGGCCCGGCACGACCTGGTCGCCTTCCTTGACGTAGACTTCCTCGACAAATCCGGCGACGTCCGTGCGGATTTCCTCGGGATCGGAAAGCTCCACGGCGCCGGAACGCTTGATGTCGAGGTTGACGGGCACGAAGCACATCACCGTGAATGCCACCAGCGCGCCCCCGATGAAGACGGAGAGGCGGCGCATGCGGCCATTGGGTTGCCAATCTTCGGTTTTCAATTGCAGTCCTTTGGAAAAGGTCCAGAGCGGCATGATGACCCACGCGATGAGCGCGGATACGGACATGAAGCGGCCCAGCGCGCGCAGATCGTACTTGGCCATGCGGTCCGACATGAACCAGGTGAGTTTATAAATCACGTAGTACCCGTAGAGCCACGAGAGCACCGCGTAGATGTAGAAGAGCCAGAAGCGCTTCTTCGGCAGCGGCATCCGCGCGAGAGCGGGATCGTCGTTGCCTTTGCCAAACAAAAGGGACTTGAACTGATTGCCCACCAGCGCGCGCGATTTGCTCTGCAGATTCGGCACCTCGATGAGGTCGGTCATGATGTAGTAGCCGTCGAACCGCATGAGCGGGTTCGCATTGAAGACGAGCGTCGAGAACGACGCGATGACCATGACGTTGAAGAGGAAATCCTGCACCGGTCCCGGCTGGGCGATCGCCCAAAGGAAGGTCGCGAAGGAAGCCAGCACCAACTCGACGTAGATGCCCGCCGCCGAAACGAGGATGCGGTGGCGCCGCTCCGGCATGACCCACGAGTCACTGACATTGACGAAGAAGTAAGGCGTAAAGACGAGCACCATCACACCCACTTCGTGCACCTCGCCGCCGAAGTGTTTGCAAGTGAGTCCGTGGCCCAGCTCGTGAATCGATTTGATGAGGATCGTCGTGACCCAGATCAGCGCCAGATTGTTAAAGGAAAAGAAATTAGCCAGCGTGGGATGAATGCGCTGTGCGGCCTGCAGGAAAACGACGAGCCCGGCGGCGACGATCGCGATCGAGATCCACAGCGCCGTCGTCGTCCAGATCCAGGCGAGCGGCTTGGCCATCCGGCCAAAGAGCTTGTCCGGGTCATAGAGCGAAAAGCGAAAGAAGAAGACCTTGTTGACGACGTTGTAGAACGTTCCCTTCTTCTGCTTGTTCTTCCGCTGCGCTTCGTAGCGCGCCTTGAGCCGCTGTCCCTGAACGCTCAAAAACTGCATCAGCGCCAGATCATTGGCAAAGCGCAGCACCCGTTCATTCAATTCCTCGGGTGTGTACTCGAGGCGGACGTGGGGAAACTGTTTGCTATAAAGCTCGCGGATCTTAGCAAACGTCCGCCGTCCGTCGAAAAGCGTGGCCAGGAAATAATCCTCGGCCGTCATGCGGAAGTACTGCAGGGAGATCGGATCCTTGACGACGTA